>Ga0184627_10000398_pt1 | contig 17287 bp, 14 predicted proteins | sample PLM3_127_b1_FD_133150 | JGI IMG/M metagenome (GOLD analysis project Ga0184627, IMG submission 133150) | Groundwater sediment microbial communities from an aquifer in East River, Colorado, USA - PLM3_127_b1 | ecosystem: Environmental > Terrestrial > Soil > Riparian zone | place: USA: East River...
GCCCAAGCCGATCGACAAGAATCTCTACGAGTTGGAGCCCGAGGAAGCGGCCAAGGTGAAATCGATGCCGGGGTCGCTGGATCAGGCGCTCGATGCGTTGGAGAAGGACCATGACTTTTTGCTTAGAGGGGATGTATTCACCAAGGACGTGATCGAGACCTGGCTGGAGTACAAGAGAAAGAACGAAGTCGACGCCATCCGGCTTAGGCCCCACCCTTGGGAGTTCGCTCTGTACTTCGATATCTAAGACTGAGGATAGGGGGTCAGGAGCCCTTCCCGAAAGGCTCCTGACCCCTTATGTCAGTCAGCACTACCCATGGACGAGGTCCTGGTTTTTCAGCATGACCCGTTCGAAGATCTCGGTGCTTTTACCGAGGTCTTGGAGAAGCAAGGCGCCCGTTGTCGGGTCATTCAACTGTACCAAGGAGAAATGCCCGCAGAGGAGTGGGAACGCATAAGCGCGCTGATCATCCTCGGCGGTCCCATGGGCGTCTACGACGAGGAACAGTTTCCATTTCTCCGTTGGGAAAAAAGGATCATCCGCGCGGCCATCGATGAGGCGGTGCCGCTGCTGGGAGTTTGCCTGGGAGCGCAGCTCATCGCTGCCACACTTGGCGCGACGGTTTACCATGGACCGGTGAAAGAAATCGGCTGGAGTCCGATTTCGATCACGCCGCATGGCCAAGTGGATTCGCTACTCGGCTACCTCCCCGAAAACGCTACTGTGTTTCAATGGCATGGCGATGGATTCGATCTCCCCTCTGGGGCGATCCGCCTCGCTTCATCCGTAAATTACGAGAATCAAGCATTTAGGATGGGAAAAAATATCTACGCGTTACAATTCCATCTCGAAGTGACGCCGCGCATGATCGAGCGTTGGATCGACGTGCGCTCGAAGGATTTGGCCCAGGCTCCCTACGTATCGCCGGAGAAAATCCGGGCGGATACCCAGAGTTACGCCGCGACTCTGAAATATTACGGAGAAAGGTTTTTAACTGAATTCGTCCGGCGCGCGATTCGCACGGATAAGGGAAAGACTGAAGGGAGTCACGCCAAAGCATGAGGCGGGTTTTGGTCATAGACGACCATGAACCCTCTCGGAAGAATCTCTTCAGGGTTTTAGCGGAGAGCGGATTTGAGGTCGCCGGCGACGGCACCAGCGGGGCGGGCGCGCTGGAATTATCATTGGCGGCGAATCCCGAGGTGATTATGATGGCCGTGGGTCTGGCCGACATGGACGGCATTCGCGCAGCGCGGAGAATCATGCAAGCTCATCCGCGGCCCGTCATTCTCCTCACCAGTCACTTCGACGCCGTCACCATCGAACGCGCCAAACGCGCCGGGATCATGGGTTATCTCGTCAAACCGCTGCGCGGGAGCGAGCTGGCGCCGGCCATCGAGCTGGCGGTCGCGCACTTCGAAGAGTTCATCGCGCTGCGCAAAGAAAATGACAATCTGAAAAAAACCCTGGAGGCGCGCAAAATCATCGAGCGGGCGAAGGGGATTCTGATGGCGAATCAGGGATTGTCGGAAGCCGACGCCTTCGCGCTGATCAAGCGCAAGAGCATGGACATGCGCAAGCCGATGGCCGAGATCGCTCAAGCGCTGGTGTTGTCCGACGAGCTCGCCAAGGGAATCAAGAGGTGAAGCAGGCTTTAGCGGGTTCATGTTCGATGCCGAAGATTTAGGCAAAGGATGACTCGCAGGCAGGCAGCCCAACCTTGGCAAAAAACAAAAATCAGGAATTGCAGGGATTTCTCGGCATAAACAATCTGGCATAGCCATTGCGTACGTACCATGCCGAAGGCGACGCTGCCTTCGACAGAGCAAAGGCGCTCTCATCGGTGATCCGATGGAGCGCCTTTTTTGTTGGAAAGGAGATAGCTATGGCTCGGTCGCGCGAAAAATCAGCCACGGGAAAAATTTTCGAGAACATTCTGTTTCTTGCCGAGGTCTTTGGCGACAAGAGCAGCGGCGAAATCCCTAAGGTGCCGGTCCTGGAGCTGGCGCGCTGTTTTGAACTCAAAGGCGCCGACCCCAAGCAAGCCAGCCGTCGCAGGCGCAAGCATGGGTCACGTTGGCAGTAGACGAGAGCGCAGGCTGGAGCCGCCGATGTCAATGATCCTGATCGAGTCATGAACAAGATCGAAGAATACAAGAAAGAAAGAGACGGGCTCGATGTCCTCCAGGATGTTCCCCGCTATGCCGCGGAAGGCTGGGAAGCGATCACCGACGGCGACAAGGAAAGGCTCAAGTGGGCCGGAGTTTTCTTCCGCCGCCAAACGCCTGGCCATTTTATGATGCGCGTGCGCATCCCCAACGGCATCACGAGCGCCACGCAAATGCGCGCGCTCGGCGAGATCAGCGAAGAGTTCGGCAAGGGGTTTGCCGATATCACTACACGGCAACAAATCCAACTGCGCTGGTTCACCATCAACGACGTGCCGGAGATCTGGCGGCGGATGGAAAGCGTCGGGCTCATCTCGCTCCAGACAGGCATGGACAATATCCGCGGGGTCATCGGCTGTCCGGCGGCAGGACTCACACCGAACGAGCTCTTCGACGCCTCGCCGGTGGTGCGGCAATTCACCCAGTTGTTCGTCGGTGATAAGGCCTACACGAATCTGCCGCGAAAATTCAACGTTACCATCACAGCTTGTAAAGAAACCTGCACCCATGCGGAGTCGCAAGACATCGCGCTCACGCCGGCGACCAAAGAGAGCGATGGCGCGGAGATCAAAGGCTTCAACGTGGCCGTAGGCGGCAAGATGGGCTCCGGCGGCTTTCGCATGGCGTCGCCGTTGAATCTTTTCGTCATGCCCGGGGAGGCCGCGCAGATTTGCAGCCACATCGTTTTGATCTTCCGCGATCATGGCGCGCGCGAAGCGCGCACCAAGGCGCGCCTGGCGTTCTTGATCGAAGACTGGGGCGTCGAGCGCTTTCGGTCCGAACTCGAACGGCGCGCCGGCCGCCAGCTTGCCGGCGCAGGCAAGGATGCAAGGTCTCCGAAACACACGGATCACGTCGGCATCTTTCGCCAGAAGCAGGAAGGACTCAATTACGTGGGCCTTGCCGTGCCGGTGGGGCGGGTTACCGGCGAGCAAATGCTCAAGCTCGCCGAGATCGCGGAGAACTATGGCAACGGCCAGATTCGGATCACGGTGGGGCAGAATCTGATTATTCCCAATGTTCCTGACAAATTGATCGGCGAGCTTACCAGCAAGCCCGTGCTCCAGGAACTGCGCTACGATCCGTCGGAAGTGATGCGCGGTCTGGTGAGCTGCACCGGCATGGACTATTGCCACTTTGCTCTGATCGAGACCAAAGAGCGGGCGCTTAAAACCGCGCGCGTCCTCGAACAGAGGCTGGGAAAAACCCAGCCGCTGCGCATGCACTGGTCGGGATGCCCGGCGGGCTGCGGCAATCACGCCGTGGCGGATATTGGCCTGTTGGGAAAGAACATCAAGCTTAACGGCGAAGTCGTCGAGGCCGTGGATGTGTTCGCCGGGGGCGCCGCCGGCTGCGAGCCGAATTTTCCGGTCAAGATCATGGAAGATGTCCCCTGCGACGATCTCCCCGATGTGATCGCTGGATTCGTTCAGTATGGCGCATTCAAGGCGATGCGCCAGCAGTTGCGGAAAATTCCCCAAGCGCCGGCCAACGGCGTGAAACCGCCGGTGGAGAGCGAGCGGGCAATACCGTTGATTCGCCCGCAAGAAATTCAAGAAGGATCGGCGAAGCTGGTGCGGGTGAGAAACGAAGAGGTCGCGGTGTTCAAGCACCAAGGCCGGCTGTGCGGGATTCAAAATGTTTGCCCGCATGAAGGAGGACAGCTATCGGCTGGGTGGATCGAGGGCCACGAGGTTGTCTGCCCGCTGCACGGCTACAAGTTCGACCTCAAAACCGGCGCCTGTTCGACGGACCCGAAACTATCGGCGAAAATTTTCAAACTCGCGCAACAGGGCGAGAACTACATAGTGGAGGAATGATTTAGATGGACAAGCTTAGCAAGCGCAAGAAAAACGAAACCGTGACGCGACGTAACTTTCTCAAAGTGGCCGGCGCCAGTTCGTTGGGAATGTTGTTGAGCCATCTGCCGAACGGTTGGATTGGCGGTGCCTACGGCGCCGATGCGCCGGAAACAACCAAGATTCGCTTCGGCATTATCGCGCTTACGGACTGTTCGTCGATCGTGATGGCCCATGAGCTGGGGCTATTCAAAAAGCACGGCATCGAGTCGACGATCTCCAAGGAAGCTTCTTGGGCGGCGATCCGCGACAAGCTGATGCTCGGAGAAAATCAGGCGACGCATATGCTTTTCGGCATGCCGTTTTCATCGAGCATGGGACTGCTCGGCTCGCCGGTCAAACCGATGGTCATCCCGTTCGTGCTCAACCGTAACGGCCAAGCGATCACCTTGGAAAATGAATTGAAAGATAAGGGAGTCAAGACGCCGCAAGCATTGAAACCCATCGTCGATGCCGCGAAGAAGTCGGGCACGCCGATGACTTTCGCGATGACTTTTCCGCCGGGAACCCATGCCATGTGGATTCGCTATTGGCTCGCCGCTGGCGGCATCAACCCCGACAAAGATGTGACGTTGATCACGATACCGCCGCCGCAGATGGTGGCCAATATGAAAGTGAAAAAGATGGACGGCTACTGCGTCGGCGAACCATGGAACGCGCGCGCCATCGCTGACGGCATCGGCTACACGGCGGTGACGACACAGCAAATCTGGAAGGACCATCCGGAAAAGGTTTTAGCATTCACCGAAGAATTCGCCGAGAAAAATCCCAGGACCGTCAAGGCGATCCTTCGGGCGGTCACCGAGTCGAGCCAGCATATCGACAAGTTGGAGAACCGCTCGCACATGGCCGAAGTGGTATCAAAACCGCAGTACATCAATACGTCGAAGGAAGTCATTCTCGGACGCATGTTGGGCGAGTACGATTACGGCGATGGGCGCAAGGAGAAAGATCCCAATTACATGACGTTTTTTGACCGCAATACCAATTTCCCTTGGAAGTCGCATGGTGTCTGGTGGATATCGCAATTCCGACGTTGGGGCATGGTTAAAGGCGCGCCAGACTACACGGCCATCGTCAACAAGGTGATCCGCCCCGATATCTACCGTGAGGTAACGAAAGAGCTGGGCGTTGCCGCGCCGAAAGAAGACATGAAGAAGGAAACGCTCTTCGACAAAGTCGAGTTCGATCCGGCGAAGCCGGAAGAGTATGTGAAAAAATTCACGGTCAACAATCTTGCTTAGAGGTCATTGACGCAATGGAAAAACGTATCGATTCAACAGCGCTGATCTTGCCGCTAATGGGTGTCTCTCTCGTACTGTTTATTTGGACGGTACTCAGTCTCAAGGTCGCTCCCGACCTGCCGTCGCCGCTCAAAACTTGGCAGGAAAGCCAACAATATATTCTGAACCCGTTTTTCAAAGACGGGGAGATGAATCAGGGAATCTTGCGCTTCGCTTTCTTGAGTCTGGTGCGCGTCGCCAAAGGATTTTTCTTGGCGATCGTCTTCGGCACGCCGCTCGGATTTCTCTTGGGCCTGTCGCCGAAGTTCAATCAAGCCTTCGATCCGGTGATTCAAGTGCTGCGGCCGATATCGCCGCTGGCGTGGTTGCCGCTGGGCTTGGTCATCTTCAAGCAGTCCGAGCCGGCGGCGCTGTTCACCATCGCGCTGTGCGCCATGTGGCCGACGGTCATCAACACGGCGATGGGCGTGCGCAGCATCGGCACGGAGTATTTAAACGTCGGCCGCGTGCTCAAACTATCGCCGATGAAAACATTGCGAAAGATCATGATCCCGGCGACGCTGCCCTACATGTTTACCGGTTATCGTCTGAGCCTCGGCATGGCCTGGTTGGTGATCGTCGCCGCCGAGATGCTCACCGGTTCGCCGGGCCTCGGCGGTTTTCTCTGGCAGGAATACAACAGCCTGGTTTACTCGCATATTCTCTTGTCCGTGCTGACGATCGGGCTCATCGGCTTCGGCTTGGACCGGCTGATGAGTGTGATCGAGCGGCGCTTCAAAACCGCGTGAGGAGCAGATGGCATATCTTGAAATCAAAGGGGTCGGCAAAAGCTTCCGGCGCAACGCCGGTCGCGCATCGGCGGAAAACGCTCGGCTCCCCGTGCTGCGCGACGTCAATTTAAGCATCGACGAAAACGAATTCGTCTGCGTTGTCGGGCGTTCCGGCTCCGGCAAGACGACGTTGATTTCATTGATCGCTGGCCTCGTCGAACCCGATCAGGGTGAAATACTGCTCGAAGGGAAACCCATTCAGGGACCGGGTCCCGAGCGCGGCGTGGTGTTTCAAAATCATTCCTTGCTGCCGTGGATGAGCGTCTTTGAAAATGTTTATCTCGCCGTCGATGCTGTGGCGCCCGCTCTCGCCGAATCGGAAAAGCGCGAGCGCGCCGAGCACTACATTCGTTTGGTAAATCTCAGTGCCGCGATGAAGAAAGTGCCGCGGGAACTTTCCGGCGGCATGCGCCAGCGCGTCGCTGTCGCGCGCGGCCTAGCGATGGACCCCAAAGTGCTGCTGATGGACGAGCCTTTCAGCGCCCTCGACGCGCTCACGCGCGGCACGCTGCAGGAAGAACTGGCGCGTATCTGGATGGAGACCCAAAAGACCGTGGTGATGATCACCAACGACATCGACGAAGCGATTCTGCTCGCCGACTCGATTTACACGCTAACCTCCGGACCCTGCGCGACGCTCGGAACCGCCGTCCGTGTCAAAACACCCCATCCGCGCTCGCACGCGCAACTGAGCGGCGAAGCGAGCTATCAGCAAGTGCGGCGCGAAACTGTGAGCTTGCTCGTGTCCGGAGGGAAAGCTCGCGCCGGCGATGCAACACCGGAACGGCAGCACGCCCTAATTCACTGAAGAGGGGAAACCGTATCCATGATCCCATTTCTCGAACTGACCAATCTCGGCAAGACCTACGATTCTGAGCAAGGTCCTTCGGTCATCGTCAAGGATTTCAACTTACGTCTTAACGAAGGCGAGTTCGTTTGCATTGTCGGCCATTCGGGCTGCGGTAAGTCCACCGTGCTCTCGATTGCCATGGGGCTCAACGATGCCACGGTAGGCGGCGTGATCGTCGCCGGCCGCGAGGTGATCGGTCCGGGCTTGGATCGCGGCGTGGTGTTTCAGTCGCCCGCCCTACTGCCGTGGCTGACCGCGCGGGAAAACGTGTTACTCGCCTTGGAACAGGTCAGCGACTACAGCAAGCGCAAGGAACGCAAGGCGCTCGCCGACAAATTTCTCACCTCGGTGGGGTTGAGCGATGTTGCCGATATTCATCCGGAGCAACTTTCCGCCGGCATGCGCCAGCGCGTCGGCATCGCCCGCGCTTTTGCCTTGGAGCCCAAGGTGTTGTTGCTCGACGAGCCTTTTAGTCTTTTGGACGTCGTCACGCGGATGGAGTTGCAGGACCAATTGATCGAGCTCTGGGCCGAAATGCATAAGACTGTGCTCATGGTCACGCACGACGTCGACGAAGCGCTGCTCCTTGCCGATCGGATCGTGCTCATGACCAACGGTCCCGCCGCTAGTGTGGGTCAGATCGTCACGGTGCCTTTCGAGCGGCCACGCGAGCGCCTCGCGATCATCGACGACCCGAAATATCACCAGGCGCGCAAGCAGCTTTTGAACTTCCTCGAAGAGCAGGCGGGGCACGGGAGCAGGACTCTCTCCCTCTTTGAAACGCGGCACGCGGCAGTTGCCGATCGAACGGTTTCGCCGGCGGAGCTGTTCGTCATCGACAAATACACCGGCTTCAATCGTTTCCGCAGGAAATATCGCAAGCCCCAGGCGCTGGCGGAGTTTGTCGAGAATTTGAGCGAAGGGGAAGCGGAGACGCCGTAGCGCTTGGGCGCCGCCGCCGTGCAGCGGATTTTTGGATCCGGCCGTGGAAAACACCCAAACGAAGGAGATAGAACGCTGGGAAAAGTCCTATTGCCCCTACTGCGGCGTCGGCTGCGGTCTTGTGGCCGGCGTCAAGGACGGCTCCGTCGTAAAGATCAAAGGCGATCCGGACCATCCATCGAGTCTCGGCGATCTTTGCCTCAAGGCCGTTTACCTGCCGGAGATTTTACGGACCGCCGACCGCCTGCTCTACCCGCAAATTCGATCGTGCCAGGATGGTTCTTTCAAGCGCGCATCGTGGCCCCAGGCGATGAAATATCTGGCGCAGCGGTTTCACGCGATCATCGATGCTCATGGTCCGGATGCCGTAGCATTTTACGGCTCGGGTCAATTGACCACCGAAGAGTATTACGTCGGCAACAAGCTCGCGAAGGGTTTTCTCGGCACGAATAATTTCGATACCAACTCTCGCCTGTGCATGGCCTCGGCGGTGGCCGGCTATAAGACGTCGCTGGGATCAGACGGTCCGCCGGCGTCCTATACCGATATCGACCAATCCGATTGTTTTTTTCTCATTGGCGCGAACGTCGCCGACTGCCACTCGGTCATTTTTAAGCGGATCAAGCAGCGAAAGAGCAGCGAGCCCGGCAGAGTCATGGTCATTGCCGTCGATCCGCGCCGCACCGAGACCGCGGACTTCGCCGATCTTCACTTACCGATTCGTCCGGGCACGGACATCGCGCTGCTCAACGGCATGCTCTACGTTCTTCTCGAGGAGAACCTGATCGACCGCGATTTCCTCACGAATCACACCCGGGGCTTTGCCGCGTTGCTCGATACCGTCAAGAAATATCCGCCCAAGGTCGCCGAAGAAATTTGCGCGGTTCCCGAATGCCTGATCGTCGAGGCCGCATTGATCTTTGGCAAGGCCGAGCGTGCGATGTCGCTGTGGAGCATGGGCGTGAACCAGAGCAGCGTCGGCGTGCATAAGAACAACGCGATCATTAATCTTCATCTGGCAACGGGCAAGATCGGTAAGCCCGGGTGCGGACCCTTTTCTTTGACCGGCCAACCCAATGCCATGGGCGGCAGGGAGGTCGGCGGACTTTCGCACATGCTGCCCGGCTACCGCAGCGTTGAAGAGCGCGCTCATCGCGAGGAGGTCGCCCGCGTCTGGGGCATACCCCACGAGCAAATACGGGCCGAACCGGGACTCTCTGCGTTGGAGCAGTTTGAGGCGTTGGCCGAAGGCAAGCTCAAAGCGATGTGGATTCTCTGCACCAATCCGGCGGTCTCGGCGCCTGACATCGATCTAATCGAAAAGGCACTGCGGCAAGCTGAGCTGGTGGTCGTTCAAGACGCCTACCATCCCACGGCAACGAGCCGCTGGGCTCACGTCGTTCTGCCCGCTGCCCAATGGGGCGAGAAGGAAGGGGTTATGACCAATTCGGAGCGGCGCGTGACTTACATGCCCAAGCTGGTCGAGCCGCCGGGCGAGGCGTTGCCGGATTGGCAGATTCTTACGCTGTTTGCGCGCAAAATGGGATTTAAAAAAGGCTTTGCTTATAAATCAACGGAGGAAATCTTTGCCGAATATGCCGCGTTGACCGCAGGCACCGCTTGTGACTGCTCCGGCGTGAGCTACGCGCGGCTGAAGCATGAAGGGCCGTTGCAGTGGCCATGTCCCAAGGACGATCATCCGGGCACGGAGCGGCTCTATGGAGACGGCCGCTTTCACACGGTCGACGGCAGAGCCCAGCTGATTCCCGTGGACCACGCCGACCCGATCGAGATGCCGGACGACGATTATCCGCTTCTGCTGACGACCGGACGGCTCAAGCATCACTGGCATACGATGACGCGCACAGGAAAAAACCAGGCTTTGCGCAGGAGCGCACCGGATCCCATTCTCGAGATCAACCGAACCGATGCACAGCGGTTCGGCATCCAGGACGCCGACTTCGTCGAGGTTATTTCGCGGCGCGGCAAAGTCATGGTGCAGTGCCGGGTCACGGAAGAAATCACCCGAGGCGCCTGCTTCCTGCCATTTCATTGGGGACGCGAGCATGGATTTTTCAAAGCCGCCAACAATTTAACGATTGCGGCGCGGGATCCGGTTTCCCGGCAGCCGGAGCTGAAGGCGTGCGCCGTGCGGGTGCGCAGGGTCGTGAACTTCCCGCTCTCAGATAATTGACGCGGTTCGGGCAATGACGGCAGATTTTAGCGGATTGATTGGGCTGGTACGGGAAGCTCCTACGTAAGCGGCGAGACCCGTAGGCGCCGTGCGAAAGCGCGTTGAGCGGGGCACTTGAATTAGAGGTTCATCTTCGAACCCGGCTTCTAACACTTGCCTAATAAGCGGGCATAGTGCTGATTACCAAATGGGCGGTCGCAAAAATTATCCCCTAACCCAGTGGATGAAAATTGCGAATTATTCGGCTTTTATTATAGTTCGATTATTGCGAGCTAGACGGCATCAGGTTTGCACTTAAAATTAGGCTTGAGGTAGTTTGGAAAACGTAGTACAGAAAGACTCGTTATTCTCTCAAATCATGCTGAGGAGGAAGAAATGAAGAGGGGACCTTTATCGTTTTTATTGATTTTGAGCATTTTGGTTCTTTCGCTCAGACCCATATACGCGGCGGAACCCGAGCAGAAACCGGCGACGCCGGAACAGAAACCAGCCGAGCCGGCGGATAAGCCGTTGGAGCCCGGATGGCTCAGCCTGGATTGTTGTGTTGGCCCGGTGGACCAGGCCATCGGCGACGCCAAGTCGGTTGTGGAAAAGGCACTGGGAATTAGTATCAGCGGCTTTCTCGACAGCGCGTATAACTGGAGTTCTAATCACCCGCATAGTCCAGCCAACATCAGCGGTCGGATTTTCAACAAGGACCACAACAAGATCGAATTCAATAACTTTAATCTTACGTTGGACAAGCCGGAAAAGGATTGGGGCGTTGGCTTCCATTTGTCCGGTATGTTTGGCCGGACGGCAGAGTTGTTAAGGGAAAGCACATTGTGGGGTTCCTCGCTCCATAAGGAACCGTCAGCCGAATTGTTCGAGTCGTATGTGACTACTACCATCCCGATCGGTGAGGGGCTCCAATTCAAAGGCGGTTTGTTTGTGACGCTGTTGGGAGCGGAAATCATTTCGCAGCCAGGCTCTTACAATTTCAACATCACTAACTCTTTCGACTTCTTCTATGCTATTCCGTTTCGCCACCTGGGCGGTCTTTTTACCTATCCGGTTCTCAAGACGCTTAGCGTGACCGGTGGACTCGTTACCGGATGGGATGACCCTCATGATAACAACCACGTACCGTCGTTTTTGGGCGGGGTTAATTTTACGCCATCGGATAGTTTCGCGTTGGCAAGCAGTATCATTGTCGGCCCTGAACAGCAAAACAAAAATGGCCGGCAGAGGGTAACCTGGAGCAACGTCGCGACAATAAAACCAATGGACTCTCTTACCCTTCTTCTGGATTACACCCTTGGTGCCGAAGCCAAAGCCCCGACACCAACGGGCAATCGACAGGCGTATTGGCATACTTTGTCTGGTGTAGCCTCCTACGACTGGACCGACCGCTTTAGTACGGCGCTTAGGGGAGAGGCGTTCTTGGATCTGCAAGCGGCGAGGACGTTTGGCTTCGCGGCCACTAAACCTATACACAACGTTGCCCTGGGCGATTTCACTCTGACGGGAAGTTACAAGTTCACTAAGATGTTTCTGGGACGGGCCGAGGTGCGGCAAGACTTTGCCAATCGAGGCGTTTTTCAGAATGGGACTAGCCGCGCCGACGCTAACCAGACAACTTTGGCCTTGCAACTGATTTACACTTACTAAGCAAGCCTCCGCTTGGTGCGCACGGGGAACGGACGCCGCTCCGTTCCCCGTTTTTTTTACCCGGCCTGTTTTCTGAACCGTGGATAAATACAATGGTGTCAGGCCGCGGGATTCATTGGTCGCGGTTGGAGTTGGGGAAAAGGATCACCGCTAGTTTCAAACATGCAACTTGAAAAGAGCTTGGCGTCCAGTTATAAGTTTCTGACTTGCTATGAAACGACTTGGAGGAATTGTCTGTTGTCTTTTCCTGCTTCTTGCTAGCGCTGCCTGGGCGCTGGAAAGATGTCAGAGCTTCGACGCGCATCCGAGCGGACATGAGCATGGCGAGGCGGTTTCTCACTCCCATACGCAGGACGTCGACCACCTTCGGTACCCGCAGTCACCCCACGACCAGACGATACATTGCGCAGACTCTCGCGAAGTCCCCAATTATATCTCCCAGCCGTCGCCCAGGCTTGATCGTTTAAATGTCGCGTATCGGATTTTACCCTCGTCACTCGCGCCGTTCACGGTCGAGGCCAGTGGCTGGTTGGCGTATGGTGAGAAAAGACCTCCCGGTTGGTTTTTATCGGCTGTATCGACCTATCTCTCCCTTTCGGTTCTGCGCTTTTAGCGCTCCCACTCCTTTCCTAGTCTAGTTGTCTACCGGATTCGTTTGTCCGAAGGTCGGGCGCGATTGCTTTAGCCCGGCCTAAAATCATGCTTCGTCACAATCGGTGTGAGCCGGATAAGGATCATCTTATGGTGAACATCCAAGCGTGGGCTTCCCGTTTCTTACTGTCGATCACAGTGCTCCTGCAAAGTTTGCCGGCAAGTGCAGCTCAGGAGATTAAATTGGATTTGCCAACGGCCATAAAGATGGCCCTGGAGCGAAATCTGGAGCTGAAAGCCAAAAGTGAGGAGCTAGGCATAGCTGAGGGAAGAGTGATCAAGTCAAATCTTTTTCTCCAAAATAATCCGGAGCTGGAATCAGACCTGGCGAACAAGCGTTTAAAAAAACCCGAAGAAGGGTTCAACAAGAATCTTTTCCAGCCAGGCGTGTCCCTCTCTCAGGAGTTTGAGATTGCTGGCCAACCTAGATATCGGCGCGAGGCGGCGCAGAGAAATCTGGAAAAGGTCGGTTTTGAGGTAAGCGATTTTGGCAGAACTCTTCGCTTCCGCATCACTGAGCTGTTTTTAAAGCTTTTGAATGGTAAGGCAAAAATCAACCAGGCCGAACAGATTGTTGATTTTAAGAACCGCTTGCATGAAGCCTCCAAAGATCGTTTGGCGGCAGGTGATATCCCTGGAGTTCAGCTCGCCATTGCCGAGTTTGAGCTTAACCGAGCCAAGAGCGAACTCATCTCTTTGCAGAGGGAATACGAAGAGTTTCTCTCGCGTCTGAGAACGGATCTCGTCTTGGAAAAGGAGGAGAGTATCGAGCCTGTGGGCGATTTAATCCGCGCGCCTCTCGCAGCTTCTCTCGACGAGCTTTTCAAAAGTGCTCTGGAAAAGAGACCGGACTTGGCTGCTTTAGATCAAGAGAAAAAAGTTACCGAAGCCGAGGAGTTACTTACCAGGGCCGAAAGAATACCCAACATTACATTTGGTATGTTTTACGAGAAGGACGACAAGGACAACGTTGTCGGGGGAAAAATTTCGATCCCGCTTCCCTTTTTTGATCGCAAGCAGGGAGAGCGCCGTGAGGCCCTGGCTCGGAAAAGCATCGCAAACCTAAACTACCTCCATAGGCGGCAATCGCTGGAAAAAGAGGTCCGTGCCGCCTTTACAAGGTTCAAACTCGCCGAGAGAGATCTTTCATACTACCCCGAAGGAGCGATGAAAAGGTTTGATGAGAGCCTCGAGCTTTATCAAAGAGCATACCAGGAGAGGGCGATAGACCTGGCGGACGCGATTGTGTTTCAAAACCAGGTTATCGAGGCACGCCTCAAATTCATTGATACGCTCACCGTGTACAATCTTTCTCTGGCCGAGCTAAAGTTCCAGGCCGGAATCGAGTAAGGGGAAAATTATGCGCAACAAGAAGATCGTTTTTTCTCTCGCCTTGGTTTTACTTCTCATGGTCGCTTATTGGTTGGGAAGGGTTACTGGAAAGGCAGGCAAGAACGGGGCTACGTCTCGTGAGAAAGTTCCGGCAGTCGCTACCAAATCCCACGACGAGGCAGCCCCTCACGCCCACGAAGCGGGCAAGGCCGACGGCCATGATGAGGGCAAGGAAGCGACGGCAGGCTTCAAGCTTAGCGCCGAGGAGAAGGCGAATATCGGCTTAAGGACAGTTGTTGCGGATCTCCGGCCGATAGAAAGCGTCATTCGAGTAGCAGGGGTCGTCAAGGCACATCCCGATAGAGAGGCGCAGGTAAGCAGCCGGGTCTCAGGCAAGATAGCGAGCCTCTCAGCCAGGGTGGGTGACGGGGTCTCGAAAGGTCAACGCTTGGCGGAGGTCCAGAGCGCGGAGATTCAAAAGCTTCAGGTGGAGCTGCTCCAGGCGGAAAACAAGCTTGTTCTGCACACGGCTGAGCTTGAGCGCATTCAAAGGCTGGTGGAAAGCAAAATCGCCGCTCAAAAGGAACTGATCGCTGCCCAGAACCAGCATCAGGCCGGGTTAAACGAGATCGAAGGTCTGGAAAAACAATTGGTTCTCCTGGGTTTGCCCGAAAGTGCGGTGAAAAAAACGCGCGCCGAAAAGACCATTGCCACCTTTTCTATCTTTGCTCCCATCAGCGGGGCGGTGGAGGAACGGAATGTCGTTCTAGGAGAGACAGTCGAACCCAATAAGGTGATCTTTAAAATTGTTGATCCCTCGACTGTATTAATCGAGGGCAGTGCCTTTGATGAGGCATTGCCGCAGCTAAAAATCGGACAGACGGTACGGATTCGCCTTGGTTCGTATCCGAAAGAGCTCTTTACGGGGAAAATAGCCCGCTTCAGTCCCAGCATCGATCCGCAAAAGCGCGTGCTTCGTCTATGGGCTGAGGTTCCAAATCGCGGAGGAAAATTAAAGCCCAATCTATTTGCCGAGATGGATGTTGTCATAGGAGGAGGTCAAGAGGTGCTCGCGATCCCTTTGGAGGCACTCATAACGACTGAAGGAGAGAGCTTTGTATTTGTGGAAGAGAAGGGTTCGTTCCGCCGTGCTGCCGTTGTCGTGGGGGCAAGAGACGACCTTTATGTGGAGGTAAAAACCGGGCTGCTTCCGGGCGACCGCGTGGTGACCGATGGAAAGCAGCAAATTTACACCAAGGCGCTGATGGCGCGGCAGGGCGGAGCGGCACTAGGCGGGCATGGGCACTAAAGGCATGGCGCAAAGCGGTAAGGGCAGAGCGCAATGGACTGTATGCCCTATGCTCCATGCTCTTTGCGGATTAGAAGGAGCTAAGAATGTTTGACTGGATAACGAAGTGGTCCCTGCGCAACCGTTTACTCACGGTGGTGGCGTTTGTCATTGTTCTCGTGGTGGGAATCTTCGCGGTTTGGCAAATAACCCTGGACGTCCTGCCGGAGTTCGCCCCGCCGCAGGTGGTGATTCAAACCGAAGCGCCTGGCCTTTCGCCGGAGAATGTGGAGACGCTGATCACATTTCGCATCGAGGCCGTAGTGAACGGGACGCCCGGAGTGGATGTGGTCCGTTCCAAATCCTCGGCGGGGCTGTCCACCGTCATCGTGGTCTTCAAGTGGGGAACCGATATCTATACGGCAAGGCAGCTTGTCAACGAGCGACTCCAGGAGGCGCGCGAGCAGTTCCCTCCTGGGACCGAAGCGCCGGTCATGCTTCCCATCACCTCCGCCGTGAGCTGGTTGATCAAGTTCGCCCTGCAAAGTGACAAGGTTTCCCTTTTGGATCTACGGACCCTTTGCGACTGGGATATCCAGAACCGCCTCGTGGCCATTCCTGGAGTCGCCTCTATGGTTTGTATGGGGCCGGGACCTAAGCAGTATCAAGTCCTCCTTTCCTCGCCAAGACTCCTACAATACGACGTCACTGTGAAGGATGTAGTAGAGGCGCTCCGGGAGACCAACAAAAATGTGCCGGGAGGCTTCAACGTTGTCCACGGCCAGGAGTATGTGGTCACGGGGGTCGGAAGAGTAACCTCGCTTGATGACCTTAAAAACACCATTGTTACCGAACGGGAAGGTGTTCCCATTCCATTGAAACTAGTAGCCGAGGTTCGTTTTGGCCCGGAGTTCCCAAGAGGGGACAGCGCCTACATGGGCAAACCGGCGATTATTGCCACGGTCTCTAAGCTCTTCGGTGCCGACACGCTTACGGTCACGTATCAGGTAGAACAGGCGCTGGAAGAGATTCGGAAAACCTTGCCTCAGGGTGTTCAGATGCATCCCCAGGTCTTCAGGCAGGCTAACTTTATTGAGTCTTCTATTCAAAACCTTCGGCGCGCTCTGCTGGAGGGAGCCGTAGTTGTCACTATCGTAGTCGTATTTTTTCTCTTCAATGTTCGAGCCTCACTGATCACCTTAACTGCCATGCCCTTAAGTCTGCTTCTGGGCATTCTTATCCTCAAGGCATTCGGCGTAGGGATCAATACCATGACCTTGGGTGGACTGGCGATCGCCATAGGCGCGGTCGTCGATGATGCCATCATCTATGTAGAGAACATTTTCCGGCGATTGCGGGAAAACCGGCAACAGGAAAATCCTCTCCCGGCCATTGAAGTGGTGTTTCACGCCTCCCGAGAGATCCGGGATTCCGTTGTCTATGCTACCTGGATTATTCTTGTTGTGTTTGGTCCTATATTTCTTCTCACCGGAGTTGAGGGACGAATCTTCACTCCGTTAGGACTTGCCTTTACCGCCTCTCTCTTTGCCTCCCTCATTGTGGCTGTGACTCTGACGCCGGTGCTTTGTTCTCTCTTGCTGATCAAGGCGAGAGTCGTAGGGAGACAGGGGCTTGAGCCTGAGCAGGAGAGTTTTACCATTCGCCACCTTAAAGCGTCCTATGGGCGTCTCCTTCGAGGCGCCTTGGACCGTTCAGGATTGGTGATCGTAGTCTCGGTTATTCTTCTGACGATTAGCATCGTTATGTTTCCGTTTCTCGGCCGCTCCTTCCTGCCGGAATTTCACGAGGGGAATTTCATCTTGGCGGTTACCAGTCTCCCCGGCACTTCACTTCCAGAGTCGATGCGCCTGGGGTACCGAATCACTGAAATGCTTCGGAAATATCCCGAGGTTGTGTCTGTCGCCCAACGGGTGGGCCGGGCGGAATTGGACGAGGACGCCATGCCGCCTAATTTCATAGAGTTTGATATCCAACTTCACTACGGGAAAAGGGACCCGGAAGAGCTTATTCACGCCCTCCGAGAGGGTTTGGAAAAGATTCCCGGCGTAGCAGTAAACTTGGGGCAGTTCATTGCTCACCGTTTGGATGAAGTGCTCTCGGGCATTCGCGCGCAAATCGCCATCAAGATTTACGGGGCTGATCTCGACCGGCTCTTGGAAAAAGGGCAGCAGGTGGAGCAAATCTCGTGAACACGCGGCGCCTGTGCGAGCGGCTCACGATGCATATCTCCGAGCGACTCGGCGCCGACCACGTTACC
>Ga0184627_10000400_pt1 | contig 17276 bp, 29 predicted proteins | sample PLM3_127_b1_FD_133150 | JGI IMG/M metagenome (GOLD analysis project Ga0184627, IMG submission 133150) | Groundwater sediment microbial communities from an aquifer in East River, Colorado, USA - PLM3_127_b1 | ecosystem: Environmental > Terrestrial > Soil > Riparian zone | place: USA: East River...
ACACGGCGACGGCCCCCGGCTCTGGCGCGGCAGAGCAATCCTCGTCGCTCGACGCTGACCGCGCTTTTGTCAAGCTGGTTTACGAGATAGAGTCTGACGTCCTGCCGCAGCCCGCGCCTGGCCAGACCGGCCCCTGCTACGAGAGCCAAGAGGATGGTGCTCGCTGTACGACTCCCGAACACTGGGACGATGGTCAAGGAGCCCCGCAGCGGCCCGCGCCGGAGAAGCGCTGTGGTTACGTCGTCTTAGTAGACGGGGTGGTTCGTTGCGGACAGTTCGAAATAGGCCACGACGGATCACACAAGTTTTCTGGGAAGCTAGCCCATCCCGGCTGCAATCAATCCTGTCATCCGATGCCAGCCCCCCCGCCGCAGCCAAAGACGGAGGCGCGGAGACTCGCCGTTCACGTCTGGAAAAACAACGACTGTCCGAATACGATTCACGTCACGTCAGCTTTGTGCTGCGGATTGTCTCAGGGTCTGCAATCAGACTTTCGGCTAGTCGAGTTCATCGAGGAATCCGCCGTCGCCGAGAAGCTGGCTGCGCTGGACGCCCTCACGCTGGAGTGGGCCAACAAGTACCGTGACCTGTCGGCCCGGGCCGAGAAGGATCGGGCGACGGTGGAACGGGTCGGGGCGCTGATCGGGATGTGGGGCGACAGCCGAACCGCGATGGTCAAGGTCTGCGCTATTCGCCTCGCCCTCGCCGGCCCGACCGCGGGGAAGCCATGAACCGATTTAGGCTCTACCAAGACGGACTCATGGTGGCCGCTGGTTCCTATGACGACTGGAACAAGCTCTCTAGCGAAGCCGTGAGGTATCTCGCTGTTTACGTTGGTGACGGACCCGACAAGTTTCGACTCGTAATAGATCCTGACTCTTCCTATCGTTTGCGCGTTCCCAACCCGGACGGCGAGAAGAAGCCATGACCGCGCCGCCGAAACGACGCAAGGCGAGAGAGTGGGACATGTGCGTTGTCGCTGGCTGGCTACATATCAAGGCAGATTGCAAAACTAGCTACGGAGGCTTCACACAGAGGCATCGTAGCGTTCACGTTGTCGAGGTCTTACCGCCGGAAGAAGAGTGCGGGGACGAGGTGACCGCGCCAACGAAACGACGGGCGCGGTCGGTCTACGTTTGCGCTATCTGCAAGGAGCTAATGGTCGGCGGACCGTACCACGAATTGAGGCAATATCACGAGGGCGACTGGATGGAATTCCGCGAGGTCTTGACGCCGCGACGGAAGAAGAGGGGGAAGAAGTGAAAAACGAGTTCGTTCTTGAAGACTCTGAGGGCAGCGAGAACCTTACCCTCAACCTGTCCGGCCATGATGAGTCGGCGCGTGTTGAAATTAACGAGCTACTCACGGACGGGTCTGTCAAATCCACGGTGATGTGGGTTGACCTGGTTGAACTCCAGGCCGCTACCTTTGCCATGGTCGCAATCAAGCCATGACCACCCCGACCGCGCCGCCGAAGGCGTTTAAAGACTACTTCCATCGCAGTTGGGGATGCCGTGGCAAAGACCATGTCCATGGGCCGGATGCGGTCAGGCTGGCATGGATCGAAGATGCCGACCTCGGCGGATTCTGGCGCGCCGCCGTCGCCGCCACGCGAGCCGAGGACGCGCAGGTGGCGCGTGAGCACTACTGCGACGAAACGAAGCCGCGACCAAACCAAGAGATCGCCGCCGCCATCGAGAGGTTGGGATGACGCCTGAATATTGCTGCGACCAATCATGCCCGGATAGGCCGCACATGCCGCACACCAACGCAGACCTGAGGGCCGAATGTCGTCGGCTCGCCGCCGAGAACGCACGGCTGACGGCGCTGCTAAGGGCGCTGGGGGAGCAGTGTGCGAAATGCGACTGGTCTAGGCAAGATCACGACGAGGGACCACCGTTCGTAGATCACGCCTTCGTCCGGTCCGGCCGCGGGAAAGGGGAAGAAGTGACGTTCGAGAAGGAGCTAGTCCCGGCCGAGAAGGCCGCGAAGGAGTGAGATGAACGAGCATAAGCAACACGCCTCGCCATGGGAGTGACCGCCCCGAATGAGGAGGGGCGCTAGGCGCGCCCCGCCACGTATGCACGAAGGAACCGGAGCAGCAGCGTTCGGATCGGGATGCGATCCCGTGCAGCGCGGGCCTTCACCCGCGCCCACAGGTCCGGGTCAATGTCGCGGAGGAGGTAGGTCATGCTCTAGCCTCGAACCTCTCGCGCTCGGCCCTCAGAACCGCGAAGTGTGTGTCACAGACCCAAAACCAATCCCCCTGATGAAACTTCAGCTTGCTCTTGGGATGCCCACAATCGTAGTGGATCGCGCCGTGCCGGTGATAGTTCCCGTCATAGATGCATTGCTGCGGCTTCGCCTTCTGGTCACATCCGACCACGGCGCATCTCGACACGTTGGCCGTGCAACCGAGCCCACCAATTCCCTGGGACCGTTGACCAAACTGCATTTGTCACCTCCTGATTATCATGATAACACAAGTGGGCGCGAATGTCAAGTGGCTTCCGACACTCACCGGACGCGGCTACCGCTGTGAACCTCAAGGCCCGCGCTGCACGACTGATGACTCCGAGAGCGCGCCGTCTTGCGAAGTATGGGCTCAGCGAAGGCCAATATCTCATGATCCTGGCTACACAACAAGGCAAGTGCGCCATCTGCGAACGCCTCCCGAGCTCTACCCGCTCATTCGACGTTGATCACTGCCACAGGACCGGACGCATCCGCGGGTTGCTTTGTTTTCTCTGCAATAAGGGACTCGGTTACTTCCGCGAATCGGAACACCTCTACCGCGCTGGTCGGTATTTCTCTGCAGGGCATACCGGGTTTTACATGCCAAAGAAGAAGAGAAAAAAGGGGGCAGCATGAAAGATATGTACGAGCACGTCCTACCAAAAGGCCCCGTTATCAACACCGGCCGGGGTGTTCCGGCACGAAAGAAAGGTTGGATTATGAAAAGGGTTCTTCTGTCAATCATGGTGGCACTGTTTGCCAATTACGCCATAGCCGAAAACATCCCAGTCTCGGGCGGCACGAAGTCCCTCCAGTTTGCCGACATGAACGGCGACAACATCGCGGACATGGTCGCTCCAAGCGCGATCCTGACGGGCGACCTTGGAGGACATTTCGCTTTTTGGAAGTCACTCGGCACCTCGATGGGATCTGCCGCGATCGGCGACTTCAATAAGGACGGCAGTAACGACGTGGCAGCCGCCGAGTACGTGTATGCCAAATCTGGATATGGCGGGGCGTGCGGGTCCCTGGTTGGAATTATCGTTTTCATGGGTCCGACCTTTACCTCGCAGGTCTGCCTGTTTACTGGACCATTACCTACCATTGGAAACGCGGCGGACCTCAACGCGGACGGAAATCTTGACCTTGTCTCTGCTGGATTCGGGTCATCAACCTTGCGTGTGTACCTTGGCTCGGCGAGCGGCACGTTCGCTCCAGGGGTTACGGTCCCCGGTAGCAACGGAGGGAAAGCGGTAAGCGTCCGAGACATCAACGGAGACAACGTTTTCGACCTATCGGTTTCAACTACGACAGGCGTCTCGACCTTCTTCGGCAACGGCAATGGGACGTTCCGGGTGACGCCATAAAATGAGCCTACTTAGTAAGTGGTCCTGCTACCCGCGCGTCTCGCCGATCACAAACAACTTCTGGCTCGGTGTGGACATACACACTCTCGCCTCGCCTGGCCACCTGGAAATGGCGAAGACCGCAGGCTTCGACCATGTCCTCTTTGACAACCCTCAAGAGTATGCCTCGCCGTCTCTCACGGAGATCACCAACGGATGCGCCAAGGCGGGGCTCCAGGCCCTCATTCTGCAGTCCACTGATCCCGAGTACATCAAGCTGGTAGACGCTACCGTTCTCTGTCACTTGACGATCAATGAGCCGAACTCTAGAAGATTCTGGACGGCCGGGGCCGAGGCCCTGGTTGTGGAGTATCGGAAACTGCGGGAGAACGCTAAGCAACCAATCATCGGCGGTAACCTCGTGTCAAACTCCGGCGCCAACCCGGAACAGTGGGTTAAAGACCTCTGGAAGTACGGCGCGGACGAGTGCTTGGACTTCATCGGCATCCACGTCTACGACGACGCGGGCCGACCGGCGCTCAAACAGTATGAGTGGATGCTGAAGATGTACCGCAAGGCCGGGTTCCGGCAGCCGGTCTGGTGTAGCGAGTTCGGGTTTCCGAGCCGAGGCTTCGGGAACTCCCCCGAGAAGCAGGCACGCTGGCTCACCTACGTGTTGTCCAGACTCTCAAGAAAACTCGACTGCGCCGGCGCCGTAGTCTACGAGCTCTACAACGACACGCACTGGTCGCTGATCGACTTCAAGACCGGGGCGCCGCTGCCGGCGTTGGGGCGGATTCAGGAGGCGAGCAAATGAACGATACTGAAAAAGCTTTTGAGCAATACATGAAAAGTTTGGCTGGCAACAGCGATCCACTAACCGTGCCGGAGCATTGTAAAAGGATCTGGCTCGCTGCGTGCGCCTGGCGTGCCGAGCGGGACGTGAACATTGCATATTCAAAGAGTGGTGCGCCCGACGAGGGCGAGTTTGGCGAAGCCTGGAACGATTCCGCGGCCACGATCGCTGAGACGATTATCCAAGATGCAGCAATTCCGTAAGCCGATGAGCCCTCCAACGCTCCTCACTCTCCAAGACGTCTCCCAAACCGAGACGGCCTGCCTAACCGCCGGACACCACGCCGCTTTCACTAGCCAAGCCATGCTGTTCGTACTGCGGTCTTACCGGCAAGCAGTCGCCATTATCCGCTTCGTAGCCGACCGGGAACCAGCAGCGGCGGCATTCCTTGAAGTGGTTGACTCCAAACCGCTAGTCGAAGGCGAAGTGAATGATTGTAAGTAGGGCGGACATCGCGCGACTGCGAAGCATTCAGTTTGAGCTCGCAAGACTACAAGAATTCAACATATGGAATAAGACTTGCCGCCCAACCAACGAAACGGAAGCTGAGGCTTTTCTAAACATTAATGAGGCGATATCGGCCCTCGTCTTTGAACGAGCCAAGATCATTAGCGCCTCTCTCCGCAAGTGGCCTGGTTGGAAAAGCTACGAGCAATTGAAGGCGGAACAAGAGAAGAAATGAACCTCAAGGCCCGCGCTGCACGACTACTCAAGAAGTATGGGCTGACCGTTGTGCAGTATCAGATGATCCTGACTATTCAGGGGAACACCTGCGCAATTTGCGAAAGACCACAAAGCCCGTACCGATCGCTAGACGTTGACCATGACCACAAGACCGGCCGTATTCGCGGGTTACTCTGCTTTCTCTGCAATAAGGGACTCGGCTACTTCCGAAGCGCGGAGCAGCTACTTGAGGCTAGCCGCTACATGGATTCCGGCCACACCGGCTACTATGTTCCGAAGAAGAGACGGAAGAAGAGGGTTGCATGACCCCCGCCCAAGCTATCCTCGCCGCTTTCCCGGGCCAAGACCCAACCAGCCTCAGCGTTAAACTGGCCCTTCTCCGCGTCCTCCATGCCATAGAAGATATCGAACTCGAGCTCCCGTTCGCCGCCGACTGGCTCAACGGCATCATCGACGACCCCCCATGGAGTATCTGGTACGGCCCGATGGCCGCTCACGATCTCGCCAACCACCTGGAGAACGCCGCCAAAGAGATCCGTAAAGCCGCCTTCGCCCTGGATGCCGCCTCACCAACCTGGCAACGCTTTGTTGATTCAACGGAGGAAGGCAATGTCGGTCTTGGACCGAATCGGGAGCGGCAACCAGAGCTCATCGGCGACGAGGCCCCCTTCTGAACGTCGCGTCTATACCCTGGAGTCCCTGGTTGCCAAGGAATTCGAGCCTCTCGAGGGCGCCTTCTGCGACTACGTATTTACGCCCCAGTCGGTCGCTACGGTCATCGGAGACTTCGGTATAGGTAAGACGTGGTTCGGCACCTGGCTTGCCTTCTGCATCGCCACGGGCACCAAATTTGGCCACCTGGAGACGCGCCAACGCCCCATCCTCTACCTCTCCCAAGAAATGTCCGATCGCGAGATGCATTTCCGCGTCAAACAGATGTTCTCGCCTCAACAGATGAGCAATGCCGGCGCCTCCTTGCACATCGAATTCGGGGAGGTAATCAAGGTAAACGAGCCTGACGGCATGGAAAAACTGCGCAGCCTGGTAGCCGAGTACGCCATCGGCGGTGGCATCTTCATCGACTCCATGCGCGACATCCACTCATCCAACGAGAACGACAACAACGAAATGTCGGTTGTTTTGAGAGGGATACGAGACGAAATCGCCAAACCATACGATTGCTTTTGCGTCCTCCAGCACCACACTTCTAAACCATCAGAGTTTCGTAAGGGCGCCCACCGCGGCCGAGGCGCCATCGTCCTAATGGACGTTTGCGCCGATATCTTGGTAATCGAAAAGCAGAACGATGCCCGCAACGTCACATTTGAGAAAACCCGCCACGGCCAGCCACCAGAGCCGTTCTCATACAGCATCTCCGAAGACGACCGTCGGAACGTCACCTTGGAAATAGGGCTCGCAGAAGGAACCGGCGAAGAGCTCGGCAACGTCCGAAAACTATATGAGTGGATGCTTTCCTATGACGGCTTAATCGACAGAGACACGATCCAAAAAGCCTTCTCATGGTCTAAGCGAACCGCCATCCGCCACATCTCAGACGGGCTCTCCGTGGGACTCGTCTTGAGGGCCCAAAACGAGTATGGAGGAAGGGGTAACAAGGCGTTCTATGAACCCAAGAAATAAAGTGTGCCAAACCGTGCCAAAAGGGTGTCATGGCACAGTAAATAAAGTGTGCCACACACACCCATCCCCCGTAGGGGGTGGGTGGCACCCTTTACGGCATCGGTATTCAGAAACCCAAACAGTGCCAGTTGGCACCCTTTGTGACTTAGGAGGCACCAGTGTTCCGCGCCTCCCGTAACTGCCCACGTCAATGCGACGGCACATTGACCCTCTTCCGTAGCCGGCCATCCCCTTACCGCAAGATTCTCGGTCACCAACTCTGGATCTGCCAAACCTGCGAGTACGTCTTCGAGACGTCCAATGTCATCGTTCGCCAAGCCCCACAGGACTACTCCAAAAACTGGATCTCACGAATAGAAGCGCGAATAGAGGATTTACCCAAACTCGCAGAGTCGCGCCGTAGACAGCGTGCCAAACGGGCCAAATCGATGGCCGAGGACTCAAACTCGGAGCGCGATGGAGAACCACGCAAGCCTACGGGTAGCAGTTGACGCCCATCCCACATTACCAGGCCGTAGGAAGGACGGGACAGCCTTACCCGGCTTTACCCCTAACCCTGCCGGGAACACCGGTCTACGTGCCTCCTATCGCTTAAAACAGACCGTCCAGCGCGCCCTTGAGCGCAGCAATGGCGAGATGAGCGAGTTGGAGTCGCTTGTTCAAACCCTCATCGCTGCTGGCCATGCTGGCGACATACACGCCATCCGCGAGCTCTTGGACCGCGGGTATGGCAAGGCGGCGATCGCCGACGAGGACCGGGAGGCGCTAAACCCAACCGGCAGCGGCATGGATGCGATACGTGCCGCGATTGCAAGGGTGTCCGCGCTGTGAGTTCGGCCGACTTTGAGGCGGTTGCGACCGTGAACGCGGACGAGCTCCATGAGCTCATGGCGCAGATCGAGGCACACCCGGACGTGCTCGAGGTGCTGCCGGAGGAGACGCAACATCAGGCCGCGGTTGACCTCCTGGCGGCGCGCAACATGGTCTACAAGGCCGACATCTGGACGTGGCTACGCGATTGCGTGCTGACGATTGATGAGGCTAGCCAGGCGGCATCGCCGTGGCCGGATCGCGCGTACCTGCGCGAGCTCTTTACGTTCATTGACGAGCACAAGATGGTGGTGATTCCGAAGTCCCGCCGGATGATGGTTACGTGGGCCGTCGCGGCCTGGTGTGTCCACAAGGCGCGCTACTTTCCGAATTATGCGATTTTCGTGCAGTCGGAGACTGAGGACAAGGCCGCGTATGTCATCGACAAGCGCTGCGCGTTCATCGAGGACAACCTGACACCGGAGGCGCTGCGGCGCACGTACAGCTCAATCCGCACGACCAAGGGCGCGATCGGGCGCATGACGTACCGCGATACGCGCAGTTACTTGTGGGGTATTCCGCAGGGCGGCGACGTGTTGCGCACGTACACGCCTTCGGTGTTGTTCATGGACGAGGCTGACTTCCAGCCAGAGGGGCATCAGGCGTTGACTGCCGCGTTACCCGCGGCCGAGAAGGGTGCGAAGCTGATCCTCGTCTCGAGCTCTAACGGGCCGAGTGGTGTAGTGGCCGGGGTTTGCAAGGAAGTGGGTTTTCTAAAGTGGGGTTCGTAACCCGAAGTGGGTATGAACGTACCCAAAACGAGTATTGAACATCCTCAAGGTTTATCCGTCGCCTCGAGGCTTCTCCATCTGTCCGATCCACTGGTCGATGGACGTGGAGAAGCGGGCACCGGAGTGGGAGATAGCGGAGCGAGCGAAGTATGCGCGTGAAGAGGACTGGGCGCGGGAGATGGAGTTGGACTTCGGTGTCCATCTCGGGGCGCCGGCATATCCCCATTTTAGGCGCGCTGTGCATGTCGTGGACGAGCTTCCGTACTTCGATCGAATGCCACTGGTTCTCTTCTGCGACTTCAACCAGTCGCCGCTGGGGTGGGGCATTGGGCAGATCATTGGCGGGTTTGTCAACGTGATTGACGAGATCTTTCGTGAGCCATCGACCATCGAGGCTGCGGTGACGGAGTTCCGAGATCTGTACCCGACGCACAAGGGGGAGTTGTGGATATACGGGGATGCGACGACAAAGAGCTTCTACGACACGATGAGGCTTGCGTTGCGTGGGTATTCGGCGCCGATGACACTGAGGGTGCCAGCGAAGAACCCGCATGTCAAGGAGCGCGTGAACGCGGTAGACACGAAGCTATGGGCGCAGGATGGGAGGCCGGGCATACGTATCGCTGCCAAGTGTGTGAACCTCATTCAAGACTTTGAAGAGGTCATGTGGCGGCCGAACGAGAAGGACCTGCTCAAGGTCACCGATCAGAAGGACCCCTACTACAAGCGGACGCACATGTCGGATGCGTTCGGGTACTGGATGGTGCGCGAGTTCCCGGTTGGCGCGGAGAAGGAGGCGGGGTTTGAGCCCCGCAAGCGTGAGCCATTGAAGCCTGGGAAGCTGTTGGGTGATTTGTACTACAAGGGCCACAAACGGGGTGCGGCGTGAGTGACGAAAGGCCGGTTCTTAAGATAGTCCGGGGCGACGGCGTTGTGCCACCGAAAACCGGGGCGGAGGTTGTCCAGGATATTGAGGTCACGGTAAGGGAGCTCATTCAGATCATCTACACGTTCCGTAGCTGGCTTATGCACTCCCTGACAAAGTGCGATTGCAAGACCGAAAATTTGCAGGCCCAGCTTAACATCTTCAAGGCGATTGAAGTGATGGGCGGTGATCTGACCGCGATTGCTCGTGTGACTGCGCTCAACGTGAATATGCGGCTTGAGAACGTCGAACGCCCGGCGGATCAATGAAGTGTCGCAGGTTCAAGCGCAGGGTAAAACACGGGCGCAAGGGTCGGCGAAGCCAGACAAAGCTCGTCCGGGTGGACGAACTGACGAACCGGAAAAAGACCTAATGAACTACGTCAAGACCGAGGTTGCGCCGGTCCCGGCTGACTTCTTTGTAGGCGCGAAGATTGGCCCGTGTTTCTTCTGTAGTCAAACTACGCCGACTTATGACATCGGCGCTCTCAACCCGAGTTTTCGCTGTTGTAAGCGGTGTGTGAAGAGTCGTGGCCTCGATGCGTTGAAGCGTGGCGCCGACGAGGCGACGGCTTTTCTGGCTGGTATGCAGAACAAGGAGTGCCGCCATTGCGGCGGGGCTCTGATTATCCCGAATCGCGGCCTTACGCCGCTGTGGTGTAACGCCTGCAATGAGGAGTGGAGGAGTATCGGAGCATGAAACTCAGGGTGCGGGTTATCGCGGCGCTGTTGGCCTTAGTGCCGTTGGTGTTTCCTCAAGAGGCTTACGCTAAGTCAATCGTTGAGCTCAATGGCGTTGTTGCGACTGGTGCATCGCCCGGGGTTGACACGTTTGGGCACAAGCTGATCCGGGCTCAGATCTGGAGCTCGGCTGGCTCGGTTGCGACGGTATTGGTTCAATGTCGGGCGTCGAGTCCGATATCAAATCCGGGGGCGCCTGTTGCGCCGTGGTACACCGTAGCGACGATCACGGACCCGAGTGCGGCTGGTGAGTACTGGTCGATTCCTCGTAGTGCCGGCGTCAGGCTAAACGTATCAGCCTGGGCCAGCGGGACCATTTACGGTGTAGTCGAAATCTACAACGACTAATGAAGAAGACGCTTGCCTTATTGCTGTTTCTATGTACCGCGCTGGCCATTGGTCAGTCTGCCAACTCTGCCGACCCGCTAGAAAACTTTGCGGTTCGCCTTGACGAGGGCGGGTTAGCAGACTTCGGGACCGTCTCTAGCGTCGGACTGTCGGCGCCAGCCGAGTTCGCAGTATCCGGTTCTCCGATCGTCACGTTTGGCACCTTGACACTAGATTGGGTTGGAGGCGTGCTCCCATGGCTCAGCCCAAACGTCTTTTTCGTAAGGGACGATTTCATCGGACTCGACGGGGGCGGCCAATTTTTCAATAGCGTTTCTGGGACCGGTGCGGTTGTCACTAGAGTCAGCGATGCCAGCAGCACTATTCCGGGCATCATCAGGCTTGAAACCGGGACTACCGCTACGGGGTTCGCTGGAAGGTGGCTCGGATTCAGTTCTAGCGACATCGGGGGCCGCTTTTCGCTCGGTGGGGGTGCGATCACTTGGAACGGCTCGGCAGATATTGACAACTTGTCTGACGGCACCGAAAGCTTCATCTACATAGCCGGACTGTGCGATCTAAACTCCGCCGATTGTACCGATGGCGTCTACTTCGAGTACGACCAAACCGGGAGCACATTCTGGCGCATTAAGACGGCCAGCAACGGGACGCGGACGACCGTCGCCACGGCAAACACGGTGACCGCAGACCAGCGGGACAATCTGAAAATTATCTGTAATGCGGCGGCCACTTCGTGCAGTTTCTTTATCGGCGGCACAGAGGTCTCCGGCTCGCCGATTACGACTAACATTCCGTCCGGCGCGGCTCGCGGGTTGACGGTGGTGGCTGGCGAGCTTCGTAAAACCGTTGGAATAACGAGCCGATTCGCAAGGCTCGACTACTGCCTGTTCGCTCAGCAGCTCACGACGGCCCGATGAAGCGACTAGTTCTAGGGCTCGCCTTCGCGCTGATTGCGAACCTGGCATACGCGACGGAGTACTACATAGGCCCAAACGGTGTAGGGACGTCGCCCTGTACCGCAAACACGCCGCCGTATTGCTCGGTGGACTTCGTGAAGGGCAGCGGCGGGTCCCATCCAGGGGATACTGTATGGGTTCACGGCGGAACCTACAATCTTGTCTTAGACGCCTTTGGCGGGAACAACTTCCGCATTCATGGAACCGCCGGTAACCCGGTCATTGTTCGCGCATATCCCGGCGAGCGAGCGATTTTTACGACCGTCCACGTGGGCGAATCGTCGCCGCCGACCATGACGCTCGCGGGCGTCTATGCGTGGTGGTGGGATTTAGAGATTACCCAGACCGAGACGGCGAACCGGGTTTGTACGGTGCCGGGGTCTCAATGTCTTCCGTCGCAAGGTATTCTCTACGGAGAGGGAATCAACGTCCGCCAGGGCGCCGACTCGTCAGTTTGGTCAACCGGCTCCAAGATCATCAACTGCATCATTCACGACACTAAGCAGGGCATTTCTTCCTGGGAAGAGATGGAAAACGGCGAGCTCTACGGGAACGTCCTGTATTACAACGGCTGGTCAGCCTCGGACCGAGGGCACGGCCATGCGATGTACATCCAGGGTAGACAGTCCGGCGACTCCAAGGTAATCAAAAACAATATCTCTTTCCGTAACGCGAGCCACGGCCACCATTCCTTCGGATCGTCAAGTGTTTACGCCAACAATCTCGTAGAGGATCGCAACATCGCTTTCGGCAATAGCGACATTCCCGAGGTTGGCGGCGGCGGCCGAGAGTTCCTGATTGGCGGGACGAGCGTTGCTAATAACGACTCGATTACGAACAACTTTTTCTATGGGTCATCCTGGCAGTTTGGGTGGTCTAACTGGCCCGCGAATAGCCAGACGAACAGCACGTTCAGCGGGAACTACAACTACATCAGCACAATGGCCCTTGTGCAACTCTTGATCCCCGGCGGTGTTACGTGGACCGGAGATACGGTTATTTACGACGGTCTTCAGGGGTTTACGGAAGCGAATTTCCCGGGCAACACGTACTCACATCCAAAGTCAGCGTATGCGGGTGCGGACAAGATCCAGATCAATCCGAACACCTACGACGCCAACCGCTGCCACATCGCAATCCATAATCCGGACTTATCCTCGACTGTCGCGGTTAACCTCGCGACCTGTGGCTGGAGCGTGAACGACAATTTCCAGGTTAAGTATGTCGGAGACTACTTCGGGCCTTCGGTCCTGACGGGTCAGTATGCTGGCGGCACGGTCAACTTCCCGATGACCGGCCTAATCGAATCCGATCCGGCTGGCAACTGGTCCGCGCCAGTGACCTATGCGCCGAGGATGGCCGCATTCGTCGCGATTCGGACCTCGGTAGGGACAACCCCGACGCCGACGAACACAAACACGTTTACCAACACGCCGACCTTTACGCCCTCTCTTACGCCCACGCCGACGCAGACGCCAACGGGTCCGCCGACCAGCACGCCTACGCCGACACACACGCCGATCCCTGGCGGCTGCACCTACATCGAGGCCGAGGCTTCGGCCGTCGTGGCTCCGATGGTTATAGAGACGGACCCTGACGCCTCGGGTGGGCAGTACGTGTCGTCGCCGGTTGACGGCAGGGATGACCCAAACTCTGGCACGGCAACTTTCACTTTCAGCCTGCCTAATGGGACTTGGTATTTTAACCATCGAGTCATCGGGGCTCTTGATACGACCGATTCGTTCTTTACCTCTCGCGACGGAGAGGCGGATACGACGCACATTGACGACGCGACGGAGCAAACCAATGGCCCTGCCTGGCAGATTACGCGAGTCACGGACCGCGCCATTGGTGGGCCTGCGGCCGGCAACCCGGCGCAGTATCAGACGACGCTTGTCATCGCGGATTCTCCGGCAAGTCATACATTCAAAATAAGACAGCGCGAGCCAAGCACTAAGCTAGATTGGGTTGCGATCTGTCCTAGTTCTGCCGTACCCGGGGACCCGCCACTAGAGCCGACGCCGACGCCGACGAGTACGCCGACAGCCACGCAGACGCCCGGAGGGCCGACGCCGACCGCGACGGGTACTCCTAACCCAAACTTTGGGCCGCTACACTGGCATCGGCCGGTCAATCCGTGTAGGCCGCAGCCATTTCGTCACAATCACCCGCCGTCCACGCTGGTGCCTCACAAGCATCGGTGCCCGGTTGGGCCATGAGCTCACTTCCACCGATTCCGTCAATGGATAGCGGCATGGGTGCCGGTATGGACCCAACCGTCCCTGCTGTACCCATCATGCCAGGCGAAGATCAGCCAATAGAGGTTCGCCTACGCCCTGAGACGCGGTTGCATGGTGAGATAGTCCAGAAGCTACGCGCTAGGTTGGATCTCTCTTACCGCAACGTCTCGACGCGGTATCCCGATTGGGACCGAGTAGACGAGCACCTGCGGTTTTTCGTCGATCTGACGCGCGCCGTTCGCAAGGGCGACAAGACGATGGACACGTCGAAGAAGGAGAACCCCTTCGACCGCGCCATCGTCGTGCCGGCGTCCTACGCAATCCATGAGGTTCGCAAGACGCAGCTATTCAGCCTCTTCGGGCATCGGGAGCCGTTCATCCAGCTCCAGGGCCGTGGGCCGGAGGATGAGAAACCCGCCGCATTGCTCGAGGCAGTCTTGGATTACGACTTCTCCCAGTCCCGCGGCGCCGTCTCGATTTACTCGATGCTCGCTGACGCGGACAAGTACGGTATGGGGATCGTTTACGACCACTGGGAGGATCAGGCCGGGTTTATCACCGTGCCGCCCAGGCCGCCAACTGGGCTTATGGCGATTGGTGTCGGGCTTGGGATTGTCCCGCCGCCGGGGCCAACCCGCGAGTGGGGGACGCTAAAGGAGTTTAATCGCTGGAGCCCGGTCGATCCGTTCAACTTCTGGCCCGACCCGCGTGTCTCGATTGCCAACCTTCAAGAGGGCGAGTTCATCGGACACCGGGCGTTGAGTGGGTTCATGCAGCTGATGGAGCGTTCGGCTGACTCCGGTGGGCCGTACTTCAATCTGGACAAGCTGAAAGAGGTTTCCGGGTCCGGGGCGAGGGGCGATTCTTCGCGGTTGGTTGGTCGCAACCGCTTTGCGGTCGATCAATTCGCCCTTAAGGAGCTCGGAGACGACAAGGACAAGGGCTATTACACGCTAGACCATCTTCAGGTGAAGCTGATTCCGAAGGATTGGAAGCTCGGGCCGGAGGACAAGCCGGAAATCTGGTGGTTCACGCTTGCGGACGAGCGGACGATTATCCGGGCGCACAAGTGCGCTTACGAGCATGGCCAGTTCTGCTATTCAGTGGCTGAGGTTAACCCAGATCCGCACACGATCGCCAACCCCGGGATGTTGGAGAACCTCGATGGGCTCCAGCGGACGATTAACTGGCTTCTGAACAGCCACATTGAGAACGTGCGCAAGACGATCAATAACGAATTGATCTTTGATCCCAGGCTGATCGAGGAATCCGACGTGATGAACCCCGGCCCCGGGCGGTGGATTCGCCTAACGGCGGAGGGTAGCGAAGCCTTGCGCAGCGGTCAGATAACACTTGACGCGATGTATAGCCAGCTAAAGGTTTCCGACCTGACTGGCGGGCATATGAATCTTGTTCAAGCCCTCTTTGACATGATGCAGCGTATGTCCGCGGCCTCAGACCCGATGATGGGCTCAGAAACCGAGCAGAATAAGACACTTGGGGAGATTCAGGCCATTGTAGCTGGCGCCAGCCAGCGGTTGGGTGTTTCGGCGCGCATAATCGATGCCCAGGCGATTACTCCGCTGGCCGAACGAGCGATCGCCAACCGGCAACAGTTCACTTCCGTTGAGCAATACTTCCGAATTGCTGGGGATTTGGCTAAGGCATACGGCGGGCAGGCATTACAGCGCGTGAAACAGGCCGATTTGCAGGGCAATTTCGACTATGTGCCCCATTCCGCGCTGTCGCATGGTGATCCGGCACGCATGGCGCAGATTTGGCAGCAAGTCCTACAGACTGCCGCCGCTTACCCCCAGGTTACGGCGCCCGGGCCGGATGGCCGCTACCTTGATATCCGGGAAGTCTTCAATGAGATGGTTCGGCAACTTGGAATTCGCAATCTGGATGAGTACTATCTGACGGCCCCACAGGTTGACCCAATGACCGGGCTTCCGGTACAGCCGCAGATGAGCGTTATGCCGGATGAGCAGGTACAAGCCCAGGCTCAGGCTGGCAACTACGCTCCAGTGTCGTAAATGGACGAGAGGCGCCTTCAGGAGGACTCGGACAAGCTTCGGCATATGGAGGCCGCCTACCTCCGCGCTAAGGCTCTGGTGGGCTCCCAGGCGTATGACGATGCCAGTCTAGAGGCGTTGGACCGGATTCAGGCCATCGTGGACATGGCCGCCTCCAAAGCCTGTGAGCGGGCTCCTATGACTGTCGGCGCCATAGTGGAAGTCTTGTATCAGCTAAAACGCCCCGTTATTACCATCCGCGACTATGAGGCTCTGAAGAAGAGTCTCGACACCCGCCGCTCAGTCGCGCCGTAGACGGCGCGCGGTTTGCTAAACCACAGCACTTAAGCCCGAAAATCGTTTCGGCGCCTACCTGGGCACTTTTGTTCCGGGAGCGTCGGAGGATTTCATGTTAGACGAAGCAACCGCGAGCGGGCCAGACCCGGGGGTTGCGGAGCTCACAGCGGACTTCTTTCCGGCTGACCCAACGGGGCCGGAAACCGCAGAGCCTACCGCAGAACCCGCGCAGACGGCAGACGCATCGCAGGAACCGGCAGAGCCGAGCGCTCAAGCGCCTACCGCCGAGCCGATCCCGCAGAAGTACAGTATCAATGGCCGCGAGTTCACGCCCGACGAGCTTTCCAGGGCTCTCATTATGGCCGGCCAATACGCCGGTTTGCAGGAGAAGCACCTAAAGCTACTTGAGCAGCAACGCGCCCCGCAACAGCCTCAGCCGCAACAGCAACCGCAACGCCAAGGCGTCACGTCTGACCAAGTTCAGGCGTTGTACAAGCCGGCGGTACAGCAAGCGGTCGCCAACGAGGTTATGGAGGCTGATTTCGCGGAGGCGTTCCCGAAATTCTCGGCAAACATTCTGTACGGCCTTGATTTGGTGAAAGACGTACGGGCGGCTGCACAAACATTGATTGAACGCATGAACCAGTCCGAGCGCGGCTCGATGGAGACTGCGGTTATTCAGGATGTGTACTCCTCGATCGCCAATTTATCAACTCAGGGTGAGCCTTTCGCGCAATTGGCTGATCCGCAAGTACAGCAAGGCTTTTTCAACTATTTAGTGGAGATCAATCCGCAATTACCGCATCTCCGCAACCCGGAATTCCTTGCTCGCCAGTGGATTGCCTACAACAAAGACACATACCTACAGAAAGCAGCATCAGCCCAACAGGCGATTGCCGAACGGGACCGAATGAAGGCTGTGAATCGGCGTAACGCGGGAGGCGAGATCAATAGCACTCGCCCTGCGGCCGTCGCAGAGCAGCCAGAAGGTTTCTGGGACGCAGACCTATTGGGGGATCGCTTTCCGCCAATGAGGTAACTAAATGCCTGTCCTCGGACTCCGGGGTTCCGGCTCGTTTTCAAGTGACGAGCGTCCCAAGAACTACCGGGAAACCATACTGCTTCTGTTTCCCAACGCCTCAGCGCCGCTGACGGCGATTCTCTCCAAGCTCAAGGATGAGCAGACGGACGACCCCGAATTCAAGTGGTTTGAAAAGGGTTTGCCGTCGCAGCGCGCAACCGTCGAGGGGTCCCAGACCTCCGGCGATACCGTTATTGAGCTCGAAGTTTCGGCTGACAACAAGAAGTTCAAGCCCGGTCATGCGGTGCTCAACGAGCGCACGCTGGAAGTGATGTGGGTCACGGCCTCCGCGGCCGCTGGCCAGGTCACCG
>Ga0184627_10000401_pt1 | contig 17247 bp, 15 predicted proteins | sample PLM3_127_b1_FD_133150 | JGI IMG/M metagenome (GOLD analysis project Ga0184627, IMG submission 133150) | Groundwater sediment microbial communities from an aquifer in East River, Colorado, USA - PLM3_127_b1 | ecosystem: Environmental > Terrestrial > Soil > Riparian zone | place: USA: East River...
CGGCCGGCCTCAAAAGGTCGCGCAGAATAACAGACGGTTGCCGGGATTGGCTCATTTGGCTTATTGGTCGTTCGCGCTGATAGGCTTCCTTTGGAATGAGCGATCTGCCAATAAACCAATCCCGGCACCGGCCATGACGTTCGATCATCCAGGCCGATTCACCCTGGTCGACAGCGGCCGGCGTCCGGGCGGCCTGGTGTTGCGGCGCGAACCGCAGGACGGCGAACCGGCGGTCGATTACCTGTTCGCCCACGTCACGCAGCACGATCTGCCGCAATCCTTGAATGGCATCAGTGTGCGTGAGTTCGGCTTCACGGATCGCGAATGGCTGGTCAGCTCCGCCGGTCGCGACTACCACGTGCATGCGCGCTCGCTGCAGATTCACGAGGGCGTGTCAATTTACGGCCGCGTGCTGCCGCTCGCGCGTTATTCGTCGACGCGGCGCGCTTTGTGGACGGTGTTGCTGTGGCTGGTGCGGTTCGGCTGGGGCCGGGCGCTCATAAGCTGGGCACGGGCGCGGTGATCAGCCAAAGATAATTTTGGTGGCATCCCGGCGCCGCGCGTCTGAATGAGAACAAGAGGGGGGAGTTCTCCGATGCGAGGCAACGGTCGCCGAGTGCCGGAGTAAAGCCTAAAGCCAGGTGCGACGACTGAGAACGATCGATTGCTTCTGGCGGAATTCCGAAATTGAATCGCTTCGGTCATGATCGGCCACCAAATCCGCTTGGAGTCATTGTTGGATGCAAAACTTGCGTACGGAACTTCTGCTGGTAATGCTTGTCGCGCTCACCGCCGCTTTGGGCAGCGGCTGCTCTTTACCGTCAACCCAGGAAGCGTCGATGAGCAATGCCACACCCACACCGCCGGTCGCTGAAGTGCGGCCGCAGCCGGTCTTCTCCGACAGCGGCGTGCGCATCGATCCGTATTACTGGCTGCGCGACGACCTGCGCCTCGACCTCAGGGTGCTTGGATACCTCAACGCCGAGAATGCCTACGCGGACGCGATGATAGCGCCCCTCATGCCGCTCAAGGATCAGATCTACCAGGAGATCGTGAGCCGGATTCCAAAGGACGACGTCACGGTGCCGTATCGCGATCGCGGCTACTGGTATTACACGCGCTTTCAGTCCGATCGCGAATATCCGATCCACGCGCGCCGCCGCGACGCCGCCGATGCGCCGGAAGAGATCCTGCTCGACGTCAACGTACTGGCCGAAGGGAGCGAATTCTTCGAAATCGGCAATTGGCAGGCGAGCCCCGACAACCGCTTGCTGGCTTATGCGGAGGACAGCATCGGCCGTCGCCAGTACACACTCCGCGTCAGGAATCTCGAAACTGGTGCGCGGTACGCCGACCGCATCGAAAACGTTGATCCCGCGATCGTCTGGGCCGGCGACAATCGCACCTTTCTATATGTCGAGAAGGATCCAGAGACGTTGCTCGGCCGACGGGTCCGCAAGCACGTGCTGGGTACGGATCCGGCCGACGACCCGCTGGTCTGGGAGCAGACCGACACCAGTTTCTATACCGATCTCGCAAAGTCGAAATCGGGCCGGTATCTCTTCATCGCCACCGAAAGTACCGTGTCGTCCGAGTGGTGGTACGCGGATGCCGACGATCCGAAGCTCGAATTCAAGGTGGTGCTGCCGCGCGAGCGCGACCATGAATACTCGGTCGAGCAGGTGCGCGAGCGTTTCGTGATTCGCAGCAACTGGCAGTCGCCCAACTTCCGCATCGTCGATGTGCCGATCGCCGCAGCCGGTGATCGCTCGCAGTGGCGCGACGTCCAGCCGCATCGCGCTGATGCCTTCGTGCACGATTTCGAAGTGTTTCGAAACTTCCTCGCGGTGGCCGAGCGTTCCGGGGGCTTGCGCAGAATTCGCATCAAGCCGTGGAGCAAGGGTGAGGATCAGTTGATCACCGCGGACGAGCCGGCGTACACGGCCCTGTTCGGCGCCAATGCCGAGATCGACACCGATGCGTTGCGGTACACCTACTCGTCGTTGACAACACCCATGACCACTTTCGACTACGACATGCAGACCGGGCGACGCACACTGCTCAAGCGCGAGCCGGTGCCGCCGCCGTTCGACCCGGCCGACTATGTCACCGAGTACCTGCACGCGCCGGCGCGCGATGGCGCGCTGATCCCGGTGTCGATCGTCTATCACAAGGGCTTCAGGCGCGATGGTAGTGCACCGCTCTACCAGTACGGTTACGGCTCATATGGCTCCTCGACCGAGCCAGTGTTTTCTTCGAGTCGATTGAGCCTGCTCGACCGTGGCTTCGTGGTCGCGCTGGCGCACGTTCGTGGCGGACAGGAGTTGGGACGGCAGTGGTACGAGGAAGGCCGGCTGCTGCACAAGAAGAATACGTTCAACGATTTCGTGAACGTCACGGACTACCTGGTGAAGATGCGCTATGCCGCGGCCGACAAGGTGGTCGCGCACGGCGGCAGCGCGGGCGGGCTGCTCATGGGCGCGATCGCCAATATGGCGCCGGAGAAATACCGCGTGATTCTCGCCGACGTGCCATTCGTCGACGTGGTGACGACCATGCTCGACAAAAGCATTCCGCTCACCACCAACGAGTACGACGAGTGGGGCGATCCGCGCCACCACGAGTACTACGACTACATACTGTCCTATTCGCCTTACGACCAGGTCAGAGCGCAGCCGTATCCGGCGATGCTGGTGACCACCGGTCTGTGGGACAGCCAGGTCCAGTATTACGAGCCCGCCAAGTGGGTGGCGAAACTCCGCGCCATGCGCACCAACGACGAGCCGTTGCTCCTGCGCACCAACATGGAAGCCGGTCATGGCGGCAAGTCGGGCCGCTTCCGCCGGCAGCAGGAAACGGCCTTCAAGTACGCGTTTGCACTGGGCGAAATCGGTTCAGCTTCCGCGACTGCCGCTGTACGAAAAGAGCAGTAAGATCGGACGACGAAACAGGGCGCGACGCATTCGGAGGCGGGACATGCGCGTAGGACACATCTCCTGGATGACGGGATTGCTGCTGCTGACGAGCAGCCTGGGTTTCTCCCACGACGACGTGCTCGGCACGCGTTATGTCGCAACCACGGGCGTTGACGAGGGCCATTGCGATCACGCCCACGACCCCTGCCTCACGATCGCCTATGCCATCCAGCAAATGCCCGATGGCGGCACCGTCAAAGTCGCGCAGGGCCTGTTCTCGGTCGTGGGGCTGACTCTCGAGGACATTTTCGGCGGCAAGGCCGGCGTGATGGGCGGCTTCAGCGTGAGCGACCATTTCGCGCGCCAGGATCCGGAGCGTTACGTGACGCAGGTGTACGGCCTGTCGCCAACCGAGCGCACCCGACTCGCGGCGCGCGGTATCCACCTGATTGTCGATACCGTCGCGATGCTTCACGATGATCCCATGCGCGGTCTCGCCGGAAGAGCGCTCGCCCTCCGGGAACAGAATCAGGCGCAGCTGGCCGCGGCGAATTGCGTGCAGGGCCTTGCCGGGACATTCCCCTGCCGCAACATCGACCTGCTCGCGCAGGTGCCGCTCGCCAACCTGTCAACTCGCCCCGGCAGCATGAGCAATCTGTGGGGATTCGTGGACCTTGATGACGGCCGCGAGTACGCGGTCGTGGGCGTTTCGAACGCCACCGTGGTCATCGACGTTACGGATCCGGAGAACCCGCGCGAGGTCGGCTCGGTTCCCGGCAACAGCAGCCTGTGGCGCGAAGTGAAGGTCTATCAATTCTTCGATGCGGCAGCGAACCAGAATCGCGCCTATGCGTACATCACCACTGAAGCCGTCGGCAGCGGGCTGCAGGTGATCGAGTTGTCGGGTCTGCCGAACAGCGTGTCACTCGCAAACACGGTGCGCGATTTTCAAACCTCGCACACGCTCTATATTTCGAACGTCGATTACGCCACCAACGCCGCGATTCCCGGCCGGGAAGCATTTCTCTACGTCGCGGGATCGAACATCAATGTGCCCTTCGGCTCGTTCCTGATCTACGATCTCGACGATCCGGTCGGTCCGCGGCTCGCGACCCTGGCGCCGATGGGCACCGGGTACATGCACGATTCAACCAGCCTCTTCATCACCGACGCGCGCACCACGCAGTGCGACCAGGGGCACAATCCCTGCGAAGTGCTGGTCGATTTCAACGAGACTACAGTCGATCTATGGGACGTTACCGACAAGGGAGCGCCGGTGCGATTGAGCTCGACGGGTTATCCGGAGGCGCGCTATACGCATTCCGGCTGGCCGACCGAGGACCAGCGCTTCATCCTCGTGCACGACGAGCTCGACGAGCTGCGCATCGCCGGGTTCAACACCAACATCTACACGATGGACATCGGCGATCTGCGGACGCCGCGCCTCGTCACGTCCTATATCGGCCCGGACACCACCACCGATCACAACGGCTACGCCAAGGGCAATCGTTACTACGTCTCGCACTACCGGCGCGGGCTGGTGGTGTTCGATCTCACGGATCCCGAGGATCTGCGCGAGGTCGGCTATCTCGACACGTTTACCTCGCCTGAGCCGAACGTGGCGGGCACCATCGGCGCATGGGGCGTCTACCCCTTCCTTCCGTCGGGCAACATCCTCGTCAGCGACATCGACAACGGGCTCTTTATCCTGCGCGACAATACGCGCGATCTGGGTTTGAGTGCCGGGCGCCTGGGATTCGCCGTCAGTGGCGTTACGGTGGCGGAAGGCGGTGCGGTCAACCTGTCCGTGCGGCGCAGCGGCGGAAATCAGGGAGCGGTGAGCGTCGATTACGCGACGAGTGACGGCACCGCGCTCGCGGGAAGCGACTACACGGCAGCCAGCGGCACGCTGACCTGGGCCGCGGGCGATGAACTCGACAAGGTGATTGTTGTCTCGACCACCGATGATGCTACCCAGGAAGCGAGTGAACAGTTCAGCGTGGTGCTCAGCAATCTGACAGGTGGTGCCACGATCGATGGCAGCACCAGCATTAGTGTCACAATCAGCGCCAACGATGCGCCGCCGCCGCCGCCGTCCGGAGGTGGTGGAGGCGGTGGACGAATCGACCTCTTGTGGTTACTGATCGCTTGCGTGGCGTTTGGGCTGCAAATGCGCCGTCGCCAAGTCTCAAGAGCATGAACGACTATTCACGGCGCGAATTCTGTCGGGCGATCACCACCGGCGCTGCGGTAACCGCACTAGCGCCACAATCGCTGATCGCTGCGGAGAACGGGATGCTCATGCGCAAGATCCCTTCGACCGGAGAAGAATTGCCGGTCATCGGTCTCGGCACCTCGGATGTGTTCGACGTCGGCGGCAGCAGCAGTGAGCGCGCGCCGCTGATGGAAGTGTTGACGATCCTGAACGAGGCGGGCGGTTCGCTGCTCGATACCTCGCCCATGTACAACCGCGCCGAGGCAGTGTCCGGCGACCTGATGGCGGCGCTCGAGCTCCGCAATCGCATGTTCGTCGCCACCAAGGTCTGGACGCGCGGCAAGGACGAGGGCCTGGCTCAGATCGCGACTTCGATGCGGCTGCTCAAGTCGCCCAAGCTCGACCTGGTGCAGGTGCATAACCTGCTCGACCTTGGCACGCAGCTCGCGAACGTGCGCGCGCTCAAGGAACAGGGCAAAGTGCGCTATGTCGGCATCACGCACTACACCGTAGGCTCGCACACCGAGCTCGAGAACGTGATCCGGCGCGAGCCGCTGGATTTCGTGCAGTTCAACTATTCGATCGTGACGCGCCAGGCCGAGCAGCGCCTGCTGCCCGCGGCGGCCGAACGCAAGGTCGCGGTGCTGATCAATCGTCCGTTCGAGGACGGCGCGCTGTTCGACCGCGTGCGCGGCAAGCCGCTGCCGGACTGGGCGGCAGATATCGATTGCGCCAGCTGGGGAAATTTCTTCCTGAAATTCATCATCAGCCACCCCGCGGTCACCTGCGTGATTCCCGCCACGGCGAATCCGCAGCACATGACGGCGAACGTTCGTGCCGGTCACGGCAGAATTCCCGACGGCGAGATGCGCGAGCGCATGGCAGCCCACGTAGCGGCGCTCTGAGTGCTCAGCGGCGTACTCCAGCGGCTGGCACGCGTCGAGCCGGGCGAGACCCGCACGGTGTTCACCGCGCTCGTCCTGTTCTTCTGTGTGCTCTGCGGCTACTTCATGTTGCGTCCGTTGCGCGAAACCGTGGGCACGGTTCTGGGCGAGGAAGAGGTCAGTCAGCTGTTCCTGTATACGTGGGGCGCCTCGATTCTCGTGATACCGCTCTACGGGCTGCTGTGCTCGGTGCTGCCACGCTCCGTGTTGCTGCCGCTGGTGTACGGCATGGTTTCCGCATCGCTGGTCGGCGTGTGGATGCTGCTCGAGGCAAATCCCGAGAGTCTTGGCGCGGCGCGATTCTTTTTTGTCTGGATCAGCGTGCTCAACCTGTTCATCGTGTCGGTGTTCTGGACCTTCATGGTGGACGTGTTCTCGAGCTCGCAGGCCAAGCGCGTGTTCGGGTTTATCGCGGCTGGCGGCACGCTGGGGGGGCTGATCGGGCCGGTACTTACCGACGTGCTGGTCGAGCCCCTCGGGCGCAACAACCTGCTGCTGATCTCGGCCGGGCTGTTCGTGATGGCGGTCGTGTTTCAGTTGTCGCTGCTGAAGACGCAGTCGATGAAGCGCGAGCTGAGCGCGTCCGCAGGTGACGGCGGCAGTGCCTATGAACGCCCCATCGGTGGCAACCCGTTCGCCGGCATCACGCTGGTGCTGCGCTCGCCGTACCTCCTGGGATTCAGCCTGTTCGTGATCCTGCTCGCCTCGGCCACGACCTTCCTGTACTTCGACCAGCTGCGGCTGATGAAGGAAGCCTTTCCCGACGAGAACGATCGCACCAGCATGTTCGCGCGCATCGACTACATCGTGCAGACGTTGACGCTGGTCACGCAGTTGTTCTTCACCAGCCGCATCGCCACGCGGCTCGGCGTGGTCGTGCTGCTGACGTCGGTGCCGATCGCGATGATCGGCGGGTTCGTCACGCTGGCGGCGCTCGGCAGCTTCTGGGTGCTGGCGGTGGTGATGATCATCCGGCGGGCCGGCGAATACTCGCTGACGCGCCCGGGCCGCGAAATCCTGTTTACTTCCGTCGATACCGAAACCAAGTACAAGGCCAAGAACCTCATCGACGTGGTGGTCTACCGTGGTGGCGACGCGCTGTCGGCGCAGGTCCGCACGGGCCTTGCCGCGAGCGGCATGGCGTTTTCGATGATTGCGTTGTGCGGCGCGGGAGTAGCGCTCGCATGGGCAGCGGTCGGCTTCTGGCTGGCGAAGCGTCACGAAGCCCAGCCAGCCGCGACCAACCCCGCAGTCATCCGCGCGACCTGAGCGGCGAAACATTTTTTTGTCGTTCACCCGCGCCGGCGTCTGTTGGTCGCGGAATTGAGGCCGTTCGTCCCGCGCTGACTCATCCGTGTGCGGAACTCTCGGACGCGCTTTGCAACCAAATGGCCGTCCAGTGCATCCACTCTCTACAGCTTGACGATGGGTGCTGCGACGCTGGCGGTCCTCCTGCAAGCGGTTGACTGGAGCGGGTACCTCCAGACAATCGGGTTCTCCGGCGTCGCAGCCACCTCTCCTGTGCTGCTAATCTTCCTACGCAGTCATGAGCGCGTATCCCAAGACACTGCTTGAGCATCCCGCGCCCGGCCCGGACGGCCGTGGCGGGGAATCCGTGCCGCCGTCGGTCGTGAGCACCGAGCTGACGACACCTGGCGCATCCGTGCACTCGCCCGCGGCGCGTTCGATCTGGCCCGTAATTCTCTGGGTGACGGTGCCCTTCTGGCTGCTGATGACGGCCACTCGCGTCGCGAGTTACATGGTGCGCGTCGCAACGGTGCCGGACGTAAAAATCGCCGAGCCGTTCGAGCGTACACTGCAGCACGCATTCCTGTTCGTCGTCCTGATTTTTTTCTATCGGCTGGCGTTCGTGATCGGCTGGCCGAAGCAGCGGCGCTGGCTCGCAGCGCTCGGGCACCTGTCGCTGGCCACGGTCTTCGCCGCCCTGGCGACGCCGGTGCTCACGCTCGCCATCGACCTCATGAACAGCGAGATGAAGTGGCTGGCGGAAATGACCGCCGGCGACGGCGCGTTCACCGAGCAACTTCGAGAATGGGCCTCGTCCGGTATCCTCGCGGTCAGTGTTCCCGATTTTTTCCTCTCCTATTGGTTCGGCCTGCTGCTGGTGTTCGGTGCGCGCACCTATCTCGACCTGCGCGATCACAAGCTCAGGCTGGCGCGGCTCGAAGGCGAAACGGTCCGTGCCCGACTGCAAGCGCTCAGGATGCAGCTCCATCCCCACTTTCTGTTCAATACGCTGCACTCGGTCAGCGGGCTGATCGATTCACGCCCGGCGGTGGCGCGGCAGATCATCGTGCGCCTGGGCGACCTGTTGCGACGCACGTTGCGCGACGGCGGCTCCGACCTGGTGCCGCTCGCTCGCGAGATCGATTTCGTGCGGAACTATCTCGAAATCCAGCAGCTCAGATTCCCCGACCGGTTGCGGTTCACGATCAGCATCGAGCCGGCGGTGCACGATGCCATGGTCCCCGGGCTGATCCTGCAACCGCTGGCGGAGAACGCCGTCCTGCACGGAGCCTCGGAAGAGGATGAGCAGGTGCAGGTCACGATCGAGGCCCGCCAGATCATCGACTCGTCGCAGCTCACGCGCTGGCTCGAGCTCAACGTGCACAACACCGGCAACGCGCATGCAGAAGGAGTGGGCTCGGGCGCGCACATCGGCATCGGCAACACACGCGAGCGCCTGCGTGCGCTGTACGGTGATCAATGTCTGGTCGAGCTCAGCGAGCCGCCGCAGGGCGGATTTCTGGCGCGCTTGCGCATACCGCTGCGCGAAGGGGTCGTGGGATGAACGCTGCAGTCAGGATTCGCACCCTCATCGTCGATGACGAGCCGATCGCGCGTCAGACGCTCAAGGACTACTGCGCACTGGAGAGCGACGTCGAGCTGGTCGGCGAATGCCGCTACGGCGCCGAAGCAGTCAAGCGCATCGCCGCGCTCAAGCCCGACCTGGTATTCCTCGATGTGCAGATGCGGCGTCTCAACGGGCTCGAGGTCATCGACAAGATCGGCCAGGAGATGATGCCGCTGGTGATCTTCGTCACTGCCTACGACCAATACGCCGTCGATGCATTCGAGCTCAACGCCGTCGACTATTTGCTCAAGCCATTCGATCGCGAGCGGTTCCGTGCCGCGCTGGATCGCGCCCGCTCGCGCCTCGCGAACCCGGGCGCCAATGACGTGCGTGCGCAGGTGCACGCCGCCGTGCGCCAGGTTCTGGGCAATCTCTCCGGTTCGCTGCCCGGAGCAGCGCCCAAGCGCATCGTGGCGGAGAAGAACGACCGCTACATCTTCGTCGATCCCGCGGATGTGCACGCGGTCGAGGCCAGCCGCAACTACATCACGCTGCACGTCGGCAACGAACGCCTGCTGCTTCGCTGCGGGATGCAGCAGGCGGAAACGATGCTCGACCCGACAATGTTCCTGCGCATTCACCGCTCGGTGATCGTCAACACGCGCCACATCCGCGAGATGGCGCGCCAGCTCTACGGCGACTACGAAGTCACCTTGAGCAACGGCTCGCGGTTCTCCTCCGGGCGCGCCTATCGGCGCCGGGTCGTGAACTATCTGAACAGTGGAAGGTTGTGAAGGGGCGGGGAAGCGCCAAGCGCTAATCCTGCAGCGCGAACTTCATCTTGAGGCGCGCCCGTTGCTCGATGGCGCGGCCGTTGCGCATCAGCGGCCGATAACGCCACTGCGACACTGCCTTGATGGCCGCTTGCTCGAAGACGCCGGCGGGTTCGGCAGCGCGGACCTCGATATCTTTCACCGAACCATCCGCCGCCACGGTGAAATCCATTTCGACCCATCCCTGGGTGTCCTTGCGTACCGCCAGGGGCGGATAGCGGGGTTCGACGTACTTGTCGCGAGCGAGCGATGTTGCGGGTACCACGTCGGCGAGGAACGCCGCTTGCGCACGCTGTTCTTCGACCTGCGCTTCGAGCTGCCGCAACTCGTTCGAGGAGAACCCGAGCGCCTTGGCTTCGTTGATGGTCGTGTGCGCGGCGTCGTACTGGCGCCCGAGGTACTCGACCTGCGCCTGCTGGGTCAGGCGAGTGCCGAGCGTCTGCAGCGAGCTCGGCAGCTGCGCATTGCCGGGATCGGCCGCCTTGAGCTGGAGCCAGTAATACTTGGCGCTGTCCTCGGGCGGCGATAGCAGCTTCGATTGCGTGATGCGCTCGTTGAGCAATGTGACCAGTTGCGTCTGCTGATCCGAACGGGCACTCGACTGACGGGCCGCCAGCAGGTCGCGTTGCGTGGTGCGCACATTCGCGCCGAAGGATTCGGCATGCTTGAGCCAGGACTCGGCGGCGACGAAATCACGACGTGCGATCGCCTGGCGCGACTTCTGCAACGTCTGGTCGGCAAGCACGCGCCGCACCTGCCGAGCCTCGGCATTCTTCGGATCCGCGGCCAGCGCAGCTTCGATGAAGGACTTGGCGCTATCGCCGGCGGGTTCGACCAGGTTGCCCTGTTTGAGACGCTCCCCGGCCGAGCGCAACAGTGAATCGACGTTGCTGCCGAGGCGCTGGCGCTCGAGCTCGCGACGGGCGGCGAGCACTCCGGCGGAGGGCGTGGCCTGACCCTGCGCCGCGCGATCGAGCAACGTGCGTGCGCGGGTGTAGTTGCCGGCGGTGGCTGCTTCGCGAGCCTGGGTGATCAGGCGGCGTTCACTCTCCTTGGCAAGCTGTGCATTGAGGAATGCGAGACGCATGTTGTTGGGTCGGACGCTGCGCGCGGCTTCGATGTCGCGAGCCGCATCGTCGACGCGTCCTTCGAGCAATGCATTCTCGGCGCTCGTCAGGAGCTGGTCGGCGATGGTGTCGAGACCCGCGGCGGCGTCCTGATCGTCCGGGTAACGGGCGAGCACACGCTGGTAGTAGCCCGTCGCGCTTTCCCCATCTGCGCCCGTGAACTTGCCCGCGTCGAATGCCGCTCGAGCGGCGGTCAGCCATTCGGTTCGCTCGTCGGCGGGCGCGCCGTCGGTGCGTTCGGACTCGGCTGAAACGACAACTGCGGACTCGACGGGAGCGAGCTCGAGGGAATCTGGGGCGACATCCGGCGCCGGGACCGGCGATGCGGCCTGGCGCAGCGTCGCGGGCTCGACGCTGTCGTCCCCGCTCATCAGTACTGCGACGGTAATCCCGGCGATCAAGAGTACGGCGGCGCCGCTCGCGACGACGAGCGGCAGCCGGTTGCGTCGCGGCTTGGGTTCGGCCTCGATCGCCGAAATCGTCCGGCCCTCGATGTAGCGGCGAATCGCCGCGTCGACGGCATTGCGCGCGCGCGGTGGTGAAATCGGCTTGTGCAGAAAGCGATAGACGTCGCCCGCGGTGATGTACTTGACCAGCTCGGTCTGATCGTTGGTCGTACCGGCGACGATGAGGATGATGTCGGGGAACTGCGCGCGCAGCTGATCGCAGAACTCGGCGCACTCCTGGCCGGTTGCGAGCGTGTCGATCACGACCACGCCCACCTGGCCCGACAGGAGCAGATCGGACGTCTGCTCGCGGGCCTCGGCGTGCCAGATGCGCTGCTCGGATCCGGTGGCCTCACGCAGCAAAGCAAGCAAGCCCGCATCCGGGGTGAGCGCCAGGATCTCTACTGGTTGGGCACCCGCGACCATCTGCGCCGCGACTTGTGCAATTCGCGCATCCTCGGGTGCTTCAAGTGCCATCTCGTTCCTTCGCACGGCGACCTCCGCCCTTACCATACGGAGTCTGTCGCGCCAGAAGAAGCCTGCTGCGCTGCGTCAAACCGATTCTGTGAGATAAGTCTGTCGAGGATGCTATCCGCATGACCCGGCCGTTCGCCATCACTTCACGGCTCGGCGCCGAGCACCGGGCGGCGCTTGAAGAGCTGCTCTTCTTCAATCGCCTGCAGAGTGCCGTTCGCACGCGGATCGAGGCCACCATCGATCGTTATGGAGCACCCCGGGTGGTGATCCGCGACGGCGTGGTGCGCATCGAGCTCGCCGGCGTGCCGGAGGTGCAGTCCCTGTTCGCCGTCTCGCCATCGGGTAGCGCCGGCGCGCCGATCGGGGTGGCCGTGTTCTTGCGCGAAGGCGAGGAGCGCTTTGTCATCGTGCACGTCGGTGTGGCCGAAAAGTACTCCGCCACGGGCGGCCGCGCCAACGACCATGTGTTCTTTCACCTGTTGAATGCCATCCGGGACGCCGCACGCCGGACCCGTGGTGTCCGTCACATCGACCTGTTTTACGGTCAGGGCATTGTGCGACACATTCCCGTGCCGGCATCGTCGACAACCAGTTGATCATTGCTCAAGGACCGCGTCGGTCGACCGCGACCCCCTCAATGCTCGATTCCCGTCGCGTCACTCTCGCCTCCCGCCTCGCCCTGTGCCTGCTCGCCGCCGCGACGCTGTTCGGGTTTGCCGGGTCGCTGTGGTGGGTGTTCGACCTCTTCTCGCATTTCCGCGCTCAATACCTGGTGGCAGCCTGGTTGCTGGCGCTGACTCTCGTCGTGTTCCGGGATCGCCGCTGGGCCTTGCTCGCCGCCGCTCTCGGGGTGGCAAACCTGTTCCCGGTCGTGCCGCTCTTTCTGCCGACCGTGCAAGCCGCGGCTCCCGTGGCGGGTCATCCGCTGCGGCTCGTGTCCTTTAACGTGTTTGGGTTCAATCGGGAGTACGCGCGGCTGCTCGAATACGTTGCGCGCGAGCGCCCCGACGTGCTGGTGCTGCTCGAAGTGACGCCCGAGTGGATGCCGAGCGTCCGCGAACTGGCGCGCGACTACCCGCATCAGTGGATCAACGCGGGCAACGACGTCAGCGGCATCGCCGTCATGAGTCGCGCGGCGCCTCACACGGCGCGCACGCTGGACCTCGGCGACAACGGCGTGCCGTCCTATCTGCTCACTCTCGAAACCGCCCACGGGCCACTCTCCGTACTGGGCACTCATCTCAACTGGCCGATCGGGGCGCGCGCGTCACAGGTGCGAAACTCGCAGCTGGTGATGCTGGCGCAACTCGCGCGCGATCACGCCGGTCCAGTGGTGATCGTGGGCGATCTCAATATCACGCCATTCTCACCGCATTTTCAGCGATTGCTGCACGATGGAGGCTTGCACCGCTGCGTACCGGATGCGGGGCTCACGCCCACCTGGCCGGTGCGTTTTCCGCCGCTTTTCATCCAGATCGATCACTGCCTGGCAACCGCGGGTGTGCATGCATGGAATTTCGAGATCGGCGAGTACCTCGGGTCGGATCACTACCCGATCTCGGTCGACGTAGCGCCGGTGGCCGCGCCAGTGGCCAGCGATTCCCTAGCCGGCTCGCGCTGACACGTGGTGGGCATCCGAAATGCCACCCGTCAACACCAGGCGCATCGCTTCTTCAACACCGATCGACAGTGGCTCGAGCTGGCTGCGTCGCAAGTAGAGCGTGTAACCGCCGATCTGGTAGCTCATCGGGAAATACACCGCCACCACTCCTTCGCCCGCCGTGCCGAAGCCCAGGTCGGTCACCGACTCCCGCGTCACGAACCCGATCGCGCGCGCCTCGCCGAACGATGCCAGCACCACGCGTTGCAGATCGCGCCGCTTTCCCGCCGCGGGCAGGAACTTCACCAGGTCGCGCAGTGCCCCATACACCGTCTTGACCAGCGGAATGCGTTCCAGGAACTGATCCCATTGCGCCAGGAACCAGCGGACCACGTAGGCATTGACGAACAGCCCGGCGGTCACCAACAGCACGAAGCCCACGATAAGCCCGAGACCCGGCCAGTAATGGCGCTCGGGGAGTACCAGCGTGATCGCATCGCGGAGCAAAGACTCCGCCGACGTACCGAGCCAGATCACGACGTAGATCGTGAGCCCGATGGGCAGCACCGCGGCGAGGCCCTTCATCAACAGATTCCACAATTTCTTCATGGTCTTTCCCCGGGCGAGATCAGGCGCGAATTGTACGCTCGCGGATTTGCAATGCCGTCCACTCCAACGATAATTCCCGGTCTGCAATTTCCGTGGAGTTCCGCATGACGACGCGCCGGCCAGATCGATCGCACGTTGAACGACGCAGTGGCTGGCCCGCGCTGCTCTTCATGCTCGCGCTGTGGCCGGTCGTCACGCTGGCCGACAGCGCGGAGGAAAAGCTCGCGATCAACTACATCAAGGCGGCTGCCAGCGGCGACCCCGCGGCGCTGCTGGGGCTCTACCATCCGGGTGAGCTCGAGGATCTGCGGCAACGAGTGCTCAAAGCGCTCGAGCTCGAGGAAGCCCAAGGCGGCGGGGCGATTCGCAGCCGCCTCTTTGGCCCCGCGTCCTCGGTCGACAACATCCGCCGGCTCACGCCCGATACCTTCTATACGACCATCGCGCGCGCAGTGGGCCCGCCCGCTGAACGGGTCGAGGAAGTCAGGATTCTCGGGATCGTGGAAGAGAACTCGCAACTGCAGCACGCAGTGGCGCGTGTGCTCCCGCCCAAGGATGCCAACGCACGCGGGCGGATTGCGGTCGTGAGCCTGATCCGCTACGGCAAAGACTGGCGCGTGCAGTTGCCGACCTGGCTGCAGGTACGAGTCGACGCTGCACTGGCTGCGCCTGAAGATGGTAAGAGTGCCGCGCCCCCCAGCGCGCCGAAGACCCTCAGCAGCCCGGACCTGATGGCCGCACTCAAGGCCGGCTCCGCCGTGCTGCGCGCCGGGGATTGCGCCGAGTTCTTCAACGTACACATGAGCCCGAATTTCCGCAGCAGCACATCGGTCAAGGCGCTCGGCACGCTGATCAAGCAATGCGAAGTGCGCGAGGAAACGCGCGAGACCTATATCGGTGCGCTGGAAATCGCGCAGCGGCTGTCGCCGAAACTGGAGCAGGACGGCACGCGCGCCATCTATGACATGCGCGGTCAGGGGCTGCCGTTCGAGCGCTTCGTGCTCGAGAAGCTCGACGACAACTGGTACATCGCGGAGTGAGTCATTGTGCCGGCGTCGCGCCGGCGCAGAAGCGCTCGAGATTGCGCCGGTATTGGGCGAGCGGCGTGAAGCTCAGCGCGTCGACATCCCACAGTAGCGAGTCGGTGATCACGAACTCGGCCTCGCGCCGTGTGAACTCGAGCAGGCGACTGTCGTCACGGAACTCGAGCGCGCGCTCGGCGCGGCAGGGCAGAGTATTGGTGACCTGTGCCAGCTGTTCGGGAAACACCACTGCCCCATTCGCATGGTCGATCAGCGCCACGCGCTCGCATTGCTCGCCGCACGTGACCCGCACGAGGGTGAATCTGCCCGCGAAGTTGCTGCCTGCCAGCGCCGCCACCTGCAACTCGGCGGCCAGCGGTGCGGCGCGCGCATCGGAAGCGAGGTCTAGAGCCGCCGGTGGAGTTGTGCTGCGCGCGACGCGATACTCGGAGTAACGTGGCCGGCCGAGCTCCGCGCTGTCGATGGCGCTCGGTGCCTGGCCGAGGATGCGATCGATTTCGTGCGCCGCCGCGTCGCTCAGCAGCCAGTCGTCCACTTCGACGCGGGTCATTGCGTCACCCGAGTTCACCGGCACTTCGGCCAGCGCGTGGTCCTCGCATGCGGCGGGCGCTCCCGTGCTGCTTTCGCTGCGGCACAGGCTGTATTGCGTGTGCGCGCCGTAGAGACCAGTCAGTCCCGGTTCGTCGGGGCGCATGAACACCCAGTAGCGGCCGGGCGGCACGTCGATGTTGAATTCGACCTCGCCGCGTTTGAGGGCCTGTTGGTAGAGTGCCTCGGTATCGACATTGCGCAGGAACACCACCGCAGCGGGCATCGAGCGGCCGGGAAAAGTGACTCGCCCGGCGATCGTTTCCGCGACTGCACCCGTCACGACGAGGCTTGCCAGGATCACCGCAGCCGATTGCCACGCACGCGTTGCCAGTGTTGTCATCGCGAGCGCCGATGTTATCCGAAAGTCAGCTGCGGCGACGCGCTGCTCCGGCTGGGCTCCTTACCCTCTTCGACGAGTTGCTCGTCGTTGAGGCGGTAACGCTGGGTGACATCGAGGCTGGGGCAGCATTGCGGGTCGTCCGGCCCTTGCCGGATCATGCGCACGCCGACCCTGCCGTCGGGCAGGACCTCGAGATATTCGATTTCCACACGATCGCCGAGCGGCGTGGGCGTCAGCGGCATCGGCCGTCCACCCCGATTGAGTACTGGCACCAGGTCGAAAAATACGCCACTGCCGCCGGGGTCGGCTTCGAGGACGATCACTGCGTCGGTTGCGCCATCGCCATCGAGATCTCCAAAGGCGTGCCAGTCGGTGGCACGAACCACGATCTCGGTGGCTGAGCCCGGGGCCGCCGGCTCGCTGTACTGACCGTCGACCAGCTTGGCGAGACCAGATTCCGGCCACTGCGAGCGGTATTCGGCATTGCGCAATTGCTCGAACGTGAGCGAATCGACGGTAGCACCGGCCTGGGGCTGGGGTGATTCGGGCGATTCGCACCCCGCCAGCGCGATCGCTACACCGACACCCGCAAGGGCGCATTGACGCAACATCGCGTCAATCTATCGAGTACGTGGCAGCGCTGTAAACCGCATCCTGCAATGGCCGTGGGTCGCGATCGGCAGTAGGCTTGTACACTCGGAGTATTCACGATGCCCAGGTTGCTGACTCTCGTCGCGGGTGTGCTCATCGGGCTGCCGTTGCTCGCCGGGGACATCGGCTTCATCGCGCAGGATGCGCTGCTGGCGCGCATGTCGCCGCAGGACCCTGATCTGGTCATCCTCGACGTGCGCACGCCGGAAGAATATGCCGCCGGTCATGTTCCGGGCGCGATCAACGTATCGCACGACCAGGTCGCGGCGCGTCTGCCGGAGCTTTCTGCCTACAAATCGAAAGACGTCGTGGTGTATTGCCGCACGGGCCGACGTACCCGACTGGCGCTCGACGTGCTCAAGGCCAATGGCTTTGAGCGGCTCTGGCACCTGGAAGGCGACATGCTGGCGTGGCAGTCGCAGAACCGACCGCTCGAATCGAGCTCGACCCCGCCTAAGCCGGAAGCAACGCCTGCTCCAGATCCGCAATGAGATCCTGAGCGTCCTCGATCCCGATCGACAGGCGCAACAGGTTCGCGGGCGTCAGCGTGTCGGGACCTTCGACCGAAGCCCGGTGCTCGATCAGGCTCTCGACTCCACCGAGGCTGGTGGCGCGAATGAATAGCCGGGTGCGCGCCGCCA
>Ga0184627_10000403_pt1 | contig 17165 bp, 12 predicted proteins | sample PLM3_127_b1_FD_133150 | JGI IMG/M metagenome (GOLD analysis project Ga0184627, IMG submission 133150) | Groundwater sediment microbial communities from an aquifer in East River, Colorado, USA - PLM3_127_b1 | ecosystem: Environmental > Terrestrial > Soil > Riparian zone | place: USA: East River...
TGAGAAACCTCGGCATCGCCGCGGCGGGTGTTCTCCTGTTTGAGTTGATGATTGAGCCAATGGTCATGAACGCAAACTTCCCGTCCTGGTCCTACGTCTATCGCGACATCACGTTCTTGATGACCGGCATGTGGATAATCATCATCTGGCTATCGACAAGTCTCATCGACAGGTATCTGATCCATCTCGGTCTCAAGACGAGGTTTGTCGGCTACCTCCTTGCCGTCGGGGCGCTTGCCCTGCCGATAGAGTCATGGTTCATCCGCGAAGGGTACCGCGCGTACGGGCCAAGCGCACAGGCGAACTTCACGGGTTTCGTCACGCCAATCACCAAAGTTCCCGCAGAAGTCGCCTTCGCGATTCCCTTGTACATGGCCCTTATTGTGTCGTTTATCAGGTTCTGGGAGATTGTCCGCGATAACGGCAAGTGAAGCACAAGAAAAGCGTGCCGATCGTGATCGCGAGCCGATGAATGATTGGTCAGCGCGCGTCTCGCGCAGATCCTGAAGGTGTACGATGGATGACTTTTTCGGGTATGCACTGATTGGATTCATTCCCCTGTCCCTGGCGGCCTTGTTGCTGCCGGGCGGTTTCGGAACAGTGTTTTTTCTCTCCATAATCTGCACCGCAGGAGTAAGCCTGGTCATCTGGGTTCCCCTCTCCTACCTGTTGGGCCTTCTCCTGGTGAACGTGTTCGAGTTGATCTTTCGACGAACGTTTGAAGTGCCGCAGCGCCCCGATCTTGCGGCGCGAAGGAGGGAAGTCTTGAGACAATTCCTCCAGGAGGCATGTCGTCAGGGAATGGAACGGGACACCGCAACGACGTTGCTGAGGAGCAATGGCTGGGCGGAGTCTGACATCGCGTGGGCTTTTTCGATGCCAGGGGGTTGGTGGACAGAGGCCTAGGCTCTCGGAACGACTCCTTACCGCATTGAGTCCAGGATCGCCCGCAAAGCAGGATAGTCGACCTTCACGTTGTGACGGCGATCCACAGGTACGCGATCGACTCGGACAACCTCAAAGTGCGCTGACAGGAAACGGCTTTTCAAGAACGTGAGATCGGTCTTCTTGTGTGGACCGACCAATTCGACCGCGAGGATTCGTCCCCCCTGGTGAGAAACGGCAGCGGCGCGCCGAACATTCGGATAGGACAGCGCGGCGCATTCGACCTCGAACGGATACAGCGTTCCGAGCGCATCGTCTATTCGTGCCGCGCATCGCCCCATCAGCCAGAGACGCCCTTCTCCGTCCAGGTAACCCGCATCCCCGGTGCGGTGCCACCTCGTCTGTTCTACGGTGAATCCCGCGTTCTCATGGCCCTGACCGTTCAGGTACCCCGGCAGTGTGTGCGCTCCGGAAACCACGATTTCTCCAACCTGGCGTGGGGGTAGACAGGCACTCTCGAACTGGTCATCGCGGATGGGGCCGATTGGGCGCCGCCATCGGACGGGAAGAATCCGCAACTGGATCTCGGCAATCGGCTTGCCGGCCAGGAGACCGCTGCCTTGAGTCATGGCCTCGAGCTCCTCGTCGCGTATGTCCGCACAGTCGATGTGGGCAATCGGCTCGGCCTCGGTGGAGCCATACACAGATATGACGCGCGCCCGGGGGGCCATCACCCGGAGTTTCCGGAGCACCCGCGGGAAAACAGGCCCGCCCCCTGTGTAGACTCGTCGCAGCGAGTCCAGCGTTCTGCGATGGCCGGCGCAGTAATCCGCCACCCGCTCCAAGAGCGCCGGTGAGCCGGCGATCCGAGTCGGCTGGTGGATATCAATCTGGTCGATCACGGGACGCGGATCCACAGCCCCCGGGTATCGGAGATCAACATTCGGTACCAGGGTGGTCATGCCCGACGCCAGGTTCGCCAGGATAAAGACCGGCAGAGTCGCCACCTCGCTTTCACCCGGCGTCAGCTCCAAGTTTCTTGCCACAACCCGATGCTGTGCCAACAGGAACCCGTGACTCCGCAGGATCGCTTTCGGCCCCCCCGTGCTGCCGCTCGTAAACGTGACCAGGGCGGGAGCGCTCTCGCCACAGGGACAGATCGCCAATGCTGGAACAGCGCGGTTGTCACGCAGCAACGATATCGCCCCAGGTACCGCGGACCCGAACGTAAGCTTCAACGGAACACGCCGAAGCGCCGGGACGACCACCCGCAGCAGGTGGGCTCTTGGACTCGCGATCAGCGCGCTCGGTGAACGCTGCTGGCAGCAGCGTTCGATGTGGCTCCTTCCCACTGACGGATCGAGCAACATGGCCACCAAGCCGGCCCGGAACACGCCCGCCAGCGCTATGTACAATTCCGCCGACAGCGGCTGAAACACCAGCACCGTCTCGCCCGGTTTCAACCCGTGTTCCTGCAACTGCGCGGCAACCCTTGCGGACGCGACGTTGAGCTCCCCGAATGTGAGCCGTCTGGTCCGGCCCCGATACGTATCGATGATCGCCACCACATTCGGGCGGGCTGTCGCCTGCTCACCGAGAGCCTCGGCAATGTTCATCGCAACACCCTGGCGAACAGCGTGTAACGCCGCATCGTGTTCCCGTATCGGCGACTGATCGCGCCGGAACAATTAGCGGTGTGCATGAGGGCGTGGATGGCGTGTCGGTAGCCGAGCTCGCGCGCCATCGTCTGGTTGCGGCATACGAGACGACTCCCCAGACCTGCGTAAGCTCGACCAGGCAGCACGGCGAGCGTCTTGATGATCACGGTATCGATCTCCACCCTGCGCTCGGCCTGTAACCAATCAGGAATCGTGAACACAAAGCCGACCGCTCGGTTCTCCCGTTCCGCGAACATGACCAGCTCTGGACGAATGTATGGTTTCAGCGGCAAATGGCATTCGACGAATTCCCGCTCCGAGATTGGCGTGGAGAGGAAGTTGTGAGTGAAGCTACGAGCAGCGATCGCGTAAATGCTCCGCAACTCATCCTCGAACCGCTCGAGGTCGATGAGACGAATGTGCACTCCCATTTCGTGAAAACGTGTCTCACATTCCCTGCCTCGCCGGTCTTCCTGGTTCAGGTCGTGATTGAGATTCGAGATGTACTGGGCCAGCGGAGTGAAACCGAACTGCGTGAAGTGTTCCGGCCACTCGGGCGGGTGATTCGGCTCGAGGAAAAAGGGAGGGGCCGACCCTCGCTGGGTCACGAAACGGTAAGACCGCCACGTGCTCCCGTCCATCGGACCAACGGCCAGCGTACAGCCGCGGTCTGCAAGCTGTCGGCAGGCATGCGACAGCAAAGCGCTCGCTGTTTCGCGACTGTCGACCGCGAAATGGCCGATCACGCCTAGACGGTGCCTCGGATACAGCGGCACATGACTCCACCAGAGTGAACAGCGCCCTCTAGCCCTGCCGCGCGAATCCAGCATGAGCCAGTGAGCGTCGGGAGAATGCCTGCGCAGGCTCTCACGATCAAATGGCGACAGGTCCCCCCTCCCCTGAATGCTGTTGTATTGCTCCGGGGACTCAACCGCCAGAAAGACACTTCTCACGCAATCTCCTCCACAACGAACCGACAGTAGAAGAACGCCTTGTCCCTGAGATGCAGCTGTTGCGCGAGCTCGTCCAACGAGCGCAATCGATCGCGCATGTGCGCGGGTCGGTGTCGGTCGACGAGGGTGTTCCAGTAAGCCACACGCCCGCCGGTCTTGCCTGCCCTGATCAGCCGCTCGAGCAGCGCGTGGTAGTTGTCAGGGGACATGTATTCGAAGATGTCACTCATGTTGAATCGGTCGATCGAGTCGGCCGGCGCGCCAGCGAGATAATCCTCAGCTGACCGACAGTGCCACTCCAGTCGGTCCAGGTTCCTGCGGATGGCCTCGAAATTCTCCCGTCGTAAAGCGAACGGCAGGGGGGTCGCATGATACCCTGTGAGTATCCAGTGAAGGTACGGATTGTCGGCGGGATCCAGTTCGACGAGTGCGTGCCGGACTCGCTCCAGCACGCGCTTGGCCACCGCGCCTTCGACGTACTGGAAGAAGCTGGCGTCACGGCCCAACCGTCCCATGACCGACCGGGAAAAGAAGATGCTGAACATCAGCTTCCACCGCCACGTGTGCCAGCGTCGATTGTAGAAGAGCGCTCGTTCTTCTCTGGCCTTCGCCTGCAACAACGCCCTGCGCCGGCTCTCGGAGTGCACCAGTGGCAAGACCCAGCTGCGAAAGAAGGCAAAATACCGTTCGAACTTCCCTGCCGTGCCGATCCCGTCGAGGATTTCCCGCGGGTGGCTGTTCCAAAACCGGCGGGCCTGTGGAGAGAGCAGAGGGCGGCAACGGTGATAAAGCTCACGTCTCCGACTGCTAGGCTGTGAACCAATGAGCTCGAGCAATTCGGTGTGCTGCAACTCCCGGTAGGCGGCAACCCTGAGCTCCAGACACGCCAACTGCGCCGGATTGAAATCCAAGGCGATCACCCGCCGAGGTTGACGGGTAAGCAGAGCTAACGTGTTGTCTCCCCCAGAGCCGATCGACAGACACACGTCCCCAGGCTGAACGTCCAGCGCCGCCAGCAGCACATCCGCATCCTCCCAGCATTGGGCGTACCGAATCCGCGAGAAATCCGCCTTGGCGGCTGCCTCGCTTTCAAAGCCTGTCCGCACGGTCGACACGCCTACCTCGCCTTGGACGTCTTTCTGCGTTTTCCGACGAGCACCCCGCCGACGAAGCCGACGAGGAGAGTGGCGCCACCGACCCAGTACCAAGCGGATGTCGCCGCGTTGAGGATCGGATTATCCAATGCGTTGAGTGAGACGTGGTAGGACGCCAGCAGCCACTGATCGTTCTCCTTGACCAGAGTCGCGGTCCAACGATTCTGGAACACGTACTCATTGCCTAACACGCTGTAACGGGCAACCGACCGGCCGAAGGAAATGCCGGTGTCGTCGCCGGCGAGAATGGTCAATTCATCTGGCGTCGGTTCCACCTCGTAACCCCGGAAGGCAGCCGTGCCCATGCGCTTCATGAACTCCCGCAGCCCATTGTGTCCCCGCGAGACTTCGTTGTTCTGCCAGGTGACGACGATGTTGGGATGTGTGTACTTGAGCTGAGCGTCGACGTCACCACTCTTGACGGCGGTTCTGAGGTTGCTCAGGAACGCTCTCAGCTCGTTGTGGGCGGGGTCTTCTGCGGGCGCCTGAGCTTGCTGGGCTCCCCACAGGGCACTCGGAACGAGTCCACATATAAGAACCAGCGTGGCATGTTTCCTGCTCATACTTTTTCTCACTTTGGACACTCCACTCCCAGCCCGCGCGATCCGTCGATCGTGACGGTACCCTCCCCGCCACGCACGGTGACGGTAGCTCCATCGGAAATACGATGGGTCGCACTCGGCACTCCCAGGACCGCAGGGATCCCAAATTCCCGACAGATGACCGCCGCATGCGACAGCAGTCCTCCGGTTTCAGTGACGACAGCCGCCACCCGACTCAGCACCGGAGTCCAACCGGGGTCCGTGAACGGACAGACAAGGATGGCGTCCTGCTCGACTCGGGCCGCCTCCTCTATGGAACGGGCCACGCGCGCAACCCCGGTCACGGTCCCATGGCTCGCACCAATGCCGCGTATCTCCGCGCCGTGAGGAGGGTCTGCATGACCGAACTTGGACCCGATTTCATGGGGCGACTCGAAATTGCGATAACTATCGTAGATCTCTCGATTTCGCTCGATATGGGACCGGTCATCGTCCAGGACTTCCTGGAACGTCATGAAGAAGATGTCGTCACCGAGTCTGCGCGGTCGTGCCAGTGCCAGCACATGCTTGCGGATGAGGTGATACATCTGGCTGGACAAGTCGCGCATCTCTTCACGAAGCCAAACGAACCTTCGCAGTCGCTCGAGCTTGCGCTTGAAACTCCGTCGCTTGTACCAGGGCAGTTGTCGAAGCGATTCGCGATAGGCCCGTTCGTAGGCCGGCCGGGGATCCGCCGGTGCGCTGGCGCAGCAGTGCTGCATCAGATCTTCCACCCATGATCGGTCCTCATCCCAACGAGGCGCTCGGATGTCCAGTTCCCGCCGGCTGTGGTGGCGGAATCGCCTCAACAGCGGGGTCACATCGGTTTCACCCCGAGCGGCCATTTCACGCATGACCCGGCAGGGTTCCAGGTGTCTCAACGGGGGCAGCGCGGCCATCAGGGCAGCACAGGAGGCTTCTGGAAATGACGCCCTGAAGTCGAGCTTTGCCAGCGACGCGCAGAAGATCGTCCGGAAGTAGTTCAACTCGGTCGTCCGGTAGCCGTTGTGAATGAGGTGCGCAAGGGCGGTTTCCACGTGAGGCGGAACGGTTTCGTAACGCCGCGCAAGAGTGTCGAAACCGCCGGACAGAAACTGACGGTCGAAATGCTCCTGTCTCTTCCAGATCGAGTCGATGGCGCGCAGCGTTGACGCAGCTCGCAGGACCGTGACGGGCGTGACTGGCGTGCGGATTCCGTCGCCACGATAGTTGATCGCAACGCTGAGATCCTCATCAAAACCCCGTTCGACGAAGCCGGGAAGCTTCGTGAGACAGCGTTTGACCTCGCCGAGATTCCAGTACGGCCGGCCAAAGAAGATCCTCCCTGCCTGGAAGTCGCGACCGAGCAGCTTGAGCTCTCGTAGAAACCCCTTGAGCGCATCTTCCCAGATGAAGTCATAGAGCGACCACATAAGCGGCGTGCAGACGCCGCTGGAGACGCCACCATCGCGAAAATCGGCGTCCGTCCACTCCCCGGCGTCCGGGGAAAACCCGATGCGGGTGATTGGTCGAGCCTGCAGGACATAGATCGTCCCTCTCTCGACAGCGAACTCGATATCCTGAGGGCAGCCATAGTGGCGCTGGATGCGCCTGGCCAGCCGTTCTATGTCCTCCCGGTACTTACTCATGAGAGGATGGGCCGGCGAAAGCGAAGCGCTGCGACCGGCGAGCAACTCCTCGGCCGTCCCCTGGCAAGCTTCGATGACCACCTCTTCCCGTCCGGTTACCGGGCAAACTGTGAACGCCACGCCAGCCAATTCCGGCTGCACCATCCGCTGAACGATGACTTCCATACGAATGCTCTGCGGATCCACACCGTGATGGCGGCAATACTCGATGACCGAAGGTTCATTCACAGAGCGCCGACATCGGTCGACGGCTTCGAGCACCTCCTCTGAGGACCGCAGATTCAGGAAGCTTCTGAATTGGCCGGCAAACGAAAGCGCTGGACCATCTTCGACGGTTGCCGACGACCGCACCGCCAGCGGCATGCCAAGGGCGCGTACGGCCGCCTCGACATCTGGGGGCGAACACACAAAGCTAGGCACTGCGAAGCCGGCGCACTGAAGCTCCAGCAGCTTCTCAGCCTTCCCGCCGACCGCGCGGGGCACGGAGGTTTCGCCAAGGGGCCGAACGGCAGCGCCTATGGTCATCGTCCCACTAATTCTGATCTTCGCGGCTCTTCAACGCCGGTCTGATAGTGCAGCGCGAATCCGTGCCGGTCCGCGATGGCTTGGATGCGCGCAATATGGCCGGCCGTGAGTGCTCCGGTGAACACCCCATTCCGCACGCCTTCGAACCCCAGCAGCATCCCTTCGGCCATGCATCCGTAGGTCCGACCGGGTCCCAGCGGAAAACCGATGATTTCCAGATCTTCTCCAAACGGCAGCCGAACAATGCCGCCCTCGATCACGAGCAGGTCTGGACGTCGCACAGAGGTGACCGATCGCAACGCCGCCGGGACTGAGAGGTCGCAAATGACAGCATTCTCCCTGAAGTGCTCGGGTCCCAGCAGTGCTTCAACCGCGCTCGTTGAGGCGATGACGACATCGCCACAGCGAATCGCGGACAGATCAACGCTCCATTCGGCATTCGGAATCTCGGTGGTGAGTTTTTCCAAGCGGGCCCTGGAGCCGCAACCCTTGCTTCCAACGAGAATCAGGCGCCGGTAATGCGAGGCGAGCAGCCGCGCGCAGATGGAACCGACGTTGCCCGCGGCCCCGACGATGGCAAGGGTCGAATCGGCCGGATCCTGGCCCCGTTCCTTCTGTGCACGCTCGACGGCCTGCAGCGCCAGAGCGGCCGGGTAGCTGTTTCCGCTGGTGATCCCCATGCCGTGCGAAGTGAGTTGGGTCGCGTTCCGCGTGACGATCGACGTGTATTGACCAAGGGAGACCACATCGCACCCAAGCGCATGGGCGACGTCGAGGCCTTTCTGCACGAACGCCCGCGCCGTGGCGAACTGGCGCGTCTCGATGAGCCGCTTCACCCATCGCGACGTGAAGGGCAGCAGGATGGGGTAGAGGCGGATCTGCTGTCCCGTCAAGGACCGGATATTCACCGCGCTCAAGACCACGGGGGCCGCCCGAGCCACGAGGCGATCGAGATACTGCTCGCGTTGCGCACAGGACAGCCTCGCGAAATGCGGCTCGAGCTTCACCAGGTCATCCGCATCAACCAGGTGACAGAGCCAGGCGACGCGAGTCGAAGGCATGTCTCCCTGACTTCGGCGCAACCGAAGATCGTCGAAGGCGAAGACTCCGTCGCCCGATCGAGGTGTCAGGGTCGTCCGGCCGGCGGCGCGGGCCGTGCTGGCAAGATAGCCAGTCAGCCCCAGCGCATCGCCGTGGTGGATTCGAGCGCATACGTCCTCCATCGCTGCGACAACACGCTCAATCTCCTCATCGTCGATGAGCGCAGGGGGCTCCGCGCGAAGGGTGAACGGGTCACTGAGAGTAGGCGCGATTCTGATGCGATGGGCGTTCAGCAAGTACCCAGCAATGATGAACCCGAGGTCCTTTTGTGCAGACACCAGGCGGAGAATGAAGCTCTCAGATCGCATGGGCGGGCGAAATTCGATGCCGATCATCAACCCTCGGCCTCGGACATCCGCCACCACGTCCGGATAGCGTTCCTGAAGGCGCCTCAGTCCAGAGAGCAGTCTCTCCCCCTGCCGGCGACACCTGGCGAGCAGCGAATCATCAATCATGCGCAGGGTCTTCAAGGCGAGCGCGCAGGAGTAATCGTCGTCTGCGAACGTGCTCGTGTGTTTCAGGTCGAAGGCGTCAACGTAGCGCTCCTGGCGAATGAGCAACGCGGATATCTTTGCCATTCCTCCTCCAAGCACCTTGGAAAGGAGAACGTAGTCCGGAGTGATCCCCAGGGCTTCGCTGGCGAGGAATCGACCGGTACGCCCGAGGCCGGTCTGGCATTCATCGGCAATCAGAGGCACTCCACGACTTCTGCAAAGCTCCGCGGCCGCCTGCGCAAACCTGGGGTCAACGGGTCTGACACCCCCCTCGCCCTGGATCGGTTCGAGGAAGAGCCCGGCGATGCCCTCGGTCGAGGCAAAGGCCGCCTCCAGGCGATCGATGTCATTCAGTTGGACGCGCACGACCGGAAGTCTCAAAAACGTAAATGGTTCCCGATACTGCTCGTTGGCAGTCAACTGCAGGGCGCCAAGGGTCTTGCCGTGAAAGCCTCCCTCCAGGGCCAGGAACGTGTTCGATCCGGTCTCCAGAATGGCGTGCTTCATCGCCGCTTCCACGGCCTCCGCGCCAGAATTGGCAAAGGTGACGCAATACTCGGTACCCGTGCGGCGCACCAATTCGTCGGCCAGCTCCATCGCGTACCGCCGCACCGACCCCTGCACGTGCATCGGCCTTTCGCAGGTCAAGAGTCGCTGGGCCTCGGCAACCAATTCGGGATGACAGTGGCCGAGAAGCAGGGCCCCGTAACCGCCGACGAGATCGAGCACCTTCACTTCCTTCCCGCGCTCGTCGCGGTAGTAAAGGTAGCTGCCCCGGCCCCGCTCATACTCGACGTCGAGCCGGAGAGAGCGCAGCAGCTCGCTCAGCGCGGGCTTGAACGACCGGGGCCCAGACTGGTGCCCGGCATTGGTGTGATTCGTCATGTCTGCCCTCTATGCGCCCACCTTGCGAACGACTCCCGTGCTCCCATCGAACTGAACGACCTCACCGTCTTTGAGCCACTCCATGAGTCCGCCGATCGAGACAACCGTCGGGAGCCTCAGTTCCCGGGCGAGAATGGCGGAGTGGGACAGCAGGCTGCCGCGTTCCACCAGAAGACCGGCGGCGGCGGGAAAGAGCACGATCCATCCCGGATCCGTGCGCCGTGCAACGAGAATCTCGCCCGGTTTCGTCTCGGCCGTGCGTGGATCCTCGATGACCCGCACGGGCCCGCGGACGATCCCTGGGCAGCAGCCGATTCCGACACGCTCGCTGCCGTTTGCAGTCGACGCAACTCTGGCGGCCGCCTCAAACAGGTTGCCTTGGTGCACCGCCCCACGGGTTTCAAACCGTTCGGCTGGCGCCTTCTCCGCGTGGTAGCTTCCGAACTCCTGCCTGCGCAGCCTGGCCAGACTTCTCAACTCTGTGGAGGTCGCCGTCCCGTCCACGAATCCGAGCACCTCCTCGAGCTCGAGGTAGAAGATGTCCCGGGGCTCGTCGAGAAGACCCAACGCGTGGAAGCGCCGGCCCATTTGGATGAACACTCGCCGGACCCGAGCGAAGACGCGCGTCCGGCTGAAGCGCAGGTTCTCACGATCTCTGATGCGCGCGCGCGCGTTGGCCAGCACCCAGTTGAAGACCCTGCGACGAAGCCAGCTCCCCGCCAGCGCGAGCTTGGCGGTTTCTTCAGCGCGAGTTCGCGCGTGACCATCCGGCACCTCACCTCCGATGGTCTCTGAATGCGTTGCCAGGCGCCCAACCGAGCGAAGCAGCCGCAGCGGCTCATCCTGGAGGGTCAGGCTCTCCAGCTTGAGCTCTTCGAAACAGCGGTCCCCAAACCGCTCCAGATACCCACGGTAACCCTCTTCGAAATCCGGAAGTTCCCTCATCGCCGCCAGGATCTCGTCGAGGGGACCGTCACAAAGCAGGCTGACAAAATGCGGGCGCCGGTGAGCGATTTCGGCCAGTGCTCGCATTCGCGCAACCGGTTCGGCACTGATCATGCCGCCTTGACCGCTCAGCAGATCGTTCTGCAACGTCCCGTCGCCGTCGCCACACCATTTCGTCACCAGTCGCCGGAGGGCGCCGAAGAAGATCATCGCGAAGAAGTCGTTGATCAGCGGAGCATCCCAGCGGGTAAGAAGCTGTCCTTCGAGACGGTGATAGTGGAGTGCGAGCTCGTCGAGCTCCATCGAGTCGAGCGGTGTGGGCACAGAGTCGAGCGCCTCGTCAAGTCGCCGAGAGAACCTACCGATTTTCCGTTGAAGGCGAAGGTAGTTGTTCGTCAGGCCGACCAGGCTGAACGCCAGGTTCGTCATGTCGGCGGAGCGTCTGCCGGCGGTCACGGGGCCGAGCTCGGCGAGTACCGTCTCTGGCAGTCCTTCCTTGACACCCATCATCTGTTCCATCATTGGACGATTCACCGTGAAGCCCGGGAGCAGGGCCAGCACGCGGTACCAGTTCAAGAGGTTGTAATAGACACGCCCTCGTATCAGACCCAGCATGCAGTGGAGCGTTCGGGCATTGGCGTCAATGGTTGCTCGCCGAACGCCCATGATCCGGCAAAACTGACGGTAGACCTCTTCATACGCTTGACGGGCAAAGGAAAAGGTCAACGGCGTGGTGATGCCCCCATAGCTTTCCGCGATGTTGCTGTTGTCCCACAGGGCCAGGACGCCATCCGGATCGGCCATACCGGCCAAGGAGGTGATGGGACGGGATTGAAGCAGGTGGAGCTTGCCATCCTCGATCGCCCATTCGATATCCTGAGGACGCCCCATGTGAACCGCCGCCGCTCGCGTCAGCCTGGCGACCTCCTCGATCTGGTCTGCCTTCAAGACCTGGCTTGCGACCGGAGACGCGCGAAGCGCTTCTCGCTGGCTGCTCTTCACCCCTGTGGCGTCCTGGCGTTCGGCAGATGGCCCTCGAGGCACGTCTGTTTGAAGAATTCGTCCTTGACGATCCGCGTAATAGGTATCCGCGTCGCACGCTCCAGACGCGAGGGCATTACCCAGGCCGTGCACCGCCGTGATCACGACCACTCGCCGGCGGCCGGTCACCGGATCGGCGCCGAAGGCCACGCCAGCGGCATCGGGATTCACCATGCGCTGAATGAGGACCGCCGGCGGTTTCGGGAGCAGATGCAGCCCGCGCTCGCGCCGGTAGGCCAGAACCCGGTCACTGAATGCCGAACGCCAGACCGCCACCACGTTCGCGGCAACGTCGGCCGGCTTCACAAAAAGAAAGCTCTCGAGCTGTCCAGCGGACGAATGGCTCTGGCCGTCTTCTTCGATCGCGGACGATCGAACGGCCACGTATTCGTGATTCGGGCACAAGTCGAGGAGAGCCGCAGCAAGTTCCGCTTCGACTCGTCCATTGACCTTGACGGCTTCGAGAGCCGCGCGGATCGCATCCGCGCCGCGCGCGGTACGGAACGCTCGTCTCCCGGTCTCGCTCAAACAATCGCTCAACGCGTCAGGCACCAGAGCGAACCACGGCGGGACTGGCAGGCCGGCCCGTTGCAACGTTGCCAACGCACTGGCCTTTCCTCCGATCTCAGCCGGGTCGCGCGCGGTTCGCTGTGGAAAGAAGATGGCTTCCATCAGCTTGCCCAGAGTCTCGCAGCGGTCAGGGCGCCCACGCCCAGACTCAGGTACATCACCAACGTCCATAAGGCCGAGACGTACTCCAACCGCCTGGCCCGTCGGGTGACGGGCTGACAGATGAAGAGCCAGGCGGCGATGACGGCGAGACACAGCAGCGCCGCCAGAAGTCCCACCACCGGCGCGGCAAACTGGATCGCCAAGGCGGCCCGCCAGGCGCAGAAGGCAGTCAGGAGCAGCGCCGCCAGCCACGCCAGCACCGCATTGCCCTGGCCCCACAGCACGGTGTACGTTTCAACTCCTTCTTCTTCCTCACTTGGTGCGCGGATCTTGCGGCCGATCTCAAGGACGACGCCGTTGCAGAAACTTACTGTCAAGAACCAGAGTAAGCCGGGCGGCGCTGGCGAACCGACGACGAGCCAGTCCCACGCGGTGGCATAGAAATCGACCAACGGGATGATCAACATGTGGGTCCACATGTAGGTGAAGGGGTGCGCCTTGATCCAACGGCGTACGAAGAATTCCCTGGTCATGAGTGCGAGGTATGCCCAGACGACCAGCAGCAGCAGAATCATCGCCGGAGAGACCCAGAGCGCCAGACCGAGCTGGACGCACGCCCCCAGAGCACCGATCACGCCCAGCTCCCACAGCGTGACCAGACCACGGGGAACTGGACGATAGGGACGAAACCGCGAGTCTTCCTCGAAATCCTTGAACTCATCCGCGATGCGCAGCTGCAGGAAGAAAAGAAACGATGTGATGAAAGCCGCGAGGAACACTCTGGGCGAGGGGGAGCCGCTCTCGCCCCGCAGAAGAAACGAGTAACTGACCGCAGACAAGCTGAAAGCCGCGATCAGCGGCCCATGTGCCAGAAGTGGAAAGCGTTCCCGCTGATACGTCCACCAGCGCCGACAGTGAGCGGGTCGCTGCGCGGCCACTGCCGAGAGACTCTGCTCCCCACGCCGCACGCCGAAACCGGCCGGAGTGCCCTCGGTCCTCGTGGTTGAAGGCAGTCCTTTCGTCACCCTGCCCTCTCCACCGTCATCATCAGACCGTGACGCAGGCGCAGTGTGATACCCGGCTCCGGTTCGACCCGGTGGCCCGGTTGCAGGCGCAGTCGATACGACTGCAGGACCATTGCGAGGATCAACCGTGCTTCCAGCATGGCGAACTCGTTGCCGATGCAATGGTGCGGGCCGGTCCCAAAGGGCATGTACGCCTTGGGAGTCCGAGCTTCGAAGCGCTCAGGCTCGAACGCCTCGGGATCCTTCCAGTACCCCGGATGCCGATGCAGCGCGTAGGGACTTATGACGATTGAGGAACCGCCCGGCAGCCGATACGGTCCCACCACATCGTCGTCTATGATCCGCCGCTCGATGATCCAGATTGGCGGGTATAGCCGTAGCGATTCCTGAATAACCATCTGGGTATATTGGAGGCGAGGAAGATCGCCCACCGTGGGTGTGCGTCCACCGAGAACGGTGTCGAGCTCCTCACGCAGTCGCCGTTCCACGTTCGGGTGCCGAGAGAGCAGATAGAACGTCCATGCCAGGTTGGTTGCCGTGGTTTCGTGACCTGCAAGGAGAAACGTGATCGTCTCGTTCCGCAGCAGCTGGTCGCTCAACCCTTCCCCCGTTTCCTCATCGCGAACGCGAAGCAGCCTCGACAGGAGATAGCCGTTCGTCCTGTCGCCGTCTTTCGGTTGACGGTGCTGTTCAATGATCCGGGACACGATGGCGTCAACTTCCCCCAAGGCTCTGCGAAAACGCCGGTTTCGCGGCGTGGGGACCCAGACCGGCCAATGGACGACCGTCTCGAGCCGCCGCCATACGTGCTGCATGAGAACGTCCATCTCGGTTTCGATGGTTCGCAAGTCCGCGAACGCGTCGACGCCCAACAGGCTGCTGGCAACGATCTTGTACGTCAGGCGCATCATTTCCGAGGCGATATCCAACGGTCGTCCGTTGCCAATATGCTGAGGCCAGCGTTCGAGCTGGTTCCGCACAAGCGAGATCATCTGTGTCGCAAAGCTGTTCACGTTCTCGTGGCGAAAGACAGGCTGGAGCAGTCGACGTTCACGCTGCCAGAACGTCCCGCTGCCTGTCAGCAGGCTGTCGCCGCACACCGATTTGATGGAAATGGCGCTGCGGGTCGCCTTGTCGTAGTTGTCCCGCCCGGTCTGCAGGATGTGCTCCACGTAGTGAGGGTCGTTTATGAGGTGAATGATCTGCGGGCCGAGCCGAAAGCGAATGACATCGCCATACTCCTGCGTACAACGAGTCATCAGGCCAAGCGCGTCCTTTCGAAACGCGAGGAGATTCCCCAGAAACGGTTGCCCACCCGGGCCCGGCGCCGTCTTGGTCGCACGCTCGTTGCGTTCCATCACGCTGGGTATCCCCATGTGTCGAAGCTTCGGGCCCACGCTTTGGCGAGTTTCTTCTTTTCCTCCGGCTGCAACTCCGCGAACCTGTTCTTCTGGTAGCCGGCGAGAGCGCCAACGTAGCGCTGAAGCTTCGGTTGAAACCGCGAGAACGCTGGCAGGTGAAGTCGTTCATAGATCCGGCGCAGCTCGCCTACGGGATCGCGCTCGAGATCTTCAAAACACACCTCATGGAATCGGCCGGACGGTATCAGATTCCGATCCTCAAAAAACGCGTCGTACAACGCTTTGTACCGCCGAATGATGCGCTCGTCCACGCCGTCCAGATCCGGCCGCTGGAGATACGTGTGCCACATGGCGGTGTCGAAGTAATGTCTGAACGATTGGAACACTCTGTACGGGTGCCGGTGGATGTGGACAAAGCGGGCCTCGGGAAACATCTCGAGCAGCAAACGAATACGCGCGGTGTGCGGGGGTGACTTCAACAGCAGAGGCCGCCGGTACTTGTAGGTCAGCTTCTTCAAGAACCAGAAGAACGCCGCTTTCCACGCATCGAGCTCCGACGGATCGACGTCTTTGAAGGTGAGGTAACGCGCGTAATGGTCCTCGCGCCGGGCGAAACTGATGCCAACGTACAACGAGTGAAGAGTCATCAGACAAGGCGCGAACTCATCCTCCTGGGGTGACGTGAAACTCAGCTCCATGTTGTCCATGAGGCGCTTGGAAGGAAGCATCCAGGCAAACCGTTTCGTATTGATTTCCTCGGTGCAAAGAAAAGTATGGGGATTGACGACCTGATAGGTGTTGGGATAGGCGAAGGTCTCGGTATCCTGCGCCATGAGGTTGTGGACCAGCGTTGTGCCACTGCGCCAGTGCCCCAGTATGAACAGCGGTGGATCGGCGATTTGTACCTTGGCCACCGCCTCGTGGTAGACACGTTCCTCCCTGCGTCGATACACCGAATTCAGCAAACTGGTCAGGGTGACGAATGCCGCGCGATGCCAGTAAACTGGATCCACCGCAAAGCGGTTCGCGCGAAGCAGTCTCCACCACTGGCCCGCCGTGATACCAGCAAGGTAGTTGTGGGCAAGGCTCCAGCGGTGCTTGAGTGCAGTTGGCATGACGAGCATTCTCGCGCACTACCAAAGCACAATAAAGAGAAACTGAAGAAAGGTAACGCGACCCATCGGGAAAGCCCATGTGCCGCCGTCGCATGCGGCCCTTACAAGAACTTTCGGGCGGCTAACAGCTCCAGCACCAAGCGGACGTTGTGCTCCACTGTGCCGTCAGTCGTGCGCACGACCAGGTCTGGCGAGATCGGCGCCTCATACGGATCATCGACGCCCGTCAAGCCGGTAAGCTCGCCCCGTCGAGCCCGCGCGTACAGGCCTTTGGTATCTCGCGCTTCGCAGAGGGCCAGAGGCGCATCAACGAACACCTCGAGGAACTTGTGGCCGCCGATGAGCTGGCGAGCCCGATCACGGGTGCCGCCGTACGGACTCACCAGCGCGCAGATCACGATCTCGCCACGTTCGACGACGTCCCTCGCAAGCGATGCGACCCGCATGACGTTGGTGTCGCGGTCGGCCTTCGAAAAACCAAGATCCGTCGAGACACGCGCACGGAACTCATCGCCGTCGAAGAGTGTGACTTGGTGCCCTCGCTTTCTCAGCGGGGCTCCCACTGCCCTGGCGGTCGTGGATTTCCCGGCCCCGCTCAACCCGGTCAACCACAGACACACGCCTGTTCTGTCTCCCGTCTGGCTGCGTGTGACGAGGTGTACCATGCTGGCGAAGGGACGTGCACGAGCATCGCGCCCGAGTGGCGCTGCGTCAGCCCTCACGCGAGTTGCGTCGGAAGCCGACATCGGTATCGTACTCCGGCGAGTGGCGGACAAGGGAAGGTTCTTACTGTCCTTGACTCGAGGCCGCAAACAACCGCTTGCCGGTGCTGGTCAAGATAACCACTCTGGCGTTCGCGTGGTGGCTTCCGTCCTTGGCGCGACTTCCCTCCACGGTGACGAGGTCACCAATTTTCATCGTATTCCGCGTCCAGCCAGCCCTCATGAGCGCGTTCGGACTCCCCATTTCCCAACCCCAATTCGTGACCTTGCCAGCCTCATCCGTGACGTCAATGGAAAACCAGGTGTGTGGATTCATCCACGCGATTTTCGTCACCGCACCTGTCAGCTTGAGGGGTTGAGTGGCGTCGAATTCCGCCGCAAACGAGTGATGTGCCACCACTGGCACGGCTGCCAGGAGCA
>Ga0184627_10000404_pt1 | contig 17157 bp, 14 predicted proteins | sample PLM3_127_b1_FD_133150 | JGI IMG/M metagenome (GOLD analysis project Ga0184627, IMG submission 133150) | Groundwater sediment microbial communities from an aquifer in East River, Colorado, USA - PLM3_127_b1 | ecosystem: Environmental > Terrestrial > Soil > Riparian zone | place: USA: East River...
GACCGTGCCCACCGCCGGGATCCGGCGCACGCCGTCCCGGCTTTCGTACCAGGCCAGGACCGGCGCGGTCTGCTCCCGATAGGCGCGAAGCCGGGTGGCCACCGCGGCCGGATCGTCGTCGGCGCGGCCCTCGATGGACCGGCGCCGCTCCAGGCGGGCGAGGATCTCCTCGTCGCTGACGTCGAAAAACAGCACCGCATCCAACTTGCGGTCCTTCTCCGCGAGAATCCGCTCGAGCCCCTCGGCCTGGGGGATGGTGCGCGGCAAGCCGTCGAAGCGGAATCCCGGCCTGCAGTCGCGCGCCTGGATGCGTTCCTTGACGAGCCCGATGATGACGTCGTCCGGAACGAGGCCGCCCGAGTCCATATGTTTCTTGGCCTCGATCCCGAGCGAACTTCCCGCCTTGACCGCGGCGCGCAGCATGTCGCCAGTGGAAATCTGGGGAATGCCGAACTTCTCGGTGATGAAGGCAGCCTGCGTGCCTTTGCCCGCGCCGGGTGCGCCGAGGAGAATAAGTCGCATGTCGTTCCTGTTGTAGAGAGTCGAGTGCCGTGTGATGGCGAGCCACGCCTTCCGCAGCAAACTGCCGCGCAGCGCGAATTATAAGGGTCGATTCAGCGCACGGCGCCCACGAAGGCTTTGCGCATTTTTTCCAGGTCCGCGGGGCTATCCACTCCGGGTTCCGGCGCCTGATCTGTGATCGCCACGCTGATGCGATGGCCATGGCACAGGGCGCGCAGTTGCTCGAGTGATTCGAACTGTTCGATTGCCGCGGGCGCGAGCGTCGAATAAGTCTTGAGGAAGCCGCAGCGATACGCGTACAGGCCCAAGTGGCGATACGCCGGCAGCCCGGCCGGCAAACGCGACCGGTCCGACCCGAAGGCATCGCGCGCATACGGGATCGGTGCACGCGAGAAGTACAGCGCGTAGCCGTCGTTGTCGATCACTACCTTTACCGCGTTCGAATCGAACATTTCGGCTGCGCTATGGATCGGGTGACAGACCGTGGCGATCGCCGCATCGCCATGGCCGGCGAGTTGCTGCGCAACGGCACGGATCAGCGCCGGTGCAATGCGCGGTTCGTCGCCCTGGACGTTGACCACGATCTGCTGCCCGGGCCAGCCGCGCTGGGCGGCCACTTCGGCGATGCGGTCGGTGCCTGAGGCGTGATCCGTGCGCGTCATCAGCGCGGTGTGGCCATGGCGGCCGACCGCGTCCAGGATCCTGTCGTCATCGGTGGCCACGATGACTTCGGCCGCACCCGATTCGCGCGCGCGATCGGCGACGTGCACCACCATCGGCTTGCCGGCGATGTCGGCGAGCGCCTTGCCGGGCAGCCGCGACGACGCGTAACGGGCGGGGATGACGACGACGAAATGCATGGGGCGAGGCGTGAGGAGTGAGGGGTGAGGGGTGAGGGGGTTCCTGACTCCTAACCCCTCACGCTTCTTTCCTCACGCATTCACAGCTCTTCTTCCGGAGGAAGTTTGCGCGCCTCGTCCTCCAGCATCACCGGGATGTCGTCACGGATCGGGTAGGCGAGCCGGCACGGCTTGCAGATGAGTTCCTGCTCCGCCTTCCGGTAGACGAGCGGACCCTTGCACAGGGGGCAAACCAGGATGTCGAGGAGCTTAGGATCCATGGCGCGTTTTCAGTCTGTTGAGGATGAGTTGGCCGAGTTCGGGATGGACGGCGGCGTCTACCGGCAGTGCCCACTGGTTTTCCCGTGCGAAGCGCTGGCATTTTATCGCATCCTTCTCGGTCATGATGATCTCGTCCGCATTCTCGAAGTCGAGATCGGCGGGCGCAAACGGATGATGATCCGGGAAGGCATGTGCGGTGAAACTCAACCCCAGCCGCTGAAGATGCCCGAAGAATCGCGATGGATTGCCGATGCCGGCCACGGCATGCAGGCGCCGCCCCTGGAATTCCGACGCGCTAGCGGTATGGCCGGGATTGAGCAGGTTGTGGAAGCGGCTGCCTTCGAGGGACATGTCGAAACGCGACGCAGTGCGCAGACCGGGATCGCCTGGCCCGTTGATCACCACCGCATCCACCGATCGCAGCCGCGCCGCGCCATCGCGCAGCGGGCCGGCCGGGAGCGGCAGCCCGTTTCCCAGACCGCGGCTGCCGTCGAGGACGACGATCTCGACGTCGCGCTGCAGGCGGTAGTGCTGCAGCCCGTCGTCGCAGACGATCACGTCGCACTCGGGACTTGCGGCCAGCAGCGCGCGCGCTGCGGCAACCCTGTCGCGCCCGATCCAGACCGGGCAGCGGCTGCGCCGCGCCAGCAGCACCGGCTCGTCTCCGGCCGCAGCCGGATCGGAGTCTGCGGTAACCGCCAGCAGGCTGGTGCGCCCGCCGTAACCGCGGCTGACGATGCCCGGCCTGAATCCCTGTTCCTGGAGGATGCCGCACAGCCACAGCGTGAGCGGCGTCTTGCCGGTGCCGCCGGCGGTGATATTGCCGACCACGATGACCGGCACCGGCAGGCGCTCCGAGCGCAGCACGCCGATCTTGTAGGCGAGCCTGCGCAAACTCGACGAGAGGCGGAACAGTGCCGCCAGCGGCAAAAGGGCGACGGAAAGCCAGGACAGACGATACCAATGGCGATCGGAAAAGGGCACGCGGGCTCCCCGGGGATGCGGTGCAATGGTACCGCGGTGCGCGATGCGCGCCGGAGGTCAGCGCGGCAACTGCGCGGTAAAGGTGATCTTGCCGAAGCCCGCGATCTGTGCGGCTTCCATGACGCGGATCACCGACTGATGCGTGGCGTTGGCGTCGGCGTTGATGATGATCACCGGATCGGGATTGCCGCCGGCGGCGCGCTGCAACTCGTTGGCGAATGCTTCCCGGGTGGTAAACGTCACCGCTGTGCGATTGACCATGTACTGGCCGAAGGCCGATACGCCGACGTTGACCTGGTTTGGGCGTTCGGCCGGCCGCTTGGCATCGGCCGTGGGCAGGTTGATCTGCAGTTCCGTATACTTGGAATAGGTCGTGGTAACGGCGAGGAAGATGACGATGACGATCAGCACGTCGATGAAGGGCACCAGATTGATTTCGGGCTCTTCCTGGAACGAACCACGGCGGAAATTCATCGCGTGCCTCCCCTGTCAATTCAGGCTTTGCGCTCGCCCTGGACGATCTCGACCAGCTTGACAGCCTGGATTTCCGTCTCCACCACCAGCGAATCCACCCGCGCACGGAAATGGCGGTAGAACACCAGGCTGGGGACGGCGACGATGATGCCGAACGCGGCGTTGTACAACGCAATCGAGATGCCGTGCGCGAGCTGGGCCGGATTGGCCATCCCGGTCAGGCCCTGGACTCCAAAGATCTCGATCATGCCGATGATGGTGCCGAGCAGTCCGAGCAGCGGCGACATGGTGGCGATGGTGCCGAGCGTAGTAAGGAAACGCTCGAGGTCATGCGCGGCGGCGCGCCCCGCTTCTTCGATGGATTCGCGCATGATTTCGCGCGTGCTGCCGACATTGCGCAGCGCCGCGGCGAAGATCCTGCCCATCAACGAAGATTGGGCAAGCCGGTCCAGCATCTCCGGCGACACGCCCTTCTGGTGGTATTCCTGCACCACCTGCGCCAGCAGACCGCGCGGTGCGACAACGTCCTGGCGCAATGACCAGAAGCGCTCGCCGATGATGCCGACCGCGACGATCGAGCACAGGATAATGGGCCAGATTGGCCATCCGGCTGCTTCGATGATGGCTAGCACGTAGTCTCCGTTGCGTCAGAAAAATCGCGACACTTTAAACTGCATCGCCAGCTCGGGCAAGTTTGCATCATCGCACTTGACAGCTTCGACAAAGCGCATTCTCGACCGAAAAAACTATCCACAATCTTTGTGGATAACACTGTGCATAGTTTGTCCATAGAGAAGGTAAGTGGAGTTGGCGAAAGCATTTTCTGTTCAGCGATCAAAAAGTATGCGCCCTGTTTTCCGTATATTATTCAATATCTTGTATTCGAGACCCGCGTGGTTGTGGGGTTTCCGGGGTGCTCGCGTTACCGTATCGTGACCACTGTGGATGAACAACGGCGCCCGGCGCACGTTGTCAGGAGTCGAAACATACTGAATCGGCGGGGAAATTTTCCGCCGAAACGCGACGCGCACCGAAATATGAGCCGGGCGGACCGCTCCGGAACGGCCTTGCTCCAATAGAAAGCGGCGCATGAACTCGCAGGACCAGGCGAACATCGTCATCAGCGTCTCCGAACTCAACCGGCGCGCGCGCGCGCTGGTCGAGTCCGGCTTTTCGCTGCTCTGGGTCGCGGGCGAGATCTCCAACTTCACGCGCGCGACCTCCGGCCATTGCTATTTCCTTCTGAAGGATGCACAGGCGCAGGCGCGCTGCGTGTTCTTCCGCCACAAGGCCTCCGCGCTGGACTGGCAGCCCGAAAACGGCATGCAGGTCGAAGTGCGCGCGCTCCCCACGCTGTACGAGGCGCGCGGAGATTTTCAGCTCAACGTCGAGACCATGCGCCGGTCCGGGCTGGGCGCCCTGTTCGAGGCGTTCGAGCGGCTGAAGAAAAAACTGGAGCAGGAGGGCCTGTTCGAGACATCCCGCAAGAGGCCAATACCCGCTTTTCCCCTGGTCATCGGCATCGTTACCTCTCCCAAAGCCGCGGCGCTTCGCGACGTGCTTACCACGCTGGCGCGGCGCATGCCGGCGATCCGCATCGTGCTGTATCCGGCGCCGGTGCAGGGCGAGGGCGCGGGGGAGAGGATCGCGCACGCCATCCGCAGCGCTTCGGCACGCGCCGATGCAGAGGTCCTGATCGTCTGCCGCGGCGGCGGCAGCATGGAAGACCTGTGGGCATTCAACGAGGAAGCGGTGGCGCGCGCAATCGCCGATTGCGCGATCCCGGTCATATCGGGAGTGGGTCACGAAACCGATTTCACCATCGCCGATTTCGTTTCCGATGCGCGTGCGCCGACGCCGACCGCTGCCGCAGAGCTGGCGAGCCCGAACCGGGAAGAGCTGCTGGCACGGTTGGGCGTGCTGTACCGGCAACTTGAACGCAGTGCCGATCGCCTGCTGGAAGCGCGCATGCAGCAGCTCGACTACCTGGGAAAACGTCTGGTTCACCCGGGGGAGCGCATCCGCAACCAGACCCAGCACCTCGCGCATCTGGCCTCGCGGCTCAAGTCGTCCACGGCGAGAGTGCTGGACACGTCGTCGTGGCGTATTGCCGAACTCCTGGGCAAGTTGCGGGAGATGCGGCCGGACCTCGGCGCGGCCGCTCTCCGGCAGCGGGACCTGGCGCTGCGCCTGAAGCTCGGTTACGCCCGCCTGCTGGAGCTTCACGATGTGCGGCTGCGCAGGCTGGGCGCAAACCTGGAGCACCTCAATCCGCGGTCGGTTCTGGAACGCGGCTACAGCATCGTCGCCAGGGATGACGGCCGTATCGTGCGCTCGGCGGCTGAAGTGCAGACCGGTGAACGGCTGCGGCTGGCGTTTGCGCGCGGCGCCGCGCGGGCGCGCGTCGAGAGCAAGGAAGACGGGGACTGATTGCGCCATGTGGGAGGGAAGGGGTATCGTTAGCGCGGCAGTCGAGGTCCGCCCGTCGAACAAGCCCGCCTGTGCTCGACCGCTGTAACCGGACAGGATCAATCAACCAGATCAATAGTGAGGAGGAGTTATGTCGCTCGTGAAGAGAATGCTTTCCCTGATCGCTTTGGCCGTGTTCGCGGCGCTGTCGATAAACGCGAACGCCCAGCTTGCCGACAAGAAGGTGCTGACGCTCGACGCCGCGAGGAAAATCGCCGCGGGGGCGGAAGCCGAAGCCAGGAAGAACAACTGGAACGTGGTCATCGCCGTAGTGGACGACGGCGGGCATCTGGTCTATCTGCAGCGGATCGACGGCACGCAAACCGGCAGCATCGACGTGGCCATCGGCAAGGCGCGCACCTCGGCGGCATTCAAGCGTCCGACCAAGGTTTTCGACGAGCTGGCCAAGACGCGGCCTTCGATCACATCCATCTCGCCGACCGCCGTGCTCCTCGAAGGCGGCGTGCCGGTCGTGGTGGGCGGGCAGGTGGTCGGCGCGGTCGGGGTAAGCGGAGTCACCTCGGCGCAGGATGCTCAGGTTGCCGAAGCCGGCATCGCCGCGCTGGGCATGTAGGCACTATCTCGGCCGGGGCGCGTGCGCCCCGGCAATCGCTTGAAGTCTCACCACGAGAGCGCAAGTCTCACCACGAAGACACGAAGAACACGAAGAAACACGAAGAACATATTTGATGGTCAACGATGAGCAAGCGGACTCTCAGCCAACGCCAGATTATCGAAATGCCCCGGATATTCGGACTTGTCGTCGTCACACCCAGAAACACCAATAGGTCGACCTTTGTGAATTTGACCAGTCATACACATTTGGCCCTTCTTCGTGTTCTTCGTGTCTTCGTGGTGAGAATTCGACCTTGAATTTGTCAGCTGAAGTCCCGATCAAGATTCCGCTTCAGCCACTCGCCGACCTGCTCGTGAAGATCCTCCGCCAGGCAGTCGAAAGTATTCACGCCTTCCATCGCCCGCAGCCAGGTGAGCTGGCGTTTTGCCAGCTGCCGCGTCGCGGCAACGGCTTTGTCGCGCAACGCCCCCAACCCGAACTCGCCATCGAGGTATTGCCACGCTTGCCGGTAGCCCACGCAACGCATCGAAGGCAGTGAGGGCTTGAGGTCGTAGTCCTCGCGCAGCGCGCGCACCTCGTTGATCAGTCCCAGTTCCAGCATCTCCTCGAAACGCGCGGCGATGCGTTGGTGCAGAGTCGAGCGGTCCCCCGGAATCAGCGCGATCGGGATCAGGCGATAGGGCAGGCTTGCGCTCCTGCCGGCTGCGATCAACTCGGACATCGGCTTGTCGGTCAGGTAAAAAATTTCCATTGCGCGCTGGATGCGTTGCGCATCGTTCGGGTCGAGGCGTTCGGCGGTGGCCGGATCGATGCGCTCGAGCTCGCGATGTATGGCGGGCCATCCTGCCTCAATGGCCATTGTGTCGATCACCATGCGGATGTCCGCATCCGCCGCCGGCAGGTCGGAAAGCCCTTCCTGGAGCGCCTTGAAATAGAGCATGGTGCCGCCGGTGAGCAGCGGCACGTGTTTGCGTTCGACGATGCCCCTCATCGCCTCCAGCGCGTCTTCGCAGAACTGCGCCGCCGAATAGCCTTCGGTGGGATCGATGAGGTCGATCAGATGGTGGGGTACCTTGAGCCGGGTTGTGAGATGCGGTTTGGCGGTGCCGATGTCCATACGGCGATACACGAGCGCGGAATCCACGCTGACGATTTCCACAGGAAAGTGCTGCGCCAGTTCCAGCGCCACCCCGGTCTTGCCGCTGGCGGTGGGACCCATCAACAGAATTGCCGGGGGCAATTCTGTTGAGGTTCGAGGTTCGAGGTTCGAGGTCCGAGTCAAGGCGAACTACCCAAATCGAAAGGTTTTACTCGGCCCTCGCAGCTCGGCCCTCGGCCCTGTCATTTTCCTCTCATGAACATGCGGTCAAGTTCGCCTATCGTGACCTGGAACCAGGTCGGCCGCCCGTGGTTGCACTGGCCGGAACGCTCGGTTGCTTCCATGTCGCGCAGCAGCGCGTTCATTTCGGCCAGGGTGAGCGAGCGGTTGGCCCGGACCGCCGCATGACAGGCCATGGTGGAAAGCATTTCGTTCTGGCGCTCGGCGAGCACCCGGCTGCCGCCGAATTGCGCGACTTCGCTGAGCACGTCGCGGGCGAGTTCAACGGCGTCGGCCTGGACAAGCGTCATCGGCACCGCGCGTACCGCGACGGCGTTCGGCGCGATCACCGCGAGTTCGAAGCCGAGCCTGGACAAGGTCTGCGCATTGTCTTCGACAGTCGCCACGTCGAGCGCGCTCGCCGCCATCGTGGCCGGAATCAGCAGCTGCTGCGTCGGGATGCGGTCATCGTCGAGCGCGCTCTTGAGCTGCTCGTAGACGATGCGCTCGTGGGCGGCGTGCATGTCCACCACCACCAGGCCCTTGTCGTTCTGCGCCAGGATGTAAATCCCGGCAAGCTGTGCCAGCGCAAAGCCGAGGGGATGCGGGGCGTCGTTCGGCAACGTTGCAGGTGCGGGTGCCTCCAGTGTGGCCTGGCCCGCGCCGAACAGCGTTGCATAGAACGCTGCCGGCTCCGCGGCGCTCAGGTCAATTCCCGACTGGCGAAAGGCGGTTGCGTCCCGACGCGGGAATGCCATCGCAATGCCGGACTCCTGCGCCGGCAACGTTCCCGCACGGGTACCGGCCAGCGCCCTCTCGAGGGCGTGAAAGACCAACTGGTGAATGCCGCGCGAGTCCCGGAATCGCACCTCGATCTTGGTGGGGTGAACATTCGCATCGACCAATGCCGGGTCCAGGTCCAGAAACAGCGCGTAGGCGGGATGGCGCTCGTGATGAAGCACATCGTGGTAGGCCTGGCGCACCGCGTGCGCCAGCAACTTGTCCCGAACGTAGCGGCCGTTGACGAAAAAGTACTGTGCGTCGCGGGCCCCGCGCGAATAGGTCGGTCGGGCGACCAGGCCGCGCAGACGAAAGCTGCCGGCCTCGACCTGGACCGGTATCGCGGCTTCGCGGAACGCTTCTCCCAGTACGGCATGGATGCGCTCCTCGGCGCTTGCTGGATGCAGGTGCGACTGCGCGCGGCCGTTGTGCGTGAGCGTAAAGCGCACGTCCGGGCGCGACAGGGCGATGCGTCTGAAAGTTTCTTCGCTGTGGGCGAACTCGGTCGCTGGACTCCTGAGGAATTTGCGCCGGGCAGGGGTGTTGAAGTAAAGGTCGTGCACTTCGACCGTGGTGCCGGCGGCCGCGGCGGCGGGCTCGGGTGCGGACAATGAGCCGCCGCTCGCATCCACCTTCCAGGCATGCGGGCTGTCGTTGGTCCGGCTCAGCAGGCCCAGATGAGAAACGGCCGCAATGCTGGCCAGCGCTTCACCGCGGAATCCCAGGCTGGCGACGCGCTCCAGGTCTTCGAGCGAAGCGATCTTGCTGGTGGCGTGGCGGGCAAGCGCGAGCGGCAGGTCGTCCTTGCCGATGCCTGCGCCGTTGTCGGCAACACGGATCTGCCTGATGCCGCCGTCGGCAAGCTGCACCGTCACGTCGGAAGCGCCCGAGTCCAGGCTGTTCTCCAGCAACTCCTTGAGCGCGGAGGCGGGCCGGTCGACCACCTCCCCAGCCGCGATTTGGCTGATCAGGAGGTCGGGAAGCAGGTGGATGGCGGGCATCGATGAGGGTCTGGGATCAAAGCGATTATAGCCGCAGGCCCCGGCCCGGAGTCCCGCGCAGCAGGAATCGAGGTGCGCGCTCGTGCGGGGCGCCTGCGGCCGTAATCCGGTGCTCGATCGGTGTCTCGCCGCAATGTCCCTCTCCTCGAGCCGGGCCTTTCACATATAATTGCCCACTTTTGTGACACCTACCTTGGCCTCCATGACGAGCGCATCGTTCCTCCGGAGGCCAGCTCGACAGCGAGGTTGCTCCATCCATGCAGATTGGCATCCCGGCGGAAATCCGCGCGGGCGAAACGCGGGTCGCCGCGACCCCGGAAACCGTCAAGAAACTTTCCGGCACCGGTCATCATAAGTTGTTGGTCCAGAGCGGCGCGGGCGCCGGCTGTTCGATACCGGACTCCGAGTTCGCGGCCGCCGGCGCCGCCATCGTGCACAGTGCGGCCGAGGCCTACGGTTCCGAAATCGTCCTGAAAGTTCGCGGTCCGGAACCGCTCGAACTCGCCATGCTCAAGTCCGGCGGCATCCTGATCGGGCTGCTCGCGCCCTACCAGAAGGACGGCATCAAAGCCATCGCCCGGACCAACGTAACCGCGTTTGCAATGGAATCGCTGCCGCGGATATCGCGGGCACAAAGCATGGATGTTCTGTCGTCGCAGGCCAACGTCGGCGGCTACAAGGCGGTCATGCTGGCCGCGAACGCCTACCAGCGTCTGATGCCGATGATGATGACCGCCGCCGGCACCATCAAAGCGGCGCGGATGGTGATCATGGGCGTGGGTGTGGCGGGCCTGCAGGCGATTGCAACGGCCAAGCGTCTGGGCGCAGTGGTGGAAGCCACCGACGTGCGGCCCGAGACCAAGGAGCAGGTCGAGTCGCTGGGCGCCAAATTCGTCGACGTGCCGCTCACCGATGCCGAGAAGGAACTGGCCAAGGGGCAGGGCGGATACGCGCGCGAGATGGGCGATGACTACAAGAAGCGCCAGGCGGTCTTGATCGCGGAACGCATCAAGCAGGCGGACATCGTCATCACCACAGCACTGATTCCCGGCCGTCCAGCGCCGGTGCTGGTCACCGGGGATATGGTCAAGACCATGAAGCCGGGCTCGGTGATCGTGGACATGGCGGTGGAGCAGGGCGGCAACTGCCCGCTCTCGGAACTGGACAAGACCGTAGTCAAACACGGCGTGCAAATCATCGGCATCGCCAATCTGCCGGCGCTGGTGCCTGCGGATGCCAGCGCGCTGTACGCACGCAACCTGCTCAACTTCCTCAACCTGTTGCTGGACTCCAGGACCGGGCAACTGATACTGAACCGCGAGGACGAGATCATCGCCGGTTCGCTGGTATGCATCGGCGGGGAAGTGGTAAAGAAAACGTAAGGGGTGAGGAGTTAGGGGTGAGGGGTTAAGCCCTCTCGGCTCACGCCCCACTACTGGAGACAAGAAAATGGAAGCTGTTGATCCGATAGTCAACCATCTGACCGTGTTCGTGCTGGCCATTGTCGTCGGCTATCACGTGGTGTGGACCGTGACGCCGGCGCTGCACACGCCGCTCATGTCGGTGACCAATGCCATCTCCGGCATCATCATCGTCGGCGCCATGTTGGCCGCCGGCCCGCAAGCGATCGACTGGGGCACCGTGCTGGGCTTCGTCGCCGTGGTGCTCGCCAGCGTCAACGTTTTCGGCGGATTCCTGGTGACCCAGCGCATGCTGGAAATGTTCAAGAAGAAAGACAAGCGAACTTAAGTGAGCTTGCGGCGGAGACTGATGCGCCATGGGCGCGTTACGTCGCAGCCACGAGAAACCACCGGAAACGAACCCGTCTCGGAGACCTGAATGTCTGCAAATCAAGTGGCGCTGGCATACCTGGTCGCGTCGGTGTTTTTCGTCCTGTCCCTCAAGGGGTTGTCTTCACCGCTGACAGCGCGCAGGGGCAATCTGTTCGGCATCATCGGCATGGCGATCGCGGTGCTCGTCACGCTGTCGGTCACGCAGAACTGGATGCTGATCGTGCTCGGTGTTGCGGTGGGTGGCACGGTCGGCGCGGTCGTTGCGCGGCGCATCCACATGACGGCGATGCCGGAGCTGGTGGCGGCGATGCACTCGCTGGTGGGTCTGGCCGCGGTGCTGATCGCCTTCGCCGCGGTCCACAAACCCGGCGCCTACGGAATCCTGACCGCGGACGGCATGATTCCGCGCGGAAACCGGCTGGAGCTTTTCATCGGCACCTTCGTCGGCGCCATCACCTTCAGCGGCTCGGTGATCGCCTTCGGCAAGCTCTCCGGCAGGATACGCAGCGCCCCGGTGGTGTTCGGCGGACAGCACTGGCTCAACCTGGCACTGGCGGTCGTCATGATCGCTTTCGGCATCGCCTTCATGTTCAATCAAAGCTGGACGCCATTCGCGATCATGACCGCGATCGCGTTCGTGCTCGGCGTGCTGATCATCATCCCGATCGGCGGGGCAGACATGCCGGTGGTGATCTCGATGCTCAACAGCTATTCCGGCTGGGCGGCGGCCGGCATCGGCTTTTCGCTCAATAACCCGATGCTGATCATCTCCGGCTCGCTGGTGGGAAGCTCCGGTGCGATCCTGTCCTACATCATGTGCAAGGCAATGAATCGCTCGTTCTTCAACGTGATTCTAGGAGGCTTCGGCGGCGGCGATGCTGCGTCAGCGATCGGCGACGCGGCGCGGAAGACTTATCGCAGCGGCAGCCCCGAGGACGCGGCCTTCCTGATAGGCAACACCGAGTCGGTCATCATCGTCCCGGGTTATGGACTGGCGGTGGCCCGCGCCCAGCATGCGGTGAAAGAAATGGCGGAAAAGCTGCAGGAGAAGGGCGTGAAAGTCCGTTTTGCCATCCACCCTGTCGCCGGACGCATGCCCGGACACATGAACGTGCTGCTGGCGGAAGCGGAGATTCCCTACGACCAGGTGTTTGCGATGGAAGAGATCAACAACGAATTCGCGACCACCGACGTGGTGCTGGTCCTGGGCGCCAACGACGTGGTCAATCCGGCCGCCAACGTGCCCGGCAGCCCGATATACGGAATGCCCATTCTGGAAGTGCACAAGGCGCGTACGGTGCTGGTGGTCAAGCGCAGCATGGCGGCAGGCTACGCTGGCCTCGACAACGATCTTTTCTACATGGACAAGACCATGATGGTGTTTGGAGACGCCAAGAAGGTCGTGGAGGGTATCGTCAAGGCGATTTGACCCTAGACGCGAGCGCCGTCAGGCCTAATAATTGAGCTTCGCTAGCTAAGGCAACGGGGCTTCTCGGGGGAGAGTCCTTGTTGTTTTTGCCGCATCGCCGTTCCAGGGTTCCTCGGTCGATGTCTGGTCGATAGTCCGTTGTTGTATTTCTTCATTCCCGGGGACTGAGAAAGCACAAGCAAGATGGACAAGAAGACGATCTACTCCAAGACCGGCAAAGGGGTTCTGGAGATCACGAACAAAGCCGGCAAGCTCGCCAAGGACCTGGTCAAGGTCCTGACGTTCATTGATGGCAAGTCCACCGTCGCAGAACTGATCTCGAAATCCAGGCTCAGCGATGCCGACATAACTCGCTCGCTGTCGCAGTTGTCCAACGGCGGGTACATCAAGGAGTTTTCCAACACCTCGGGCAGCGCGCCCAGCGCTTCATCGGGAAGCTCGTACGTCGACGATCTCGACTTTACCTCCTCGCTGGGTCCCGGAAAGAATCCCTACCAGTCGGCGCAGACCGAATTCCGCCAGCGCGAGTCCGCCGATCGCGTCAAGGCAGAGCAGGAGGCCAGGAAGAAACGCGAGGAAGAGGAGCGGCTGAAAAAAGAGCAGGCGCTACGCCAGGCCCGCGACGAAGCGGCGCGGCTTGCCAAGGTCGAGGCCGAGCGCAAGACCAAGGAAGCCGCCGCGCTCAAGTTGCGCGAGGAAGCGGAGCGCAGGGCCAAGCTTGAAGCCGAGGCAATGGCGCAGACGCAACGGGACCTGGGAAAGATCCTCGAAACCGAGCGGAAGGCACTGGAACAAACCGACCGCAAGACACAGCAGGATACGGAACGCGAGGCGCAGGAGAATGCCGAGCGGCGCAATCGCGAGGACGCGGAACACCGGCGCCGGGACGACGAAGAACTTAAGAAGCGCGAGGAGGAAGAACGCCGCCGGCGCGAGGAAGAGGAACGCAAGCGCAAGGAGGAAGAGGAGCGCCGGCGCAGGGAGGACGAGGAGCGCCAGCGCAGGGAGAACGAGGAACGGCGTCGCAGGGAGGACGAGGAACGGCGTCGCCGTGAGGAGGAGGAGCGCAAGCGCAAGGAGGATGAGCGGCGCCGGCGCGAGGAAGAGGAGCGCAAGCGGCGTGAAGAAGAACGCGCGCGCAGTGAGGCGGCTTCGAAAAGCGATCTACCGGAATTCGATCTCTCGGGTCTGAGATCGATGGAAAGCCAGATTGCTTCGGAGTTCGAGAAGCAGCAGGAGGAATTGCGCCGCCGCGAGGAGGAAGAAGAGCGCCGTGACCGCGCGCAGGAAGAGTCGCGTCGTGCTATGGAACGCGGCGAGCGCGAGGAAGAAGCGAGGCTGGAGGCGCAACGGCGCGAAGCCGAAGACTTTGACCGGCGCGAGCGCATGGAGCGCGAGCGCCAAGACCGGGAAGAACGCGAGCACCAGCGCCACGAGGAGAAAGAGCTCCGGATCAAAGAGCAGGAAGAGCGCAAGGTCAAGGCCGAACTGGAGCGCGATCGCCAGGCGGGGGCGAAGGTCGAATCCGAGCGCAAGGCGCGCGAAGACGAATTGTCGCGCCGGCGCAAGGAGCAGGGGGACCGCGACCGCAAGCGCGCCGAGGTTGAATCCCTGAAAAGGCACAAGTCGATTCGCACGCCACTGGAGCGCTTCAGGCCAGTCATCATAGGCGTCGTGGTAGTCGTTGCACTGGTAGTCGGCGGCATCCAGGTGATACCGATGAATACCTACATTCCGTCGATCGAAAAACTGGCGTCCGACCACATCGGCGAACCAGTAACGATCGGATCGGTGCGGATCTCGGTGTTTGGTGGATTCTCGATGAAACTCGACAATGTAAAGGTCGGCACCACGCAGGACGTCAAGATCGACAAGGTCGAACTGTCGCTGGATCTCGGGTCGGTGTTCGGCGAGGTCAAGGTTATCAGGAACATCAACTTCGAGTCGGTGAGCGTGGCTCAGGAGGTGCTGCCGCGTCTGCCGAAGTGGATGGACGCAGCGGTTAGCGACCAAAACGTGCAGGTCAAGCGTGCAGTGTTTAAAGGTGTGAAGCTGGAATCCCGGACGGTGAAGTTGCCGAACTTCGACGCGGCGTTCGATCTCTCTCCGGAGGGCGCCATCCAGACGGTGGCATTGGAGGCTGTCGACGGCAAGCTTTCCGTGCAAATCACGCCGCGCGGCAAGGAATTCGACATCGCAGTGACAACCGGCAAGGGCTGGATTCCTCCGATCGGCCCGCAGATCGAGTTCACGGATTTCACGGCCAAGGCGGTGGCCTCGCGCAATCAGATCCGGGTCGACGAGTTCCGGGCTCTTCTTTACGCCGGGACCGCGAAGGGTTCGGCATTGATCAACTGGGGCGGGCCGTGGTCGATCGAGGGCCAGTTGAGTTCAGAGCGCATCGCGCTGGAGGAATTGATGTCGGTGTTCACACGGAATGCGAAGTCGAGCGGGCAACTGGAAGCCACGCTGCACTACTCGATGGCAGCTCCCGACCTAGCTACGCTGTTTGATATGCCCAGAATTGACGGTACGTTCGTCATCAGAAAGGGGGGCCTGGATGGCGTGGACCTGGTGCGCGCGCTGCAGACGGGAGGGAGGCCGAAGGTGCAGGGTGGGTCGACCTGGTTCGACGAAATCTCCGGCGCGGTCAGCGTCGCCGGTGGCCGCTATCAATATCGCAATCTCAAGCTCGCCGCCGGGCTGCTGTCGGCAACCGGCGGCTTCGAAGTATTTCCGAGCAAGGACGTAAACGGGGGCGTCTTCATCGAGCTGAGGTCGCAGGCCGCGCAGATCCGCGGCAACTTCATCATCGGCGGCAACCTCAGGGCCGTAGTCGTCAAACCGCCGAATTGATCGGGCTCAGGCCGCGTCGCCCGGCGTGTCGATGTCGCGCAGTATGCCGGGATCTTCGCAGTCGATGATCTCGACGTCCTGCGCGTGACGCTTGACCACTGAGCGCGCGCCTTCGTCTCCTTCCAAGCTGAGTAACTCGGCACGGTAGCGGCTGCCAAAACCGACCGGGTGGCCGCGTTCGCCGCGGTAAGCGGGCACGACGATCCGGCCCGAATGCGCGACCTGTCGGGCGAGCGCGCTTATCGTTGCCGGCGCGACGAAGGGCATGTCCCCCAGCGCAATCACCCAGGCATCGGCGTTAATGCTGGCGCGGATCGCGTGGGCGAGGCTGCGCGCCATGCCCAGGTGTGCGTCTTCGCAAAGAGTCACGACAATGCCCTCGCTATCCAGCAGTTCTGACAGTTCATCATCCCCGGCGCGCACCACGGCGATGACTTCGGGCAGCGCTTTTTTGAGATTTCGCAGAGACGCTACGCCGATCGGCGTGCCGTCGCGGAGCCGATGCAGCAGCTTGCCGCCGCCGAAGCGGCTGCCGCTGCCCGCGGCGAGGAGAATGCCTGTTACGTTCAAGAGCAGGGATGAAGGATGAAGGCGGAAGGATGAAGGAGTGAGGCGTCGGGGTGCTGTGTGCTGCGTAATGAGAGAAAAATCACGTTCCCTCTGCGTTCCTTTGCGTTCTTTGCGTCTTTGCGTTGAGGTGTGGATTTGACCGTCAGTTCTGCGCCAGCTTGGAACGCGCCAGCGGCGGGGCGCCGGGACTCGTTAGCGGCACGCCCGTTTGCGGGAACGGCGCCTTTGAATCCCCCTGTGATGTCGCTTGATGAGAGCGCATCGTCAATTCTGGGCTAACTTTGAGCGGGCCAGCGGCGGATTCGCGGCAAAGTATTTGCGGACGCCCACCAGAATCGCCTGTGCCATCTTGTCCTGATACCTTTCGTCCTTGAGTTTCCTTTCCTCGTCCGGGTTGGTGAGGAAGGCGGTCTCGACCAGGATGGAGGGGATGTCCGGGGCCTTGAGCACCGCAAAGCCGCCCTGCTCGACGCGCTCTCTGTGCAGTTCGTTGATTCCGCCGATCTCGCCCAGCACCGCCCTGGCGAGTTTCAGGCTGTCGTTGATGGTGGCAGTCTGCGAAAGATCGAGCAGCACCTGCTTCAGGGTCGGGTCGTCGACGTCGATGTTGACCCCGCCGATCAGGTCGGCCTCGTTCTCCTTCCTCGCCAGCCAGCCGGCGGCGGCCGAGGTCGCGCCGCGTTCCGACAGCGCGAACACCGAAGAGCCGCGGGCGTGGGGCTTGATAAAGGCATCGGCATGGATCGAGACGAACAAGTCAGCCTGGACCCTGCGCGCCTTGATGACGCGATTGGCGAGCGGAATGTAGTAGTCCCCGTCACGGATCAACACGGCTCGCATGTTCGGCTCGTCGTCGATAAGCGCTTTCAGTTTTTTCGCGATTGCCAGCGTGACGTGCTTCTCGTAGGTGCCGCTGCGGCCCTTTGCGCCCGGATCCTCGCCGCCGTGTCCGGCGTCAATGGCGACGGTGACCAGGCGTAGTACCTGCGCCGCCGGCTTTTTGGCGCCCGAAGCGGCCGGCACCCGCGCTGCGCCGCTTGCGGGCTGGTCCGGCTGTGTAGCCGGTGTTGCGCTTCCGGTGGCCGCCGCGGGGACGACGTTTTTCTCGAGCAGGGCGAGGATCGGGTCCACCGGTTCGAGCGGATAGACGTCCAGCACCAGCCGATGACCATAGTCCCCGACCGGCTTGAGTGTGAAGACCTGCGGCTTGACCTGTGCCTTCAGGTCCAGCACCAGGCGAATGACGCCGGGCTTGAAGCGGCC
>Ga0184627_10000405_pt1 | contig 17148 bp, 17 predicted proteins | sample PLM3_127_b1_FD_133150 | JGI IMG/M metagenome (GOLD analysis project Ga0184627, IMG submission 133150) | Groundwater sediment microbial communities from an aquifer in East River, Colorado, USA - PLM3_127_b1 | ecosystem: Environmental > Terrestrial > Soil > Riparian zone | place: USA: East River...
AGCGAGGCGATCGCGCGCAACCTGTTCGAGATGAGCACGCTGGCGGTTCCGATCCTGAGTGCGGTGATTGGCGAGGGTGGTTCCGGAGGGGCGCTGGCGATCGGCGTCTGCGACCGGCTGTTGATGCTCCAGTACAGCATCTACTCCGTGATCTCCCCCGAAGGATGCGCCTCGATCCTGTGGAAGAGCGCCGATAAGAAGGAGCTCGCGGCCGAAGCGATGGGTCTGACAGCCGATCGCCTGAGCAAGCTCAACCTGGTCGACGAAGTCATCCGCGAGCCGCATGGTGGCGCACACCGCGATCCCACAGCCATGGCCGACCTGCTCAAGGCATCGCTCCTGAGGCTTCTCGGCGAGCTCGAAGCGCTGCCGATCGAGAAGGTGCTCGAGATGCGCAGTGCGCGGCTGCAAGCGTTCGGAGTCTTCGCCGGCGCCTGACCTTCGCGCTGCGACCAGAATCCCGCCCGGTGTGGCAATGACAGCCGCTTTCACGGTTCCCCGGTTGCAGCAAACGCTCGTGCGGCTGGTGCCGGACGCGCTCCGAGAACGGTACTGCGTTGCGTTTAGTGGCGGTGTCGATTCGGCCGTACTGCTGCACGCCATGGCCATGCTGCGAGAGGGCTTCCCCGGGCTGGCCGTACGCGCCGTGCATGTCAATCATCACCTTCAGACCCGCGCCGCTGATTGGGCTCGCCACTGCCGCGAATTCGCCGCCGGCGTCGGCGTTGACTGTGAGGTACTCGACGTGCGCGTAGTCGTGCCACGGGGTGAATCAACCGAGGCGGCTGCGCGCACGGCGCGCTATTCGGCCCTGTCGCAGGCGCTGGGCGAGGGCGAGTTGCTGTTGACCGCGCATCACCGCGACGATCAGCTCGAGACACTGCTGCTGCACTTACTGCGGGGCGCCGGTGTGGCGGGCCTGGACGGCATGCCAGAGAGCGCCGTCCTGGGCCGCGGGCGGCTGCTGCGGCCGCTGCTCGACGTCGATCACTCGGAGCTCGTTGCGTATGCCCAGGCAGCAGGACTGAATTGGATCGAGGACCCGAGCAACGCGGACACGCGGTTCGATCGCAATTACCTGCGCCAGCGCGTCCTGCCGGTGTTGCGCGAGCGTTGGCCTGCGGCAGCGTCCGGTGCGTCGCGGACGGCGCGGCACCTGGCCGAGGCGCAGGCCCTGCTCGAGGAACGCGCACAGGAGGACCTGGCCCTGGCGCGCACCGGCGCGAATCTGCGCGTTTCGGCGGTGCGCGCGCTCGATCCCGCGCGGGCGCGAAATCTGCTGCGTTTCTGGATCGCCCGCGCCGGCTGTCGCGTGCCGTCGAGTACCGTCCTCGATCAGGTCCTGTGGCAGATGCTCAATGCGCGCGACGATGCCCAGCCGCTGATCAAATGGGGCGATGTCGAGCTGCGTCGCTACCGCGACGCGCTGTATCTCGGCCGTTCCGCGCTCAGCACGCCGCCGGAAGCAATGGTCTGGGATTGGCGCGCTCGCGCCGAGCTCGAATTGCCCGCTGGCCTGGGGCGCTTGCGGCTGCGCCCGGCGCGTCGCGGCGAAGCGGCGTTTGCGGCACCGCTGCAGCCGCTGCGAGTCGAATGGCAGTGCGGATCGCAGCGCTTGCAACTCGCCGCGGGCGCACCGCGTCGAACGCTGAGAAACCTGTTCCAGGAACATGGGGTGGTCCCGTGGATGCGCCCCTGTCTGCCGCTGCTCTTCGTTGGCGAGTCCGTGGCGGCGGTCGCGGATCTGTGGATCGATGCCGCGTTTCAATCCCGGGACGCGGGCGGCGAGGTGCTCGAGTGGCTCGATCACCCGGCGATTTTCTAGTTGCCGGACCGCGGACCAGCGGCGAGTTTCATTGAGGTCGAGTGCCGGTTCTGGTAACGTGACCGCCCGTCGAAAATTTGCGGCTGCAGCGGCGCAATCGAGCGACGGGCCTTGCCAGCTCTCCTCATTTCCGCCCGCCGCCCATCCTTAAATCCCTGGCGGGTGAGTCTGACATGACCCGTTTTGTATTCGTGACTGGTGGCGTCGTTTCCTCGCTGGGGAAAGGCATCGCCGCGGCGTCGCTGGGCGCGATTCTCGAGGCGCGCGGCCTCAAGATCGCCATGGTCAAGCTTGATCCGTACATCAACGTCGACCCGGGAACGATGAGTCCGTTCCAGCATGGCGAGGTGTTCGTGACGCGCGATGGCACCGAGACCGATCTCGATCTCGGCCACTACGAGCGTTTCGTGCGCACCACCACGGGTCGCAACAGCAACTTCACCACCGGACGCATTTACGAGCGTGTGATCGCCAAGGAGCGCCGCGGCGACTACCTGGGCGCCACGGTCCAGGTCATTCCGCACATTACCGACGAAATCAAACGCAGCATCCGCCTCGGCGCCGGCGATGCCGATGTCTGCATGGTCGAGATCGGCGGCACGGTGGGCGATATCGAATCGCTGCCGTTCCTCGAGGCGATCCGGCAGATGGGAGTCGAGCTGGGCCGCAACAACGTGGTCTACATGCACCTGACACTCGTCCCGGTAGTGGGCAATTCCGGCGAGATCAAGACCAAGCCGACCCAGCATTCGGTCAAGGAACTGCGCGGTATCGGCATCCAGCCGGACGTGCTGCTGTGCCGCTGTCAGGCGCCGCTGCCCGAGGAGCATCGCCGCAAGATCGCGCTGTTCACCAATGTCGAGGAGCGCGCCGTCATTTCCGCGGTGGACGCCGACGATATCTACCGCATTCCGATCCTGCTGCACGAGCAGGGACTCGATGACATCGTCGTCGACAAGCTGCACTTGCAGGCGGCGCCCACCGATCTCGCCGAATGGCGGCACGTGGTCAATGCCAAGCGCAACCCGGAAGCCGAAGTCAACGTCGCGATGGTCGGCAAGTACGTGCAAGTCCGCGATTCGTACATTTCGCTCAATGAAGCGCTGACGCACGCCGGTGTGCGGACGCGCACGCGCGTCAACGTGCATTACCTCGAATCCGCCGACATCGAGACGCAAGGCACGAATTGCCTGGAGGGAATGGATGCCATCCTGGTGCCGGGTGGCTTTGGTGAGCGCGGCATCGAGGGCAAGATCAAGGCGGTCGAATACGCGCGACGCAATGGCATCCCGTACCTGGGAATCTGCCTCGGCATGCAGGTGGCAGTGATCGAATACGCACGGCACGTCGTGGGCCTGGAGGGCGCGCACAGCACCGAATTCAATCGCGCCACGCCGCACCCGGTGATCGCACTGATCACCGAATGGCAGGACCAGGTTCACGGTGCGCAGTCACGCAACGAAGGCTCCGAAAAGGGCGGAACGATGCGGCTGGGGGCGCAGGAATGTCGTATCGTCCCCGGAACGCTGGCGCATGCTGTCTACGGGCGCGAGCTGATCATGGAAAGGCACCGCCACCGCTACGAGTTCAACAACCGCTACCTGGAGCGCATGTCGAAGGCGGGCCTCAGGTTTTCGGGATTCTCCAAGGACGGGCTGGTGGAGCTGATCGAGCTGCCCGGTCATCCGTGGTTCATTGCCTGCCAGTTCCATCCCGAGTTCAATTCCACGCCGCGCGACGGGCATCCGTTGTTCACCGGCTTCATCCGTGCCGCGCGCCATTATCGCGACGCGCAGTTGCCGGCTGCAGCCAGCGCATGAAGCTGCATGGATTCGACGTCGGCGCCGACCAGCCCTTCTTCCTGATCGCTGGCCCGTGCGTCGTTGAAAGCGAGGCGCTGGTGCTCGACACGGCCGGCCGGCTCAAGGAAATCACCACCGAGCTCAAGGTTCCCTTCATCTTCAAGTCTTCGTTCGACAAGGCCAACCGCTCCTCACGCTCGAGTTTCCGCGGGCCCGGCATCGACGAGGGGCTCAGGATCTTGAGCGAAGTCCAGCGACAGCTGCACATACCGGTGCTCACCGACGTTCACGAAGACACGCCGCTCGCTGAAGTGGCCGCCGTCGTAGACGTGCTGCAGACGCCCGCGTTTCTCTGCCGCCAGACGAATTTCATCGTCAACGTGGCGTCGCAGGGCAAGCCGGTCAATATCAAGAAGGGCCAGTTCCTGTCGCCGTGGGAGATGCAGAACGTCGTCGACAAGGCGCGTTCGACGGGCAACCCGCACATCATGGTGTGCGAGCGCGGGTTCTCGTTCGGCTATAACAACCTGGTGTCGGACATGCGCTCGCTGGTGGTGATGCGTTCGACCGGTTGCCCGGTAGTGTTCGATGCGACGCATTCGGTGCAACTGCCGGGTGGCAAGGGATCGGTTTCCGGCGGCCAGCGAGAGTTCATTCCGGTGCTGGCGCGCGCGGCCGTTGCCGCGGGGATTGCCGGACTGTTCATGGAAACCCACCCGGATCCCGACAAGGCATTGAGCGACGGTCCGAACGCCTGGCCGCTCGATCGCATGCAGCCCCTCCTGGCAACACTGAAGGCGCTCGATCGCGCGGTGAAGTCGCAACCCTACGAGGAGGCGCTCCTGTGAGCCGGATCGCCGACATTCGTGGGCGCGAGATCATCGATTCGCGTGGCAATCCAACCGTGGAAGCGGACGTCGTGCTGGATTCGGGAGCCATGGGACGCGCAGCAGTGCCTTCGGGTGCGTCGACCGGCACCCGCGAGGCCGTCGAACTGCGGGACGGCGATCCGAAGCGCTTTCTGGGCAAGGGCGTGTTGAACGCTGTAGCGAACGTAAACGGTGTCATTCGCCAGGCGCTCGTGGGACACGATGCTCAGGACCAGCGGGGTCTGGACCAGCGGATGATCGAGCTCGATGGCACGGAGAACAAGTCGCATCTCGGCGCCAATGCGCTGCTCGCCGTTTCACTCGCTGCGGCACATGCCGCGGCGAGCGATCGCAAGCTGCCGCTGTTCCGGCATCTGGCGGGCGAACGCGAACTCGAGCTGCCGGTGCCGATGCTCAACATCATCAATGGCGGCGCCCACGCGGACAACAACGTCGACATCCAGGAATTCATGATCGTGCCCGTCGGCGCGCCCTCGTTGAGCGAGGCCGTGCGCTACGGAGCCGAGGTTTTCCATACGCTCAAGAAGGTGCTCCACAAGCAGGGCCTCAGCACTGCGGTAGGCGACGAGGGCGGCTTTGCGCCGAATCTGGCGTCGAATGAAGCGGCGCTCGACATCATCATCGAGGCGATCCAGCTTGCGGGTTACACGCCGGGCGGGGACATTCACCTGGGTCTCGATGTCGCGAGCTCCGAATTCTTCAGCGAAAACGTCTACACGCTCGAGTCCGAGGGCCGGCAGTTCAGCGCGCAGCAGTTCGTCGACTACCTCGCCGATCTGGCGGGCCGTTACCCGATCATCACGATCGAGGACGGCATGAGCGAGAGCGACTGGCATGGCTGGGCGCTGCTCACGCAGCGGCTGGGTCGGCGCGTGCAGTTGGTGGGCGATGATCTCTTCGTGACCAACACCCGGATCCTCCAGGAAGGCATCGACAAGGGGATCGCCAACTCGATCCTGATCAAGGTGAACCAGATCGGTACTCTGACGGAGACGCTGGCGGCAATCGACCTGGCCACGGCCAACGGTTATTCCGCCGTCGTTTCGCACCGCTCGGGAGAAACCGAAGACTGCACCATCGCCGACATCGCGGTCGCCACCGGCGCGACGCAGATCAAGACTGGTTCGATGTCACGGTCGGACCGCGTGGCGAAGTACAACCAGCTGCTCAGGATCGAAGCGCAGCTGGGTGCGCACGCGCGCTACGCGGGCCGAGGCGGCTTCCCGGTGCCGGTGAAGTAACGCGCGCGTGGATGAATCTGCTAGGCTGCCCGTGATGCGAGTGTTCGCGGCCATTCTGCTCATCGTACTGCTGGCATTGCAGTATCGGTTGTGGCTGTCGGGCGACGGCGTCCGTGAGGTGCAACGGCTGCAGAATGCGGTGGTGGCGCAGGAGCGCGAGAACGCCGGGCTCACCGCGCGCAACGGCGAGCTCGCGGCCGAAGTCGAGAATCTCAAGCAGGGGCTGGATGCCGTCGAAGAGCGGGCGCGCAGCGATCTCGGCATGGTCGGTGCGAACGAGACGTTCTTCCAGGTCGTCATCCCCGCGCCCGAGGCGCAAACCGACGTCGCGGACAACGCGACGACAGGCGACGAGGACGCAACGGCGGCGGCCGGGAGGGGCGATCCTCCCTCGCGGAGCTCGCAACACGCTGCCGCCCGATGAGCAGCGGGGCAACCGCCGCGCGGCGTTGGGCTGTGATTGCGGCGGCCGGTCAGAGCCAGCGGATGTCGGCCGAGCTGCCGAAGCAGTACCTCAAGCTGTGCGGCCGAACCCTCCTGGAAAACTCGCTGCGTCCTTTTCTCGAATGCGCCGGGCTGAGCGGCGTCGTGGTCGTGATCGCGCCTGGTGACAGCCACTGGCAGGCCTTACCCTGCGCGCGCGAGCGACGAATTCGCATCGCGCGTGGCGGTTCCGAACGCATGCACTCGGTTCTCAACGGTCTGAAGGAGCTCGCACGCGAGGCGCGCCCCGACGATTGGGTGCTGGTCCACGACGCGGCACGCCCCTGCCTCGATCGCGGCGACCTCGAGCGCCTGATCGCGACCCTCGAACACGACCCCGTCGGCGGCATCCTTGCCCTGCCGATTGGCGATACGCTCAAGCACGCTGCGGCTGATGGCGAGCATGTTGACGCAACCGTCGATCGCGCCGGGTTCTGGGCGGCGCAGACGCCGCAAATGTTCCGCTTCGCATTGCTGGAGCGCGCGCTCACCGTCGCGGTGGAATCGGGGAGCAAGGTGACCGACGAGGCGGCGGCGATCGAGGCGCTTGGCCAGCAGCCGCGGCTGGTCAAAGGCAGCGTGCGCAACATCAAAATCACGCGAGCGGAAGATCTCGAGCTGGCCGAGGCAATCCTGACGACGATGGCGGGCCGCGCATGAGTGTCAGCACCCGGGTCGGCTTTGGCATCGACGCGCATGCGTTTGCTCCGGGGGATCACGTGATGCTGGGTGGTGTCCGTGTGCCGCATGAGCACGCCGTGCGGGCGCACTCCGATGGCGACGTCGTGATTCATGCCCTGTGCGATGCACTGCTGGGTGCGGCCGGACTGGGCGACATCGGGCTGCATTTCCCGGACACCGACCCACAATGGCGCGGCGCCCCCGGCAGCGCGTTGCTCGAGCGCGTAACGGCCATGTTGACGGCGCGTGGCTTCGAGCCCGTGAACGTCGATGTCACGATCATTGCGGAGCGCCCACGCATTGGCCCATTTCGCGAGGCCATGCGGCACCGACTGGCCGAACTGCTCGGCCTCGCGCCCGAAGCCGTGAACCTCAAGGCCACCACCACTGAGCAGTTGGGTGCCATCGGCAGGGGCGAGGGAATTGCCGCGCACGCGGTCGTGCTGGTCGATAGCCTCGCCCGGGACGCATGAATTGGGCGCGGTGCCGGATCACTGGCGCACGGCCGCGCTGGAACCCACTCGTGCCCTCGACACGTTGCCGATTACCGGCCGGCTGCGGGCGATGCCGGAGGACTTTGCGGTCGAGGAGCAACTTGGCTTCGAACCGGACGGCGCTGGCACGCACCTGCTGCTCAAGGTCCGCAAACGAGGCGCGAACACCGAATGGGTGGCGCGGATGCTGGCACGTCATGCCCGCGTGGCGGTCAGAGACGTCGGTTTTGCCGGGCTCAAGGATCGACACGCCGTCGCCGAACAGTGGTTCAGCGTACCTGCGGGAGCAGCTCAGCCGGAATCCTGGCTCGATCTCAGCGATCCGGAATTCGGAGTCGTCGCTGTTCATCGGCACGGCCGGAAGCTGCGGCGTGGCGCACTCGCCGGGAATCGTTTCCGCATCCGGGTGCGCGAGCTTGCAGGCGAGCCGCAAGCGATCGCCGCGCGCGTGGCGATGATTCGCTCCCGCGGTGTGCCGAACTATTTCGGAATACAACGATTCGGCATCGATGCGAGTAACCTGCGTGCGTTGGCGGAATGGGCGTTCGATGGACACGAACCACGTTTTCGCAACGAGCGCAGTTTCATGCTGTCTGCCGGACGGAGCCTGCTGTTCAACGCCGTGTTGGCGGAGCGTGTAGGCCAGGCGAAGTGGGACCGATTGTCGGCGGGTGACGTCGCCAACCTCGACGGCAGCGGCAGCATATTCGACGTCATGACGCTGACATCGGAGCTCGAGCAACGTTGCGTCGAGCTCGACATCCATCCCACCGGGCCGCTCTGGGGGAAAGGCCAGCTGCGCGTCACCGGCGAAGTGGCAGACCTGGAGAAGGCAGTGACGGCGCGATTCGATCCCGTCGGCAGCGCGCTCGAGCGTGCAGGCCTCGAACAGGAACGCCGCAGCCTGAGACTGCGAGTCGCTGGGCTCGAGGCAAAACTGACCGAGGATGTGCTCGAGCTCGCGTTTGGTCTCGGGCCTGGCGAATTTGCCACGGCGGTATTGCGCGAACTCGGCAATTTCACTACCAAAGGTGCGCCGGCATGATCGAGATCGAGGACCACGGCGCCATTCGCGAGCTGCGGCTAGCGCGTTCGCCCGTCAATGCGCTCAATCTGGAGCTCATGCGGCGCTTCAACGCGGAGTTCGATGCGGCCGCCGCCGCGGGCGCGCGCGCCATCGTCGTGTCCGGACAAGCGGGAATGTTCACGGCGGGGCTCGATGTTCCCGAACTGCTGCGGCTCGACCGCGGGCAGATGCACCAATGCTGGTCGGTTTTTTTTGGCGCGCAGGCCCGTCTCGCCGCTTCGCCGGTTCCTGTGGTCGCGGCGATTACCGGTCACAGTCCCGCGGGTGGTGCTGTGCTCGCGCTGTACTGCGACTATCGCATCATGGCGGCGGGCAAATACCGCATCGGCCTCAACGAGGTGCAAGTCGGTCTCACGCCCGGACCGGTGATCTGTGCGGCGCTGCGCCGGGTCGTCGGTGCACGCCAGGCGGATCGCCTCGTGAGCGGCGGTCTGCTGCTCACGCCGGCAGAAGCGCTTGCCGTCGGACTGGTCGATCGCGTGGTGCCGGTGGGCGAGGTGGTGCCAGCGGCAGTCGAATGGGCGCAACACATGCTCGCGCTGCCGCCGGTCGCCGTCGCAGCGACGCGGGCAACCGCGCGCGCAGATCTGATTGCGCTGCTGAGCAATCTAGGGCCGCGCGACTACGAAGCGATGAATGACGCCTGGTTCAGCGAGGAAACGCAGCGCACGCTCCACCAGCTGGTGGAACGGCTGAAGAAGGGAGAATAGGACGGGGTGCTTCCCGCCGATTGCTGTTTCCAGGAACGCCGTAAATCCGTCCCTGGAGGCTCCGACGGCGACGTCCTGTCGCCGACGGTCCTGGAAACAGCAATCGGCGTGAATCACCCCGAGGAGCCGCACACCTGACGCTACCGGAACGGCCGGACCGATCAGCGCCTTCCGAGCAATACGTAGATCGCACCGGTGCCGCCGTCGACCGGTCGCGCGGACGAAAATGCGGGCACCGCGTCAGTTCTTTGCAGCAGCACATTGGCTGTGTTCTTGAGCACCGGGCCGCGGTGCCCGGAGCCCAATCCCTTGCCGTGGATGATGCGCACGCAGCGCATCCCGGCGCGCTGCGCGTTCAGCAGGAAATCACGCAGCTCGACTTTCGACTGTGCCACGGTCAGACCGTGCAGGTCGAGTTCGGCCTCGACGCGATACTGGCCGCGACGCAACTTCCGCAGCACCGCATCCTGCACGCCGGCGCGACGAAAGCTCAGTTCATCGCCGGTTTCAACCAGCAGGTCGCCGGGCGCGAGGTTCAGGCTTTCCTGGAGCACTTCGAGATTGTCGAGACGCGCGAATCGGGCGCGCGGCCGCGGCTTGGGTGGCGTCACGCGAGGATTGGTACGCAGCCGCTTGACGTCGCGCACCGCGTCCCGAAACAGCCGTTTGTCATCGCCTTCGTCGCTCATCACCGATTTCCCAAGCCGCGGACGCCGCGCCGTGCATCGCTATCCGGTGCGGCGGCGCTTCCAGTATAGTGTCGCGCGGATTTTTTACCCGCCAGCAGCCGGTTTTCCCAGTGAAGATTCTCGTGAGCAACGACGACGGCTACCGCGCCGAGGGTATCCGCTGCCTGGCGCAAGCGCTCAAGGATCTGGGACCGGTCACGATCGTCGCTCCGGAGCGCAATCGCAGCGGCGCCGGACACTCGCTGACGCTCGAGTCGCCATTGCGGGTGTTCCAGATCGCGGAGAACTCGTATTACGTCAATGGCACACCCACCGATTGCGTACACCTGGCCATCTCGGGGCTGTTCGAGGACGAACACGACATCGTGGTCTCGGGCATCAACGATGGCGCCAACCTTGGCGACGATGTGTTGTATTCCGGGACTGTGGCGGCCGCCATCGAGGGCCGTTTCCTGGGACTGCCGGCCATCGCGGTGTCGCTCTGCACCCAAACGGGGAGTGGCCGGCACTTCGACACGGCGGGACGCATTGCACACGAGCTCGTCACGCATCTGCTCAACTCGCCGTTGGACCCGTCGATGATCCTCAACGTCAATGTTCCCGACCGACCCTATGGTGAGCTTGAGGGCGTGCGCGCCACGCGGCTCGGCAATCGCCATCGCTCGGAGCGGGTGGTACGCAGCCAGGATCCGCGCGGCAAGCCGATCTTCTGGGTGGGGCCTGCCGGAGGTGGTCAGGACGCGGGTCCCGGGACGGATTTCAACGCCGTGGCGGAGGGCTGGGTGTCGGTGACACCTCTGCAGATCGACCTCACGCGGCATCTGGCGCTCGAACCCCTGGGTCACTGGCTACGGGGACTGCATGACTGATCTGCGGCTCAACGGCATCGGCATGACCTCGGCGCGCACGCGCGAGCGGCTGGTGCAGCGGCTCAAGGAAAACGGCATTCGCAATCCTGCGGTGCTCGATCGTATCCGCGCCGTGCCCCGCCACGTATTCGTCGACGAAGCACTTGGGAGCCGCGCCTACGAGGACGTGGCCTTGCCCATCGGTTTTGGCCAGACGATCTCGCAGCCGTGGATCGTGGCGCGCATGACCGAGGCGCTGCTCGAAGGTGGACCGCTCGACAACGTGCTCGAGATCGGCACCGGCTGCGGGTATCAGACGGCAGTGCTGGCGCCGCTGGTCGGCAAGATCTATTCGATCGAACGCGTGGCGCCGCTGCTCGAACGCGCGCGCGAGCGCCTCAAGCAGCTGGAGATGCGCAACGTGCGCTTCCGCCACGGCGACGGTGCGCAAGGTTGGCCGGCGCATGCGCCCTATGACGGCATCCTGGTCGCAGCTGCACCGCACGCGGTGCCCGAAACGCTGCTGGAGCAGCTCGCGCCCGGTGGGCGGCTGGTGGTGCCGATTGGTGCGGAGGGCGAACAGGAGCTGATGCGGATCACCCGCGAGGAAACCCGCCTGAAACGCGAGCGCCTGGGCGCGGTGGCTTTCGTGCCGCTGATTCAGGGTCCCGTCTGATCACAGGTCTCGTCGCTGGGACGTGATGCGTGGCACGGGCTGTGTACAGCGTTCGGATGAGCCGGCCCGCCGTCCTCCTGATCGCGGTGGGAGTGCTGCTCATCGCGGGTTGCGGGGGACCGTATCGCAAGCCGGACACGCACACGTACACGGTGCAAGCGGGCGACACGCTGTATTCGATCGCGTGGCGCAACAGCCTCGACTATCGCGACCTGGCACGCTGGAACAATCTATCGTCAGACTACCGGATCTATCCGGGCCAGGTACTCAGGTTGGCGCCCCGCGGCGGCACACGCGTCGCGAAGAATCCGGACAAGCCCGCTGCCGCCCCGACGCCGCGCGCTGCGAAGCCGCCGACGCCTCCGCCAGCGGAGAACGTGACGGCGTGGGTCTGGCCTGCGAAGGGCAGCAGCGTCGTGGTGCGTCACGCACCGACGGGATCGCAAGGCATCACGATCACGGGGCGGGAAGGTCAGGTCATCATGGCGGCAGCACCCGGCAAAGTCGTTTACACCGGGAGCGGCCTACGCGGCTTCGGTCAACTCGTCATCGTGAAGCACACCGACGTTTTCCTGAGTGCCTACGGCCACAACCGCGCAGTCACCGTGAAGGAGGGCGATACAGTGACGATGGGCCAGCCGATCGCGGAAATGGGTTTGGGGCCCGACCGGAAACCGATGGTGTATTTCGAGATCCGCTACAACGGCAAGCCGGTGGACCCTGCGCACTACCTGCCAAAGCCGGCGGCAGGTGGAAAGTGAAAAAGATGTGCGCGCTTTCGGCTCCAGGGGAGAACGGGCGCGCGAACGATCAGGTTAGATCGATTCTAGCGGCTGAACCGGCATTTCCGCCTTTAGTGGCGGGCACTTCGGGGCGTTTCCGAGGTTGCGTCTCAAGCTGGCGTGTGATTACCATGTCGCCAATCAAAGACAGTTCGCGGGCACACCGCGAGAAGACACAGGGGCGAAGGGGGACGTCAGGACAACAATAAGAACAACGCAGAAAAACAAGAAGAAATGCAATTGTTCGGATCTGTCAGCTTCGAATGATTGGTTGGTGAAAGAAGCTTTTGTTCCCTGTGTCTTCTCTCGGTGTGCTCGCGGCGTTCTGCCGCAACGGTCCACCACCATCGTTCCTCAAGCCGTCCGCTCGACGATGAGCGCCGCGGCGACTTTGCGTCCTTCCTGCACCAGGATGTTGTAGGTCCGACAGGCGGCACGCGTATCCATCACCTCGAATCCCACGCCTGCAGCTTGTACGGCTGCGATCACGCGCGCGTCCGGAAAGACCTGTCGTGTGCCCGTGCCCAGGAGGATCAGTTCGGGATTGAGCTGCAGCGCGGCTTGCAGATGTAACAGCGACAATTCCTCGATGCACGCCGGCGGCCAATCAAACACGATCTCGGTTTCCGTCAGGATGACGCTCGCGCGGATCACGTGCTCGCGTACACGGATCTCCGTCTCGGAACAGGCGTGCACCAGGTTGCTCGACGACGGCGTCTGCAGCGTGAACTTCATGTCGTTACGATAAAGCATCACCGCGAATGCGGAAACCAACGAGTGGAGCGGACCACAAGCCGTGCGCGAGCTGACGCTGATCGTCACCGACCTGTACCTCGAGGGCCCTGCAGCGGCCCCGACGGATGCCGCGCCACCGCGGCTGCCAAATCTCGAAATGCTGCTGGCGCGCGGGAACTGCCTGGAGAGGGGCGATTGGCACGAATGGATCTGCCGCCGCGTCGCCTTAGGTGCGCGCGGGCGAATACCAATTGCGCCGATCGCGCGGTTTGCACACCAGCAAACCCCAACCGCCGGCCAGCTCTGGCTCGCACAATGCGTTCACCTGGAGGCCGGTGTCGATCGCGTCTACCTGCGGAACGCTTTGCCGCCGTCATTTTCCGCCGAGGAGTGGCAGGCGATCGAATCCGGATTCAACCGCAGCTTCGCCACCAGCGGCCAATCGCTCATCGAAGGCCGCGGCTCTTGCGGCTACCTTGCATGCGAGCAGCCTCTGGATGTCGAGACGCGTGATCCGGCGCGCGTGCGCGGCTCTGACATCCATGCCGCGCTGCCGTCGGGACCGGATGCCGTGGCGGCGAAACGCCTGCTGACGGAAATCCAGATGTGGCTGCACGACCATCCCGTTAACATGCGACGCGAGGAACGAGGTGTCGAAACCGTGAATGCCATGTGGATCTGGGGCGGCGGCCACTTGCCGGATCGCGGCGCTGCTGCCGTCCTGCCAGCTCTGTACGGCGATGATCCATTTCTCGACGGGCTCTGGCGCCTGCAGGGTGGCGCAGGGTTCCACTTGCCAGCGTCACTCGATGCCGTCGACCTGGCGACGAACGAAGCCATTGTCGTGGCCCTGCAGTCGACGCCGGATGCCGCGCAATCACACGCTCAATGCATGATGGCGTTGGAACAAGACTGGTTTGCGCCGGCGGTCGCGGCGCTGCGCGGCGGGCAACTATCGCGAATGCAGCTGCATGCCAATGACCGGCTCGTAGCACTCGATAGATCCGGGCTGTGGCGGATCTGGCGGCGGCCGCGACGCTGGGTCGAGGTCCTGGCTTGAATCGCAAGACGATTCGCCGCCGCGCGACGCTCCCCACGGAGGATTTCGCCCCCGGCCTGCACCCCGTGCTGAGACGCGTTTATGCGGGCCGCGGCGTGCATTCGGCTGCCGAGCTCGATCTCGGGCTCGATCAGCTGTTGCCGGTGAGCACACTCGACGGCCTGGACGGCGCTGTCGAGCTTCTGCTGCGCCACTTTGCCAGCCGCTCGCGCATTCTCGTCATCGGCGATTTCGATACGGACGGCGCCACGAGCAGCGCTTTGGTGCTGCGCAGCCTGCGGCGCCTCGGGTTTGTCGACGTCGGCTACCTGGTGCCCAACCGCTTCCAGTTCGGTTATGGCCTGACTCCCGAAATCGTCGCCCTGGCGGCGCAAAGCTCGCCGGCACTGATCATCACCGTGGACAACGGCATTTCGAGTCACGAAGGCGTGGCCGCGGCCGCGCGCCACGGGATCGAAGTGCTGATCACGGATCATCACCTACCGCCCGCGGAATTGCCGCCTGCCACGGCGATCGTCAATCCAAACGTCGTCAATGCCCGATTTGGCAGCCGGGCACTGGCGGGTGTCGGCGTTGCGTTCTACGTGATGGCGGCGCTGGCGCGTGCCATGCGGGCCAGCGATTTCAACGTCGCGGAACTGCTCGACCTGGTGGCGTTGGGAACGGTCGCGGACCTGGTGCCGCTCGACCGCAACAATCGCATCCTGGTCGCGCAGGGAATGAAGCGCATGCGCGCCGGACGTTGCGTCGCCGGCATTACCGCGCTCCTCGAACAGGCCAACCGGACGGTGCAGCGGGTGGTAGCGCAGGATCTCGCCTTCGCCGTGGCACCGCGGCTCAATGCCGCCGGACGCCTCGACGACATGAGCCTAGGTATCGAGTGCCTGTTGACCGACGATAGCGGCACGGCGCGGCAACTGGCAGCGCGGCTCAGCGACCTCAACGATGAGCGCCGCGAAATTGAGCAGCGCATGCAATTCGAGGCGCTCGAAGCGGTGGATCGCCTGCATATCGAAAGCCACGGCGAGCTGGGCGCCGGTCTCTGTCTTTTCGATGAATCCTGGCACCAGGGCGTCGTCGGCCTGGTCGCTGCGCGAGTCAAGGACCGCGTCGATCGCCCGGTGATCGCGCTCGCGCGCGCCGAGGACGGCACGCTGCGCGGTTCGGCGCGTTCCGTTCCCGGAGTCCACATCCGCGACGTGCTGGAAGCGATCGCCACCCGCCATCCCGGCCTCATCGAGCGTTTCGGTGGTCACGCCATGGCGGCTGGCCTGACCCTCAAAGCGGATCAGTTTGATCGCTTCCGCGACGCTTTTACCGAGGAAGTCGTCGGCTGGCTCGATCCGGCTGCCCAGGGGATCGTGGAAACGGACGGTGAACTGACACCCGCGGAAATGACTCTCACGACGGCCCTGGCACTGCGCGAGGCGGGGCCATGGGGCAGCGCGTTTCCGGAACCGGCTTTCGACGGCGAGTTTGTGCTGCTCGAGAGCCGTATCGTGGGTGATCGCCATCTGAAGATGCGCGTGCGTCCAACGGTCAGCGGTGAAGTCTTCGATGCCATCGCCTTCCGCTTCATCGATGGCGATGCACCGCGCGGCGAGCTGCCGCAAGGCCCTGCGCGGCTGGCGTATCGCCTCGACGTGAATGAGTATCTCGGCACGCGCCGCCTGCAGCTGGTGGTCGAGCACCTCGAGCCGTCCTGACGTGGGTCGCGTGCTACCATTGCGCCCCATTTCGTGGCGGTGATCACATCGATGGAAGTCACTCAGCTGCGCCGTACGCTGGCGAACCTCGGGGAGCGGCTGGACTCCTTACGGGGGTATCTTTGAGTACGAGCGCAAGAAGGATCGTCTCGCGGAAGTAAGCCGCGAGCTCGAAGATCCCGATATCTGGAAGACCCCCGACAAGGCCCAGGAACTCGGCCGCGAACGTGCACGCCTGGACGAGGTTGTGGGAGCGCTCGATCGCCTGAGTTCGAGCATCGCGGAAAACCGCGAGCTGCTGGAGCTCGCGGCCGAAGAGAACGATGCGGCGACGCTCGCCGCCGTCGAAGCGGACGTGGGGCGGCTCGAGAAGGACATCCACCGCCTCGAATTCAAGCGCATGTTCCCGGGCGAGATGGACTCGCACAACGCATTTCTCGACATCCAGGCGGGCGCGGGCGGGACCGAGGCGCAGGATTGGGCACAGATGCTGTTGCGCATGTATCTCAAGTGGGGCGACACGCATGGTTTCAGGACCGAAGTCATCGATCAGAACGACGGCGAGGTCGCCGGCATCAAGAGTGCTTCCGTCGGTTTCACCGGTGACTATGCGTATGGTTGGCTGCGGACGGAGACGGGCGTCCACCGGCTGGTGCGCAAGTCGCCGTTCGACTCCGGCAACCGGCGCCACACGTCGTTCGCATCGGTGTTCGTATCGCCCGAGATCGATGACGACATCAACATCGAGATCAACCCCGCCGACCTGCGCGTCGACGTTTATCGTTCGAGCGGCGCCGGCGGCCAGCATGTCAACAAGACCGAATCCGCGGTGCGCATCACGCACGCGCCGAGCGGTATCGTGGTCGCCTGCCAGAACGAGCGCAGCCAGCACAAGAACCGCTCGACGGCGATGAAGATGTTGAAAGCCAAGCTCTACGAGCTGGAAGTCAACAAGCGCAACGCGGCGGCGCGCGTACTCGAGGATTCGAAGTCGGACGTCAGCTGGGGCAACCAGATCCGTTCCTACGTGCTCGACCAGTCGCGCATCAAGGATTTGCGCACCGGGGTCGAGATCGGCAATACGCAGGCAGTGCTCGACGGCAATCTCGATCCGTTCATGGCGGCGAGTCTGAAGCAGGGGTTATGAGGGCACGATGAGCGAACCGAACACGACCGATGACAATCGCCTGGTCGCGGAACGACGGGCCAAGCTGGGGCGCTTGCGGGAATCGGGCGTGGCATACCCCAATGATTTCCGCCGCGATGCGCTCGCGGGGCAACTGCACACCGGATTTGGCGAACGCCAGGCGACGTGGTTCGACGAGAACCCTCAGTCGGTACGCGTGGGCGGCCGGCTGATGCTCAAACGCGTGATGGGCAAGGCGAGCTTCGCGACCATCCAGGACCGCACCGGCCAGATCCAGCTGTTCCTGCAGCAG
>Ga0184627_10000406_pt1 | contig 17131 bp, 16 predicted proteins | sample PLM3_127_b1_FD_133150 | JGI IMG/M metagenome (GOLD analysis project Ga0184627, IMG submission 133150) | Groundwater sediment microbial communities from an aquifer in East River, Colorado, USA - PLM3_127_b1 | ecosystem: Environmental > Terrestrial > Soil > Riparian zone | place: USA: East River...
CCTTATAGCTTACAAAAACTACGTGAAAATCACACCAATACCAAAAATTGGTCTTATCATTGATTACGAAAAGGCAAAATTAACTGATTCATCTGATGTATTAGCAGAAATAATTGCACTTGGCGGAAAAGTAATCTTCTCTAAAGGAAGTGTTTCAAATCGGGGAATTTTAAAAGATGATACAAAAAATATAGGAGCAACATCAATTAAACTTCAGTCTCTATCAATTAATTTACCTCGACTTGCATTTGAGTCAAACAAAGATGAAACTTACTTTAGAGCACGACTAGCACTATTGATGAAGCCAGCTCTTTCTTCAATGTCATTAAGAAAGAAAGATATTTCTGATCTGACAAGACGAGGTCTAAATCCAATTCTTGCTGGAAATACTCAATACATGCAACGAAGTACTAGTACACTTATTGTCAATCTAGTAGGCTTACATGAAGCTGTCTTTAACATTCTAGGATTTGAAGACAACAAAGAGGGAAGAGAGATTTTACATAAAGTAATTGAAACAGCAGTAGATGTTGCAAAGAAGAAAGGAAAAGAAATTGGAGATAACGTTAGTATATGCATGACTGAAAGTGAAGGTTCTGCGAGATTTGCAACGTTGGATGGAGAGAAATATGGAAAAAATTCTGTTTTACAATCTCTTCAAGGAAAACCTTACTCAGAAGGTATTTCATTTGATGCAACCGAAATTCTTCAACTTTCAATCAAGAACGAAAAAATTGTTGAATGTAATAAGATCGCAAAGATGCTTAATGGTGGATTGTTAACACAGATTCAGTTTGATAAAGACGCCAAAGTTGCTGAAATCAAAAAAACAATTGAAAAGGCAGCAGATCTAATTATCTCCTTTAAGCCGATCAAACAGGTACCAATTTGTGGAAACTGTGGTATGAAAGATGAGAAATTGGCCGAAAAATGTCCTAACTGCAAGTCCTCATACATCATCTAACAACGAAATTCGCAAGCCTGGTCTCATCGGATAAAAATAATTTTGTAACTCAAGGCGTTTCTTCAAAAGAAATTTGCTAATTTCGTTTTGGGTTACGAAAATTATACCGGTATGAAGTTCATAATGCTGGTGTAAAATAAGTTGAGCTAAATCTGATCTAGATAAAATTTTTTTTGCCACAGCAGATATAAGCACATGTTTCATACCTATCGCGGGGGAGATGTTATATGGTTGAAAATTCACAAATAGAAAGTGCTATCGCTGAAATCCGAAAAAGAAACGGAAAAGTAACTATCTTTAACAAAGACAAGATCACAAACGCGATTTACAAAGCGTTGGATGCTACAGGTCAACCTGATCGTAATATTGCAACACAATTAACCGATGGTGTACTTGCAAAATTGCATCAACAGGGCTTCTCAGCAGCTAGCCCCCCAAGCGTTGAAGACATCCAGGATATGGTTGAATCTACTTTGATCGACAAAGGATTCAGCGAGATCGCCAAAGCCTATATTCTATATAGACACGAACGTCGTAAAGTAAGAGACGATAAAATCAAAGTACTTAACCTTAAAATCCTCGATCCAGTATCAAAGAACTTTGATCTTAATTGTTTGAGAGTTTTAGCATCAAGGTATCTTGTTAGAAATAATAAAAGTGAAATCATTGAAAGCCCATCTCAAATGTTTGAAAGAGTTGCTCTTCTTGTAGCTATAGCTGATCTATTACATGACAGCACAATCTTTTCAAGAGAAGGTGGTATAAAACAGAATGTCGAAGAGGCACGAAGTTATCTAGGTAAGCTGGGTGACTTTGATTACAAATTCAAATTAGGCGAACATTATCTTAACAAATGGCACTTTAGAGGTTTAATTAATCACTACATTGACCTGGCAATGAAAAGTCAGATGAAAGTAAGCTTCAAAGAACTTTTGACAATGCTTGCTGCTAAGAAATTTGATAATTATGCAGATAAAGTTTCAGAATACTATGATTTAATGACAGAACAAATCTTCTTACCAAACTCTCCTACTATGATGAATGCTGGTGGACGTTTAGGACAGCTTTCTGCATGTTTCGTATTAGCCATGCCTGATGATATGGCAGGAATTATGAAATCAACATCAGATGCTGCGCTAATATTCAAATCAGGGGGTGGAGTAGGAATTAATTATTCGGATTTACGTCAAGAAGGAGATATTGTAGCATCCACCTCTGGAGTTGCTTCAGGTCCTGTTTCCTTCATGAATATCATAAACACCGTAACTGAGGTAGTCAAACAGGGTGGAAAACGAAGAGGTGCCAATATGGGCATTATAGAAGCATGGCATCCTGATGTTGAGAAATTTATAACAAATAAGACTCAGCCTGGAATTCTTGAGAATTTCAACGTAAGCGTAGGCATATGGGAGGACTTTTGGAATGCTCTTGTAAATACTGAAGATGGAAAGTTCATGTTACGTTCTCCTAATGGTAGAGAACCAATAAGAGAAATTAATGCACACCAACTAATTGATCTAATTGCCCTGTCAGCGTGGAAAAGTGCTGAACCTGGACTGATATTCTTTGATAAAATAAATCAATACAATGTCTTTGCAAAAGCTAGAGGAGGACCACTTCGAGCTACCAATCCATGTGGAGAACAAAGCTTGTATCCATACGAGTCATGTAACTTAGGCTCAATCAATTTAGCAAATCTTGTCAAGCGAAAAGCAGATGGACAGTATGAGTTTGATTGGCAAAGATATGAAGAGACAATTAGAAAGACAACCAGATTCTTAGATAATATTATTGACGTGAACAATTATCCAGTTCATGAAATAGATGTAGCATCTAAAGAGTCTCGAAGAATTGGTCTTGGTGTTATGGGTGTAGCTGATCTTCTTTACAAGTTAAGAATCCCATACAATTCAAAGGAAGGTTATGAAATGCAATCCAAACTATCTGAAGCCTTGACCTACTATTCAATGGAAGAAAGTGTAGCCCTTGCAAAAACAAGGGGTGAATTCCCTCTGTGTTCAAAAACTGAATTTCCAGAAGGAAAGATCCCAATTGCAGGATATTATGAAAAATCAAAGAGCCAACATTCTTACGATTGGGATGCACTAATTTCAAAAATTAAAAAACATGGAATTAGAAACGTGTTGACAACAACTGTTGCACCAACTGGTACCCTTTCAATGATTGCAGATTGTTCCAATGGTATGGAACCAACGTTTGCACTTGTCTTTGAAAAGAGAGTTACAGTTGGTAGATTCTTCTATACAAATAAAATATTTGAACAAGTTCTAAAAGAAAATGGACTTCACAGTGAAGAATTACTTGCAAAAGTTGCAGATAACTATGGTTCTGTTAGAGGCATTCCTGAAATTCCAGAATGGATGCAAAAGATCTTCGTTACTGCAATGGACATCCATTGGGCTGATCACCTTTGTGCACAAGCAGTTTGGCAAGACTGGATAGGAAATGCAATTGCCAAAACCATTAACATGCCCTATGATGTATCTGTTGATGACGTAAAAGCAGCATATCTACTTGCACATGAGATGGGTCTCAAGGGAATTACTGTTTATAGAGATAGTTCTAGACATGAACAAGTTTTACACATGACAAGTGAAAATGCAAAAAAAACATTTGATACAAGACCTAGTGAAGTTGTTACAGATTATGTTAACACAAAAATCACAAATCCCTATGTGAGAAAGCAGGTAGATAATGCATTGCGACTAATAATCCCTCAAGAAGTAACTCATCCACCACAGATAATAGAGGAAGAAAAAGAAGAGAATCTTTGTCCTACATGTAAAAACAATCTAGTATTCGTAGAAGGATGTAGTCTTTGTATAGAATGCGGCTTTAGTGGTTGTATTTCTGGCTAACATAGAATAAATAGATCACAACTTTTTTACTCTCTTTTCTAACTGCACAAATCATTGAATAAAGCAATAATTGGAGGAATAATTGCTGCAGTCGCTATAGCGGCAATATCTTCAGCATTTTTACTTTTATCTGAATCTGGTTTTCAACCAACCACATCTCATAATGAAAAGCTTGGGCTTATCGTAAATCCTCCATCAAACACAATTACTGTTGAAGATTTGAGAAACTATTATGCACAAGCTTCATCTACAGGAATTGGTAGAAATAATCTCTATCTTTTTTGGAATTATTTGAACCCGAAAAAGGAAATTATGATTGGAAACAATCTGATCTCTGGATGGACTATAACAAACAAAATGATCTTAAAGTAACTCTTTACTTTTCCATAATTAATGGGAAAACGTTAGGTCCATTTCCTGATTGGATAGGAAAACCAAGCCTGCTTTCAATTTCCGAAGACAATCTTGTTAATGTTCTTGATGCAATACTTTCACGCTATGACATTATTGACACTGTAATTATTGCAGGAGATACTGATGCTTATTTTCGATACAACGAACAAAATATTCCAGTTTATGTAGACTTTTTTAATGGCGTATATGGACAGCTCAAAGAAAAACATCCAGAGGTAAAATTTGGAAATGCATTTTCATTACATGGAGTAATTAACAAAAATCTTAGTCATATAGTTGAAGAACTTGATGTAGGCGACTTTGTTGCCTTTAGTTATTTCCCAGTGGACTCTCTTAACGAAATAAACAAAAATCCTCAAGAGGCAAGAGATGATCTAGAAAAAATGATAGATCTAGTCCCAGATAAAAATGTGGGAATTTTTGAGATAAGTTGGAGCACGGCTGATTTTGTAAATGGTAATCAAAAGGATCAAGCTGATTTTGTCAAAACAGTATTTGATTTTTACCGAGATAATGAATCAAAACTAGAATTTGTTACTTGGTATAGGCAATATGATAGACCGGAGGGAACATGTGTTATAGATCCAGAGACTATTGCAGGGCCAATCAGTATAGGTGACTCTTCAGGTCTTGGGAGTAGTGAGTATGTGATTGAACGACTAAGTCATTACATTTGCAATGCCGGTTTAATTGATACAGATGGTAATCCAAAACCTGCATGGGATGAATTCAAAAGACAGGTACAAATGAGTACAAATTCTTAAAAATCATTCTGAATAAATCATGATACTTTTGAATTTACTTATTTTACTACTTGTTCCACTGGTTTCTGGAAGTATTGATTCCTTTGAAGACAAGTTTATTGATCCATCAATAGAAGAACAAAAAATGTTCAAAAATCTTTTAGATGAATTTCTAAAACTTGATATTGACAAAAAAGATGTTTCTGGAATTTTGAATACATTTGAAAAACCAAGAATTGTTACCTTTCCATGTAACATTGAAGATGTTAATGACTTAGTTGTGAATGTAGTTGAAACTCGTCTTGCTGGTTTTACCGTACCTGAAGAACATGAAGGTGGAGTCATAGTTGGTGGAACTTATTCATGGCAGTGCAAAATTACGACAAGCTCTAAAGGAATCATCACAATGGATTGTGATAATACTATAAAGCTTAATCCAGATGTAATTAACCCCACTGAAGAAAAAGATCAGCGTTCTCAAAAAGTAGATAACCTTGTCATCATATATCATGAACTACTTCACGGTCAGTTAATGCTTGATGCAATTTCTTCATCACAAGAATGGCGTAATGAAGTTTGTAATAAAACACCAACTGATAAAATCGATTATTCTTACTCTGACAAACAACATATTGTAATTAATCCTCTACAAGAAGAATTTGCATCTCAACTAGTCAGTAAAGAAGGCGGAGTATTTTTTCTAGAAAAAATAAACCCAATAGAAACTGAAAATGGAGAATTTTTTAAGAAAATAACTAGTAGGTTTGATCATCCGCAGTTAGTTGATTCAGGAATTAAGGTCACTTATCGTGGAATAAACACTAACGAATTGTCTGTTTCCTTTATTCAAGAGGATATTGTAATTTCAGGTAGTCTTAAAGATAAAACAAAGTCTGGAACAGTTTGGTTATACGCCTTTCCAGAAGATAATCCAAAAACTAACTCTAATCAGGAAATCCCACAATGGATAAAAAATAATGCGGCTTGGTGGTCTGAAGAAACGATCACTGATTCTGATTTTCTAAATGGAATCGAATTTTTAATTCAAAATGACATTATGAAAATTCAGAAAGTTGAAAAAAATTCTGAACCATCAGAAGAAATTCCATCATGGGTTAGAAATAATGCTGAATGGTGGTCATTAGGATTAATCTCTGATGAGGATTTTGTCTCAGGCATAAAATATCTTATTGAAGCTGGAATTATTGCATATCAATAATGCTTTCATTGATACTAGCTGAATCCTCACTTGAGTTAGTTCCAAAAGAACTACATCATCAGAATTCAGTTATCTCTCATAGTAGAAAACTTGGAAAAAATCCGTCAGAGATTCTCTTAGATAATTCATGGCATTATGGGGCAATGAAAGGAATCAAAAATGAAATAAAAAGAGGAAGACCTGATCTCGTACATATTTCATTATTGGAGGCATGTACAATTCCTCTTTATTATAAAAAAAAAATCTCAGTATATGTACATACCATTGAAGATAAAGTCATTTTCATAGCAAATGATGTACACCTACCAAAATCATATCATAGATTTGCTGGATTAGTAGAAAAGCTATTTTTGGAAAAAGTAATTCAGGCAGAAGGCAAAAATCTTCTTGAAATAAAGGATATGACATTTGATCAGTTATTAAAGGAAATAAATCCAAAAAGAGTCATAGGCTTATCCACACAGGGAGTTTCCAGCTCATGTGAAGACGTGGCAAAAAAATTAACCAATGATTCATGCCTTATTATTGGTGGATTTCCAAAAGGCCATTTCTCCAATGAAATAAAAAAAAGATTTGAATACATAGTAAATGTTGATGATACTCCATTAGAATCACACGTTGTAATTAGTAGAGTTCTTTACGAATATGAAAAAACCATTTTTATGTAGGCTGTCGAGTTTTCTCTTTTATGCGGTCGTAGTATAGCCTGGTAGTACGCTGGCCTTCCAAGCCCGTCACCCGGGTTCAAATCCCGGCGACCGCATTTTTATTAAATGATCCAAATTTTAAGGGGATTTCTTTTCATTAAAACATGAAACAAAGCACAAAAATTATTGCGATAGAAAGAATTCAGATACTAATTAAAAATGCAATTTCTAATTCAAGAACATTTCCAAAATTAGCTCAAAGACAGGCAGATCTTGCAAAAAAGATCAGTACTAGATATCGTATTGCAATGCCATATGAAATTAAAATGAATTTTTGTAAAAAATGTAAAAACTTCATTGTCCCAGGTGTAAATTCTAGAATCCGGATTGGGAGAACCTCACTAAAATCTATTCGAGTAACATGTCGCTTTTGTGGCCATATTTATCGCAAAGTAATAGCTCAATGATTTATAAGACGATTTGAAAGTTTGACTTTTTATGGCAAAAGTGTATGACGTACCAGCAGACTTATTGATAGATAAATTAACTGAGATTTTAAAAAACGAAGACATACCAGCACCAAGTTGGGCTCCTTTTGTTAAAACAGGATCTCATGCTGACAAACCTCCACAAAAACCAGATTGGTGGCATACTAGATGTGCTTCAATATTACGAAAAATATACCTTCATGGTCCGATGGGAATACATGATTTACGTAAAGTGTATGGTGGTGGTAAAGCAGTTGGATACGGTGCTAGAAACCACAAGGAGGCTGGTGGTGTAATTATTAGAAAAGCCGTTCAAGGATTAGAAAAATTAGGATACATTGAGAAGGTTGCAGGAAAAGGTAGAGTTGTTTCTAAAAATGGCATGCAAAAGCTAGACAGACTTGCAACTGAAATTTTATCACAACTTATTGCTGAAACTCCACAATTGAAGGTATACTCTTAGTGTAATGTCATGAGTTCACCCGACTCTGATGAAAATTATCAACCAAATGAACCAGAATTTGCTGCTCAAAAAGAAATTATTTTAAAACAAATTCTTTCTTCTGATGCACGACTCAGATTAAACAATGTAAAGATGGTTAAACCAGATGTAGCAAACACCGTAGAAAATTATTTGATAAATCTTGCTTCCCAGGGTAGGGTAAAACCACCGGTAACTGATGATCAACTCAAGCAAATTCTATTATCCATACAACAACCAAAACGGGATTTCAAAATTAATCGACGGTAATCTCTGAGAAAATATAATTAGGGGATACAAGGCGATCGTATTCATGAAAGGGGTCGTTTATGAAGAATACGCACCTGATGATAATTTTAAGAAAATTCTAAAAATTAAGGATATTGATGATCCAAAACCCAAACCAAATGAAGTAGTTTTCAAAGTAAAGGCAGCAGCATTAAACTATAATGATATCTGGGGCATGCGAGGAAATCCAATTCCAGTTCCTCTTCCACACATTTCTGGATCAGATGCAGCAGGTGATGTAATTGCTGTTGGCGATGAAGTTACTAACATCAAAGTAGGTGATAGAGTTGTATCTCATTCGAACATGTCTTGTAGAGTTTGTACTGCCTGTACTGATGGACGTGAATACGATTGTGATAAACGAACAATCTGGGGATTTCAAACAGGACCAAATTGGGGAGCTTTCTCTGAAGTAACTCATCTACCTGAGGTAAATGTTCTAAAAATTCCAGATAGTGTCAGCTATGATGAAGCTGCAGCAGCTTCAATGACTCTTTTAACATCTTGGCATATGCTAGTAGGCAGAGCCAAAATTAGACCTGGACAAACAGTTCTAATTATGGGCGGTGGTTCTGGAGTAGGAAGCTTTGGTATTCAAATTGCCAAACTTTACAATTGTACTGTAATTGCTACAGCCAGCCCTGATAAACTAGACAAGCTAAAAGAACTTGGTGCTGATTATGCAGTTGATCACAGAAAGGAAGACTGGTACAAAGAAGTTCGTGGAATTACTAAAGAGATCTCCAAAAAAACTGGTGTATCTCCTGGAATTGATATATCATTTGATCATATAGGTCAGACTCACTGGAACCAACAACTTACTTTACTCAAATACGGTGCAACTCTAGTTTCATGTGGGGCAACTACAGGATATGATGCAAAAACTGACCTACGACATATTTTCTTTAAAGGAACAAACATCCTAGGTTCCACCCAGGGAACAAGAGCTGAGCTTGAACAAGGATTCTACTGGATGGGACAAGGAAAAATAAAGGCTGCAATTGATTCTGTTCACTCTTTTGAGAAAGCAGCAGAAGCTCACACAAAGATGTTAACTGGAAAAGGTCTTTTTGGCAAAATCTTAATCAAGCCAGAAGGGGCCTAATCAATTAATGTCACGACTTTTCAGAAGTCTGATTTTTGTTCCAGGAAATAATCCCCGTTTTCTAGAAAAAGCAAAAACACTTTCTGCTGACATTGTTTGTTTTGATTTAGAAGATTCTGTACCAGATTCAGAAAAGAAAAATGCTAGAAATCTAATTAAAGATGCATTAAAAACTCGATCTCAATATACTTCTGAAATTTACGTCAGGACTAACTCCCCTACATCTGGCAAAATCCAAGATGATCTAAAGGAAATAGTTCAAAAAGGAATTGATGGAATAGTAATACCAAAAGTAAACAATGCCATAGAGCTAAAAAAAATTGAAAAAACATTAGCACTTTTGGAAAAAAAGCACAAATTGCAACCAATTGGACTAATACCATCTATAGAATCAGCTGAAGGTGTGGCTAATACACACGAGATTGCTTCAGCAAGCAAACGAATTTCAGCTATTGTTTTTGGAGTATTTGATTTTCTCAATGATATGGGTATTGAATATACAAAACAACCAGAAGGTGCCAAATTTGCCAGAGCGAAAATTCCGATAGAAGCTAAAGCAGTAGGAGTTTATGCATTAGATGCCATATGGCAGGATCTAAAAGATGAAAAAGGTTTGATAGAAGATTGTAAAATTGGGAAAAGTCTTGGATATGTTGGAAAAACCATAATTCATCCTGATCAAATTTTAATTATACATAAAACATTTCATCCAAACAAAACAGAGCTAGAATGGGCAGAGAAAGTATGTAACACATATGAAAAATCAACAAAGAAAGGGAAGGGAGCTACTACAGTAGATGGAAAGATGATCGATGAAGTTCATTACAAACGCGCAAAAGCTTTGTTCGATTTGGCTAATAGATAAAATAAATTTTTGAAAAAATCAACTGTGGATATGATTTCCAGCTTTACAGAAGGGGCAAACAAAATCAATACGATCATGTAATCCTTCTATAGTACAATTACAATTTTCACAATGGCACTTACTCATTTTCAATCAATTCATAATGACCGATTTTATGTTAACAAATTCTTTCAAACCGTAATTTGATAACTCTCTTCCAATTCCTGAATTTTTGATACCACCAAATGGAATTCGTGGATCAGAAATTACCATAGAATTTACAAAAACCATTCCAGCCTCTATATCCTTAACCAAGTTGTTCTCTTTGGCAAATTTTTCAGACCAAATACTGGAACCCAAGCCAAATTCTGTATCATTTGCAAATCTAATGGCTTCTGTTGGATTTCGTGCTGCAATAATTGGAGCAACTGGACCAAATACCTCTTCACGTGATATTGACATATCTGGAGTTACTTTTCCTACAACAGTTGGATTAAAGAAATATCCTTTCATCTGGGGAACATTTCCTCCTATCAAAACTTTAGCACCTTTTAGAGCTGACTGTCCAATTTGGTTTACGATTGTATCTCGTGAATTATCTCGTACTAGAGGACCAATGGTTGTTTTAGGATCTAATGGATCACCTACTACTTGTTTTTCTACATTTTCAATGAATTTCTTTGTAAATTCTTCAATTACATCTTGTTCAACTATGAATCTTTTAGCAGCTATACAACTCTGACCATTATTTAGAAATCTGGATTTAACTCCAATTTCTGCTGCTTTATCAATATTAGCATCTTTTAATACAATAAATGGATCACTTCCACCAAGTTCTAAAATAAATTTATGTAACTGCTGACTTGCAATTTCCGCAACTCTTTTTCCTGTTCTTGTACTTCCAGTAATTGAAACTGCATCAACATTTGCTCTTGCCAGTGCTTCACCCACAACGTAATTTCCTACTAGGTGTCGAAATACTCCTTTTGGAAATCCAGCTTCTTCAAATGCCTTTTGAATGGTATTTCCTGATAATGGACAAACACTTGAATGTTTTAGTAATACTGTATTTCCAGCAAATAAGGCAGGGACACAAAATCTCAATACCTGCCAGAAAGGAAAGTTCCATGGCATTATGCAACCTATTACACCTAAGGGATCAAATCGAACGTAGCTGTCTTTTGCATCTGTTTCAATAAATTCAGGTTCTAAGAATTTTCCCCCATGATCTGCATAATACTCACAAACCCAACTACATTTCTCAACTTCTGCCAAAGATTCGGTAATTGGTTTTCCCATCTCGTTTGTAATTATAGTTGCATATTCCTTCTTTCTTTGCTGTAACATATGTCCAAGGTTTCGTAGAAGCTTGGCTCTCTCAGAAATGTCAAATTTTTTCCATATTGACTCATAAACCTTTCTAGAATCATTTACTTCATGATTCACTTGTTCTTCGGTTAAGGTATCATACTCTGCTAGGATTTCTTCTGTTGCTGGGTTTACAGTTTTTATTCTCACGCAACGGCTCACTAAACTAGGGATATAAACTATGGTAGTAATTACCACTCATTACCAATAAAATCCAATTCTAGGATCTTAGAATATCAATACAATTTGAAAAATTAGGATCATTCAAGCAATTTGTAATAAATTTGGTATAAAACCGGCAAATCTTTTTTTCTTTAATCCATAACTAAATCGTGATGGAAAGAGCTTACGTTTTAATAAATTGCGATACTGGTTATGAAGAGTCAATAATTAAGGAATTAAAAAAGATGGACTCTATCAAGGAGATTCATGGTACTTTAGGAGTTTATGATATTATTGCTAAAGTAGAATCAGAAAACCAGGAGAAACTTAAAGAAGCAATTATAGGTGATATCCGAAAATTAACTAATATAAAGTCCACTTTAACCCTAATGGGTGCAGAGGACATTGACATGGGTGAGAAAATGGCAGAACTAATTCCAGATATTATTCCAAAGGAAAAAAAACCGTTAGAGGTACCTAGAGATATGAACGAAGACGAAGAATATGAAGATGACGATTTTGAAGAAAAGAAAAAATAATTTAAGTTATAATTAATTTTCTAACTTTGTTTTGTTAATTTAATCCAAAAATTGGATGATATTCTTTTAGTTTAACAACAGGTAAATATGATAAACCATGTTGAAACTTGTCTGTAAATATTGGAGTCTTGTCATCATTAGTTGAATATTGTAAGAATGGTTTTGTAGGTTCTTTATCAAGTGTTACATGATTAAAAAAATACAATGTATCTTCTAAATTAAGTGATGTGATATATCCAATTATCCATTTTGTTTTTTGTGGAAACATAAAAAGCGTCAAGTCTGGTTCATCTGGCAATTCTGGATCATATGTTAACCTTGCAAGACTTCCTAAGTCCTCAACTTTTATTGGAGTAAATTTATCTTGAATTTTTTTTGGATTAATGATTAATGTTGATGGCAATGCACTTAGATGAACAATTGGTGCATATTGTGAAAATGATTTTGTGGAACTTACTACACTACATTCTTCTCTACCATTTTTTATATTATATGAAATATATCTACCACTATTAGGTGCAACAGTATAAATTGAAAAAAGAGAGTTTGCAAGAACTCTTCTGCTAGATAAGATCTTTTTTTTATTCAAGTCATGTGAATATACCCTTAAAGGATTCTCCTTTAATGCACAAACAAACCTGGCAAAACTCTCAAAATCAGCTGTTTCTACAAAATATTGACTAGGCAACAAAATAGCATAGTAAAATAGTAATTAATACCTAAGGCAGTTTGAGTAAACAATTTCTAGAGAGACAAATTAAAAGAAATATGGAAAAGACCATTTGTTGGGCTAACACTGATGACTTTGAGCAATCAGAAATTGTAATTCTTGGAATTCCAGATGAATCTCAATCTCATGCTCTCAGAAAAGGAGCATCTGAAGCTCCTCATTTCATCCGTGAGATTTCAAATTTACGAGACTCTTACACTAGAGAAGGAAAAAAATCTCTTGGTCTTCCGTTTAATGGAATAGGACGAAAAAAAGTCCTAGATTACGGAAACATCTCAAAGAATCAGATTGATGAGGTTTTTGAAAGAATTATTTCAAAATCAAAAATCCCAATTGTGATGGGAGGAGATCATTCCATTTCCAGGGATATAATAAAAGCAATTTCAAAGAAAAAAGGTCCACTCTCTTTGGTATATTTTGATGCCCACCCTGACTTGGTGAGTTCAATCCAGAACTATTACGGATCAGTTTTTTACGATGTTTTACCCAATATCGATCTAAAAACTAGCCTGCAGATAGGAATTAGAACTCCAGAACAGGAAGAACTAGATAATCTAAAAAAATACGACATCAAGGTCATTACCCCTTTTGATATATTAGAAAAAGGGGTAAAAGAAATTTCAAAATCAATTTTGAAAACAATTGGCAAGAATGTCTACATTTCATTTGATATGGATTGTGTTGATCCTGCTTTTGCCCCAGGCGTTTCAGTTCCAGTACCATTGGGTCTAAAAAATATCGAAGCAGTGTATCTTCTAAAAGCTATAGTAAAACAAGGAATTATTGGCATGGATATAATGGAGGTCTGTCCAAGCTATGATATCAAAGACAGAACATCACATCTTGCATCTAGAATGATTTCTGAGGTAATTTCTTCCTGTAAATAGAAATTAAAATAAAAAAAGTAGAAGTTTATCTCCTTCTTCGCGCTGGACTGCGACGCGAAGACTAGAATCAACTAGATATGTCTTATAATGTAAAAATCACTAGTTTTTGTGTTCTAACATAATTTCATTAACAAATTTTTTATTCATTTAAAATATGGCATGTATGTATTACTATTATGTTTGAAAATGAATTCACATGGGGAAATGCAATAGCAAATAATGCAACTGATGTATTTCATGAACAATTTGAAAAAGTAGTTGAACAAGTAAAAAATAATTTAAACAAAGAATATCCTTTAATAATTAACGGCAAAGAAATTTTTTCTAAAATACAATTTGAAGTAAAATCGCCATCTGATACGACAATTATTGTTGCTAAGTTTCCCAAAGGAACCGTGAATGATACCAATAATGCTATAAAATCAGCAATGGATGCATTCTTTGAATGGAGTAATACTCCATATCAAACTAGAGCAAAAATTTTCAAAGAATGCGCTGACTTGTTTTCAAAACAAAAATTTCGTCTATCAGCAATTATGTCCTTTGAAAATGGAAAAACCAGAATCGAAGCTATGGGAGATGTTGATGAAGCAATTGACTTTATGAGATTTTATGCTTATCAATTGGAAATTAATAAAGGATTTTCAAAAGAAACTGAACATCCTAATCCAAAAGAAAAAACTCGAACCATCCTTAAACCATATGGAGTATGGGGGGTTATTGCTCCCTTTAACTTTCCATCAGCTATAGCAATCGGAATGACTACTGGAGCTTTAATTACAGGAAACACAGTAGTCTTAAAACCTGCTAGTGACACTCCGCTTTCTTCATTTGAATTTGTAAACGCAATTTACAAGAAATTACCAGCTGGAGCCATTAACTTTGTAACAGGGCCCGGAAGTGTCGTGGGTAAGACTCTCATAGAAAGCCCAGATGTTGATGGAATTGCATTTACTGGTTCGAGAGAAGTAGGAATGTCTGGATACAAAACTTTCACTCAAAATGAAACCAAACCATTCATTTCTGAGATGGGAGGAAAAAATCCAACTATCGTTACAAAACATGCGAATCTTGACAAGGCAACAGATGGAGTTATGAGAGCTGCATTTGGATATGGAGGACAAAAATGTAGTGCATGCTCTAGGGTCTACGTACAAAAAGAGATTGCAGATAAATTCATTGAAAAGCTAGTAGAGAAAACAAAATCACTTAAAATTGGACTTCCTTGGAAAAGAGATGTTTTTTTGGGACCGGTTATCAATGAGGCTGCAAAGAAAAAATTCGAAGCAGCAGTAGAATTAGCTAAAAAAGATGGAGAAATTCTTGTAGGAGGAACTATTTTGAATGATTCTCAGCATCAAAATGGTTACTATGTTGCTCCTACTATAGTCACAAAACTTCCAAGAGATCATAAATTAATGAAGGAAGAATTGTTTTTGCCTTTTCTATGCATAGACCAGTATGACGATTTTGATGAAGCAATAAATCTTGCAAACCAATCTGAATATGGTTTGACGGCTGGAATATTTAGTGATGACAAAAAACAAGTTGATGATTTTTTTGATAAAATTCAAGCAGGTACAGTGTATGCAAATAGAGCAGCGAGTGCTACAACTGCAGCTTTAGTACGAAGTCAACCATTTGTTGGTTGGAAACATTCAGGATCTACAGGAAAGGGAGCCGGTGGTGAAAACTATCTACAACAATTTATGCGAGCCCAGACTCAAACTCGATGTGATTGAATAAAAGAGCTTCCAAGAAGTAAGATATTTCGTTTTCTTTCCTTTACTCTACGAATAGAATAACGAAGCCAATTTGTTCCATAGGGAATATAATCAGATACAACAAATCCCTTTCTGACAAGATCGGGCTTTAGTTCATCACGAATTCCTTTGAGCATCTGAAATTCAAATTTACGTTCGTATATTTTTGAAAGTCGTATTGCCTGATTAATCATGCTTGAATCATGAGTTGCAATCCCAAATTCATTTCCATCTCTAAAAAGTAACTTCATTAATCTTAGATAGTTTTCATCAATCTTGTTTTTTGATTTATAAGCAATCTTTCCATCTTCATTATATGCTCCTTTTACTAGACGTATTTTTGCTCCATGTTCAAGTAAATCAATTAGATCATTTTTGGTCCTCTTTAGATTTGCTTGAATCGCTAATCCTAACCTTTCGTACCTAGCAAATAGATTATGATAAATTTCTATAGTTTCATCAGTATGATCTGAAGATTCCATATCAATCCATACAAAAGTGTGTGACAAAGAAGCATTTTTAATAATTATTTCAAAATTTCTTAAACATTCTTTTCTACTTATTGAAAGTCCTACTTGTGTAGGTTTGACAGATATAGCGCCTCTTACTTTCCATTTTCTAAATGATGAAGAAATTAGTTGATACTCTTTTACTGTTTTAATAATTAGTGGTTTAGAGGTATGATACTCTCCTAATTTATTTACAATTGCATGTCTACCTTTCTTATAGGCATCTCTCACAGATTCTAAAGCATCATCTATTGTTTCTCCAGCAATCCATTGTTTAGCAACGCCATAAAGGATCTTTTCCATAAGTTTTGTACCAGAAACCAATACACTCTTCAGATGAATCTTGTAGTGTAAAAATCTTCAATACGAATTGATGCTTTTTATACAGAATTAAATTAATCAATCTATGTTCACTGGAATAATTCAAGGCGTAGGCAAAATAGAAAAAATTAGCCAAAATACCAAAAATCGTAGTGCATTTCAGATGACAGTAGATTTAGGAAAGCATGCTAAAGGACTCAAAGTGGGACAGAGTGTGGCATTAAATGGTGTATGTCTTTCTGCTACTAAAATTTCAAAAAATAAATGTGATTTTGAGATGATTGATGAAACGATAAAACAAACTGATCTTGGAAACTTGGTGCCAGGTGCCAAAGTCAACATTGAGCGTAGCTTAAAGGTAGGTGATAGAATGGAGGGGCACTTTGTGTTAGGTCATGTAGATGGTGTTGGAATAATAAAAAAAATTGAAAAAAAACCTAAAGAAATCAAAGTATGGTTTGAAGTTCCAAAAAAATTAGTAAAATTTGTTGTTAAAAAAGGATCTATCGCAATTGATGGGATAAGTCTGACAGTAGTTGATGTCACAAAAAACAATGCTTCAGTTTGTTTAATCCCCCATACAATCAAAATTACCAACTTTCAATCAAAAAAAGTGGGCGACAAGATTAATATTGAAACTGATATTTTAGGAAAATACATTCTAAAACAAACCTAATTTATTACTACTTAATTGGTAATTACCAATTTTTTAGTAAACTATATAATTAGAGAAAATCACTTTTTATCATGTCACTTGATGACGCACTATCATCTCTAAAA
>Ga0184627_10000407_pt1 | contig 17096 bp, 16 predicted proteins | sample PLM3_127_b1_FD_133150 | JGI IMG/M metagenome (GOLD analysis project Ga0184627, IMG submission 133150) | Groundwater sediment microbial communities from an aquifer in East River, Colorado, USA - PLM3_127_b1 | ecosystem: Environmental > Terrestrial > Soil > Riparian zone | place: USA: East River...
TAACGTGCAAGGCTCCAATCGCGCCTTCCAGGCGCGGTATACCCACGTTTACTCCCACCACCCCCGCCGCTTCGCTGTGCGACCCCTCCTCGGGCAGGAGGGGAGAATCCCGGCTCACTCCCTTATCCTTCATCCTTTAAGATGCACCTTTACCGCCGCAATTGAAGGAAACGACTACATGCCATCACCCCCCCTCCACCTGAAAACGCTGCTCGGCGACCACCCTACCACGCTCGCGCTGAAGCGAGGCGAGATCACCTCGTCCCAGGTCGCCCTCGACATCGCCGACATCCCGCAGGCGTTCGTCGCGTTCAAGCGCGTGGTGCGGGATCTCGAGTTCGACGTCGCGGAGCTGGCAATCGTGACCTACCTGATGGCCAGGGCGCACGGCAAGCCGTACACCCTGCTGCCGGTAGTGGTGCTCAGCCGTTTCCAGCACCCGTTTCTCGTCTACAACGCGGCGCGCGGCGAGTTGCGCCCCGGCGACCTGAAAGGGCGCCGCGTCGGCATCCGTTCCTACTCGGTGACGACGACCATGTGGCTGCGCGGCGTGCTCATGAACGATTACGGGCTCGACATCGACAGCGTCCGCTGGGTGACGTCCGAAGAAGCGCACGTGGCCGAGTTCAAGGACCCGCCGACGGTCGAGCGCGCGCCCGCGGGCCGCGACATGCTCTCGATGCTGCTGGATGGAGAGCTGGACGCGATGGTGCTCGGAGACAAGACGCTGAAGGACCCGCGCCTGAAGCGGCTCATTCCGGTTCCGGAGAAGGCGGCGCAGGACTGGCATGCCCGCCATCGCGCGATCCAGATCAACCATATGGTGGTGGTCAAGGAATCGGTGTCGAAATCCAACCCCGACGCCGTGCGGGAGGTGTACCGGTTGCTGCGCGAGAGCAAACGCCTCGCGCCCCCGCCCGCTCCCGGCGCGCTCGACATGACCCCCATCGGCCTGGAGGCGAACCGGCGCAACCTCGAGGTCGCGATCGACTACGTCTACCAGCAACGCCTCATCCCGAAGCGCTACTCGGTGGACGAGCTGTTCGACGACATCACGCGCAGCCTGGATCGCTGACGCTAGTGACGAGATATGGGTGACGATTAAGGGTGACGAGATAATGGTGACGGGACTACCCCGCTGCGCGGGAGCTTCTTAGCTGGTTTGCTCGTTTAACACCCGCCTTTTGTCGCCCGTACCTCGTCACCCGCACCTCGTCACCCGCAGTCGTCACCTTGGGAATTTTGAATTGATCTCAGTAAGCAGCGAAAAAACGACGGCATACCTTTCAGAGTGGGCGGCGAATTTCAGGCTGGAAGATGCGCCGGCGGCGGTCGTGGAGAGAATGAAGGCGCTGGTGCTCGACCTGCTGCGGGTCGTTGCCGTGGGTGCGAAGCTGCCGTGGAGCCAGGACGCGCGGCGCTACGCGCTCAAGCTCGGCGGCAACGCCACCAGCACCGTGCTGCTGCACGGCGATCGCCTGGACGCGGTCCGCGCCGCCTTTGTCAACGGCTCTTTCGCCCACGCCTGCGATCTCGACGACACTCACGTCGGCTCCATGCACCACGCGGGCGCGTCGGTGCTGCCGGCGGCCCTCGCGATCGGTGAACGGGAAAATTCCAGCGGTCGCGCGCTGCTGGAAGCCGCGATCTGCGGCTACGAGGCGTCGCTGCGGATCGGGCTCGCGGTGCAGCCGTCTCTGTTCCATCGCGGGTTCCTGGCGACGGCAACGTGCGGGCCGCTCGGCGCGGCGCTCGCGGCGGGGAAACTCCTGCGCTTCAAGGCAGACGACATGGCGGGCGCGCTCGGCGCCGCCTGCACCTATGCCGGCGGCCTCGCGCAGTTCTACAAGTCGGGCTCCGTCATCAAGCGCGTCAACGCCGGCAAGGCGGCCGAGTGCGGGGTGATCTCGGCGCTGCTCACCCAGGACGGCATCTGGGGCCCACGCGACATCCTCGAAGGCAAGGAGGCCGGCTTCTTCAAGGCCTTCTCCGACAAGCCCAACCCGTCCCGGGTCACCGACGACCTCGGGCGCGGCTACCGGCTGATGGAAGTGAGCACCAAGGTGCACGCTGGCGCGGGGCGTCTGCAGGTGACCAACGACGCCGGCCTGTCGCTCGGAGCCGGGCATAAGCTGGCGCCCGGACAAATCGTCGACGTGGAAGTCGGCATCCCGCAGGTGATCCAGGGCATGCTGACGAAGAATGACCCCCATGACGTGCAGAGCGCGCAGTTGAGCGTGCCCTTCAGCCTGGCAATGGCGCTCTCCCTCGGCCGCACGCGCGGCGCGCAGGCCGGCATCACCCCCGGGGACTATGACGCCGCGCTCGCCGATCCCGCGGTGCGCGCGCTGTCCATGCGCGTACGCTGCGTGGTGGACCCGGAAATCGAAGCGAAGACCAACACGGAGGAAGTGCCCTCGCGCGTGACGATCAAGCTCGCCGACGGCCGCCAGCTCGAATCGAAGGTGGACCACCCGCGCGGCAGCCCGCACCGCCCGATGGCGTGGGGCGAGATCAGCGAACTCTTCCGCGCCACGGTCGCCGACACCCTGCCGGAGCCGTCCATCAGGAAAGTCCTCGACGTCGTCGCTGGCCTGGACGGCAAGTCCACCGTGCGGGAGATCACTGCGGCTTTTGTGGCAAAAGCGTGATGGGTGGCCGATAAGTTGGCAGTTGGCAGCCGTCAGTTGGCAGTAACTGCAAACTTTTCATCCTTCCCCCGGCCCGCTGCGATGCATCGCATCGGGCGTTCGCGGGCTCAAACGTGCAAGGCGCCAATCGCGCCTTCCAGGCGCGGTATACCCACGTTTTTCGAAATCCCCGCTCACCCTTCCGCCTTCATCCTTCAGCGGAGCGTCCAGGTAATCCCTCATCCCTCCGCCCTCATCCCTGACAAATGGGGCGTACGCGCATTTGTCGTGGCGGGGGCTTGGCGCGATACTTCGAGGGGAAAACGGTCTGTCCCCGGTTCTTAACCGAGCGCTTACTAGAGGAGAATTCGGAAATGTCTGCGACCGATATCACCGGCCCGTTGGCGCGCTACATGGCGGAGGCGCGACAGCGTGCCCTGCCGCCGCAGGTGGCGAAGGAAGGTAAGCATCGCGTCCTCGATTCGCTGGCGGCGATGGTCTCGGGCGCACACCTCAAGCCCGGGGAGATGGCGATCCGGTTCGCGCGAGCGCAGGGTGGGGCCGCGGAGGCATCCGTCCTCACCACCGATATCAAAACCTCGGCCATCAACGCCGCGCTGGTCAACGGCATGTTCGGCCACGCCGACGAGACCGACGATTTCGAGCCGGTGACGAAGGCCCATCCCGGCTGCTCCGTCGTGCCTGCGGCGCTGGCGATGGGCGAGCGCGAGGGCCGGTCGGGAATCGAGCTCCTCAATGGCGTCGCGCTCGGATACGACCTTTGCTGCCGCCTGCTCCTGGCGCTTGGGCCGGATCTCGTGCGCGGCAGCCACCGCAGCGCCGAAGGCACCAGCTCCACGTTCGGCGCCGTGGGCGCCGCGGCGTCGCTGGCCCGGCTGGACGAAAAAGGCATGCGCCACGCGCTCTCCTACGCCGCCCAGCAGGTATCGGGCGTGTGGAGCTGGGTCCGCGACGCCGAGCACGTCGAGAAAGCGTTCGACTTCTCCGGCATGGGCGCCCGCAACGGCGTCACCGCGGCCGTGATGGCGCAGATGGGCTTCAGCGGGGTCTGGGACGTGCTGGACGGCGAGCACAACGTGCTGATCGCCCTGTCCACCGCGCCGAAGCCGGAGGAGATGATTGCCGGCCTGGGCAGCCGCTTTTTCGTCACCGAGACCGCGATCAAGCCCTACTCCGTGGGCTATCCGATCCAGGCCGCGCTCGCTGCGTTCCTGCATCTCCACCGCGAGCACCAGCTCACCGCCGACAACGTCGAGCGCATCGTCGTGAGGCTGCCGGAAGACGGCGCCCGCATCGTCAACAACCGCTCCATGCCCGACGTGAACTGCCAGCACATCATCGCGCTCGCGCTGGTGGAGGGCACCGTGTCGTTCGAGGACAGCCATTCCTACGAGCGGATGAAGGACCCGAAAGTGCGGGCCGTGAAGGAGCGCGTCGAGCTCGTCGCCGACAAGAGCCTCATGGATCCCGCGGCGCCGCGGAGCAGCCGGGTGGAAGTGACGCTCAAGGATGGCCGCACCGTCAGCCACTTCACGCGGTACGCGCCGGGCACGAAGGAGAATCCGCTCACCACGGAGGAAGTGAACGCCAAGGCGCGGTCGCTGATGGCGCCGGTGCTGGGCGCGGGTCCGACGGAGGAAGTGATCCGGCGGGTGAACGCGCTGGAGGCGGTGAAGGATGTGCGCGAGCTGCGGCCGTTTCTCACCCACAGCGGTGATGGGAGAAAAGCAAGGCGAAAGTCGAAAGGCGAAAGGAGAAAGTAAAAGCCGTCCCGGTGCGCAGCGCCGGGGCACTCATCACTCGTCACTGATCACTCATCACTGGGTTTCAGGCCCTTTCGCCTTTCGCCTTTCGCCTTTCGCCTTTCGACTTGAGGAGGCGCCGCCCGCGCCCGCCAAATGGGCGTACGCACATTTGTCGCGGCTGGGGATTGGCGCGATACTCATGATGCCGGTATAAGCCAGTCCACGCCGGTTGGGAGGAGCCTCCGATGAAGACAGCACGCCTGTTGCTGACGTTCGCGCTCGTCGCGGCGTTTTGCGCCGCGCACGCTCAAACGGGAAAATGGCCGGAAAAGACGGTGCGCATCGTCACGCCGTTCGGCCCCGGCGGCGGCACCGACATTTTTGCCCGCATGCTGGCGCAGCATTTCTCCGAAACGCTGGGTCAGCAATTCATCGTCGAAAACCGCCCCGGGGCCGGTTCCACGCTGGGCACCGAGCACGTGGCCAGGGCGCCGGCGGACGGCTATACGTTCCTGATGACTTCGGCATCCTTCTCCTTCAGCCCCGGTCTCTACCCGAAGCTCCGCTACGATTCGATCAAGGATTTCTCGCGCGTGTCGCAGGTCGTGGCGGTGCCGCACGTCATCGTCGTGCTGCCGTCCTTTCCCGCGAAGGACCTGCGGGACTTCGTCAGGATCGCGCGCGCGAGGCCCGGCGAAGTGCTCTATGCCTCCGCCGGCGCCGGCAGCGCGATGCACCTTGCCGGCGCGCTGTTTGGCAGCGTCACCAGGACGCAGCTCACGCACGTGCCGTACAAGAGCGGCGGCGCGACGACCGCGGCCGTGATGGGCGGCGAGGCGACGACGGCGTTCAATACGCTCGAAACGGTGCTGTCGCTCATCCGGGCCAACCGGCTGCGGGCGCTCGCGGTTTCGACGCGCGAGCGCGCGCAAGCGCTGCCCGGCGTGCCGACTGCGATCGAAGCGGGATTCAAGGACTACGAAGCGATCGGCTGGTTCGGCCTGATGGCGCCGGCCGGCACGCCGCCCGCGATCGTCGAGCAGTTGGGTGCCGCGGTCGGCAGGGCGATGGCGGCTCCGATTATCCGCGAGCGCACGCTGGAGCAAGGCGCGACCCCGGTCGGCAGCAAGCCGGTTGAGTTCGAGCGCTTTGTGCGCGACGAGGTGGCCAAGTGGACCCGCATCATTCACGAGGCCGGCATCAAGCTCGATTGAGGCGGGGGCGCCGGAATGGGACGGCAGGTCGAGAAGCTGGCGCGGTTCGCCGCGGAGACGCGGTGGGAGGACATTCCCGGGCCCGTGCAGCGGCATGCCAAGCTGGTGTTCCTCGACACGCTCGGCGTGATCCTCGCGGGGTCCGAGCGGCCCGAGGTGCGGCAACTGCGGCAGCGGTTGTTGCCCGCCGCGGGCGCCGGGGCCACCGTGCTGGCGCGGGGCTGGCCCGCAGCCGAGCCGCGCACCGCCGCGCTGGTGAACGGCATTGCCGGCCGCGCGATCGAACTTTGCGAAGGCCTGCGCCTGGTCACCGGCCAGCCGGCGATCCAGATTCTGCCCGGCGTTCTGGCGGTGGCCGAGTCCGCATCGGGCAGCGGCCGCGAAATGATTACCGCTTTCGTCCTGGGTTACGACGTCGCCGGCCGCCTGTGCTCCGCGTTCACGCCGCGTCCGTTGGCGCATCAGAACGGTCAGGCTACGCTGGTGGCCGCCGCTGCCGCGGGAGCGCGCATGCGCCGCCTGGACGCGGCCGGGGTGAGCCTCGCCATGCGCATTGCCGCCACGCTCGTGCTGACCCCGAGCTATACCAGCGCCGTGGCGGGCGCGACGGCGCTCAATGTCGCCGGGGGCATGAGCGGGTTCGCGTGCGCGCTCGCCCCCGAGCTCGCCCTGGCCGGGTTCGAGGCGTGGGAGGACGCCATCGAAGAAGCGCTCGCGAATCTCGTGGGAGACGGGTTCAGGCCCGACGGCCTGCTCGACGAGCTGGGCGCCCGCTGGGAGATCACGCGCAACTATTTCCGCCTGTATGCGTGCTGCAATCCCATCCATCCCGCCCTGGATTGCCTGCGCGAGGCGCTCGACGCGCTGCGCCCGCGGCCCGGGGACATCGAGCGTATCGACGTCGCCACCTATCGTTTCGCAGCGGTCATGCGCAACCCCGATCCGCCTAATTATTTTGCATCGAAATACTCGCTGCCCCACGCCGCGGCGGTGATGGTGGTGAAGGGAGGCGCCGGTTATGGGGCGCTTGATGACGCCGCCTTGCGCGATCCTGCCGTAGCCGCGCTGCGTCATCGCGTGCACGTGACGGAAGATCCGGCGATGAGCGCCCTCGTTCCGCGCCTGCGGCCCGCGCGCGTGACCGTCGCCTTGAAGGACGGCCGGCAGAGCACGCACGCGTGCGAGAGTCACCGCGGTGATTTCCAGCAGCCCTTTGCGGAGTCGGAGATTCGTGGGAAATTCCGTGAACTCGCGGGCGTCGTGCTCACCCCGGAGGGCGTCGCCCGCATCGAAGCGCTCGCGGACCGGTGCGAGCAATGGCAGAGCGTCGGCGAGTTGACCGGGCAGTTGCGCCGCCACGGCCGATCCTGAGCCGGACCGGCTACACTGACGCCCTGGCGCCGCTGATCCCTGGATGAACCTAGAAAAAGCGTGTGCCACGGAGAACACAGAGTTCACAGAGAAAGAGCTTATTGAAACCACAGATGAACACAGATGAACACGGATAATTCAAGCCAATCTTGTCTCCATGGCTGGTGTTCTATCTGTGTGTATCTGTGTTTATCTGTGGTTGGAATTCCTGCTTGAGGTTTGAACTCTCTGTGTTCTCTGTGACCTCTGTGGCTGAATTGCAGTTTTTAGGATGAAAGAAGCAAGCGCGTGCTCGATCTCATCATACGCGGCGGCCGCGTGGTCACGCCGGAAAGCGCGGGCCTCCGGGACATCGCCGTCGCCGGCGAACGGATCGCCGCGGTGGCCGCGCCCGAAGCACTGAAAGACCTGCCCGCCGCCCGCATCATCGACGCCGGCGGCAAGCTGGTCTTTCCCGGCGGCATCGACCCGCACATCCACTGCGACTGGCCGGTGCAGCCGGGCAAGGACGGCGGTCCGCCGCTGCTGAGCGCCGGTTCGGCGCCCGTCAGCCGGGCGGCGCTCTTCGGCGGCACGACCACGCTCATCGATTTCGCCGTCTGGAACGCGGGTGAGACGCTCGAACAGGCCATTTCCCGCCGCGACCGCCAGTGGCGCGGGCAGTCCCATTGCGACTATGCGTTTCACGTGACGTTGTTCGGGAAAATCCCGCCGACCACCTTGAACGAGTTGCCCGAGGCGATGCAGGCGGGCTTTCCCACGGTGAAGATCTTCACGACCAACATCCGCCCGTCCATCACGGACAGAAAAATCGGGTTCGGCGACATCTGGGAGATCCTCAAGGTGCTCGCGCGGCACGGCGGGCTCGCGGCGATCCACGCCGAGGAAGACGACCTCGTGATGCACATGTACGAGAAGCTCATCGCGGCAGGACGGGTCGGTTTCGAGAACATGCCCGAGGTGCACAGCGCGCTGTCCGAGGACCTGGCCTTCCGGCACATCATCCGCCTGGCGGAAAACGTCGAAGGCGCCGCGCTCTACATGATGCACGTGAGCGCGGGCACCGGCGTCGCGGCCATCCGCGAATCGCGCGCGCGGGGTTACCCGATCTACGGCGAGACGCTGCACCAGTACATGCTCTACAACGCATCCGATTACCTGCGCCCCAACGGGCAGATCTATCACACCTATCCCTCGCTCAAGACCGAGGCGGACCAGCAGGCGCTGTGGCGGGGCACGGTGGACGGCGAGATCAGCACCATCGCGACCGACGGCATCTGCACGTCGCTTTGCACCAAGGTGCACGGCAAGCGCATCGACGACACCACCGGGGGCAGCGCCGGCGTCGAGCCGCGGCTCTCCGTGATGTACACCGAAATGGTGGTGAAGCGCGGCTATTCCCTGGAGACGTTCGTGAATCACGTCTCGACCAGCGCCGCGCGCATCATGGGGCTCTACCCGCGCAAAGGCGTGATCGCGGCGGGCAGCGACGCCGATCTCGTGATCTTCGACCCCGCCATCCGGCGCAAGGTGCGCGTGGAAGATCTGCACGAGACCGATTACAGTCCATGGGCAGGCCATGACATCGCGGGATGGCCGGAAACCACGATACTGCGCGGCAAAATCGTGGTGGACAGGGGCGAGTTTCTGGGCGCCGCGCGGGGGACCCGCATCCCGCGTAAGATCGCCGACGCGATCCGCACCCGCCCCACGTCCTGAAAATCAGCGCGGAACGGTTCTCAGCCATTCTCCCTCCTTTCCCCCTTCCTCCTTCTGCCTTCCTCCTTCTGCCTTCCTCCTTCTGCCTTCCTCCTTCTGCCTTCTGCCTTCTGCCTTCTGCCTTCGCCAAATGCGCATGGCATTTGGCTTTGGCCGGGGTTTGGCGCGATACTTCGTGGAAAGCCGAGCTGACCCGGTTCCCTTCTCCACTCTCGCAAGAGCCTCAATTGATGCCAGCCAGCAAGAAGTCCGCGCAATCCGAATGCGCGGTAACCCCGTTGCTCCCGGTCACCATCCAGCCCGGCAACATCCGCTACGCGCCCGGCGTGCGCGCCGGGCGCTGGGTGTTCGCCACCGGCCACAAAGGCACGGCCGATTTCGTGAGCGGCATGGCGCCCGAGGTGGTCGACGAGTCTGCGCCGCGCCACGGCCCGCCGAAGCACAAGAAGGAGGCGCAGCGCATCTTCGCCAATTTCGCGAAAGTGCTGAAAGCCGGCGGCACCGACCGCAATCATGTCGTGCGAGTCGACCAGTACTACACGGGTGGGCAGGTCGTTCCCGCCTACCACGAAGTACGGCGCGAATTCTTCGCGGGCCACGTGCCGCCCAGCACCTCGAACCTGCATCAGAAGTTCCTGCTCGCGGGGCAGGACATGGAGGTGCAGCTGATGGCCGTCGTTCCCGCCAAGGGCTTCGAGGTGGTGCAGCACCGCCCGAAGAATCTTCCGGTGCACGCGACCTCCGCCTACAGCCCGGTGCTCACCTGCGGCGACTACGTGTTCGTGGCCGGCCAGACCGCGGAAGCGCTCAAGACCGAGGAAGGCCCGATCGACCCCGCGGCACGGATGCCGGCCGGGCACCTGTGGAAAGGCACGCCGATCAAGCTCGAGACCGAGTTCGTGATCGAGCGCAAGTTGAAGCCCGCGCTGGCCAGCGTCGGAAACACGCTCGCCGAAGTGGTGAAGGCGCAAGTCTACCTGCGCGACGTCAATGACATCGCGGCTTTCAACGAAGTGTGGGCAAAGCACTTTCCGGAGGCGCCGCCCGCCACCACCCTCATCACCACCGCCACGCCCGGCTTCATCTGCGAGGCCGGCCGCATCGAGATCAACACCATCAGCGTGCGCCGCGGCGGCCGCACCCGGAAACAGGTGATCGATGCCGGCGTGCCCACGGCCTGCGCCGGTCACGTGCAGGCGATCCGCGCCGGCGACCTGCTGTTCCTGTCCGGGCTGATGGCGGTGGACGCGGGCGGAGTGCTGGCCCCGTCGGCGCGCATCGATCCGCGCCAGCCGCACTTTGGCAGCGCCGTGCAACTGCAGATGGACAGCCTCCTCGCCCAGGCGCAGCGCATCTGCCGCGAGGCCGGCACCTCGCTCGCCAACGTGGTGCGCGCGCAGCAGTTCCATACGAGTCTTGCCGACTTCAACGGCGCCTGGCAGGTCTGGCAGCACCACCTGCCCGGCCGGCACCTGCCGTTCTCGGCGATCGAAGTGCCGGCGCTCGGCGTTCCAGGCGCGGTCGTGATGCTGGATCTCTGGGTGTATGTTCCCTGAAAGGAAGACCATGAAACCGAAATCGCTGGCTCCCGTTCGTTACCAGTGCCAGGCCTTGGCGGTGCTGCGTACCCTGGCCGCCGCCGCACTGGTGGCGCCCGCGGTGGCGCAGGCGCAGGCGCCCGACGCCGCCGCTGGCTATCCGCCGCAGCAAATCCGCTTCGTCGTCCCCTTCACGGCGGGCGGCGGCACGGATGTCATCATGCGCATCGTCGCGAAACACCTGTCCGACAACTGGAAGATCACGGCGCTGGTCGATAACCGGGTGGGCGCCGGCGGCGTCGTCGGTTCCCAGTACGTCACGACGCAGAAGCCGGATGGCCGCACCTTCCTCGCGGTGGCGAGTGCGTTCGCCGTGCGCGCCGCGATCGATCGCAGCCTGCCCTACGACGCGACGCGCGATTTCTCAGGCGTCGGTCAGATGGCGCGTTCGCCGAGCTTCATGATCGTAGCGACGTCGCACGGCTTCGGCTCGCTCAAGGAGCTGATCGCGTACGCCAGGAAGCAGCCCGCCGGAATTTTCTACACTTCGGCCGGCGTCGGCAGCACCGCTCATCTGCACGCGGCCGCCGTGGCCCACCTCGCGGGCATCAAGGCCGACCATGCGCCACAGCGCGGCACGCCGGAGGCAGTCAACGACGCGATGACGGGGCGGGTCCTCTACGCGTTTGCGCCGGGCCCGAATGCGATCCCGCTCGCGAGGGCGGGCAAGCTGCAAATCCTGGCGACGACTTCTCCCGCCGGCGCCCGTTTCCTGCCGGGCATACCGAGCCTCGCCCAGGCGGGGCTGCCCGGGTACGAGGGCGACGACTGGTTCGGCGTGTTCGCGCCGGCCGGCACGCCGCTGCCGATCCGGGAGCGCGTGTCGAAGGAAATGGCGCGCATCCTCGCGCTCTCCGAGGTCCGCGAGCGCCTGTTTATTCTCGGCGCGGAACCGGTGTCGAGCCCGCCGGCGAAATTCGAGGCCTTTGCGCGCGACTACATCGCCCGCACGCGCAAGCTCGGCGACGCCATCGGCATTAAGCCCCAGTGACGAAGTGACGCGGTGACGAAGGGTCAAGAAACGAGTAACGAAAAACGGGGGCACAAATGGGAACGATCGAAGCGCGCCTGAAGAAGCTGGGATATGAGCTGCCGCCGCCGTTCGTTTTCCCGAAAAACAACCGCACCGGCTGCACCCAGGCCGGCACGCTGCTCCTCCTGTCAGGGCACGGGTTGGATCTGCCCAAGTTGCCCCACGTCCGGCAGTCCGGCAAGTTCGGCGCGGATATCACGGCCGAGGAAGGCTACGCGACTGCGCGCGCGGTCGCGCTCACCATGCTGGCGACGATCAAGTCGCATTGCGGCGACCTGGACCGCGTAGAGCGCGTGCTGCGCCTGTTCGGCATGTGCAACTGCACGCCGGACTTCGCCCAGCAACCGCAGGTCATCGACGGCGCCTCGGATCTCTTTTACGAGCTCTGGGGTCCCGAGTTCGGGAAGCACGCCCGCTCGGCGGTGGGGCACGCCGCGCTGCCGCGTGGCATCGCGGTGGAAATAAATGGTGAGTTCGAGTTACATGCTTGACGGACGCGCGACGAGTTAAGGGTGGCAGGGAGAAAAGCAAGGCGGAAGTCGAAAGCCGGAAATGTCCATCGTCCTGATCGAAAACTTCCGCGCGGTTTTCTACGCGCCGTTCTACGCTGCTTGCTCGACCGGCGCCTACGTAGCGGAGGGGCTCGAGGTCGAGCTGAAGGTTGCCGCGGAGCTGGGCAAGGCCCTGCAGGCGGTGACCGCCGGCGCGGGCCAGGTGTCGTGGGGCGGGCCGTTACGGATCCTGGCCGCGCTCGATCAGGATCCGAAATGCGGATACGCCGCGTTCTGCGAGGTGGTGGGACGCGACCCCTTCTTCCTGGTCGGACGCTCCCGGAACCCCGGGTTCGCGCTCGCGCAATTGCTCCGATGGACGCTCGCAACGGTCTCCGAAGTGCCCACGCCGTGGATCTGCCTGCAACACGATCTGCGCCAGGCCGGAATCGCGCCGTCGGCGGTGAAGCTCGCCCGCGCGCGCACCATGGCGGAGAATGCCGCCGCGTTGCGCGCGGGCGAAGTGGACGTGATCCAGGTGTTCCAGCCCTACGCGCAGGCCCTGGTGGACGAAGGCGCCGGGCACGTCTGGTACGCCGCCGCGAGCCGCGGGCCGACGTCGTACACCTCGTTCAACACGACGCGCGGCTTCATAGAGCGGGAGCCGGAAGCGGTCCTGCGTCTGACGCGGGCCATGTACCGCACGCTCCAGTGGATCGCGGCGCGCGATGGACGCGCCCTGGCGGAAGCCATCGCCGGCTATTTTCCCGACGTGCCGGTGACGCGGCTCGCCGCCTGCTGCGACCGCTACCGATCGCTCGGGCTCTGGAACCGCACGCCCATCCTGCAGCGGGAGGGTCTCGAGTGGCTGCGCGATGCCATGCTCGGCGCCGGCGCGATCCGGACCCGGTTCACCTACGAGGACTGCGTCGACATGCGGTTCGCAGAACAGGTCATGCGCGAGGATCCGCCGCCCGCTGGCTAGCGGGCGAGAGCAAGGCGAAAGGCGAAAGTCGGAAGGAGGAAGGAGGAAGGAAAAACCTGTTCGATAGCGTTCTTTTCGTCTTCCACCTTTCCCCTTTCGCCTTTCGCCTTCAGAGGGCGGCCCGTCACCCTTACCTCGTCACCCGTAATCGTCACCATCATCTCGTCACTCCCACAGGGGCTTCGCCCCCTGTGGCGCTGGCCGGGGTTTGGCGCGATACTTCCCTGGAAAGTCGAGTCTGCCCCCATTTCCAGAATGACAGGCTCGCGCACTTGAAGGCTAGTCGTGCTCTGAATTGCACCCATCGCGAAAGCGAATCGAAGGAGAATCGACCATGAGCACTCTCCGCTGCATTCATCGCCTGGGCGTGGCGCTTGCGGCTGCGGCGGCCGCGTTTGCATCCGTCACGGCCTCGTCGCAATCCTATCCCGTGCGCCCGATCCGGATCATTGTGCCAAACACTGCGGGGAGCGCCACCGATATCGCGACGCGACTGATTGCCCAGCGCCTGACCGACAGCATGGGCCAGCAGACCGTGGTCGACAACCGCGCCGGCGCGAGCGGCCTGATTGGCCACGAAGTCGCGATGAATGCCACACCGGACGGCTACACGCTGCTGGTTTCTACTTCGGCGGGCCTCGTGTTAAACCCGCTCCTCAGCAAGCTGCCGTACGACCCGATTCGCGACTTCGCACCGATCTCTCTCCTGGTTATCAGCCCGCAGTTGCTGTTCAGCCATGTCGGGCTGCCCGCCAGGACCGTCGATGACCTGGTCGCGCTGGCGCGCGCCAAGCCCGGCCAGCTTAACTGCGCTTCGCCGGGATTCGGAACTTCGAATCACCTCGGCTGCGAAATGCTCAAGACGATGACCGGTGTCAATTTCGTGCATGTGCCGTACAAGGGTACTGCGCCCGCCATCAGCGACGTAGTCGGCGGCCAGGTGCAGTTCATGTTCAACAGCATGCCCCCCGTGATGCCCTTGGTACGGGCGAACAAGCTACGCGCAATCGCGCTGGGCGCGACCAAGCGCTCACCCGCAGCACCGGAGATTCCGATTGTTGCGGAGACCCTGCCCGGATTCCAGTGCGTCACCTGGTACGCCCTGATCGCGCCCCGCGGCATCCCGCCGGCGATTGTTGCCCGGCTGAACGCGGAGATCGTAAAGATGTTTGCCGATGCGCCGTTCGCGCAGAGGATCTCCGAGATGGGGCAGGAACCTCAACCGACTTCCCCGGCGGGGCTGGTCGCGCATATGCGCAGCGAGTCCGAGCGCTGGTCGCAAGTCATCAAGGCGGCCGGGCTGAAGCTCGAGCGCTGACAATTAATCGGGGACCACGATTTCCAGCGCCATGGCCCAGTCACGCGGTCCGCTCGACGGCGTCAAGGTTGTTGCCTGCTCCACCGCGCAGGCCGGCACGGTTCCCTACATGCTGATGGCCGATCTGGGGGCCGAGGTCATCAAGATCGAGGTGCCGAACGGCGGCGACAACACCCGCGCATCCAGCGTGTTTCCCGGCCTGCCCAGCACCGTTTTCGAAACGAACAACCGGGGGGTAAAGAGCGTCACGCTGAACCTGAAATCCGCGGAGGCGCGGGAGATACTGCACCGGCTCGTGGCCTGGGCCGATATCTTCGGCCAGAACTTCCGCCCGGGCGCCGCGGAGAAGAACGGCTACGGCTACGAGGACCTGAAGAAGATCAACCCGAAGATCGTCTACGTCTCGATTTCCGGTTACGGACCCAAGGGACCGCATGCCGATCTTCCGGGCACTGATTCCATGGCGCAGGCGCTGGGCGGCATCGCCGAGGCCTACTCCTCACCGGGCCAGCCCCTGCGGACCGGAATCGTATCGGTTGCCGATGAAACCTGCGCCATCCTGGCGTTCGGCGGGATGCTGGCGGCCCTGCATTGCGCCCGGACGCGAGGGATCGGCCAGAAGGTCGATTGCTCGTTACTGGGAGGGCAGATCCGGCTGATGGGCTGGACCCTGACCACCGCGATGTGGCGCAACCGGAGCCCGGTCACCGGCCAGGCACGCGTCACCGGCACGCCGGAACGACCTGGCCTGAGTGCGAGTTTCAATGACAGGGACGGCAAGCCGCTGGTCTTCCAACTCCACGGCGCCAAATGGAAGGAGGCCATGTCCGAGCTGGGCTTTTACGACACTTTGGTGAGGGCGGGGTTTGGTGACCTTGGCGCCGCGATGGCGTCGGATGAACGGCGGGAGACGCTGCTCAAGACGCTCGATGACCTGTTCGCGACCGGCCCCCGCGACAAATGGGTCGCGCTGCTGCGCGGCGCGGATATTGTTTCGGCGCCCATCAACACGCTGCTGGAAGCATCGAATGACCCCGATGTCCTGGCCAATGGCTACGTGACCGAGGTCGAGTACGCTAAGCTCGGTAAGAAGCTTAAAGTGCACGGCTCGCCGTGGAATTTCTCCGAAACACCGGCCCGGATCGGCATCGCGCCGGAACTGGGGGAGCATAACGAGGCGGTTCTGACGGAGCTCGGCTACAGCGCGGCGGAGATCCAGGGGTTCCGGGATCGGAAAGTGATCTGACGGCGAGCCTTAGTGGTCCCCTAAGATTCTTTTCGACTTTCGACTTTCGACTTCAGGGGGCGCCATCCGCCCCCGCCAAATGGGCTTGCCCATTTGTCGTGGGCGGGGTTTGGCGCGATACTTTCCGGGCAAGTCCAGTCTGAACCGACTTCTTGACCACTAGTTATCCTCAATACTTCTGATGGCCAAGTGGTATTTGCGCATCATTGGAATGTTTTTCTTGCTGGTCAGCCTGTCTCTGGCTGCGGATTATGCGGAATACGGTTTTCGGCCGGAGTCGATGCACAAGATATTTCACGTGCTCGTGGGATTGATCGTCGTGCGCTATGGCTGGAATGATCCGCGCTGGTGGCGGCCGTTCGCCATCGCAAACGGGGGATTCTTCACGTTCGTTGCGCTCTTCGGCTGGCTGTTCCCTGATTTCGGCGGTCTTGACGCGTTCAATCGGCTCGATACCATTTTACATACCATCGTCGGGCTGTCGGGGCTCATGGTGGGATGGTTGGCAAACAATCGAGCGGTCTAGTTTTTCTCCTCGCGCGGTCTTCTGCACGGTTAATAGGGCCTGGGTCGGCTTCTCGTAATTCGAGCCTGGCGCTTTTAGCGCTTATTCGGCATTTGCAGATATGCATATAAGTATGCATAATAGCCGTAATGAAGCTCGTTTGGGACGAGGCCAAGCGCCGCGCCAACTTGCGCAAGCATGGTCTCGATTTCGCCGACGTGGAGCAGGTCCTCGCCGGCATCACCTACACGATCGAAGACCGGCGGTTCGAGTATGGCGAGCGACGCTTCATCACCTTCGGCATGCTTCGCGACACGGTGGTGGTGATGGCGCATACCGAAACGCCGGTCACGCTCCGGGTCATCTCGATGCGCAAGGCAACGCGATATGAGCAAATCCTCTACTTCCAGAACATCTAGTCGCGCTCCGGTCTCGAAAACGGACTGGCCGCGCGTCAAGGCGATGCGCGACGCGGACATCGATTTGTCCGACCTTCCGGAGGTCACCGCTGAGAAGGCGGCGCACGGCGTCGTGCGCGTCGCGGGCAAGGTCGTGCCGCGGGGCAAGACCCGCCTCACCATGTACCTCGACGCCGCGATCGTGGAATTTTTCAAAGCGCGTGCCGGGGCGCGAGGCTATCAGACGCTGATCAACGAAGCGCTGAAGCAGGCGATCGAACACGAAAGCCTGGAGGACACGCTGCGGCGGGTAATTCGTCAGGAAGCTGCTGCTTACAAGGTCGGCGGCAAAGGAAAATAGCGCGGGCGCGGCGGCGCCCGGGGCCGTCACTGCGTCTTCGTCACTGCGTCACTTCGTCACCGGGTTTGAGGGTCATCCTTCCTCCTTCATCCTTCATCCTTAAGGCAGAGCCGCCCGGTCATCCTGCCTCCTTCCGCCGAGAACCCGGGAGATCGTCAGATCGGGAGGTCGTGAGATCGAAAAACAGGAAGGCGTGAAATCGGGAGATCGCAAGATCAATAAAGACTGTCCCGTTCGCTCTCCCGCCCTACCGCCGTCCCGGGTTTTGCCGCCCTCCCGCTCTCCCGCCCTCACGGAGAATAGACGTACGCGCATTTGTCGTGGCCGGGGTTTGGCGCGATACTTCAAGAAAAATGTGGTCTGCCCCCGGTTTTGGCCCCTGAGTTAGAGGTGACAAATATGAGCCGGATCACAAGCGTGGATCACCTGTCGATATCGGTCAGCGATTTCGAGCGGTCGAA
>Ga0184627_10000410_pt1 | contig 16998 bp, 18 predicted proteins | sample PLM3_127_b1_FD_133150 | JGI IMG/M metagenome (GOLD analysis project Ga0184627, IMG submission 133150) | Groundwater sediment microbial communities from an aquifer in East River, Colorado, USA - PLM3_127_b1 | ecosystem: Environmental > Terrestrial > Soil > Riparian zone | place: USA: East River...
CAGCCGTCCGAGGGTGAGGGTGCCCGCCGGGCCAAGGCGCAGATGGAGCTGCAGAAGGCGCAACAGCAGAGTCAACAGCAATTGCGGCGCTTCGAATCGGAGTTGCAGGTGAAACCCGGGCCCACCATGGATTTGCCCGGAAAAATGGATTGACAACCGCGGCCGGCGCGTTTCCGTCGCTTGCCAGTGTCCCGAGTCGCTAGTTCGTTGATAGATTCGTCACCTTGCCAATGCCCTTCGCATCACAAAAGTGCCGAAATTGGCGCCAGACGCGAAGCAAACCGCAGCCAGGTTGGACACCTGGCGAGGATTTGCGACAAAGTATGGCGTCAATTATCGGCATCTTTTGTTCAGCGAATTAGCGATTCGGGACACTAGGTTTGCGGCCTTCTGGGCCGCAGCGTATCGGCCGCAACGGAGAACGTGACGTGGTTTTTCCCGCCGGACCACCAGTAGCTCACGTCCTCGCCCAGTTCCCGGACCAGCACGATGCCCAGTCCTCCCACCCGGCGGCTGGTAATGGTGAGCTTGAGCTGCTCTTCGGTCTCGGCTTGGTCGAAGGCGTCATGCTGCGGCGCATCGTCCTCGTAGTGGACGGTCATTCCATGCTCGCCGGCAAAATCGACCGAGATGGTGACCGAGGCGGGCACGGCCTCCTGCTGGCCATATTTCACGGTATTGCTGAAGAGCTCCTCCACCACGAGCTGGACGCGAGTGCGCTGGCCAGGGGAGCAGCCGGCACGATTGCACGCCTGATCCACAAATACCTGAATGCGCGGGTATTCCTGGTTGGCGGCCAGGCATACTAATGACATACTAATGGTGGTCTCCGCCATGCGTGAAAGAATACATTATCCGCGATACGGTTTTATGCCATGATTGCCGCGCCGGGTGAAGGCAACAGATCACAGGCCGGCAACGTCAACTTGAAGGAGATCGGGTCATGTCCATTAAACGTGTCAGCTCTGCGTTCGGTGCAATGTTCGCGGCAGCCGCGCTGCTGGTTGCTGCGCCGGCGATGGCCAACGATATTGCCCAGATCAAGACGGCAACCGGCACCGTGATGGTCGAACGCGGCACGCAGCGCCTGCTCGGCGTTGCGGGCATGAAGCTGCAGCAGTCCGACGTCATCCGCACCGGCATAGACGGCGCGGCCGGCATCACCTTCGTCGACAATACGATGATGACCGCTGGCCCCAACAGCGTGCTGGCGTTGGACCGCTTCTCGTTCGATTCGACCACGCACGAGGGCAAGCTCGACGCCACGATGCGCAGCGGCACACTGTCCGTGATATCGGGCAAGATCGCCAAGCAGTCGCCCGACGCCATGACGGTACGCACGCCGGCCGCGATCCTGGGCGCGCGCGGCACCGAGTTCTTTATACAGGTCGATCCGTTGTAATATCCGTTTCATGGGGTTCACGTTACGCGCCGGGTTGATCCTGCTGGTCGCAGGCCTGCTCGGCGCGTGCGCTTCCGAGCCCCCGAAATCCCGCGAATTCGTCGTTCTCGTGCCGGACCACGATGGCAAGGTGGGGACGGTCGTGGTCACCAGCTCGCAGGGCAAGTCGACGCTCGACAAGCCCTACATGGCGGCGCGCTATCTGGATGGCGGCAAGGTCGAGACGGCGCCGGTAGCGCAGGAAGAGGTCAGGAAGTCCTTCGCCATCGCCATTGCGGCGCAGCCGCAGCGGCCGATCTCGTTCCTGCTCTATTTCCAGCAGGATACCGACGAGTACACGCCGCAATCGAAGGACGCATTTGAGAAAGTATTCGCGGAGATCGCGCGACGGAAGGTGGCGGAAATCGCCGTGATCGGCCACACTGACCGTGTCGGTGCTGTCGAGTACAACGACACGCTGTCGCTCAGGCGCGCCGAGCGTGTGCGCAGGGATTTCATGGAACGCGGTATTCCGACCAGTGCCATCAACGTCGCCGGTCGCGGCGAGCGCGAAACCATCGTGGCGACCGCCGACGAGGTCAGCGAGCCCCGCAACCGACGGGTGGAGATCAACGTCCGATAAACAAAGCGACCAGTGGGTCGCTTTGTTTATTACGTCGGTCATCTGTCGCCTGTCGTCAGTCGTTACGGGTCGCTGGCCCGCGCCAGCGAACGACCAGTATCGTCACGTCGTCCGCTATTTCCGCGCCTGCGGCGTACTTTCGGACTTCCTCGCGCACCGCGTTGACTCGCTCCCCAGCACTGAGCGTCCCCGTCATCTTCGCCAGGATTTCCCCGAGGCGCGCGCGCCCGAACAGCTCGCCGGCGGAATTCATGGCTTCCGGCACGCCATCGCTGACCATGACCAGCGACTCGCCCGGCGCCAGGCGATGACGCTCCGTCTTGTAAGGAAAATCCTCCAGCGTGCACAGCGGCGGTCCGCCCTCTTTCAGGCGCGTCACCGTTTTCCCATCCGCGGCGACGACGTGCGGCCACTCATGCCCGGCATTGCAATAAATGAGGTCGCCGGTGTCCACGTCCAGCACGCAGGCGAGCACCGTCACGAACAGCAATTCGGGATTCTCGCGCGAGATCTCGACGTTGGCTTCGGCCATGGTGCGGCCGAGGTCCGGCAGGCGCCGCAACACGGTGCTCTTGTAGAGGGCCTTCGACAGTGCCATGAAGATGCTGGCGGGCAGGCCCTTGCCCGAGACGTCGCCGACCATCATGAACAGGCGCGACCCGTCGAGCATGAAGAAGTCGTAGAGATCACCGCCTACTTCCCTGGCCGGCTCCATGCGCGCGTCGAGCTCGAAGCGCTGCTCGCCCCGGAACGACAGGGACGGCACCGGCAGCATGCCTATCTGCATGCGGCGCGCGGCCTCCAGCTCGCCGGCCATGCGCGCAGCAGCTTCCCGCTGCGCTTCCAGCTCGCGTTTCAGGCGCTCCTGTTGACGTCCTGACTCCGCGAGCGTCGCGCGCAGCAGTCCGCCGAACAGGATATTGAGGTCGACGATTGGCGCAGCCGCGTCGAACAGCACGCCGGCGTAGCGGAACAGGATCATGCCGAGCGCGAGTAACCCGCCGGTGGCGGTGATCAGGATCAGGGAGGAGCGCACCGGAGACAGCACCGGCACGGCGAGCACCAGCAGGGAGCCCAGGACCACGATCAGTGCCGTCTCCGCCCAGAGCGTCCAGCGCGGGCGTCGCAGCAGGTTGCCATCGAAGATATTCTCCAGGAGCTGGGCGTGAATCTCGATGCCGGACATGCGTTCGCCAAGCGGCGTCGCCTGCTGGTCGAGCAGCCCGATGCCGGTGACTCCGAAGAGGACAAGCTTGCCGGCGATCTCCGCGCGATTGGCTGTGCCCGCGATGACGTCGCTTGCCGCGACGAAGCGGTCGGGATTGTGCCGGGTGAAACGCACCCACACGTGACCGTCGCGGTCGGTTGGTATTACGACATCACCGACGCCGATCGACTCTATGCCGTGCGCGGCGGCGTGGATCGAAAACGCCGGGGCACCCACGCCAACCCGCAAGGTTTCCATGGCGAGCGACGGGTAGGGCGCGTCGCCGACTGCGGCGAGCAGCGGCACACGGCGCACGATACCGCTGCGCACGTCCGCGCTGAGCAGGGCACGGCTTGTCGCGGCGGCGTCGATCTGCGGGATGCTCGCCAGCGCCGAGGTGAAATGCCAGAGATAGAGCAGCGGGTCGCCCTGCATCTTGAACTGCGCCGCCGCGCGCGGCGGAGGTTCTTTGGTACGCTGGTCTATGCCCGCGACGCCGAGCACCACCGGCAGCCGCTTGATGGCGGCGGCGAGCGCAGCGTCGTTGCTCGGCAACTGCTTCAACTGGAGCGCGAGGGCCTGGCCGATATGCGGATTGTTGTCCGCGACCATGCCCGGCGACAGGCGGTCGGGCTCGGCGAAAATAACGTCCACGCCTACCGCCAGCGGTTGGTACTCGGCGAGCCGGTCGAACAGGCGCGCGATCAAGATGCGCGGCCATGGCCACTGCCCGAGTTGGGCGAGGCTTTTCTCGTCCACTTCGACGATGACCACCGGCGCCGACGTGCGCTGCCGCGGCATCATCACCTGGCAGGCATCGAACCAGGCGTTGCGCAGCCAGGACTGTACGGGGGTGTCGGCGAAGAGGTGCAGGGCGGCGAGAATGATCGCCAGCACGGCGCCCAGGGACCGCGGGCGCGTGAACCGCGCCCGCCATCGGCTCGCGGCCGTCGGTGGCGATACCTCGAGCATGAAGGCAGTGATTGTGTGATTAGGCGATTAAGTGATTAGCAAGGGCACCGTGTTTATCCAATCGCTCAATCACTTGGTCACTTAATCCCCGTTTTTCAGACGGTGATCTCCAAGCCGTCGTAGGCACTGGAAATCCGCAGTTCGTGGTCGCCGCGGGTGATTTCCTCCAGTCGCAGGGTCTCTTGCAGCACCGAGGAAATTTTCATGTCGTCGTGCACCGGTTCGTGATGGAAGATGCAGAGGTGCTTCGCGCGCGCGATCTGGCACAGCTCGACGCCGACGATGTTGCTCGAATGGCCCCAGTCTTCCTTGACCGATACGCTGTCGGCCAGCGAGTACATGGCGTCGAAGATCACCAGGTCGGCCTGGCGGATGAATTCGACGGTTTCCAGCGTTGCTTTGGTATCATCGGTTTTGTGTTCGGAGTCCGTCGTGTACACGACCACTTTGCCCTGATGTTCGAAGCGGTAGCCGTAGGAGTCCCCGCCGTGCAGCTGCAGCTTGGGTGTTACGTCGAGGCCGGCAATCCGGGTACGCTTGCCCGGCTCGAGCCTGACGAATTCGATCTTCGCCAGGAGCCTGGAGAATTCCACCGGAAAACACGGCGCGGCATGCTGCCTGCGGAAGGCTTCTTCCAGCTCGGCGTGGCAGCCATGAATCACGATGCGGTTTCCCGGGATATAGGCGTGCAGAAAAAACGGGAAGCCCATGATGTGGTCCCAGTGCAGGTGGGACATGAACACATAGAACGTGCAGGGTGTCCTCGCGCCGCGACGGGCGAGCACGTGGTGGCCGAACGGGCGTACTCCGGTGCCGAAATCGCACAGCACGTAATCGTCGCGGCCGGTATCAATCTGCACGCAAGACGTGTTGCCGCCGTAAGTATGGGAAACGGCGAAGGGCAGGTCGTTCTCGACGAACGCTTCTACGGTTTCCCGCGTCCCCAGCTCCCTGCCGCCCGCGGCGAGAACCGCCTCGACGATCTTGTGCTTGATGTCCTCGGCTGCGAGCGACACGGGCAGCGAGCCGCGCGTGCCCCAGAAACGTATGCGCATCGTCCCCTACCCCGACTGAAGGGCGGTGAGGGCGGCCGGAGACATCTCGCGCAGCGCGCCCTGAAGCGATTCATGGATGCCGAACACGAGCGTGAAGCGGCTGATCTCGAAGATCTCCCGCACCACCGGCTGCAGCGACGCCGCGACCAGCTTGCCCTTCGCGGCATGGGTTTCCTTGGCGGCGATAATCAGCACGCGCAGTCCCGCGCTGCTGATGTATTCCAGCCGTGACATATCCAGCACCGCCTTGTCGCCGCCGGCGCGGCAATTCTTCAGGTGGGGCATCAGGGCGGCCCTGAACTCTTCCGCGTTGACGTAGTCGACGCGCCCCTCGACTGCTACCACGAGGACGTCGGCATAGCGTTTGGTGGTGACTTGCACGGGTCTCTTTCCTGTCGGTGCCGCGGGGGAGGGTACGCGTCCCGGTGTCAGGGCGCTCCTGCTGACTTCGAGATTGTATCCGATCCGACTGTTTGCGCAGCCGAGCCCGGTATCACCGGCCAGGCGGCAGGCGGGAGGGCGGGGGAGACTCCCGCTCGACGACCGTGTATTCGGCGGAGACATACTGCTCTTCCTGGGCTTTGCGCAGCTTGCGCTTGAGCCACCAGAAACGCAGCAGGACCACCGCCGCCAGTATCGCCCCGGCGACCAGCGCCGCCGCAATGAAAAAGAACCCCAGCACCAGCAGCGCCAGCGCCAGTATGCAGAACAGAATGCGCTCGCCAAGGCTGCGTTGGCGGAAGTTGACGTCAACCGTCGCCATGCTCAGCAATCGGGGTTGAAGCTTTTGATGATTACCCCGCCCGACTTCTCGTCGTGCTCGAGCGTGACCAGCTGGCGCGATTCCAGCTCGTCGAGCAGTTTGCCGAACGAGCGGAAGCCGTAATAGGACTCGTTGAAGCCCGGGTGCCGGCGCTTGAGCGCCTGTTTCACCATCGAGCCCCAGATCTTTTCCTCAGCGCCGCGCTCCGCGGACAGGGCCTCCACCGTTTCCATCACGAGGTCGAACGCTTCCTGCTTTCTATCGCCTTCCGCCGCCGGTGCCTTCGCCGCCTCCGCCGTGGCGGCCGGTGGTTTCCTGCGCGCCTGCTTCTTCGGTTTTTCGCGCACCAGATCGTCGTAGTAGATGAACTCGTCGCAGTTGGAAATGAGCAGGTCGGAAGTGGACTTCTTGACGCCGATGCCGATGACGGTCTTGTCGTTCTCGCGCAGCTTGCTTACCAGGGGCGAGAAATCGGAATCGCCGCTGATGATCACGAACGTGTCCACGTGCGACTTGGTGTAGCAGAGGTCGAGCGCGTCCACCACCATGCGGATATCGGCCGAATTCTTGCCGGACATGCGCACGTGGGGAATCTCGATCAGCTCGAACGCCGCCTCGTGCATCGCTTTCTTGAAATCTTTGTAGCGGTCCCAGTCGCAATAGGCCTTCTTGACCACGATGTTGCCCTTCAGCAGCAGCCGCTCCAGTACTTTTCTCACGTCGAATTCCGCGTACTTGGCCTCGCGCACGCCGAGCGCGACGTTCTCGAAGTCGCAGAACAGCGCCATGTTGGTGTCGGTCGGGGTGGCCATGAGATATTCGTTCCAGTTCCTGAGTACCGTGGGTGGGGGAGCAGCGCGACTGTAGCGCATTTTACCTGTGTTTGCCTGCGGCAACGCGCCGTATTGCGATTCGCGCCAGCGGGAGGATACTATGGCCGCATGGCCGAAGATCTGTTCAAGGATCTGCGCCGGCGGATGCTGGAGGAGATTATCGCGGAGGCGGCGCTGACGGCGGGCCACACCGGCCGCGCGGCCTTCAGTGACCGGGTGCTGCGGGTCATCGGCAGCGTGCCGCGCCACGAGTTCGTGCCTACCGAACTGCAGCCCTACGCCTACCTCAACCGGCCGCTGCCCATTGGCTACGAGAAGACCGTGTCGCAGCCTTTCATCGTGGCGCTCATGACCGATCTGCTGGACCTGGAGGAAGGCGACGTGGTGCTGGAGATCGGCGCCGGTGCCGGTTACCAGGCAGCGGTGCTGGCCGAGCTCGCGCAACAAGTCTATACGGTGGATATCATCGAAGAGCTGGCGCGGGGCGCGGAGCGCCGGCTGCAGCGGCTGGGGTACGATAACGTCAAGGTGCGGGTCGCCAACGGCTATTACGGATGGGCGGAGCATGCGCCTTACGACAAGATCATGCTGACCGCGGCGCCAGACCTGATCCCGCCGCCCCTGCTCGCGCAACTGAAGCCGGGCGGCCGCATGGTGCTCCCGACCGGCATCCCCGATCGGCAGGCCCTGATCCTGGTGGAGAAATCGGCCGCGGGCAGCCTGTCCACCCGTGAAATACTTCCGGTACGGTTTTCCGAATTGGAGGATCCCGGCGATACCGCCGGCATTGCCTGAACGATACCGCATCCGATCTGTATATAATCGCTGCGGATGGCAAGACAGACGCGCACGATGGCGGTGATGTTCGCTGATATCAGCGACAGCACCAGCCTCTACCAGAAGCTGGGTGACGCCGCCGCCCGCAACATCGTCAATGCCTGCCTGACGCTGATCTCGGGCGTGCTCACGCGCTACGACGGGCGCCTGGTGAAGACCATCGGCGACGAGGTCATGTGCGTTTTCCCCGGCGCCGATCTCGCGGTGCTTGCCGCGAGCGACATGCAGGCGCAGGTCGCCACCACCAGGCCCGGAAACTACCCGGTGTGCCTCCACATCGGCCTCCACTATGGCTCGGTGCTGGTCGAAGACAGCGACGTGTTTGGCGACACGGTAAACGTGGCCGCCTATCTGCGGGCGGCGGCGACCGCCGAGCAGATTCTCACCACCGAGGCCGTGGAGCGCTGCCTGTCGGAGGCGCTGAAAGCCTGCGTGCGGCCGATCTTCCAGGCCGTGCTGAAGGGCAGCGCGCAGGAATCCACCGTCTACCAGGTCATGTGGCGCACCGACAAGGCGGACTTGACCGACATCAACCTGCATTCCGAAAAGTTCATTCCCGGCGACACCGGGGCCCTGCTGGTCATGCTGGACGAGGAGCGCGTGCGCGTGGACCAGTGGCGCCCCAGCATCGTCGTCGGGCGCTCGAAGGATTGCGACCTGGTGGTGCACGATAACTTCGCCTCGCGCCGGCACCTGTCGATCAAGCTGGTGCGCACGGAGTTCTACCTGTTCGACCACAGCATCAACGGCACCTTCGTCACGCTCGGGAGCGGGGAAGAGCTGCACGTGCTGCGCCGGGAATTGCACCTCGACGGCTCCGGCCAGATCTGCATCGGGCGCAGCCGCAGCGAGCAGCCGTCCGAGATCATTACTTTCGAGCGCGACCGGCGGTCGATGTATCGAGTCTAAGGCGCGTGACCGGTGACCGGTGACCGGAATTTCGCAACGCAGGTCTCATCAAATCACTGGTCACTGGTCACTGGTCACTGGTCACTGGTCACTGGTCACTGGTCACTGCTTTCCATCGGCAAGCTCGCGCGTCACGTCGAGGCCGTTGCGTCCCGCCGTGCGCGCCTGTTCCGGGCTTTCCTTGCCGAGCGGGGTCGCCGCGACCATCTCGTAAATGTCGGTCGCGCCCTCGAAAATGCGCCGGGTCATGCCCAGCTCGCCGAAAGTCTTGGCAATCTCCTGCATCTCGGGCACCCAGCGGTAGGCCTTGGGCGGCATGACGGCAATGTTCTTCACCTGCCAGTCGAAAACGTCGCTGCGGCTTTCGCGCAACTCCTTTTCCAGCGCCTGCTCGACGCCCAGTTTGCGCGCCGCCACCAGCAGTTCGACGGCCAGCGCCGTGGTGCCCTTGGTCATGGCGGCGTAGCACATCTTGACGCCCGAAGCGTCGCCAACGCGCTCGGACATCACGCGCACCTGCAGGTTGGGATGGTTGATCTGCCCGAACAGGTAGGCATCGGGCCCCGCGACGTAAATGCGCGGCCGGTCCTTCTCGCCGCGCGGCGGCGGCCCGATGATGCCGCCGTCTATGAACATGCCGCCGGCGTCGCGGATCAGGCGATCGGTGTCGCGCGCCGTCTGTGGCGAGACGGCGTTGAGATCGGCGAAGGCAATCTTGCGGCCGGTGGCCTTGATCGCCGCGGCGGCCTTGCGCGCCACGGCGAGCGCTTCCCCGGGGTTGATGACCGAGATCACCAGTTCGCAGTTCGCCACCAGCTTTTCCATCGAGCCGCAATCGGCGAGCCCGGCCGCGCGCGCAAGGGCCCTGGTGCGCTCGCTGCGGCCGTCGAGAGCGGTATGCACGTTGAAGCCGCTTTCCTTGAGGCGCCCGGCAATTGCCTGTCCCATGTCGCCCGGGCTGACGACGCCGATATTCCGGATCTGCATGCGTGTTCCTTTCCTGGCTGCGCTGTTTGAACGGTTACGCGAGGAGCCGCGATAACGTTGCGCTAGAATACCGCTTTTCCGCCGCAGCCGGCGGCAATCTTTGCCGCCATTAGAATCTGTCTCGAATCCATCCCGTCCTGGCCACAACGGTTAACGCGCCTTGTTGTTGAGATAGGTTCCCATGGTCATCTATCTCATCCTGTTCCTCGGGCTGCTCAACTGGATGTGTTTCATGAGCAGCCGCGTGCTGATGTCGCTCTACGCTATCGAGCTCGGCGCATCGGCGGCGGCGATCGGGTTGCTCATCGCGTTCTACGGGCTGGGGCCGCTCGTGATTTCGGTGCATGCAGGCAAGGTTTCCGATCGCTTCGGCAGCTTCTGGCCCATCGTGGTGGGTTCGGTCGGCCTCGCCATCGGTCTTGCGATCCCCTATTTCTTTCCCGGACTCGGCGTCCTTTACTTCGCGGCGCTGGTGATCGGCGTCGCGCTGGTGTTCGTAAACATCTCCCTGCAGCACCTCGTCGCATCGCTCGGCGACGCCGAGCAGCGCACCCGCAACGTCAGCCTGCAGAGCCTGGCGATCTCCCTCGGCGCGATGATCGGGCCGCTGCTGGTGGGCCTCTCCATCGACCATCGCGGTCACGTGCCGACGTTTCTTTACCTGGCGCTGACCGTTGCGTTCTCCTGCGCCGGCTGGGTCATCTGCCGGCGCGTGATTCCGCACTCAGGGCGAACGTCCAAGAGCGGGGCCACCGGCGGCATGCGCGACCTGCTGGCGCAGCCCGGCCTGCGCCGCATCATCATGGTGAGCGGGGTGGTGATCGCGGGCGTCGATCTCTACAGCTTTTTCATGCCGATCTACGGACATTCGCTCGGTCTCTCCGCCACCATGATCGGGACCGTGCTGGGCGCCCACGCCGCGGCGACCTTTGTCGTGCGCATCGTGCTGCCGCTGCTGGTACGACGCTGGGGCGAGGAACGGGTGATGACAGCCTCGATGTTGCTGGGCGGAGTGATATTCCTGTTCTTTCCGTTCGTGCAGCACGTCGCGCTGCTGCTGCTGCTGTCTTTCGCCCTCGGCCTGGGGCTCGGCGTCGGCCAGCCGCTGTCAATCATCATGACTTACAACCGCGCGCCGGCGGGCAGGGCGGGGGAGGTGCTGGGGCTGCGTTTCTCGTTCGTGAACCTCACCCACATGGTGGTCCCGCTCGCGTTCGGCACCGTCGGCGCCGCGCTGGGACTGATCACCGTGTTTGTGGCCAACTCGGTGCTCATGCTGGGCGCAGGTTACGTGCATCACCGGGGCACGAAGAAAGAGTGACGTGGCGCTCTACCTGATCATGCTGGTGGCGCTGCTGAACCACACCAGCTTCAAGGGCAACAAGGTGCTGATGTCGCTGTTCGCGATCGACCTCGGCGCCAGCCCCGCGACAATCGGAGTGCTGTTTGCGGTGTACTCCCTGTTCCCGATATTGCTCTCGTTCTACGCCGGCAAATTCTCCGACCGCTTCGGCTTTCGGCTGCCGGTGAGTGTTGCGTCGTGCGGCGCCGTTGTTTCGCTGCTGCTGCCGTTTCTCTTCCCGCACCTCGCGACGCTGTTTGTCACCGCGACGCTGGCGGGAATGTGCAATATCTTCTACGTCGTCTCGATCCAGCATGCCGTCGGCGCCCACGGGGTGGGTCCGGAGCGCATGCGCAACTACAGTATCTTCAGCATTTGCGTCGGCGTGACGTCGCTGGTGGGTCCGGTCTTCACCGGCTTCGCCATAGATGGCATCGGCCACCGCGCGACCTTCCTGTTTCTCGCCGCGCTGCCGGCGGTGACGGTGCTGGTGCTGTTGCTGCATCCCGCGGTACTGCCGCGAAGCAGCCATCCCGAGAGGCGGTCCGCCCGCCGGGGCATGGTGGACCTGCTCGCCAACGTGCGGCTGCGCCGCGTGCTGATCGCCACCGCCATTCTCGAGACCGGCATGGAGGTGTTCACGTTCCTGATGCCGATCTACGGGCACTCGATCGGGCTCACGGCCTCGCAGATCGGGATCGTAATGGGCGCGTTTGCCCTGGCGCTGATGGGAGTGCGCACGGTGATGCCGGTGCTGGTCCGCTACTCGAGCGAAGAGCGCGTCTTCAGTCTCTCGATGTTCGTGGCCGCCGCGGCGTGCGTCGGGTTGTCTTTTGCGTCGAGCCTGGCACCGCTGCTGGCCATGTCTTTCGTGCTGGGGCTGGGCGCGGGCTGCGGGGCGCCGCTGTCGATGGTGCTTTCCTACAACCGTTCTCCGGAGGGGCGAACGGGGGAGGCAATGGGGCTGCGGCAGACGGTAAACAAGACCATGGAGGCGAGCATGCCGTTGGTCCTCGGCTTCCTCAGTACGGCACTCGGCTTCATGCCGGTGTACTGGATCGGCGCACTGGTTCTGGCCTGCGGCGGATGGCTGATGCATGGCGATGCCCGGCAGAAAACGGGTGAACGGTAAACGGTGAACGGTGATCGGACAAAACACGTCCAATTCTGTTCACTGTTCACTGTTCACTGTTCACTGTTCACTGTTCACTGTTCACTGTTCACTGTTCACTGTTCACTGTTCACTGTTCACTGTTCACGCCGGTCACTCGTCGAAGGGAAGGCCGACGTAGTTCTCGGCAAGCGCCGTCGCGGCGAAGCGGGAGCTGGCGATGTAGTCGAGCTCGGCGAGCTGCAGGCGCTGCCGCAGCGGTCCCTCTTCGGGAATGCGGTGAAGCAGGGACGTCATCCACCACGAGAAACGCTGCGTCCGCCACACGCGATTGAGGCAGGCAGTGGAATAGCGATTGAGCAGGTCCGTGTTGCCGCTGCCGTAAAAAGCGGTAAGCGCCCGCGCCAGGGCGCGGACGTCGGCCACGGCGAGGTTGAGACCCTTGGCGCCGGTCGGCGGCACGATATGCGCCGCGTCGCCGGCGAGAAACAGCCTGCCGCACTGCATCGGCTCAACGACGAAACTGCGCATGCGGGTCACGCTTTTCTCCAGGACCGGGCCCTCGCGCAGCGCCTGGCCGCTGCTGCCGAGCCGGGTGCGCAGTTCCTTCCAGATCAGCTCGTCCGGCCACCGCGCCAGGTCCTCGTCGAAAGCGCACTGCAGGTAGAGGCGCGACTTCTGCGGCGTGCGCATGCTGTACAGCGCGAAGCCGCGCTCATGGTGGGCGTAGATCAGCTCCCTGGATGGCGGCGGTGATTCGGCCAGTATGCCGAGCCAGCCGAACGGATATTCCTTTTCGTAAACGGTCAGCGCGCCGGCGGGGATGGACGGCCTGCAGATGCCGTGAAAGCCGTCGCAGCCGGCGATGAAATCGCAGACTAGTTCGTGCTGTGCGCCGTCCTGCCGGAAACGAACGCGTGGCGTCGCCGTGTCAAAATCATGCGCGTTCACGTTCGCCGACTCGAACCGTAATTGCCCTCCTGCCGCAAGGCGGGCGGCGATGAGGTCCCTCACCAACTCGTGCTGGCCGTAGACCGTGATCGTCCGGCCGGTGAGCGCTTTGAAGTCAATGCGGTGACCGCGGCCGCCAAAACGCAGCTCAATGCCGTCGTGAACGAGCCCTTCGCGCCGGAGCCGGTCGCCGACTCCCGAATTGACCAGCAGGTCGACCGTGCCCTGCTCGAGCACGCCAGCCCGGATGCGTTCTTCCACGTGGCGGCGGCTGTGGAGCTCGAGCACGACCGAGGCTATGCCGGCGCGGTGCAGCAGGTGCGACAGCAGCAACCCGGCCGGACCGGCCCCGATGATCGCGACCTGGATACGCACGGAGGACATCGTTGGACGGGTCTGCGGACGGAATGAGTGGACGATAATAATCCGTATGAGTGGGACGGGCGAGCAACGGCGGTTTACGTGCCGCCTTATGGATCTGCGTCAACAGCGGCAGGCGATCTGGGTTTAAAATGCGCCGCAGCCCCAGTCGAGGACCAGACATGATGAGAATCCGCAAGCCGCCTGCCGGCGCGCAGCCAGACCAGCCTCATGCGGCCTACAAGAGCACGCTGGAGCGGGCGCCCCGGCAACCCTTGATTCCGCTGCCCCAGGGTGCGACCGAGCTATCCGGGCCGCGCTTCGACCGCACGGTGCTCTACCCGTACCACGACGATCTCACCAAGCAGACGAATGGCGAGCCGCTGGGCGAGCGCATCATCGTCACCGGCAGGGTGCTTGACGAAAACGGCGACCCACTTCCGAATACGCTGGTCGAGCTCTGGCAATGCAACGCCGCCGGCCGCTACCATCACGACATAGATCAGCACGATGCGCCGCTCGATCCGCATTTTCGCGGGGCAGGGCGGGTCATGACCGATGGCGAGGGCCGCTACCGGTTCACCACCATCAAGCCCGGCGCCTACCCTTGGCGCAATCATCAGAACGCCTGGCGCCCAGCGCACATCCATTTCTCGGTATTCGGCCGCGCCATGCTGGAGCGCTTGATCACGCAGATGTACTTCCCGGGCGACCCGCTGCTCGGTTACGACCCGATCTTCAACTCCGTGCCCTCAGAGCGGGCGCGCGAGCGGATGATCGCGCATTTCGATCTCGAGGTGACGAAGCCCGAATGGGCGCTCGGCTACCACTGGGACGTCGTGCTGCGCGGGCCGGAAGCGACGCCCGGCAACTAGAAAAAAGTTTGCAGTTTGCAGTAGGCAGTTTGCAGTTACTGCCAACTGATGACTGCCAACTGCCAACTTTCGGAACGAACATGGCTGAACTACTCATCACCCCCTCCCAGACGATCGGCCCGTTCTTCAAGTATGGACTCGAGTGGCCGGGTGGAGAAACCCTGTTCCCGGACTCGACGCCGGGCCGGCGCATTCGCGTGAGCGGCGTGGTGACGGATTATCAGGGCAAGCCCGTGCCCGACGCCCTCATCGAGTTCTGGCAGGCCGATGCCTCCGGGCGCCTTGGTTCATCGCGGACGAAGGCGAGCGCAGGGTTCGGCCGGGTGCCGACCGACGAACAGGGGCGTTACGGGATCAATACCCTGTACCCGGGGCGGGTTGCCGGCGCCGACGGGCGGATGCAGGCCCCGCACGTGATGGTGGTGCTGTTCGCGCGCGGCCTGCTGAAGCAGGTGGTGACGCGGTTCTACTTTGAGGGCGAAGCCGCCAACCTGGAGGACGCGGTGCTCGCGCTGTGCGCCGCACGCGCGTCGACTCTCATCGCGAAGCGCGATGCCGGTGATGCCAACGCCTACACCTGGAACATTTCCCTGCAGGGCGCGAATGAAACCGTGTTCTTCGAGGTGTGAGGGGCGGCGGCGCGGCATGCATCCTGTTCCACGGAGCGGAACGGATGTCCGCGGGACGCTCTCCGGCGCCGCGTCGGGTAGAATATTCAGCATGAAACGCAGCACGCTGATTCCACTCTGCGACGTATCCAGCGTGGCCCCGGGATGCGCGCTGCGCGCGGAGAGCGAGGGTTGTGTTTACGCCGTGTTCAACGTCGACGGCAAGCTGTTCGTGACCCAGGACGAGTGCACGCACGGCCCCGGCTTGCTGTCCGAGGGCTACGTACTTGACGACGAAGTCGAATGCCCGTTCCACCAGGGGCGGTTTCATATTCCGACCGGCCAGGCGACGTTCGCGCCGGCCACCGAGCCGTTGAAAACCTGGAAGGCGGAAGTCGTCGATGGCAAAGTTTGCATCAACCCGGCGGGACACGAAGGCTGATGCCGGGGAACGAGGGATGAGGGATGAGGGATGAGGGATGAGAGATGAGGGGTAGGAGGACACCATGACGCTCAAGCAGGAACAGAACGAACAGCTGACTCGCACCGGTCCCGGCACGCTGCTCGGGGATCTCTTCAGGCGTTACTGGATTCCCGCCATCCTGGCCGAGGAAATAGCCGAGCGGGACGGGCCGCCGGTCCGGGTGCAGTTGCTGGGCGAGAAGCTGGTGGCGTTCCGCGACACGGACGGCCGCATCGGCATGATCGGTGAATTCTGCGCGCACCGCGGCGTATCGTTGTGGTTCGGGCGTAACGAAGAGTGCGGCCTGCGCTGCGCCTACCACGGCTGGAAGTACGACGTGAACGGGCAATGCGTCGATCTGCCCTCCGAGGCGGAACAGACCGGCATGCGGGCCCGCATCAAACTGAAATCCTATCCCACCATCGAGCAGGGCGGCGTCATCTGGACTTACATGGGGCCGCCCGAACTGAAACCGGCGCCGCCCGAGCTGGAGTGGACGCTGGTGCCGGCTGAGAGCCGGTTCGCCTCCAAGCGCCTGCAGGAGTGCAACTACCTGCAGGCCATCGAAGGCGGCATCGACTCGAGCCACGTGTCGTTCCTGCACAGCGGGGCGCTCAACCGAGACCCGCTCTTCAAAGAGGGCAAGCGGGCCAACACCTACAACCTTGGCGACCGCATGCCGCACTTCGAGGTGGTTGAGTACGAAGGCGGGCTGCTGATCGGCGCGCGCCGCAAGGCGGATAACGAGCGCTGGTACTGGCGCATCACGCCCTTCATCATGCCGTGGCACACGCTGATCCCGCCGCGCGCGGGACACCCGATCGGCGGCCATGCCTGGGTGCCCATCGACGACGAGAACTGCTGGGCGTGGTCGATCAACTACCACCCCAAGCGCGCGCTTACGGCGTCGGAAGTGCAGGCGATGAAGGACGGCATGGGCATACACGTGAAATACGTGCCGGGCACGTTCATTCCGCTCGCTAACAAGACCAACAATTACCTGATGGACCGCGCCACCCAGAAATCGGGCGACAATTACAGCGGCATCGAAGGCATCGCCATGCAGGATGCGTCGCTGCAGGAGAGCATGGGCCCGATCCAGGACCGCACGAAGGAACATCTCTGCTCGACCGACAACGGCATCATCATGATGCGACGGCTGCTGTTGAAGGCGGGCAAGGACAATCGCGACGGCAAGCCGTTGCCGGGGCTGCAGCCCGACGCGCAACGCGTCCGCTCCTGTGCGATCGAATTGCCGCGCGACGTCAAGTTCAAGGACGGCGCCCGGGATGGAATGTTCCGGCCGCTTAACACCGACCCGGTGACTGTTTAAGACACAACGGCGTTAGCCGCAGATAAACGCAGATACACGCAGATAAGAATTCAAGTAAAAAAACAAAATCGGCCTGAAGTATCCGTGATCACCGGTGTCCCTTTCTGTTCGTTCTTGATGTTCATCGGCGTTTATCTGCGGCTGATATTTAGGGTTCCATCGTGGCCAAGTCCAAGCTGCGCCTGACGCTGTCCATCTGGGACTACGACCGCACGCGGGCGCTCGCCGACGGCTCGGTGCGGCCCGATGGCATCGAGCTGAACGTGCTCGAGCTGCCGGTCGAGGAGACTTTCTTCCGGATGGCGCGCTACCGCGAATTCGATCTCGCGGAGATGTCGATGTCGTCGTACACGGTATCGCTCAACCGC
>Ga0184627_10000411_pt1 | contig 16995 bp, 15 predicted proteins | sample PLM3_127_b1_FD_133150 | JGI IMG/M metagenome (GOLD analysis project Ga0184627, IMG submission 133150) | Groundwater sediment microbial communities from an aquifer in East River, Colorado, USA - PLM3_127_b1 | ecosystem: Environmental > Terrestrial > Soil > Riparian zone | place: USA: East River...
CAACCGACCGCGCGTTGAACGGCGATCATTCCGTCCGTTCGAACGCGCGGAGTTAAACCGGCGCATCGCGTCCGGATTTGACCTTAGTTGATTTGCCCGCCCACCGCCACGTTGTGATAAGAAGCTATACCCTTCCAGCCACACGTGGTGTGAGTATCGCTTGCTTGCAGGAACTCGCGCTTAACCGCGTCGGGCGGAAAATAGTGATTGCCCTCAACGATTTCGCAGCGGTCGCTTTCCGCGATGACTTGCCCGTTCCAGACCGCTCTCGGCATACACTCCTCCGCCCCATTTACAGAATAGCTTCAAACGATATTTCCGAAGCGCTACGTGATTTTGTGGTTCATTTAATCGAGTCCGACTTCTTGTTGTCGGACTCGATTCCGAGTTCCTGGATCTTGCGCGTGAGGGTATTGCGCCCGAGGCCCAGCAGCTGGGACGCCTCTATGCGGCGGCCGCCGGAATGGGCGAGCGCCTTCACGATCAGCGCCTTCTCGAACTGGCGGGTGAGCCCGTCCATGACGCCGGTTTCGCCGCGGTTCAACTGCGCTTCGACTTGCTTCTCCAGCGCCGCCGCCCAGTTCTGCGCGGCCGGTGCCGCCTCGGCGGGCAGCTCGTGCGGCAGGTCCTTGACCTCGATCGTGCCCGAGGGCGCCATCACGGTCAGCCAGTGGCAGAGGTTCTCGATCTGGCGCACGTTGCCGGGAAAATCCTGCGCGGTAAGATATTTCAGCGTCCCCTCGGACAGCCGCTTCGCTTCGACGCCGAGCTCCCGGGCGCTCTTTGCAAGAAAATGCCGGGCAAGCAGCGGGATATCGTCGCGCCGCTCCCGCAGCGACGGCAGGCGCAAGCGGATTACGTTGAGCCGGTGGAACAGGTCCTCGCGGAAGAGCCCCTGCTTCACGCGCGCTTCGAGGTCCTGGTGGGTGGCGGCGATCACGCGCACGCTGGCCTTGATCGGCTGGTGGCCGCCGACGCGGTAGAAATGCCCGTCGGACAGCACGCGCAGGAGCCGCGTTTGCAGTTCCTGCGGCATGTCGCCGATCTCGTCGAGGAACAGGGTGCCGCTCTCCGCCTGCTCGAAGCGCCCGCGCCGCTGCGCCTGCGCCCCGGTGAAGGCGCCGCGCTCGTGGCCGAACAGCTCCGATTCCAGCAGCTCGCGCGGAATCGCCGCGGTGTTGATGGCAATGAACGGCTTGGCGGCCCGCGGGCTGTGGCGATGCAGCGCGCGCGCCACCAGCTCCTTGCCGGTGCCGGATTCGCCGGTGATCATCACCGTGGCGTGCGACTGCGACAGCCGGCCGATGACGCGGAACACCTCCTGCATCGCGGGCGCCTGGCCGAGGATCTCGGGGCTCTCCTCCGCTTCCTCGGTCGTAGTGCCCTGGCGCAAGCTCTCTTCCATCGCGCGCCGGATCAGATCCACCGCATGGTCCACATCGAACGGCTTGGGCAGGTATTCGTAGGCGCCGCCCTGGAACGCGCTGACCGCGCTCTCCAGGTCGGAATAGGCGGTCATGATGATGACGGGCAGGTTGGGGTGCAGTGCCTTCGCCCTCTGCAGGAGTTCCAGGCCCGATTCGCCGGGCATGCGGATGTCGCTCACCATCACCTGCGGCGATTCGGTGCGGAGCGCGGCCAGCGCCTCCTGCGCCGACGCAAAGGCCTTGAACGCGATGTTCTCGCGCGTTAGCGCCTTCTCGAAAACCCAGCGTATCGAGCGGTCGTCGTCGATGATCCAGACCGGCTTCATGCAAATTCCGTGAATCGTGAATAGTGAATCGTGAATCGTGCGCGTTTCGTCAGGCAGGCTCTCATGGGCAACTCCTACACGATTCACGATTTACGATTTACCATTCACGGCTTCTTCGACGGGAAGCAGGATCGCGAAAACGGTGTTGCCGGGCACGCTCTCGAAAGAAATCATGCCGTGGTGCTGGTTGATGAAGTTCTGCGCCAGCGTCAGGCCCAGCCCGCTGCCCCCCTCGCGGCCCGACACCAGCGGATGAAACACGCGTTCCTGCAACTCGGCGGGGATGCCGGGGCCATTGTCTGTGATCTCCAGCTGGACCGCGTGGCGATAACGGCGGCGGGCCAGTGTCACCTGCCGCACGACACGGGTGCGGAGCGTGATCTCACCGCCGCGGCGCTCACCGCCGGCGATGGCCTGCGCCGCGTTGCGGACGACATTGAGCGTCGCCTGGATCAGCTGCTCTTTGTCGCCCTTGAGCAGCGGCAGGCTGACGTCGTAGTCGCGGCGGATGACCACTTCGCGCCCGTATTCCGCGTGGATCAGGCTGCGCACCCGCTCGAGCACCTCGTGCAGGCTGAGCCAGGCCGGCTGCGGCAGGCGGTGCGGGGTCAACAACCGGTCCATCAACGATTGCAGCCGGTCGGCTTCCTTCATGATCACCTGCGTGTATTCGTGCAGGTTCGGGCGTTCCAGCTCGCGGTCGAGAAGCTGCGCTGCACCGCGGATGCCGCCCAGGGGATTCTTGATTTCGTGGGCGAGGTTGCGTATCAGCTCGCGATTGGCCTGGCTCTGGTCGAGCATGCGCTCTTCACGCGCGATCCGCAGCTGTTGCTGGATATGGCGGAACTCCAGCAGCAGCTCCTCCCCTTGCAGGTCGCCGCCGGAGAACTCCACCGGCGTTACGGTGCACGACAGGTGCAACCGCGCGCGCCCGCTCACACCGAGTTCGAGGTCGTGCTCGGTGTAGCTGCAATTGTTGACGCGCGCGTACTGGATCGCCGCTATCAGCACCGCGCTGTCGGAAAACAGGTTGTCCAGCGGCTCGCCCGTCACGTTCTTGATGCTCGTCTCGAAAAGGTTTTCTGCCGCCGGGTTCACATAGCGCACGGCAAGCCCGGCGTCCACCAGCACCACTGCGGTCGCCAGCAGGTCCAGACCGGAGAGGGCTGCTGGCGTCACATCAGTGATCCGGATACCGGGAATGAGCAAGAACCGCGCCAAGCATGGCGGCGGCTCGCATGTCGTTATCGCCGGGAGCGGGGCGTCGCCTTACCGGGAGCTGGTCAACTCGCGCCGCAGGCTGGCGATGTTGTCCTCGTGCAGCTTGACCCTCTTCTTGTACGGCTCGAGGCGATCGAGCACTTTCTGGTAATTGCGCTCGCTGCCAAGACGCTGGGATTCCTGCTCCGACAGTTCCCGTCGCGCCTGGTCGAGCAGCTTCTGCTCGTTGGCCATCTCCTGGTCGAGGATCTTGCGCCGCTCGGCATCGCGCTGCCGCTGGGTGTCGCCGTCCACCATGGGGAAGTCCCTGGGAGTCCCTTTCGAGACGGCCTGCGGCTTGCCGGCCGGCAGGACGTTGGTGGGGCCGACATGGAGCACCCTGCAACCCTTGGACTCGGACTTGATGTTGGTGAAGCGGCGGTTGCCGCTGTCGTCCACGCATTCCCAGATATCCGCGTGCGCCGGTACCGCAAGGCACGCCAGCACTAGCGCTGCAGCCAGATTGTCGCTCCTCATAGGTCTATCCTCGCCACCTTGATAACGCCTGACCCACCCCGGCCGCTGACTGGCCGGGGCTGAACCCAATGGCTAAGTCTATGGGATAACTATGGATTCTGCAACGCACTCAATTGGTGCAAGAAATTCGCCGCAGTCTGGGGCGGCGAATTTCTTAAGGAAAAGACCGGACATTTAGTTCTAACTTGCCGGCGGGCTCGCTCGATCCGCCATCGGGCCCGAGGCTCCGACAGTCGCACCGAGCAACATTCTCCATCGCCCGTTTCCTAAGGGATCCTTGTCCAAGGATTTTGTCGGACTGGTTCCGACAATATCCTAAAGGCTGTAATACATCTGAAACTCGATCGGGTGCGTGTTCATGCGGAAGGCGGTGAGCTCTTCTTCCTTCAACGCGATGTAGGCCTGCAGCATGTCCTTCGAGAACACGCCGCCGCGCGTGAGGAACTCGTGGTCCTTCTCGAGTTCTTCGAGCGCCTGCTCGAGCGAATGACACACCTTCGGGACCTTGGCGGCGATTTCCGGCGGCAGGTCGTAGAGATTCTTGTCGATCGGGTCGCCCGGCTTGATCTTGTTCTGAATGCCGTCGAGGCCCGCCATCATCATCGCGGTAAACGCGAGATAGGGATTCGTGGTGGGATCGGGGAACCGCACTTCGATGCGGCGCCCCTTGGGATTGGAGACGAGGGGCACCCGCACGGCGGCCGAGCGATTGCGCGCCGAATACGCGAGATTGATCGGCGCCTCGAAGCCCGGCACCAGCCGCTTGTAGGAATTGGTGCCCGGGTTGGTGATGGCGTTGAGCGCCTTCGCGTGCTTCAGGATGCCGCCGATGTAGTGCAGCGCCAGCTCCGACAGCCCGGCATAGCCGTTGCCGGTAAACAGGTTCTGCCCGCCCTTCGCCAGCGACTGGTGCACGTGCATGCCCGAGCCGTTGTCGCCCACCACCGGCTTCGGCATGAAGGTCGCGGTCTTGCCGTAGGAGTGCGCGACATTGTGCACCGCGTACTTGAGAATCATCATCCAGTCGGCGCGCTTCACCAGACTGTTGAACTTGGTGCCGATCTCGTTCTGGCCCATGGCGCCCACTTCGTGGTGGTGCACCTCGCACTCGACGCCCATTTCCTGAATCGCCAGCACCATTGCGGAACGGATGTCCTGCAGCGAATCCACCGGCGGCACCGGGAAATAGCCGCCCTTGATCGGCGCGCGGTGGCCCATGTTGCCGCCCTCGAATTCATCTCCGGAGGACCACGGCGCCTCTTCCGACTTGATCTTGTAGAACGCCTGGCCCATCTCGATCTTCCAGGTCACCGAGTCGAAGATAAAGAACTCGGGCTCGGGACCGAAGTAGGCGGTGTCGGCGATGCCGGTGGACTTGAGATAGGCCTCGCCGCGCTTGCCTATCGAGCGCGGATCGCGGTCGTAACCCTTGCCGTCGGAGGGCTCAATCACGTCGCACGTGAGCAGCAGCGTGGGCTCATCGGTGAACGGGTCCATGCGCGCCGTATCGGGATCCGGCATCAGCACCATGTCGGAAGCCTCGATGCTTTTCCAGCCGGCGATGGAGGAGCCGTCGAAAAAGTGGCCGTCGGTGAACTTGGACTCGCCGAATGCCGACACCGGCACCGACACGTGCTGTTCCTTGCCGCGGGTGTCGGTGAAGCGGAAGTCGACAAACTTCACCTCGTTGTCCTTGACCAATTTCAATACGTCGGCGACGGTTGCCATCTAGCTCTCCTGTTCTGAGTTATGGTGTGAAGCGAAAGTGGGTAAATCGGGACTTCCTGTCGAGCAGGAAGCATGCCAAGGTTTTTTTTGTGGAAAGCATTGTGCCACAAGCTATTTGTTTCCCCCATCCAGTTCCATGCGCACCAAGCATGTGCCGGTTTCGGCATTATGCACACTATTGGTGCGTATCGGCCATGCCAGGGCTGGCTGTAAAATAGCGCTTACTTTCCAGCTGCATACGCTTTGGGCCCAGGCCGGATGTAGCCCGTATCGGGGCATGAACAACCCTTTCCAGGAATCGTTATGGCAATCACCGACATTCTGAAAAAAGCAGCCGACCGCGCTAAGCAATTTGGCCTGCCGTACAGCGGCGCGCTGACGCCGGCGGAAGCGCACGAAGTATGGCGCAATGAGGCCGGCGCGAAGCTGGTCGACGTGCGCACCCGCGCCGAGTGGGACTACGTCGGCCGCATACCCGGTGCCGTGGAGATCGAGCTGCTCACTTATCCCGCGAACCGGCCTAACCCCGCGTTCGTGGCCGAACTCGAAAGCAAAGTGGACAAGAAGGCGCCAGTCCTGTTCATCTGCCGCAGCGGCGGACGCTCCCACAACGCCGCGATGCTCGCCTCGCAGGCCGGCTACAGCGCAGCTTACAACGTGCTCGAGGGTTTTGAAGGCGACAAGGACGCGCAGGGCCACCGCAATACCACCGGCGGCTGGCGGGCGGCGGGACTGCCCTGGACACAGGGATGAGGGAAAAAACCGTCACCCGTCACTTATCACTCGTCACGCTTTTTGGGCCGGCGCTGGCCGCGAACTCTCAGGCGAAGGTCGAGACCAGCATGCCGGTGGCCAGCAGATAGAGCACGACGGCGAAGACGCGCTTGAGCGGTTTCGCCGGCGTGCGGTGGGCGATGCGCGCGCCGACCGGCGCCATCGCCATGCTGGCAACGGCGATCCAGGCGAGCGCCGGCACGTAGACATAGCCCGCGCTCCATTCAGGCAGCCCCGGCTTGCCGCTGCCCGCCAGCAGATAGCCGAGCGTACCCGCCAGCGCGAGCGGCCAGCCGACCGCGGCGGCGGTGCCGATCGCCTGGTGCAAGCTGATCTTGTGCCTGACGAGGAACGGCACCGTGAGTGAGGCGCCGCCGGTCGCGGTGAGGCTCGACAGGAAGCCGATGATGCCGCCGGCTGCCGTCATGACAACCGCCCCAGGGAGGCTGCCGCCGGCCGCCGGCCTCACGTCAAACAGCATCTGCGTCGCCAAGGCGTAGATGAGGAGGGTGAATGCGACCGTCAGCAGGCGCGTATCGAGCCAGCCCGCGGCAAGCGCGCCCCCGAATGTTCCCGCGACCACACTCGGCGTCATCTTCAGCATCACGCCCCAGTTGACCGACAGGCGCTGGTGGTGGCTGCGCACGCTTGATGCGGAGGTGAAGATGATGGTCGCGATCCCGGTGCCGAGCGCGAGGTGGACGATATGCTCGGGCGCGAAGCCCTTGGCTGAGAAGATGAACGCCAGGACCGGCACCAGCGCCGAGCCGCCGCCGATGCCGAGCAGCCCGGCGAAAAATCCGACGAAGGCGCCCAGCGCGAGATAGGCCCACCACCAATCCATTTCAATGATGAATGATGAATGATGAATGGGCGAGATCTTCTCATGATTTGCGGCAGGCGCCGCCGCTTCCGGGATAGAATACCGGCGCTCCACATAACAATCCTGGAGGAGGAGACATGAGGCCCGTCACGATCCTTATGCTGGCGGCGCTGTGCGCCGTGGCCGGCCAGCACGCCGCGGCGCAAACGCCGGGCGGCTATCCCAGCCGTCCCATCCGCATGATCCTGCCGGCCTCCCCGGGCGGGCCGGTCGACGTCATTGCGCGCACGGTGGGCACGGGCCTGGCGGAGGCACTGGGGCAGCAAATCGTGATGGACAATCGCGCGGGCGCCGGCGGTATCATCGGCGCCGAGATCGTGGTGAACGCCAACCCGGACGGTTATACGCTGATGTTCGCCCATTCCGGGCCGCTCGCGATCGAAGCGGCCCTGCACTCGAAGCTTTCGTACCACCCGCTGACGAGCTTCGCGCCGGTGTCGCTGGTCGCCGAGTCGCCGTACGCGTTGATCGTGAATCCCGCGATACCCGCCAAATCCGTGAAAGAGCTGGTCGCGCTGGCGAAATCGCGCCCCGGGAAGTTCCATTACGCCTCCGGCGGTGTCGGGACCGGGATCCACATGGCCGGGGAGCTGTTCAACCTCGCCGCTGGCCTCAAGATGGTCCACGTGCCGTATAAGGGCGCGGCTCCCAGCATGGCGGCCCTGATGTCCGGGGAGGTGGACATGATGTTCAACGGGGTCTCGTCGGCGCTGCCACACGTCAAATCGGGACGGCTCCGGGCGCTTGCAATCAGCAGCGCGCAACGCACGCCGCTGTTGCCGGATCTTCCCACGGTGGCCGAGAGCGGCCTCACCTACGAAACCGCAGGATGGTACGGTCTGGTTGCGCCCGCGCGCACGCCGAAGCCGGTCACGGCCTGGCTGCAGGCGAGCCTGCACAAAGCGCTGAACGCGCCCGAGATGAAGGCGCGCCTCGCGGCGCAAGGCATCGATGGCATCGCGAGCACGCCGGAGCAGTTGACCAAACATCTGCGCGATGAACTGGACAAGTGGACTGCGGTGGTCAAGGCCGCCGGGCTCAAGGTTGATTGAAACCGCCAGTGAGATTCAAGAAATAGACAGGATTAAGGAATCTCTGCGCGCCAACTTGCGCAGAGATTCCTTAACAAGATTAAAACCAACCCCACCTTCAACAACAGTTTTGTTCTTGTTTTTGATCTAATCCGGTAAATCATGTTAATCCTGTCCATCCTTGGCCTTGATTTTATCGGCGTTCGACCCTCACCCCCGCCCCTCTCCCGAGTGGAGAGGGGAGGCTCGAGCTTGCCCTTCTCCTTGGGGAGAAGGGGAAGGGATGAGGGATGGGCGTTCATCGGCGGCTGAATTCTGCGCTTCGGCATGAAGACGAAGAACATCAAGGTGCCGCTGCGCGACGGCGTGATGGGCGCCCATCTCGCCATCCCGGACCGCGCGCCGGCTGGCGCGGTCATTGCGATCATGGAGATCTGGGGCGTCAACGACACCATGCGGCGGCACGCCGCCGAATTCGCGGAGGCCGGGTTCGTGTGCCTGGTGCCGGATCTGTTCTGGCGGCAGGCGCCGGGGGTGGAGCTCTACGATTCCAGGCCGGAAGACGTGAGGAAGGCGTTCGACCTTTACTACGACTTCGACTACGACCTCGGCGTTCGCGACGTGGAAGACACCTGGAAGCACCTGGCGGGCATGCCGGAGTGCAACGGGAAAGTGGGCGCGGTCGGCTACTGCCTCGGCGGCAAGCTCTGCTACCTGATGTGCTGCCGCACCGAAATCGACTGCGCGGTCGCCTATTACGGCACCTACATCGAGCACCGCATCCGCGAGGCCCCCAACCTGCACCGGCCGTTCATGCTGCACATGGCGATGAAGGACCGCTGGGTGCAGGCGGAGGTCAACGACCTGCTGGAGCGCAGGCTGTCACCCAACCCGCTGGTGACGATTCACAAGTATCCAGGAGCGGATCATGCGTTCGCCCGCCACGGCGGCAGGACCTACAGCAAGCCCGAGGCGGACCGGGCGCTCGCGCTCACCGTCGATTTCTTCAAGCAGCATTTAGGAGTTTGTCGGACTTGCGTCGGACAAACTCCTAAATTGAACGACAGGTTGTGAGGGGTTGCAGTCATGCTGTGATGATTGATGGATGACGACTGAGGGGATGGAGGGGAAAGCCATGAAACGATTACTAAGTGGGATATTCGTGGTGTTGATTATGGCGCTGGCGCCCGCCAGCGCCATGGCGCAGGCGTTTCCAGCAAAACCGGTACGCCTGGTGGTGGCGTTCGCCCCTGGCGGGGCGACCGACACGTTCTCCCGGGTGACCGCCGCGGAGATGAGCAAGAGCCTTGGCCAGCAGGTGATTGTCGAAAACCGTCCCGGCGCGGGCACCACCATCGCGGCCGAACTCATCGCCAAGTCTCCGCCCGACGGCTACACGCTGCTCTTCACCGACCTCTCGACCCATGCCATCACGCCCTCGATCTACCCGAAGCTGCCGTATCACCCGCTGCGGGACTTTGTCGCGGTCGCACCCGTGTCCACGTCGCCGATGATCATGGTTGCGCACCCGTCGGTCAACGTGAGATCGGCGAAGGAGTTGATCGCGCTGGCGAAGAAGCATCCAGGCGTCACCTGCGGCAACGCCGGCATCGGCACCGTCACCCATATGGCGGCTGAAAAGTTCCGGATGCGCGCGGGCATCGATCTTACGCCGGTCAACTACAAAGGCGGCGCCACCTCCACGATCTCGCTCCTCACCGGCGAGATTGCGCTCGTCGTCACCACCATCCCGGCGGCGCTCGAATACGTGCGTACGAAAAGACTGGTGGCGATCGGCCTGACCGCGGAGAAGCGCTCGGCGTTGCTGCCCGACATCCCCGCGCTCGGCGAGACCGTCAAGGGTGTGGAGGCCGCGGTCATCGCCGGCGTGCTGGCGCCCGCCGCCACGCCGCGCGCCGTGATCGAGCGCCTCAACGCGGAATTCGCCAGGGCGGTGGACAGCCCCAGGGCCAGGGAAATCTTCGCGGTCAATGCCGCCGAAGCCATGAAGGCGAGCCCGGAGGCCATGCAACGCTCCCTGGAGCTGGACGTCAAGACGTGGGCGGAGGTCGTGAAGGCGACCGGCGTCAAACTACAGTGATGAGTGGGCAGGTGATTACCACTCATAGTTGGCAGTCGGCAGCCGTCAGTTGGCAGCCGTCAGTTGGCAGTTGGCAGCAATTCCAAACTTCCTGCTGCAAACTGCAAACTGCCCACTGCAAACTCCTTGCTGCCCACTGCAAACTGCAAACTTCGGGCGTCGAATCACGCTGCATGAGGAGCAAACGGTGGCGCTACCGCTGACGATAGATACCCACGCGCACTATTTCCCCGAGTCGTACCTCAAGCTCATCGCCGATCACGGCAAGCGCTGCGGCACGACGGTCGCGGCCGATCCGTCGGGCGCGCGCTTCATCCAGGTCGGCCTGCTGCTGCGCACCGGCCCGATCACGCCGCATTTCTACGACCTCGACCACCGGCTGAAAACGATGGACCGCACCGGCGTGCGCATGCACGCGCTGTCGCTCACGCAGCCCATGGTCTACTGGGCGGACGACGAGCTGGGCCTGCAACTGTGCGTCGCGTTCAACGACGCGGTGAGCAAGGCGCACCGCAAGCACCCCGACCGCTTCATCGGGTTTGCCTGCCTGCCGCTGCAGAACCCCAACCTCGCGCTCGAGGAGCTCGAGCGCGTAGCGCGGCTGCCCGGCATCCGCGGCATCTACATGGCGACCGCGGTGCGCGACCGCGAGCTTTCCGATCGCAGCTTCTTCCAGTTCTACGAGCGCGCCGCCGACCTCGGGCTGCCGATCTTCCTGCACCCGATGATGATCAACAACGAGCGGCTGAAGCAGTACTACCTCATCAACCTGCTGGGGAACCCGTTCGAAACGGCGATCGCGGCCGCGCACCTGATCTTCGGCGGCGTGATGGACGCCTTTCCGAAACTCGAGGTGAGCCTGCCGCACGCCGGCGGTGTGCTGCCGATCCTGCGCGGACGCCTCGACCGCGGCTTCGAGATCCGTAGCGAGTGCAAGGTCATCCCGCGGCCGCCGAGCGAATACCTGAAACGGTTCACCTACGATACCATCGCCTACTCGGAGGCGATCATGGACTATCTCGTCGGCCTGGTTGGCGCCGACCGTATCATGATGGGTAGCGACTACTGCTTCGATATCGCCTACAACGACCCGGTGAAGATCGTGAACGGGATGAAATCCCTGAACGACCGGCAGCGCCGGCAGATCCTGTGGGGCAACGCCGCGCGGTTGCTGCGGCTGGACAAGGGGTGACTCGTTGCTCGTTTCTCGTTGATCGAGCCCGGAAGCGGACCTCCGCGTTTTACACCGCGCCAGTAACGAGCAACGAGAAACGAGTCACTTCATTTCAATGAGACGTAGCACGCAATCCCATTCCGCGGATGTGACCGGAGTGATAGAGAGCCGATTGCCGCGCTGGAGTGTCTGCATCTTCGCCAGCGCCTGGTGCGAGCGCAGCTCGGTGATGCCGACGAGTCGGGTCTTCCTGACGAATTTCAAGTCCACGTTGAACCAGCGCGGATTGTCCTTCGTGGCGCCCGCGTCGTAGTGCTGGCCCCTGCGGTTGAACTGGGTTGGGTCGGGATAGGCAGCCCTGGCGACCTCGACGATGCCGACGATCCCGGGCTCCTCGCAACTGGAATGGCAGAAGAAGCCGCGGTCCCCGGCCTTCATCTCGTCCCGCATGAAGTTGCGGGCCTGATAGTTGCGCACCCCGGTCCAGGCGGTGACCTTGTCCTTTGCGAGGTGGTCGATCCCGTAGGTAGTGGGCTCGGACTTGAAGAGCCAGTAATTCATGATTCCCGAAAATCGTGACTCGCGGATGGCGGCTCGCGGCTCGTGTCAAAAAAAATGCGGCGAACGCCGCATTTTTGTGTGGACCCCCGCCTGTGCCGTCAGGCCAGTATCTTGAACCAACGGTTCAAGGTTAGTCACCTTCCGAGCCCTTTAGGCGCTTCCGCGTCGGATGCGCACACCGGAACTACTTGAGTTGGCGACTAGAGTTAACTATGTTGGTTGAGAAACAAAGCCTTTATCGAACACCGCAGGGGATCCTCAGAACAGTTTGCTCTGATCAACCATCGCCCGATCGAGCACTGTCTCCATGTGATTCATTCTACGCTTCAGTTCCGCCAAGTCAAAACCGCCGACCTTGGTGGTGAGCAATTCGTGCGCGATGTTGAGCGCGGCCATGATGGAGATGCGCTCGATCCCGATTACTTTGCCGTGGTCACGGATCTCGGTCATTTTCCGGTTGAGATAATCCACGGCCTCGAGCAGGCCTTTCTGCTCATTATCCGGACAAGCGACGCGAAATTCTCGCCCCATCACGTTGATCTGCAAGCCCTTTGGTTCCGCGTTCATGCTTCTTCTTCAGGAATCTGGTTAAGAAGATTCTCCAAGCGGTTGGTCGCGGTGCCGATTTTCTCGGTGAGCCGCTTGTTGCTGCCCACGGCAGTAGCCAGCTCCTGGCGCAACTGCTGGTTGTCGGCGCGCAGCCGCTGGCACAACTCGACGAACTGGTTGAGTTTATGTTCGAGCGATTTCAGATCCGCATCCATGCGGCACACTATAGTTTCAAAAATCCTGTTAGGTCAACTGCTAACGTCGATTCTTGAATGTTGTTTGGCATAACGGCCACGGCCGGATAATTGGGCAATTCCCGGGCCATGGCGCGCGGCGCCACGCGTCCGCCACCGCATGCCCGGCGGTGGTCTTAAGAGCCTGACGCGGCATGGAAAACTCCGGTTACAATGGCACTCGTGCGGGACGGCGCCCTATCCGTAAGTGACCGCCGGCCCGCATTCGGTACCGGGTGCCCGGCCGCAATTCATCGCGGCGGGTTAAACGGGAAACAGGTGAGGAAATCAGGACCAGGCGGCCCTGATTTCCGTAAGCCTGTGCTGCCCCCGCAACGGTAAGCGAGTGTGGATACGCCGGGAGAGCCTCCAGCGGAGGTTCTCAGCCACTGGGCGTTTGAGAAATTGCCGGCCGAACATCCGGTAATTTCTTGGCGCTTGGGAAGGCGGTGGATCAAGTTCTCGCGAGCCCGTAGACCGGCCTGGACCAGGAGCTTCCGACGGGGTGATTCAAGCCTGCGACGGAGGCGAGTTGGGTGCAGTTCTAGGAGCAGGACACCGCCGTGGGCTCGCTGCCCATAAGGTGGCCGGCGACAACGAAATGCGCCCAAATCGCCCCGTCCCTGCGGGTTGCGACCAAGAAGCGCGTCTGCGTTGTTGCTCGGCCTAGCAATATCGACATATTGCGTCGACCTCGCGCCTAGCATCCATCGCTTCTTGGACCGCAACGCAGGTTCGAATCACCCCGTCGGAAGCTCCAGAGTGGAAATGCCGCGGGGAGGCGGCGCGTCCGTAGTCGGGGCCGGCCTTCCTGCGTCATTTCCTTGCGTTTTCTAGCATGCGGCGGGCATGCGCAAGGAGCGGCGATGCTTTTCAGGAATGGAACGGCTGCGGTACTGTCAGCTGCGGCGTGGTGCGCGATGGCGGCAGAGGTGCCGGTGACCGTCGGCGAGCCGGTCATCGTCACGGCGACGCGTTTCGAGGACCGTTACCTCGACAAGCCGGTGAACGCAACGGTGATCACCGCGGCGGACATCCGGAACAGCACGGCGAAGACCGTTCCCGACCTGCTGTCGGAGCAGGCCGGCATCGCCATTCACGACTTCTTCGGCAACAACGCCGCAACCACCACCGTGGACCTGCGCGGCTTCGGCGTCACCGGCACGCAGAACACCCTGATCCTGCTCGACGGCCGCCGACTGTCGGACAACGATCTTTCCGGTGTGCAATGGTCGGCGATACCGCTCGCCGCGATCGAGCGCATCGAGATCGTGCGTGGCAGCGGGGCCGTGCAATATGGAGACGGGGCGACCACGGGCGTCATCAATATCATCACCAAGTCGCCGTCGAGAATCGGCAACCTCGCCGTGGTGCAGGGACGGGCGGGCTCGTACGACACGCTGGAGGGCCAGCTTTACGCCAACTATTTCACCGGCAACGTCGGCTTCAACCTGATTGCGTCCGATTTCCGCTCCGACGGCTACCGCGACAACAATTACAACCGCCAGAGCAACGTGCAGGCCGAGGTGAGGCTGCTCACCGAGCGGGGCGACGCGTCCTTCAAGATCGGCAACGACAACCAGAACCTCCGGCTGCCGGGAGCACGCACCGTGCAGCCGAGCGCCGGCATCGATCAGCTCGAGACCGACCGGCGCGGCACGTCCACTCCACTCGACTACGCACAGCGCACCGGCAACCGCGTGACGCTCGACTGGCGTCGGGAAACGGGAATCGGGGAATTCGATTTCGGCCTCGGCTACCGCGACAAGGAGCAGACCTCGTACTTCGACCAGGGCGGCTTTCCCGATTATCGGGTCGCCGACCTGGGTGTGTGGTCGATCTCACCCCGCATGAGATTTCCGCAGCCCCTTGCCGGCCTGCCCAACACGCTTGTCGCGGGCATCGATTGGTACCGCTGGGACTACCGGCTGCGGGTGTCGAATTCTCAGGCCAACATCGCGCAGCCATTCAATACCGTGGATGCGACGCAGGAGAACTCGGCGCTCTATCTGCACAACACGACACAGCTCACGCCGCGCCTGACGCTCGTCGCCGGCGCGCGCCGCGAGCTCTACAAGATCAGCGCCAGTGATTCGTACGATTCCACGGCGCCGGGCGGCGCCTTCGGCTCGGGCGCGCCGGCGGGCAACCAGGAGGAATCGGAGTATGCCTACGAGCTCGCCCTTCGCTATCAGTTCGCCGCGGAATGGGCCGCGGTCGGCAGGATCGGGCGCAGCTACCGCTTCGCCAACGTGGACGAGATCTACGAATTTTCCGGGCCACCTCAATTTTCCCGTGAGTTCCAGTTCCTGCAGCCGCAGACCGCGCAATCCTACGAGGTGAGCCTCGAGCGGAGTAGAGCGAGCGGCGCGCTGCGCGCAACGCTGTTCAACATCGATGTCACCAATGAGATCCATCTCGACGCGTTCAGCACCGGGATCGGCAACACGAACCTGCCTCCATCGCGGCGCCGCGGGTTCGAGCTCGAGGCGCAGCAGGCGTTCGGGAATACGCTGCGGCTCACGGGCAGCTACACTTACACCCAAGCCAAGTTCCTCGAAGGCGTGCTGCCGGGAAGCTCGTTTACTGAGCAGAACGTCGTGATCGCCGGCAAGACCGTACCGCTGGTGTCGCGCCACAAGCTGAATGCGGGCGCCTCCTGGTCCGTCGCCCCCAGGACGCAGCTCAACGCGCTCGTCACCTATGTCAGCAGCCAGTTCATGGATAACGACGAGGGCAACACGTTCGGGGCGAAAATCCCGGCGTACACGGTGGCAGATCTCAAACTCGCGCGGCAGGAAGGCGGCTGGCGCATCTCGGCGGCGGTCAACAACCTGTTCAACGAGCAGTACTACAACTACGCCGTGCGCAGCCAGTTTGTCGCCGACCGCTACAATGCCTATCCCCTGCCCGAGCGCAATTTCACGATGACGGCGGAATACACTTTCCGCTGAATTGGCAAGGAGCGTGAATCCTGATTCGCGATTCGACCCGGCTGCCTACCCGCCCCCGATCGGGGGCGGAGAAGGTCAACAAGATCGACCCACGAATCACGACTCACGAATCACGCCTTTCCCCAAAGGGGCGGTTTTGATATCGTGCGCCTGATGCGCACGATGACCAGCACGGAGCTGTACCTGCGGCTGCTCGGCCACGTCAAGCCCTACTGGCGGGTGTTTCTGTTCGGCATCCTGGGCATGACGGTGGTGGCCGCCACCGAGCCCGTGCTGCCGGCGCTGATGAAGCCGCTGGTCGAGGGCACCTTCATCGAGAAGGACCCGGTCGTCATACGCTGGCTGCCGGTGGTGATCGTCGCGCTGTTCGTGGTGCGCGGCGTTGCGTCGTACCTCGCCACCTACGCCCTGAGCTGGGTCGGCACCCGCCTGGTGACGGACTTGCGCAACGCCATGTTCGCGAGGCTGCTGGCGCTGCCCGCTTCGTTCTACGAGCGGCAGCAGTCCGGGGCGCTCATCTCCAAGCTCACTTTCGACGTGACGCAGGTCACTTCCGCCGCCACCAGCGCGCTCACCATCGTGTTCCGCGACACGCTCGCCATCGCCGGGCTGCTGGGGTACCTGCTGTGGCTCAACTGGAAGCTCACGCTGCTGGCGCTGGTGATGGGGCCGCCGATCGTGGCGGTGGTGCGTCTGCTGAGCGTGCGGCTGCGCAACTCCAGCCGCGAAGTGCAGCAGGCGATGGGCCAGATTACCCAGGTAATCGAGGAGGCGATCGGCGCGCACAAGGTAGTGAAGCTGTTCGGCGGCCAGCAGTATGAACAACGCCGCTTCGCTCACGAGGCCAACAGCGTGCGCCGGCAGCTGATGAAGCAGGTGTCGGCGGGGGCGTCCAGCGCGCCGGTCGTGCAGCTGATCGCGGCGGTCGCGCTGGCGGTGATCATCTGGTTCGCCACGCAGCAGTCGGGCGCGGCGCAGCTCTCGGTCGGCGAGTTCACGGCGTTCGTCACCGGGATGCTGATGCTGACCGCGCCGCTGAAGCGCATCACCGACATCAACGAGCACCTGCAGAAAGGGCTGGCGGCTGCCGAAAGCGTGTTCGGGCTGATCGACGAGGAGTCGGAGCCCGACCACGGCGCGCTCGCTATCGGCCGCGCGCGCGGCGAGATACGGCTGGAGAACGTGAGCCTGCAGTACGAGGGGTCGGAGCGGCCGGCGCTGGACGGGATCGATCTCGCAATCGCGCCGGGAGAGACGGTGGCGCTGGTCGGCCCCTCGGGCGCCGGCAAGACGACGCTCGCCAATCTGGTGCCGCGTTTCTATCATCCGACCGGCGGGCGCGTGCTGCTCGACGGACACGATCTCACGACGCTCACCCTCGGGAGTCTGCGCGCCAACATCGCGCTGGTAAGCCAGGACGTGGTGCTGTTCAACGACACGGTGGCGGCCAACATCGCCTACGGGGAGATGAACGGCGCGGCGGAGAAGAACATCGTAGCCGCCGCGGAGGCGGCGCA
>Ga0184627_10000412_pt1 | contig 16931 bp, 16 predicted proteins | sample PLM3_127_b1_FD_133150 | JGI IMG/M metagenome (GOLD analysis project Ga0184627, IMG submission 133150) | Groundwater sediment microbial communities from an aquifer in East River, Colorado, USA - PLM3_127_b1 | ecosystem: Environmental > Terrestrial > Soil > Riparian zone | place: USA: East River...
TCGCCCACGAACAGCCAGTCGGCGTTCTCGTCGCCGACGCCGAACACCGTCTTGTTGCGCTTTGCGTGCAGCGCGCACGAAGTGCAGGAAGCGACCGCCTCCTGCAGCCCCGGCCACTCCATGCGCATGATCGTGGCGCGGCGATCGGCTGTATCCGTGACCGGTGACCGGTGACCGGTGACCGGTGCTTCCTCGACCGCAGGGCTGGATTCCGCAATCGCAGCGTCCTCTGAAATCGGCGCTTCGGTAGGGTCGCGGCGGAGCTGCCACACGGGCGTGAGCCCCATTTCCTCGAGCATCAGGTTGCGGCGGGTTTTCACGGATCACCGGTCACTGGTCACTGGTCACTGGTCACGGGTCACGGGTCACGGGTCACGGGTCACCGAAGTTCGAGCTGCAGAACGACCGCGTCCTCGCGGGCGTCACCCGCCGGATAATAGCCGCGGCGCACCGCGATCTCGGCAAAGCCGGCGGAGGAATAGAGCGCGATTGCCGCCCGGTTCGACGGGCGCACTTCCAGGAGGATTTTTCCCGCGCCGTGGTCGCGCGCCAGCCTGAACACGAAGTTAAGCAGTTCACGGCCGAGGCCGCGCCGCTGCGACGCCCTCGCCACGCTCAGGTTGAGCAGGTGCGCCTCTCCCGCAGCGATCATCACTACGGTATAGCCGACCACCCCGCCGCCGTACTCCACCATCCAGCAGTGATAACCCGCAGCGAGCGAGTCGCCGAAGTTGCCGCGCGTCCACGGATACGGGTAGATGTCATCCTCGATCGCAAGGACCGCGTCGAGGTCCGCGGCAGTCATCCTGCGATAACCAATAACCAGGTCAAGCTGTGCGCTCATGCGTCGTCAAGGCCACCTTGTCGCGGATATAGACGGGTAACGCCCGCTCGGCGGCGACCGCCCGTCCCGCTTCGAATTCGCGCGCCGCGAGCCGCGCGATATCCCGCGCGTGCGGGAATATCTCCGGCATGATAGCCGAGAGCCGTCCGGCATAGCGCTGCTTCAGCGCCGCCTCATGCGCGGCAAACCCGCTGCCGCAGCCCAACCACTGGCCCGCCGCCGGCAACGGCGCCTCGCCCGGCGCACACAGGTTCGGGGCGTGCACCGGCTCCCAGCCCGCCTCCCCCTTCACGTACGCGGCGTGGTAAATCTCGCCCATCCGGGCATCGAGGCAGCACACCACGCGCCCGCTCCCGGTGGCTGCGGCCATCGCCAGCAGCGTGCTGACGCCTACTACCGGCAGGCCGGCGCCGAAGGCCAGCCCCTGCGTCACGCCGCAGGCAATACGCAGCCCGGTAAACGATCCCGGCCCCTGTCCGAAGGCGATGCCGTCCAGTCCCGCCACCGTCAACTCGTGGCGCCCGAGCAGCTCGTCCACCATCGGCAGCAGCAACTGCGAATGCCGCTGCCCCGCGAGCACCTCGCGCGCATCCACCGCCCCGTCGCGCCACAGCGCGACCGAGCAGTATTCGGTCGAGGTATCGAGAGCGAGGATTTTCATGGCGGTGCGGAGGGTCGCATGCGGATCGAATAATTCTAGCCGATTAGGCATCCCCGTCCATGGCGCATCGTATAATCGCACCGCCATGCGCGAATACAGGATTGCAGCCATTCCCGGCGACGGCATCGGCATCGAGGTGATCGCCGCCGGACTCAAGGTGCTGGAAGTGCTGGCGCAACGCGACCGCGGCTTCCGGCTCACGGTGGAGCACTTCCCGTGGAGCAGCAACTACTATCTCAAGCACGGGCACTACATTCCGGCGGGCGGCCTCGACCGGCTCAAGACTTTCGACGCCATCTTCTTCGGCGCCGTGGGGGCGCCGAACGTGCCAGATCACGTCTCGCTGTGGGGGCTGCGGTTGCCGATCTGCCAGGGCTTCGACCAGTACGCCAACGTGCGGCCCGCGCGCGTGCTGCCGGGAATCAGGAGCCCGCTCGTCAACGGCAACGCGATCGACTGGGTGATCATCCGCGAGAACACCGAAGGCGAGTATTCCGGCAGCGGCGGGCGCGCGCATCGTGGCCTGCCGGAGGAGGTCGCAACCGAAACCTCGATCTTCACGCGCACCGGCGTGGAGCGCATCCACCGCTTCGCCTTCAAGCTCGCGCAAGGCCGGCCGCGCCAGCACTTGACGCTCGTCACCAAGTCGAACGCCCAGCGCCACGGCATGGTGATGTGGGACGAGATCTTCTACGAGGTCGCGCGGGATTATCCCGACGTCGAGACGCAGCGCGTGCTGGTGGACGCCGTCACCACGCTGATGGTGCTCAAGCCGCAGAACCTCGACACGTTCGTCGCTACCAATCTTCACGCCGACATCCTGTCGGATCTTGCCGCCGCGCTCTCGGGCAGCCTCGGCATCGCGCCGACCGCCAACCTGAACCCGGAGCGGAAATTCCCGTCGATGTTCGAGCCCATCCACGGCTCGGCGTTCGACATCACGGGCAAGGGCGTGGCCAACCCGGTGGCTACCTTCTGGACCGCCTCCATGATGCTCGAGCACCTGGGGGAGAGGGAGGCCGGGCAGCGGCTGATGAGCGCGGTGGAAGCGGTGACCGCGAAGCGCATCCACACTCCCGACCTCGGCGGCGAGGCGACGACCGAGATCGTCACCAGTGCGGTATGCGACGCTCTTTAGCAGCTTGTCGGACTTGCGCGCGACAAGCTGCTAAATTGAATAACAGGTTCTGAGTGGGTGCAGTCGACTTGAATGGCGGTTGCGGGTCATTAAATACCTCATTTCAGCCTGCCGGCTCGGCGGTAACAAAAAGCGAGTGCCCCTGCGTTCACTCCGACCGTTAATAACACCAGATCCGGCAGGCTGCTACAATAGCGGCCAGCCGGGGCGGGACAGCGCCTGGCGAGAGTAACAGGCCGTGAATCAAACGCTTAACTACCTCCAGTCCTTCGGCACGATCATTCTGGTTTTGTTCGGGATCAGCGGCATTTCCTACCACTGCTTCAGGGACGATGGCTGGATCGAATCCGCCGTCGGCAACCTGTGGGGCGCGACGATCCAGTATCCGCTGATTGCCATCCCGATCATCATCGGCGCGATCTTTCTCGGCAAGAGTTGGAACCAGTCCCGCCTCACGCACGGGCGCACCAGCAAGCTTCCCGACCTCGTCATCAACGCGTTCATGATCGCCGGCGTCGTCTTCATCGTACGCTGGTTCATGTACGGCACGCTGTAGAACCCGCGGCAAGGCGCGGGCAGCGCGCCTCCCGATCCCGGCAGCGCCGTGATGCCTGGATTCACCCGGCCAGTACGGCCTTATCGGCCTCGAGCCTTGCGATCGCCGCAGTGTCGTAGCCGAGTCCGGCCAGCACGTCGCGCGTATGCTCGCCAGCCCTGGGAATATCCAGCCGCGTGCCGAGGCGCGCGCCGTCCATCTCGATAGGCAGGTTCGGCACCTTGGTCCTGGTGCCGTTGGGCAGCGTGACCGGCGTCAGGCCGCCCGAAGCGTTGAGGTGCGGGTCGTCGAACAGGTCTTCCGGCCTGGCGATCGGCGCGAACGGCAGACCGAGCTCCTCGCACCTGTCCATCAGCTGCTGCCGGGTCATCTTCGCGAAAATGGCGGTGACAATCGGGATGATGCGCGGCCGCTCCTCGACGCGCTGCGGGTTGGTCTTGAGCACCGGGTCGGCAAGCAGGTCCTGCAATCCGAACGCTTCGCAGAAAATCTTCCACTGCGTGTCCGTCACCACGCCGACGAACACCAGCTCGCCGTCGCTGGTCCTGAAGTTGTCGTAGAGCGCCCACGCGCGCACCCGGTCGGGCATCGGCGACACCGGCTTGCCCGTCGCGAGCCCTTCCATCATGTGCTGCGCCATGAGAAATGCGTTGTTCTCGAAGAGCGCGCTCTGCACGTATTGGCCCTTGCCGGTCGCGGCGCGCTGGTGCAGCGCGGCGAGGATCGCAATGGCGCCGAACATGCCGCCCATCACATCGTTGACCGAAGCGCCGGCCCGCAGCGGCCCGTAGCGCCCGCCGGTCATGTAGGCGAGCCCGCCCATCATCTGCACCACCTCGTCGAGCCCCGTGCGGTGCTCGTAGGGGCCGGGCAGGAACCCTTTCATCGAGCAATAGACGAGCCCGGGATTGAGCTTGCCCATCGCCTCGCAGCCAAAGCCGAGCTTGTCCATCGCGCCGGGCCGGAAATTCTCGGTCAGCACGTCGGCGCCGGCGATGAGCTTCAGCACCGCTTCGCGCCCTTGCGGCGACTTGAGGTCGACGGCGAGGCTCTTCTTGTTGCGGTTGTAGGTCGGGAAAAAGCCCGCGCCCGAGGCGACGAGCTTGCGCGTGTGATCGCCGTCGAGCGGCTCGACCTTGATCACGTCGGCGCCGAGGTCGGCGAGCACCAGCCCGCAGGTCGGTCCCATCACGACGTGGCAGAACTCCGCGACGCGAATGCCTTGCAACGGCAGCGGTTTATTCATCGCTTGCACAGACCCCTCCTAGCAGCCTGTCGGACTTGTCATTTTGAACGGTTGGCGTGAACGGATGGGTAGTCGTTCTTGGCTACGGCGGAGCCGACAGGCTGTATAAATACAACCTTGCTTGCCTAACGACCGAACACCATTCAGCAAAACTGCAACCCCTCACAACCTGTCATTCAATTCAGGAGTTTGTCCGACGCAAGTCCGACAAACTCCTTATGCAACTATTTCTTAGCGGCCAGGATGTCCTGGATGCCGCGCAGCGCGAGCCAGTAGCCGAAGATGCCGAACCCGGTGACTACGCCGCGGCTGGCGGGGGCAATTTCCGACACCCTGCCCCGCCGCGCGGGATTGGAGATGTGGAGCTCGAAGGTGGGGAATTTCACCTGCCCGATGGCGGCGGCCAGTGCGGGATGGCCGGTCGTGTAGCCGGCCGGGTTGATGATCGCGGCATCCACTCCGCCATCGTGCGCGGCGTAGAGCTGGTTGATGACCTCGCCTTCGACGTTGGAGTGGAAAATCTCGACCTCGACCTTCAACTCGGACGCGTACTGGCGGATGTGCTGGTCGTACTCCGGCAGCGTCATTGGCCCGAAAGTTTCGATCTGCGACTTCCCGCGCATGTTCATCCCGGCGCCGTGGATGACTAAGACTCTTGGCATGACAGGGTTCTCCTTAACTATCAGATACCCCGCCACTTTACTGCATCTTTGGTGATACAGTCCGACAGGCTGCTAGAAAACCCGGCAAACCCGAAGGAGAAACTCTATGAGCATCAAGCGCCACAACCCCGGCCCCGTCCTGTGCCGCGCCGTCGAGCACGGCGGGCTGGTCTATGTCGCCGGCACCACCGCCGACAACCGCAGCGCCAGTTGCAAGGCGCAGTCGGAAGAAGTGCTGAAGAAGATCGACGCCGCGCTGGCCGCCGCCGGCAGCAGCAAGTCGAAGCTGCTGTGGGCCCAGGTCTGGCTCGCCGACATCCGCGAGAAAGAACAGATGGACGCGGCCTGGAAAACTTGGGTGGATCCCGACAACAAGCCGGTGCGCGCCTGCGTCGAAGCGCGCCTCGGCACGCCCGATACGCGGGTCGAGATCATGGTTACCGCCGCCAAGTAACCCGTGGGTTGTGGGTTGTGGGTTGTGGATCGAATAGCACTGCGAAACGGTCACGCAGGTCGTAGGAGTCGACCCACGACCCACGAATCACGACCCACGATTTTCCCAGCCTAGCTGGAGGCGCTGCGCCGCGACTGGACTTCGATGTCGGCCATTTTCGCCAGGTCGCGGTGCAGCCGCGCGACGCGCTCGATCTGGCCCTTGGCCGGGAAACGCTCGTAGAAGCCTTCCATGCGGAACTCGCGCATGCGCTCGGTCCACGGCGCGAGCCGCTTTTCCCAGCGCGCCTGGCGGCCGTCAGCCGGCTCGGCATCGACGCGCGCGAGATCGGCGCACACGCGGATCATCGACTTCAGCGTCACCGGCTTGGTCACCATGTAGTTCGGATGCCCCCAGGAGGTGGTCCATACCTTCTGGCACGCCTTGAGGAAGTCCCGCACGACGGCGTAATAGCGGTCGACCTCGCGCATCGCGTTGGAGGAGCGCTGGATCTTGCGCCACTCGCCGCTCACCCAGCGGTGCAGCTCGTTGAACAGCTCCGCCTGCAGTATCCATTTCTCCTGCTGGCTGCGCCCGCCGAGGCGGTTGATGCGGTACTTGAGCGGGCTGTCGCCCTCCCGGTAGAGCTTGTCCACCAGCCGCGCCGCGAACCGGCGGTCGGGCTCGGCCCACGAAATGCGCTCGTAGAGGTCGACCAGGTGGCTCTTGTTGATGCGGGTCGGCGTGGAATTGATGATGACGAACATTTCCGCGGCGAAGTCCTCGCTGCGGCCGTCGAAAATCACGCACGGCACGTTGATGTTGTTGCCCTCCCCGGGGCGCTCGCGCAGGTAGAACTGCAGCGCCGCCAGGCGGTGCTGGCCGTCGATCATGAGGAACTTGGAGCCGGGCTCCTGGAGATGGCCGACGCTCTGCTCCGAGCCCAGCGGCTGGAACTGGAGCTTTTCGCTGGTGAACAGCAGCACGGTGCCGGGGATCGGCGGCTGGCTTACCGCCATTTCGTAGAAATTCTTGAGCGCCCGCACCTTGGCTCGCGACAACTGGCGCTGGAACGCCACGTCGTTGTGCTCGATGCGGGCGATGAACTGGGCGATCTCGTCGCTCTGGGAAATCGTCTGCGGCACAATCTGGTCCCCCTCCCCGTAGTAGCGGCTGAGAAACCGCACCTTGGCAAGAATGTCCTTGGCCGGGTAGCTGACGAAGTAGAAAACACCGTCTTTTTGTCGGATGCGCGTTGCAAGCATGGTCTTGTTATCCCGGGATTATTTGCCTGGCATCTGCAAACTGAATACCACCCGGGAACTGCCGACCCGGGCGGCGAAACGGCAAACATTCTAGCGGTTTAGGGGCCTCAATGCGAGGCAGCCCCCCCGGCAGGCCACGATGTGGTCTAGCACGACGTCATAGGCCCGCAACGGGGCGGAGAACTCAGGCGCGGACGAGGTCGAGGGCTGCGAAACGTCCGTTCAGCGCGCCGGGGGCGTCCACCCCCCACCAGCGCTCGAGCACCGTGGCGTAGAGGTCGCGGAAATCCACCGCAAATGGCAGGTTGCCGCTGCCGTCCAGGCGCGCCAGTTCGGGCGGCGCCCCGTAGAGGCCGCCCATCACCCGCCCGCCCATCACGAAATGGGCGCTGGCGGTGCCGTGGTCGGTGCCGTTTGAAAGGTTCTCCCGCGGCCGGCGCCCGAACTCGGAGTAGGTCATGACCATCGTCGAATCCCAGCGGCCGATTTCAGTGAGTGCGCCCTTGAGCGCCACCAGGCTTTCCGCGAGGGCCTTGAGCAGTTGCGCATGGCGGGCCGGCTGCCCGCTGTGGGTATCGAATCCTCCGAGCGAGAGCTTGATCACTGCCACCCCCGCTCCACTCGCCACCAGCTGCGCGGCAGTGCGGACCGCGTTGCCGAAGCCATGGGCCGGGAATGCAGTGACGAAAACGTGGTTGCCGTGGAGCCGGGCGGCGGCCCGCACGATGTTCTGCTCGACCTTGAGTATGTGATCGAGCGCGGCGTTGCGGGCCTGCCCCGCCGGCGCCACCAGCCTGGCCTGCCGCAGGAACTGCTCCGGGTTAGTGAGCGCGATCGTGCGCACGCCACCTCGCAACGGGCCCATCTCGGCGCCGCCCACCACCACGCCATCGGCCGCAAATGACTGCGGCGCCGGCGCCGCGCCGAACGCGCGCGCGAGCCAGCCCTCGGTCAGGTACTCGTTGCTCTTCGACGCCGTGTCCCAGATGTCGATCGAGCGGAAGTGGGAAAGATTGGGGCCGGGATAGCCCACGCCCTGCACCACTGCCAGCTCGCGGCCCTGCCACAGCGCCATCAGCGGCTCGAGCGCCGGGTGCAGGCCGGCCTGTTGGTCGAGCTGGAGTACCTGGTCGCGCTGGACGGCGAGCCGCGGGCGCAGCTGGTAGTACGCGAAATCGGCATACGGCACCACGGTGTTAAGGCCGTCGTTGCCGCCCTTCAGCTCCACCAGCACCAGCAGGCGGTCGTAGCTTGCGCCCGCCCGCTGCGCAAATGCGGGGCCAGGCACTAACGACGACACCGATGCGGCACCGATTGCGTTCAAGAACTCACGTCGATTCATGGATTGCTCCGCATTTGCGAAGGATGAAGGCGGAAGGCGGAAGGATGACCCGATTTACACCGTCTTTTCCCTCATCCCTCATCCCTCATCCCTCATCCCTACTTCAGTTGATACACCGGGTCCTGGACCAGGTGACGGATCAGGTCCAGCCCCTGCGCGTCCGCCGGCGGCTCCTGCACCGGGGCCGCCGCGAGGACGACCTGCCGCAGCAGCTGCGGCCGGTCATCGAACTGCGACAGCCATTTCCCGCCGTCGAACTGCACATCGAGCATCGCCCGCAGGAAGCGCTGGCGCCCGTCCGTCATGCGCTCCGCGACTTTCGGCGGTTCCATGCCCCCGCCCGCGGCCATCATCGCCCGCGTCTCCTCCACCCGGAACAGCCGGTCGAGGAAGGCCTTGCGCCCCAGCAGCGTCGTCGAATTGATCCACGCCTCGCCGCCGGGCCATCCCTTGACGTTGGGCGGGGCCAGCAGGTTCTGCCCGAGCTGGGCGATGCTCAACACGAACGGCAGTGGCTCCCCGGTCGTGAAGCTGAACTGGCGCAGCGTGCCGACTACGAGCTCGACCGGCGACTTGATCAGCACCGCGCGGTTGCGCGGCTCGTAGAACGCGTCGGAGATGAGCAGCGCGCGCAGGGCCGGCCTGATCTCATAGCTGGACTCGCGGAACACTTTCGCGATGCGCCCGACCGTGGCGGGGTCGGGCTCGGGCGACACGAACTCGCGCCACAGCTTGGCGGCGATGTGCTCGGCGGTCTGCGGCTGAGCCAGCAGAATGTCGAGCACTGCGTCGCCATTGAAGCTGCCGCTGCGGCCGAGCACGTTCTTGACGCCGTCGTCGTGCGCGAGGCGGCGAAATACGAACTCCCCGCGGTCGGGGTCGATGCCCCAGCCGGTGAAGGCGCGCGCCGCCTCCTTGATGTCGCGTTCCCCGTAATGACCTTCACCGAGGGTGAACAGCTCCATCACTTCGCGCGCAAAATTCTCGTTGGGCTGCCCCTTGCGATTGGACGCGCTATCGAGGTAGATGACCATCGCCGGGTCGCGCGCGACGGCGTGCAGCAGCTCGCCGAAGTTACCGAGCGCGTGGCGCCGCAGTAGCGCGTTCTGACGGTACATCAGCTGCGGCGAGCGCACCTTCTGCTGGCTGGACACGAAGTGGTTGTGCCAGAACAGCGTCATCTTTTCGGTGAGCGGCGACGGCGTCACCAGCATCTCGGTGAGCCACCACGACTGCAGCTCGAAACCCTTCTGGAACACCTCGCGCAGCGCCAGCTTGCGCTGTTCCGGGCTCATGCCCCGGAACCGGCGCAGGGATTCGAATGGCTCGCTCATCCACGACGGCGGCGGGGTTACCGCAGGCTTGCCGGTCCACGACACCAGGCGATCCACCGCCTGCTCGCGCGTGAGCGCGGCGAACGTCTCGATGTCTGCCGGACTGGCGGCGAAGCTCGTGCGGTTGAGGAGGTGCCGGGCGTCGTCGATACCGAGCAGCGCTGCCGCTTGAGCAGGAGAAGAAACGGAACCGCCAAGAACGCCAAGAAGAGCAAGGGCAGGAATCGAACCGCCTAGCAGCTTGTCGAACTTTCGCCCCCGACAAGCTGCTAATTTGAACCACACGTTGGAACGGGTCGCAGTCATACAGCCTGTCGGCTCGCTGCTGACCAAATGCGAGTATCCATGCGTTCACACCGACCGTACATGACACCAAGTCCGACAGGCTGCCAGTCAACTCCCCTTGCCTTTGCTCGCGCCAGCGCGGGCCTTGCGTGCGGCCTCCAGCTCTTCCGGGGTCACCATGCCATCTTTGTTGGCATCGATGCGGTCGAAATCGCGCGCCAATTGCGGCATGCCCTTTTGGGCTTCCTCGCGACTGATCCGACCGTCGCCGTTGGTATCCGCCTTCTTGAAACGCTCCCGGCTCCGCGCCTGCATCTCGGCGCGGCATTTCTCGGGATTGGCCTTGCACTCTTCCCGGCGCTGCTCCGCCTTCGCCTTCAGCTCGCGGCATTTCTCGGGATTGGCCTTGCACCACTGCTCGCGCTTCGCCTGCTGCTCGGCGCGGCATTTCTCCGGATCGGCCTTGCACTGCTCCCGGCGCTCCTCCGCCTTCGCCTTCGCCTCGCGGCACTTCTCGGGGTTGTCCCGGCACCACTGCTCGAAACGGGCCTTGCGGTCGCCCGGCGCCGCGCTGCCGTCGGAGCGCACCGTGGCGCCCGGCATGCCTTCGGCCGCGAACGGCGACACAGTGGGGGTGGCGAACGCGAACAATGCTGCTGCTGTAATCAATAACCGCTTCATGTTGCCGCTCCTTATCGAGGGATGATGTAAATGCCGTTGCCCTGGTAAATGCCGGTGTTGCCAGTTGGATACCCGAAGCCCGCCTTTGGTGTCTGAAAATACGGATGCTGCTCGCCCGGATTCACGGCATTCGGCGAGAACAGGGGGCGATATGGGTTCTGGTAGTTGGGGTCGGGCAACTGGTCCAGGCGGGGGCCGCCGGCGCGGTCGTGGGCCAGCGGCCGGGGGCGCCCTTCATCCTGGCGCGCCGGCTCGCGGTGGCGCTGGACTTGGTACCGCGGCTGCTCGAGTTGGCCGCCATGCGCTTGTGGCCTGGACCCACCACCCGCCAGCGCCGGGGCCGCCGCCAGGCCTATCGTCACCGCTACCGCCACCTCGACGCTTCCAAAAGTCCTCATAACGGTTCTCCTTATAGCAGCCCGTCGCGCGCGGGTGCTCGACGGGCTGCTATCGCCGGTAAATCTCGCGGTTGGCACGATCGAGATCCTTCTGCAGGTCGCGGCGTTCCTCTTCGGTAAGCTTGCTCTTGTCGCGCTTGTCATGCCCGCCACGCTTCTCCCGCTCGCCGCGCTGAAACTGTCCGTTGCCCTTCTTCATGGGCTGCCCCTGCGCCTGCACGCCCATGCCGGGCCGCCAGTCGCGGGCGTCCGCGATCGGCGGCGCGAGCAGCACGCAGGCAACGGCAATCCAGGGCAGCCATTTAACCACGTTGTCTCCATCTAGTAGCCTGCCGGACAATTCAGTCCGACAGGCTACTAGCGCATCGTATGCTTTTTCGGCGCGCTCAGGAAACAGCGCTCCGGCTCTTTTTGAAACAATTTGTTTCGGCGCCGCCGCCCGCAACAATTGCTTACAAATTTCTGGCACGCAAGTGCCTGAACAGCTAGGATTAGGAGCCCGCAACCTGGTGAAACCCACGATGCGCTGTCACGGTTTCGGCTGCGGGTAGCAGTCCAACAGCAGGAGTCTTAATTTTCGTATGAAAATTCGCAAGGCTTGGGCCAAAACCGCGCCAGCCCTAAAGGGTTGCGGCCAGAATCGTCAACGCGCCGTAGCGTGGAGCAGGGATCGGCGCAACGTGGAGCAGGGGCCCGCTTGCGGGATGCGACCGTGGAGCCGATCAAGGCGCGTCGCTTCGACTGCCGATCCATGCGCGTCACCGGGGGTCAGATCCCAGAGGGTCCCTCTTCCGCCCCTCGACGCGCCCGTTTGCGGGGATGCGACCGCGCAGGCGCGTGTGAGGACCGCGCATTACGGCGCTCTCATGTCCCGCTCCGGGGTCGCATCCAAGCACACAACGCTCGGAACCTGCTCCGCCCTGCGCGGGACGCTTTGTCGCTCGGCTTGCCAATATCGACATATTGGCTGTACCTCGCTTCGCGCCATTGCCAATTCTGGCTCGCAACGCACGCGCGTTTCACCAAGTTCCGGGCTCTGCCATGCCTGAATCAAAGATGAAAATCCTCGTCGTGGACGACGATGTACGGCTGCGCGACCTGCTCAACCGCTATCTCACCGAGCAAGGTTTCGCGGTGCGCGCGGTGGCCGACGCCAACGACATGAACCGGCAGCTCGCCCGCGAGCGCTACGACCTGATGATCCTCGACCTCATGCTGCCAGGAGAGGACGGGCTTTCGGTATGCCGGCGCCTGCGCGGCAGCGGCGACGCCATGCCGATCATCATGTTGACCGCCAAGGGCGACGACGTGGACCGCATCGTCGGGCTGGAAGTCGGCGCCGACGACTACCTGCCGAAGCCGTTCAACCCGCGGGAACTGGTGGCGCGCATCCAGGCGGTGCTGCGGCGGCGCCCGCCGACCCCGCCGCCCGGCGCCCCCACCACCGAGCTGCAGACGGTGGAATTCGGGGCGTTCCGCTTCAACCTGGCGGCGCGCAACCTCACCCGAAACGGCGCGGACGTGCCGCTCACCACCGGCGAGTTCGCGCTGCTCAAGGTACTGGTGCAGCATCCGCGCGCGCCGCTGTCCCGGGACAAGCTGATGGAACTCGCGCGCGGGCGCGAGTTCGGCGCGTTCGACCGCAGCATAGACGTGCAGGTGTCGCGCCTGCGCAAGCTGCTCGAGCCCGATCCGGCGAAACCGGTGTTCATACAGACCGTGTGGGGGTTCGGCTATGTGTTCATTCCCGACGGCAAACCCGGTGAACAGTGATCGGTAAACAGTGAACGAAAAAATCGATACCATCGGCAAGCGCTCAGCGCTTCTGCCCCACCGTTCTCCGTTCACCGTTCACCGTTCGCCATGACTTTTTTCCCCCGCACCCTGCTGTGGCGTAGTGTGCTGCTGATCGCGCTGCTGCTCGCCTTCGCGCATTTCGCATGGCTGCAGATTTTCCGCGTGAGCGAGCGCGAGCCGCGGGCGCGGCAGGTGGCGCAGCAGATCGTGAGCGTGGTTAACCTGACCCGCGCGGCGCTGATCACCGCGCAGCCCTCGAAGCGCTTCGAACTGCTCGACGAGCTGTCCAGGGAGGAAGGCATCCAGGTTTACAGCGGCCACCCGGGCGAGCGGATCGTGCCGCTGCCCGACCGCCCCTTCCTGAAGCTGGTGGAGAGCGAGGTCAGGCGGCAGCTCGGCGCCCGCACCCAGCTCGCCTCCAGCCGCGACGGCATCCGCGGCGCGTGGATCAGCTTTTTCATCGACAAAGATGAATACTGGGTGTTCATGCCGCGCTCGCGCCTGGAGCGCGTTGATTCCCTGCGCTGGATCGGCTGGGGGGCGCTGATCCTGGCGCTCGCCTTGCTCGGCGCCTACTTGATCGTTTCACGCATCAACCGCCCGCTGCGGGAGCTCACCCGCTCGGCGGATGAGATCGGGCGCGGCAAGACGCCGCCGCCCGTGGCCGAAACCGGGCCGTCGGAGATCCAGACCCTCGCCGGCGCCTTCAACCGCATGGCGGCCGACCTGAAGCGGCTGGACGAGGAGCGCGCGCTGCTGCTCGCCGGCGTATCGCACGACCTGCGCACGCCGCTGTCGCGCATCCGCATCGGGCTGGAATTGATGGACGACAAGGGCGACGCGGCGCTGAAGGCAGGCATGGTGCAGGATATCGGCGACATCGATGCCGCGATCAATCAGTTCCTCGACTTCGCGCGCATCAGCGACGGCGAGGCGGCGGTCGCCGACGGCGATCTCAACGCCATCGTGCGCGAGGCTGGCGAGCGCTACGCCCGTTCCGGCAAGGCCGTTACGACCCGGCTCGAACCGCTGCCGCCGCTGCGCCTGCGCCCGCTTGCCGCGCACCGCCTCATCGTCAATCTGGTGGAAAACGCCCTGCGCCACGGCAATGGCGAGGTGGAAATCACGACCGCGGTGCAGAACGGATCCGCAGTGCTGGAGGTGCTGGATCGCGGGCCGGGCATTCCGGCGGGCGATGCCGAGCGCATGCTGCAGCCGTTCACGCGCCTTGACCGGGCGCGCTCGACGAGCGGCACCGGGCTGGGGCTGGCGATCGTGGACCGCATCGCGCGGTTGCACGGGGGGAGCGTGCAACTGCTTGCGCGCGACGGCGGCGGCTTGCGCGCCCGCGTCGAACTGCCAATCAAAACCTTAAATTAGCCGCCAAGACGCCAAGGCCGCCAAGAAATTCAATAATGGAACCGCAGATAAACGCGGATAAGATCAAAAACCAATTTAGCCGCCGATGGACGCCGATACACGCCGATAACTACAAGAACAAAAATAGACAGGACTAATCGGCTTAGAAAAAACAATTCCCCTCCTGCTGCCGGAGGAGGGGTGGATGCGAAGCAGACGGGGTGGTGGGAGGTCATCCCTCCTCCCTCCTCCCTCCTCCCTCATCCCTCATCCCTCAGATTGAACCGCCAAGCACGCCAAGAGAAGCAAAGACGAGAATAAGAACAGAAGACTTGGCGCGAATTAGCCCCCAACTTGCCAGAAAGCTTCAAGACAGAATTCTTAACGTTGTGCTCTGCAGCGGGCCACCACAGACGGTTGAATTAGCCCAACGCTGACGGCGTCGGCTGCAGCCGAATGTTAGGCCGACGGGAGGTCAATGTACCGCTCGACGACTAGCTTCGGCTTACCGCTTCGAAAGAAAATCTCCGCTGTCATGTTAAATTCTCCCCACGCGGCCGTTCTTATCTCAAAGTTGGACCGTCGGTCCGTGACCGTGCGATCAGGATCTTTGAATGTGGGATGTAGGTGATAGATCACATTCTCGACGTCATTGAGCAATTCTGGTTCATCTGCGTCGAGTGCGATGCGAAGGCGGTAGTACTGCAACCGATCTCGGTCTAGACTCGCGTCGCGGACAGCTTGATGTGTTATGTAGATAGCGTGAGGGAGGTCGTCTACCGTTCGTGTGTCTTCAGTTGCTACTAAGGTTTTTGCCGTCGACGGTGGCGACTGGATAGTTCCAATCTTTATCCCGCTCGGTCCCGCCTCGAACGAGGCACCACTACGGATTCTCTCGGCTATCGCAACGAGTACTGTCTTGACCCCTGCGCGGAACCAGATTGCCAGCCCAACTAGAAACAGAGGCCAGATCAACGACTGAAAGAACGGTATCCAATCCTTCATTCTAGCTCCCTCGGCCTAACTTTGAAGTGGACGGCCGAAAAGCCGTCTTATATGGCGGCATTTTGCACCGCGGGATGTACACCTTTAAGCTTGATCTAAAGGAAATCACCATTGGCGATTGTCCGCAGGTGCAATCGGGCAAATCTGCCGCGTGTTGAACGGCGAGAATCTCGTCCGTTCGAACACGCGGAGTTAAACCGGCGCTCTGCGTCCGGCTTTAACCGTGCTTGGCGGCTAGCTACCGGTTTTTCTAGTCCCGGCACGACCCGGACTTTTGTTTGATCGAAGCAAGGAACGCAGCGCCTTGTTTACGGCGCGGTCGTTCGGGAACGCGCGCGCGATCTGGGGTTCAAGCACTACGACGTTGGTCGAGGTGGAAATCCTCGCCACGTACTTCCCGCGAACCAATTGCCCGAAATCGGAACGCTTGTACTCCGGTCGCAATTCGTCGATCGACCTACGATTGGCCTTCTTCATAAATTTCTCTTTCGCCCTTCGTCACAAGACGAGCGCTGATAATGCGAATTGTATCCCCTTCCTGTTCCGTGTGAGAAACAGTCAGCAACCGGTTTTGCGTGGAAAGGCCGAATGTTACGAACCGCTCTTCAACTTCCGAGTGGTCGGGGTCACGGCCGGTTGCCGAGAGGGGGTCACGAAAGACGGTTGCTGCTTCCTCGAAAGAAACCCCGTGTTTACTGAGATTCTCCGCTGCCTTTCGCAGATCCCACGCAAATCGCAATCTACGCTCCCTTAATGGTGTACCTATCTACTTGGTAGGTCAGTTTTTTCTTTTACTTTATTGGCGTCTTGGCGCCTTGGCGGTTCATAACAACCGTGAATCGTGACTCGTGAATCGTGATTCGACCCAACCCGGTGTCCAGTGACTGGTTCATGAACCCGCGCGTTGAACGGTGATCGATTCATCCGTTCGAACGCACGGAGTTAAACCGGCGCTCTGCGTCCGGCTTTAACCGTGCTTGGCGGCTAATGTCCGATTTGCTTTTACGGATACAAGGCCCAGCCGACCCGGTCCGTCTGGGCCTTGAAGAAGTGCCCCTCCACGGTGGTGACGAACAGCGTGGTCAGGTCCGGGCCGCCGAAGCAGCAGTTGGTCGGGCGGTTCGCCGGCACGGGATGGGTCTCCAACACCCGCCCCGTTGGTGAAAACACGGTGATCATCGCCCCCGGTCCGCTCACCTCCCAGCCATTGGTGGCGACGATATTGCCATCGGCGTCCAGGCACATGCCGTCGATGCCGCGGTGGACGCCTTTCGCATCCTCGCCCCACGTGAATAAAGTCGAATAGGTGCCGAGGCTGCCATCGTCGCGGATTGGATAGGCGCGCAGCTCGCGCGCTATACCCCGCGTATAGCTGCTCTCCGCAACGTATAGGGTGCTCTGATCTCTCGACACGAGGATGCCGTTGGGCTGGGTGGTGTCGAACGTGACGCGCGTCACCTTGTAGCTGCCGTCCTTCTGCGGGTCGGCGCGCAGCACCGACTGGTTGTCGAGTTCCATCACCTCGGTCTTGTCCCAGTTGCCCTCGTTCACCGGGTTGGTGAACCAGATGCGACCCTTGCGGTCGATGGCGAGGTCGTTGGGCGTGTTGAGCCTCTTGCCTTCCACGCGGTCGGCGATGACCACATTGCGGCCGTCCGGGTCGAAGCGCAGGATCGAGCGTCCGCCGGAGCAGCAGCCGAAGAGACGGCCCTGGGCATCGTACGCCAGTCCGTTGGTGCGGTTGGTGTCGGTGCGCCAATCCCTGATCGCGTTGCTGTTGAATTCGTAGCGCAGGATGCGGCTCGCCCGGATGTGCGTGAAGTACAGATGCTCGCCATCCCACACCGGCCCCTCGGTCAGCGGAACGGCTGACGGTTTCATCAACAACTCGAATTTCCACTGCATGATCGCTATCGCTCCTCAAA
>Ga0184627_10000413_pt1 | contig 16897 bp, 13 predicted proteins | sample PLM3_127_b1_FD_133150 | JGI IMG/M metagenome (GOLD analysis project Ga0184627, IMG submission 133150) | Groundwater sediment microbial communities from an aquifer in East River, Colorado, USA - PLM3_127_b1 | ecosystem: Environmental > Terrestrial > Soil > Riparian zone | place: USA: East River...
ACCCGCCCTACTTGTCCCCTATGCCGTCGCGGTCGTCTTGGGCGTCCGTTTCGCCGCGGCGGTCGTCTTCGTCTTCGCGGCCTTCGCGGCAGTGGCGGCCGTCTTCCGCTGCTCCGCCGTCTGCGCGCCGAACTTCTTCGTGAACCGCTCGACGCGGCCTTCCGTGTCGATGAGCTTCTGGCGTCCCGTGAAGAACGGGTGGCAGGCCGAGCAGATTTCCAGGTGGAGTTCGGGCTTGGTCGATCGCGTCTTGAACGTGTTGCCGCACGCGCAGCGCGCGTCGACCTCCTGATACTTCGGGTGGATCCCTTCCTTCACGGCGAGCTCCTTCAGAACACTGGGAAAAATGAATTATACCATGCGCTATACTGGTCGGGCTTGACAGCGCTGGTCCCGACACCAGTCCCGACGCCAGCCCCTCAGTCAATCCCTCCCGGTGGAGCAGGACCGCAGCCCGACCTCTCGATCGTGGTTCCCGCATTCAACGAGGAAGGCTCCATCGCGAGGTGCCTGCGCGAGCTGCGCGCCCACGTGGATCAGCTCGGCCTCGTCTGGGAGATCGTCGTCGTCGACGACGGGAGTGACGACGGGACGGGCGCGGTGGTGGAGCAGCATGCCGCGGCGGACCCGCGAATCCGGTTGATCCGGAGCGGCCGCGGAGGGAAGGGCGCCGCGATCCAGCGCGGAATGCTGGAGGCGCGTGGAGCCTGGCGGTTCATGGCGGACGCCGACCTGGCCATGCCGCCCGACAACCTGGATCGCTTCATCCGTGTCGCCAGTGACAGCCTGGCGCCACATATCGTGATCGGGTCGCGCGAGGCCGCGGGCTCGCAGCGCGTCGGGGAGCACTGGCTGCGCCACGCGATCGGACGCGTCTTCAACGGTTACGTGCGGCTGCTGGTGCTGCCGGGCATCACGGATACGCAATGCGGCTTCAAGCTGTTCAGCGCGCAGGCGGCCGACGCCCTGTTTCCGCGGCTGACGATCAAGGGGTTCGCGTTTGACGTCGAGCTGCTCGTGATGGCGCGGCGCGCCGGCTTTGAGATTCGCGAGGCCGGCATCGTGTGGCACGGCCGCGCCGACAGCCGCGTGGCGGTCTCACGCGGCGCCGCCGCCTTTGGCGACGTGCTGCGCGTGCGGTGGAATGCCTGGACGGGCAGGTACGGGTCTCGATCGTCTCTCGTAGGTCAACGGTCAAAAGTCAAAAGTCAAATTCTCTAGCGAGACACTAGCTCTTTCCCGCCGCCATCGCGGCGAGGAATTCCGCGTTGGTCTTCGTCTTCCCCATCTTCGACAGCAGCAGCTCCATCCCCTCGCTGGGGGAGAGCGGCGTCAATACCTTTCGAAGCACCCACACGCGATTGAGCTCCTCCTTCGGCAGGAGCAGCTCCTCCTTCCGCGTGCCGCTCTTGGTGATGTCGATCGACGGGAATACGCGGCGATCGGTCAGCTTGCGATCCAGGTGGATCTCTGAGTTGCCCGTGCCCTTGAACTCCTCGAAGATCACCTCGTCCATGCGGGACCCGGTGTCCACGAGCGCGGTCGCGACAATGGTCAGCGAGCCGCCCTCTTCGATGTTCCGGGCGGCCCCGAAGAAACGCTTCGGCCGCTGCAGGGCGTTGCTGTCGACGCCGCCTGACAGGACCTTGCCCGACGCCGGCACGATCGTGTTGTAGGCGCGCGCCAGGCGGGTGACCGAGTCGAGCAGGATGACGACGTCCTTCTTGTGCTCGACGAGCCGTTTGGCCTTTTCAATCACCATCTCCGCGACCTGCACGTGGCGCTGCGCCGGCTCGTCGAACGTCGATGAAATGACCTCGCCGTGGACCGAGCGCTGCATGTCGGTGACTTCTTCGGGCCGCTCATCGATGAGCAGCACGATCAGGTACACCTCTGGATGGTTCTTCGTGATGCTGTTGGCGATGCTCTGGAGGAGCATCGTCTTGCCGGTGCGCGGCGGCGCGACGATGAGACCGCGCTGCCCCTTGCCAATTGGCGTCAACAGGTCCATCACGCGGCCCGACAGGTTGTCGCTCTCGGTCTCGAGGACGAACTTCTGCTGCGGATACAGCGGCGTGAGGTTCTCGAAGAAGATCTTTTCCTTCGTCTTCTCCGGCGGCTCGAAGTTGATCGCCTCGACCTTGATCAGCGCGAAGTAACGCTCGCCGTCCTTTGGCGGCCGGATGACGCCCGACACCGTGTCGCCGGTATGCAGATCGAACTTCCTGATCTGCGACGGTGAGACGTAGATGTCGTCGGGACCCGGCAGGTAGTTGTAGTCTGGGGCGCGCAGGAAGCCGAACCCGTCAGGCAGCGTCTCCAGGACGCCTTCGGAGAAGATGTTGCCGCTCTTCTCGGCGCGGACGCGCAGGATCTCGAAAATCAGCTCCTGCTTCCGCATCCCGGTGGCCCCGGCAATGTCCAGTTCCTTGGCGATCTTCGTCAGCGCGGAGATGCTCATCTCCTTCATGGCCGACAGGGAGATGCTCTGCGCCGGCGGTGCCTGGGCGGGAGCCTGCGCCGGAGGCCCCTGGGCGGGTGCGCCCTGGGCGGGCGGTGCCTGGGCGGGCGCACTCTGTGCGGGTGCACTCGCAACGGGCGTGGCGGCAGCCGTGGCTACGGCGCCGTTTGTTTTGGCAGTGTCGCGATCAGCTTCCACAGTTCTTCCAATCCTTCCCCCGTCTGCGCTGAGACCAGCGAAACGGGGACGTCAAACAACGATTCGAGTTCACGGCCGTGACGCGTGCGCTCGGCGCGCGTCAGTTTGTCCGCCTTGGTGCCGACGATCCCGCGGGAACAGGGCTTCGACTGCAGCCACCCCCACGCTTCCGCATCCGATTCGAGACCGGGGTGCCGCGCGTCTACGAGGAGCAGCACTCCAATCGGGATCCGGGATTCGGCATTCGGGATCCGAGTCCCAAGCCCCGAGTCCAGAGTCCCGAGGGCCCTGGCAAAATACGCCTCCGTCAGGCGATTGAATTCGGCGGCGGAGGCGTCGCCGCCACGGGCATACCCGTATCCGGGCAGGTCCACGAGGTAGAGCGCCGGCCCCGACCCCCGCTGGACGCGGTAGAAGTTGGCCAGACGGGTTTTGCCTGGCGCCGCACTCGTGCGCGCCACCTTCTGCCTCACCAGCGCGTTGATCAGGCTCGATTTGCCCACATTGGACCGGCCCACCAGGGCGACTTCCGACAGCCGGTCACGCGGAAAGTCACGTGCGCCCGCGGCGCTCGTGACGAATTCGGCCACGATCCGCACAGCGAACGCCTTTCACCGTCACAAAACACCGAGGCACCGAGGCACCGAGGCAGGCATCTAAATTGGATTCTCGGTGTCTCGGTATCTCGGTATCTCGATGTTCCGTGAAGGTGAATGACGCTACGAATCAGTGCGTGCGGGTATCTCCCGCGTCCACAACCTTCGCCACCACCGGTGCCGCGGGGATGCGCGCCGGCAGGGGATCGACCAACGCAATCTTCAGTACCTCGTCCATCGTCGACACCAGGTGCAGGTTCAGGGCGTCGAGCACGTTCTTCGGGATGTCCGCGAGGTCCTTTTCGTTGTCACGCGGCAGGATGATGTTGGTGACGCCGGCGCGATGCGCCGCCAGGACCTTTTCCTTGACGCCGCCGATCGCCAGCACCTTGCCGCGCAGCGTGATTTCCCCGGTCATCGCCACGTCGCGGCGCGTCGGAATCCTGGTAAGCGCCGACACGAGCGTCGTGGCCATCGTGATACCCGCCGATGGCCCATCCTTCGGGATCGCCCCCTCTGGCACGTGCACGTGGATGTCGATCTTCGAGTGGAAGTCCTCGGCCAGATTGAGCTCGGCCGCCTTCGATCGGACCCAGCTCAGCGCCGCCTGGGCGGACTCCTGCATGACGTCGCCAAGCTTGCCGGTGAGCGTCAGCTTGCCCTTGCCGGGCATCAGCGTCGCTTCGGTCACGAGCAGCTCACCGCCGACCTCGGTCCACGCGAGCCCCGTGGCGATGCCGATCTCGTTCTGCTCCTCGGCCATGCTCGGGCGGAAGCGCGGGACGCCGAGATGCTCGGTGACCTTCTCGCTCGTGATCTCTTCCTTATACGTCTTGCCCTCGACGACGACCTTGCGGGCCACCTTGCGGCAGATCGACGAGATCTCACGCTCGAGGTTCCGGACGCCCGCCTCGCGCGTGTAGCGCTGGATGATCGTCTGGATCGCGTCTTCATGAATGACGATGTTGTTCTGCGTGAGGCCGGTGCCTTCGATGGCCTTTGGCGCGAGGAAGCGCTTGGCGATCTCAATCTTTTCGTGCTCGGTGTAGCCGGCGAGCTGCATGACCTCCATGCGATCGCGCAGCGCCTGCGGAACCGTGTGGAGCACGTTCGCGGTGCAGATGAACATCACGTGCGACAGGTCGAACTCGACGTCGAGGTAATGGTCGAGGAACGCGTTGTTCTGCTCCGGGTCGAGCACTTCGAGCAGCGCTGCCGAGGGGTCGCCGCGGAAGTCCATCGACATCTTGTCAACTTCGTCGAGCAGGAACACGGGGTTCTGCGTGCCGGCCTTCTTCATCATCTGGATGATCTGGCCGGGGAAGGCGCCGATGTAAGTGCGTCGGTGTCCGCGGACCTCGGCCTCGTCGCGCACGCCGCCGAGCGACAGGCGCACGAACTTGCGGTTCATCGCGCGGGCGATCGACTTGGCCAGCGACGTCTTGCCGACGCCGGGAGGCCCTGAGAACGTGAGAATCGTCGCTTTGGGCTTCTTGACGAGCGAGCGGACAGCGAGGAACTCGAGGATGCGATCCTTGATCTTCTCCAGGCCGTAATGGTCCTCGTGGAGCACGGCTTCCGCGTGCTTCAGGTCGCGGTTCTCGCGGGTCTTCTTGTACCAGGGCACCGCGATCAGCCAGTCGAGGTAATTGCGCGAGACGGTCGCCTCGGCCGACATCGGCGGCATCGCCTCGAGGCGCTTCAGCTCCTGGACGGCCTTCTCCTCGACGTCCTTCGGCATCTTCGCCTGTTCGATCTTCTTCTTCAGCTCGTCGACTTCGTTGCCCTTCTCGTCCTTGCGCCCCAGTTCCTTCTGGATCGCCTTCATCTTCTCGTTGAGGTAGTACTCCTTCTGCGCCTTCTCCATCTGTTTCTTGACGCGAGACTGGATGCGGCGATCGACCTGGAGCTTGTCCACCTCGATCTCGAGGATGCCGGCGATGCGGTTGAGGCGCTCGAGCGGCGAGATGATCTCGAGCAGGTTCTGCTTCTCATCGACGCCAACGAGGAGGTGTGCGGCGATCGTGTCGGCGAGCTTGCCGGGGTCGTCCACGCGGACGGCGGCAATCATCGCGTCGTAATGAAGGTTGTTCGACAGCTTCACGTACTGCTCGAACAGCGAGACCACGCGGCCCATCGTCGCCTCGACGTCGCCGGTCGCTTCCTTCTGCTTCGCCAGGATCTTCACGACGACACGGTAGAAGCCCTTGTCTTCCTTCCACTCCACGGCGCGCGCGCGATCCACGCCCTCGACCAGCACCTTGATGTTGCCGTCGGGCAGCTTGAGGCTCTGCACGACGTTGGCCACGCAGCCCATCGTGTAGACGTCATCCGTCTTCGGGTCGTCGATCGAGGCGTCGTGCTGGGCGGCGAGGAAGATCCGCTTGTCCTTCAGCAGCGCGTGCTCCAGCGCACGGGTCGATGACGGCCGCCCGATGACGAACGGCATCATCATGTGGGGGAAGACGACCACGTCCCGGAGGGGGACGATGGGGAGTGTTTCGTAGACTTCCATGAGGGTCCTTGGAAACGCGGCGGCTGCAGCCGCCGCTCTACAGATGACCGGGTCCAGCCCGGCTGCTGTAGCGCGGGGGGTTCAGCCCCCGCGACCTATCCAGCTTTCTCTATAAGAGTAATCGATTTGTCCTTGGCTTCGACGACTTCACGGGTCACGACCACCTCGCGCAGCTTCTTCTGGCCGGGCACCGAATACATCAGGTCCAGCATCAGGTCCTCGATGATCATGCGCAGGCCTCGGGCGCCGATCTTGCGCGTGAGCGCCGCCTCGGCGATGGCCTCGAGCGCGTCGTCGGTGAAGCGCAGCTTGACGTTCTCGTACTCGAAGAGCTTCTGGTACTGCCGCGTGATCGCGTTGCGCGGCTGCGTGAGGATCTGGACGAGCGCAGGCTTGTCGAGTTCGTGCAGCGTGCCCACCACCGGCAGGCGGCCGACGAACTCGGGGATGAGGCCGTACTTGATCAGATCTTCAGGCTCCACCGCTTCCAGTGTCGTGCCGACCTCGCGCTTGTGCACCGACTTGACGTCGGCCTTGAAGCCAAGCGTCTTCTTGCCGACGCGGCGATCGATGACCTTCTCGAGGCCGACGAAGGCGCCGCCGCAGATGAAGAGGATGTTGGTGGTGTCGATCTGGAAGAACTCCTGGTGCGGGTGCTTGCGGCCGCCCTGCGGCGGGACATTCGCGACCGTGCCTTCCAGGATCTTGAGCAGCGCCTGCTGGACGCCTTCGCCCGAGACGTCACGGGTGATCGACGGGTTCTCATCCTTGCGGCAGATCTTGTCGACCTCGTCGATGTAGATGATCCCCTGCTGGCACTTCTCGATGTCGCCGCCGGCCGCCTGCAGCAGCTTCAGGATGATGTTCTCGACGTCCTCGCCGACGTACCCGGCCTCGGTGAGGGTCGTCGCGTCGACGATGGTGAACGGCACCGAGAGGAGCTTGGCCAGCGTCTGCGCGAGCAGCGTCTTGCCCGTGCCCGTGGGGCCGATCAGCATGATGTTCGACTTCATCAGCTCGACGTCGTTGCGGCTGCGCGGCTGCTTCTGGATCTCGATGCGCTTGTAGTGGTTGTAGACGGCGACCGCGAGCTTCTTCTTGGTGCGCTCCTGGCCGATGACGTACTCGTCCAGGAACTTCTTGATCTCGGGCGGCGAAGGGAGCGACGACCGGACACCGCGGTTCTCGAACCGGTTGTCGTCCGCGATGATGTCGTTGCAGACCTCCACGCACTCGTCGCAGATGAACACGGTCGGGCCCGCGATCAGCTTGCGTACATCGTTCTGATCCTTGTTGCAGAACGAGCACCGGAGAATCTCAGTCTCGCCGTTTTTCTTCACCATAGTCGTCTTTGGTCTCTCGCCTTGCGTCTCTGATCCTGACCTTTGGAGGAACCAAAGACCAGAGACTAAAGACTAGAGACTGTAGGGCTTACCCCCGATGTTACACCCGTTTCCGGATGACGTCATCGATAATCCCGTATTCCTTCCCCTGGTCCGCCGACATGATGTAATCGCGCTCCGTGTCCTCCTGGATGCGCTTGACCGGCTGCCCCGTGTGGTTGACAAGAATGTCATTCAGCCGCTCGCGCATGCGCAGAATTTCCCGCGCCGCGATGTCGATGTCCGTCGCCTGACCCGCCAGGCCCTGCATCAGGGGCTGGTGGATCACGATGCGCGAGTTCGGCAGCGAGAAGCGTTTCCCCTTGCTGCCTGCGGAGAGTAATACCGCCGCCATCGACGCCGCCTGTCCGATGCAAATGGTCTGCACGGCGGGCTTGATGAACTGCATCGTGTCGTAAATCGCGAGCCCAGCGGTAATCGACCCTCCGGGGCTGTTGATGTACAGCATGATGTCTTTGTCGGGATCTTCCGCCTCCAGGAACAGCATCTGCGCGATCACCAGGTTCGCAATCCCATCGTCGATCGGCGTCCCGATGAAGATAATGCTGTCCTTGAGCAGCCTTGAAAAAATGTCGTACGCCCGCTCACCACGGTTGGTCTGCTCGACCACCATCGGCACCAGTTGGGCGCGTGGCTCGATCACATGGCGCATAGCATCGGTCTTGTCGGATTGTCGCTGAGATTAGGCGGATAGGCGAGTGACTGAACGAGCGCTCACTCAGCAGCCATCTTAGCACGCGACAACGCCAAGTCAACCGCCTTCTCCCGCCGCAAACCCGCGTAAAGGCGGGAGATTCCGCCCTCCTTCTCGAACTGTGCTCGTAGGGCCGCCGGGGTCTTTCCCGCCCGGGTTGCGAAACGTTCGATCTCCTTATCGACCTCTTCGCCCGCCACCGTTATCTGCTCCCGCCGGGCAATTTCATCCAAAACCAGGGCGCTGGCCACGGCATCCCGCGCCGGCTCCCGTTGAGCTTCACGGAATTGCGCCCAGTCGATTCCTGTCTGGCGGGGGTCCACTTTTTGGGACATGAGCTGCCGGGCGAACTCCTCCAGCCTCCGGTCCATCTCGCGCTCGACGAGGGAGGTGGGCAGTTCGAAGGTGATGCGCTGGGAGAGCTGCTTGAATAACGCGGATCGGACCTGGCGCCTCGTGTTGTCCTCTGCTTCGTCCCGGAGGTCTGCACGGACCCGCTCCCGCAGCGCGGCGAGCGACTCGAACTCGCCGAGATCCTTGGCAAACTCGTCGTCCAGCTCGGGCAGCACGCGGCGACGGATACCCTTGAGGGTGACGGCGTAGGTCTGATCGGTGTTCGCCAGGTCCGGTGCGGGATAGCTCTCGGGAAAGTGGATCGTGAAGGTCTTCGACTCGCCGTCGCTCATCCCTGCGAGGTTGGCGTCAAATCCCGGAGGATTTCCGCGCGCGCCAAGCTGCACCGTGACGTCGTCGTGGTGATCGACCTGGCCGTCGGGGCCGGTGCGGTCGAGGTGCAGCACCACGACATCCCCTTCGGCGACAGCCCGCCCTTCGACGGGTTCGAGCTTGCCGGCCCGTTCGCGGAGCCGCTGCAGCATGTCGTCGACCGCTTCCTCGGTGATGTGCACCGGCGCGCGCCGCAGCGTGATCGCGGAGAGATCGCCCGGATCGAAGGACGGGACCGTCTCGACCGCCGCCGTGAACTTGAGCGGCTGGCCTTCCTCGAGGGCAACGTCCTTGATGTTCGGCGTGTCGACCGGCTCGATGCCGCGTTCCTGCAGGGCTTCTTCCACGGCTCGCGGAATGAGGCCGTGCATCACGTCATGGAGGATCTGCTCCCTGAACCGCTGCTTGACCAGCGTCTGCGGCACCTTTCCGGGGCGGAAGCCCGGAATCCGCGCCTGCTTCGAATAGCCGCGCGCGATGCGGTTGATCTCCGCGTCCACCACCTCGGTCGGGATCTCGATGGTGAGGGTCTTCTGGGTCTCGCTGACGTCCGTGAATTCGGTTTTCATGGGAGAGACAACTCAGAGCATCTGCGGTCCGCCTTCGCCGCTGCGCGGCTTCGGCGAGACGCACCAGCCTTCGCGAACCGTGCGTGAGCTTGCCTAGCCGAAGCTCGCGCGCGTGGGCACGCGAGCGAAGGCTGGTGCGAAAGGGGAGACTCGAACTCCCATGGCCTCACGGCCACCAGATCCTAAGTCTGGCGCGTCTGCCAGTTCCGCCACTTTCGCCCGATTTCAGAATAGCACGGCCGATTGTGCTGTTTCTGTCGCGCGATTGGCGCCCATTTCAGACCGACCCTGATGAGCTCTCCGGCGGATCCGCCGCCCCTTTCCAGTCGCTATCGAGAATCGACCAGAGCACCTGGTCGTGATACTCCCCCTGCCACAGAAACGAACCCCGCAGCACACCTTCCGGCGTCGCACCCAGCTTCCGCAGCGCGCCGTTGCCGCGGTGGTTTTGCACGCAGGCTCGGGCTTCGAGCCGGCGGACGCCAATCGTGCCAAAGACGAAGTCGCCCACCAGCCGCGCGGCTTCGACGAAAAGCCCCGTGCCCCAGAAGGGCGACGCCAGGGCAAACCCCCATTCGGCGATCGAAAATGGAGGCTCGAGCGATCGCACCTGGAACAGGCCGATCGCGGTGGACATTCCGGTGGGCACGACCGCAAAACAGACGTACTGACCGGCCGCCCGTTGCTGATGCGTCAATGTCACGAAGCGTGCGAAGGCGTCCCGGGTCGCCGGGAGCGGGGAGAGAAACCGCGAGACGTCCTGCGTGCTCAGCACGGCCAGCAGGGGCGACGCATCCTGCTGAGTGACTTCGCGCAGGCTCACGCCTCGGCTCGTCAGCACCGGAACTGACTGGCGCCAATCGGTGGAGACGGCCTCGACGCTCGCGGCCGGTCGCGCGTCACCGGTGAGGCTGCTTGATTCGGGTCGAGAGAAACCTGTTTCCACGGCTCACCCCTGCGGGTTCTTCCCGGGTCTCCTGCGAGTTCTGTACATGTGGAGCCGTTACCCGGCCCTTCCCGCGGGATGTCCGGACTTAGAAGCTCAGTCCCAGAGTCCCCAGGAATTGCGGGGCGGCATTGACGTCGGACGTCGCCTCGAGCGTGCCGGTTCCGGAAGCCACGGACGCATAGGCGCCGGTGCCCTGCCTGATGGCGAGCTCGACATCCCGCACCACGACCCGATCGCCGGCACTCCCGGCCTGAAACGATCCATTCAGCACCACTCCACTGATCGTGCCGAGTTCCTCGACAGCCCCATCGGGACCGAGGCCCGTGACAACGAGGTGCCAGGTGCCGGAGGCGATCTCGCCGTCGTCCTTGCAGTCGAACCCTATGGAGAAGGAGCCGCGCAGATCTCCCGAGGCGTCACCGGCGGCAAAGTTATCCAAGGAGCAGATTGGCGACACAATTCCGCCGCGCAGCGAACTACGGTGCCAGGTGCCGGGCGTCTGTCCGTGCACGTTGATCACTTGTGCCCCGGCAAGAACGAACGCCACGAACGAAAGTGCTCTGAAACGCATCGTTAACCTCTGAGCTATCGGCTGCCGCCGGGCAATCGGTTGGACTGCACATTACCACTATCGAGCGACCCTTGTACGCCGGCCACTTTCTTGCCTCCGACGTGTATCGTGATACTGAACGTATCCCGTGCACGACCGGGTTCGCCCATGTCGGAGGCGATCGCCTCGAACGTGGCGCTGACGCCGTTCCACATACCTACGCCCGTGAAACTGACCGTATCCACTTGCGGCCCGTCGCGACCGCGGCCAGGAGCGAAGCCGGGGTTGTCACTGAAGGTCACGGACGTGACGACGTGCGAGACGAAGCGATCGTCGCGAGGTTCCCCACCGCGGCCGTTCCTCCGGTTGTCATCGTCAGAGTCGTCGTCATCATCGGCGCCCGGACGCGCGCGGTCGATGCGCAGCGTGACAAATCCTCGCTCGCCAGGCCCGACGCGCTCGCGGACATCAAACGTGAAGTGATTTCTCGCGCCGCCGGCAACGATGAACCCCTCACCGTGCATACGGCCCTCGGGACTCACCGTCAGGGTGCCGTTGACGTGTTTGATCGTATAGTTTGGATCGAGCGCTCCGCTGACCACGATTGGATAAGTACCCGCCGGACTCCCAGGAACTGCCGCGGTGGTCACGGTCGGCTGGACATCCAGGCTCGCAGGGGTGTCGCCATTCATCAACCCCGCATATGTGACCGTGAGCGCGGGATTGGGCTTTCCAACAAGCCGTTCCTTGTCATTTGCGGTCACCATGAGCGCAGCGGGCGTGATCGTCAGCGTCGCCGTGTCACTGGCCGCCGCGTAGTTCGCGGACCCGGCGTACGAGCCCAGCACCGCGTACGGGCCCGCGTTGGTCGGCGCCCCCGGGCCCGGCGCATACGTAAAGCTCAGCGCCCCCAGGTCCGCGCCCCCGACCCCCGTCACCGTACCCGTCGCCCCGTGCGGCGCTCCGTCATAGGTAAACGTGCTCTGGGGCACGACCACCGTCGGCGTCGCCTTCTCGATCGTCAGCGTCGCCGTGTCACTGGCCGCCACGTAGTTCGCGGACTCGGCGTATGAGCCCAGGACCGCATATGGACCCGCACTGGTTGGCGCCCCCGGCCCCGGCGTGTAGGCGAAGCTCAGCGCGCCCAGGTCCGCGCCCCCGACCCCCGTCACCGTGCCCGTCGCCCCGTGCGGCGCTCCGTTATAGGTAAACGTCGTGTCGGGCACGACCACCGTCGGCGTCGCCTTCCCAATCGTAATTTTCAGTGAGCCGTTTGTCGTGCTCAGGTAGTTAGCCGTTTCCGTCGACGTCGCGGTGATGGCATACGTGCCCGCATCGACAGGCGCGGTGTCTCCCGTCACGCCGTTCGCGTCCGTGTACGTGAACGCGGGCGTGCCGAGCGGCTCGTCAAACACGCCGGTGACGGACCCTGTCGCCTCGTGCGGGGTGCCGTCGTAAACGAACGTCCCGCCGACGACATCGATTGTCGCGGGAGCTTTGTCGACGGTCAGCGTGGCGGCACCAGATGACGCAGTGAAGAGTCCCGCTCCGGCAAAGCTCGCCGACGCTCCGACAGCGTAGGTTCCGGCGCCAATCGCCGAATCCCGCGTTGCACCGAGACTGGCACTCGTCAGCGTAGCCATCCCCGATGCATCCGTTTGCGCACTTCCCACGGAGGTGCCGTTGAGCGAAAAGTCCACGGTGAGACCGGCCAGATTGAGCGAGCCGCAGTGCAGCCTCGCCACCAACGTCGCCGTACCGCCGTAATAGCCGGTCGCCGCAGTGACGGAGACGGTAGGCTGCGACGGCCGCAGGCTGCAGCCCGCGTACACAAGAACGTTCGGCGCGTAAATGTTATTGAGGTTGTCCCGGGGAGGATTATTGCCCGTGCCCTTCAGATAACCGTCCAGCGGAATCGTCGAGTAGATGACAAAGCCGAGGCCAAACTGATAGGAGAACGTCACGGACTGGTTCGTCGCGCTGGTCCCGGTGTGCAGCAATCCCTTCCGTCCTGTCGCCGGCACCGACAAAAGGTTCACCCAGCCCCGGTTCGAAGGATTCCCGCCGTCGACGTTCGTGTTGGTGACCATCCCACCCGGGCCGCTGGCGACGAGCGTGTTGGGGTCAGAGACGTCGATATTGGTGGAGGTCGGCCCTGTCGCGACCGACGTCCCCTGGACCATCGGCGACCCAACGGGAACGGGCAGAATCAGACGCGTGGTGGCGATCCCCACAGCACGATCGTGGATGACAAGCACCATTCCGGCGCTTACGGCGGTCTGAATTGCCGCACGACTTGCGAGGTACTCGGCGCCGTAAACCGTATTGTGCGGGTTCTGTACGAAGAGCACGTGAATGCCTGCCAGATCAGGCGCGGCCACGTTGAATAATTTTACGGGCGCAAATCCCGCTGCCGCGATCGGCGGTACTTGCTCGGCGGCGCCTTCTCCCCCAAACATGTCGTAATAGCCGACCCTAACCGTGCTCTGCGCACGGACCTCCGCCGCCAGGCTCGACACGGCCAGAATCAGGAACAAGAGACGACTCACGGAGACGGCGAACGGTAATCGCCCAAACGTTGTCATCACACCTCGAAACACGTAGGCCTTTGGAGCGCGACACCCGTCGCGCTCACGACGTCCGAAGAAGTTGGCCGCCGGCCAGATTGCGGGCGATCAGGGACACGTAGACACCACTGCATGGGTCCTCGCGGGAGCAAGTCCGCAGCCACAACGCTGAGCTTGGGCGATCGAAAAAACAGGCCAGATTTCGCAGGAACGCCATTTGAAAGCGTCGCTTGCACGGTCAGTGTGCGGTTGCGCACACTGAGGGCAGCAAGAGGTGACGGGCTGTTTCTGGTTTGAGATCGAGGTGTTTGGGGTGGGACCTAGGGTGACGGTTGCCCGGCGGTCCGATCCCGGTTTGCGACACCTTGGACAGGCCGTGACCTGACTTCAGGACCGTTTCTGTAACACCATGTCGCGCAATGGCTTTTAGTGGAAGGCGGCGTGTGCAGGGAATTGCACGGTGGTGCGGCATACAGCGGCGTCCCGCGATGCACGCTGCCCGGTCAGCGGGGGGCGTCGGTGCCCGCATCAGAAAACGGTCGAATCGTAGAGAGCCCCTCCGTCGACGGGCGCGCGCTTCTGATTGTGCGGCACCGCAACGCCGACGGCGCCCGAGCAGCTCGCGCCGATGCTGTCGGTCGCGGTGAAGCCGATGCGATAGACGCGCCCGTTTCCGCGGCCGCTGCGCTCTGCGCGGATCTGCGCCAGGCTCGTTCCGATACCAAATCCATCGACGGGCGTATTCCCATCCCCAGCGTCGTTGGTCGGCTCGTCCTGGAAGATGCTGTCGATGCGGATCGTGACACCGTCTCCATCCGGGTCGGTCACGCCGTTGATGGCGATCGGCACGAGTTGGTGATTCGGCGGCCAGATGAGCGGAGTCGACGGCGTCGCGACGCAACTCGGTGCGCTGTTCCCGACGGTCACAGTGAAAGTATCAATGGTGGAATTGCCGGAGTCGTCCGTCGCCGTACACGTCACTACCGTCTGTCCGAGCGGGAACGTGCTGCCGCTCGACGGGTCGCAGACAATGTCCACGCTCAAATCGACCGGATCCGAAGCGCTCGTTTCATAGGTCGCGACTGCGCCGCTCGGACTGGTCGCGTGCCGCACGATGTCGGCCGGCACCTGCAGCCCTGGAGGCGTCGTGTCCTGCACGGTCACGGTGAAGCTTTCGGTCGCGGTGTTGCCGGCAGGGTCGGTTGCACGGCAGTCGATCCCGGCGGTGCCCAACTCGAACACGCCGCCGGATGCTGGAGTACAGGTCACTGGAAGGTCACCACGCCCGAAATCGGTGGCCGTCGGATCGTCCCAGGTCACGGTTGCGCCGCCGGGACGAGTGGCCTCCACCGTCACGCTGTCTGGTACCGAAAGGGCCGGCGGAGTCTGATCCGCGATCAACTGCCCTGCGACGTATCCGTACCCCTCGGCCAATGCATGTCCGTATACCCAGGCGCCAAATCGAACGGTCGGCTCCTGGTGATCGATTCGGTGAATGCCGGGGACGACCGTCACACGTGTGTAGCTGTAACCGGAGTTGGAGACAGAAGTCCACACGGTACCGGTCGGCAGCATCGCGCCATCGAGGAGAAGCCCCACTTCGTCGCCGTCCTTGACCACGATGCTGAGCCGGTTCGACATCGCCGTCGTAAATGGCGTCCCTGGTGTGCGGATCAGGTATCTGTTGGTGAACTGGTCAACCGGGACGCCCAACATCATGAACGGGTCCGTTGAGACCGAATCTCCCTGGCCCTGTCCTTTGTTGTAATGCGCGACGAGCACGGGCTTGGACGTCGTGATCCACGAGCCCGCGGTCGACGGCACCGTGAACTCGACGAACGACCCGGCATCGAGCGTCGTGAGGAGAATCCCGTTCAGCGATATCTCGGTTTCCCCCTCGTGGGCGAGCACGCGAACGATGTCACCGGCAGCCCTGGGCGCAATCGGCGCAACGACGAACTCTCTGCCCCAGGTGGGGACTGGGGGCATCTGCTCGACCATGTAGTCGAACGACGTGCCGCCGGGCACGGCGGCCTGCTGGTTCCCTCCAAACACTGCGACGGGCTTGTCAGATGTGACACGGGTTCCCGTCAGATCGCCACCCTGAAGGAGGAAGGTCTCGAGGCGGTTCAACGGAATCGTGCGCGGCACTCCTGCGGAAAAGCCAGTGGTGTCGACCGGCGTCGTAATCGTGACTGACGTGCCGTTCTCCATGCCGACGACCGTCGCCTGCGCGCCAGGCCCCGGCCACGAGACCACGCGGTACTCCGTGCCCAGGACGTCGAGTGGCAATCCCACGTAAGCATCCGCGAAGGATGGCTTCCGGCTCAGACCGTACACGGCGATTTCGGCCGTCGGCGGATCCAGCGAGCGCACCCGGATACCCTTGCTGCTGATCGCGTTCATCGCGGTGACCTGCTGCGACGCGGGTATCAGGACGCCCGCATGCACGGATGACGCAAGCACAGTGAATTGCGTCGTCGTAAGGCCTGGTCCGGAAACCTCGAACTTGACGTCGGTCGCGGAGTCATTCCCGACAAACAGCGTGAGCGTGGGTTGTAGGGGAGCGGCGAGATTTTGCGGGAACGCCACGAGGAAGTCCGTGCCTTTGTAATCGGGGGCCTGCGCGCGAAGGTCCGCGGACAGGCTCGACACGGCCAGAACAAGGAGGAAGAGACGGACCAGGGAGACCGCGAGCGGTCGTCGCCGAAACGTAATCACACCTCGGCTATCGGCAGGCCATTGGAGCGCGACACCTGTCGCGCTCGCGACGTCCAGGGGGGTGGACGCCGGCCCCGATGCGGGCGTTCAGTGGATTCTGACGCTCGCCTCCTTACACACCCCTCTGGTGTGCCCCCAGTCGGTATCGAGGATCGACCACAGCGCCTGGTCGTGGTACTGGCCGTGCCGCAGGAAGGAACGCCGCAGCACGCCTTCCTGCACGGCACCGAGCTTTCTCAGCGCGCCGTTGCCTCGCCCGTTCTGTACCGAGGCGCGCGCTTCCAGCCGGTGGACCCCAATCGTGTCGAATGCGAAGCCGACGACGAGCTGTGCACCGTCGATGAAGAGTCCGGTCCCCCAGAACGGCGACCCGAGGGCGAATCCCCATTCGGCGGTCGAAAATCCCTGATCGAGCGATCGCAGCTGGAACATTCCGACAGCGGCCGACATCCCCTTGGGCACCACCGCGAAACAGACGCCCTGACCGGCCGCGCGATGCAGACGCGTCCACGTGATGAAGCGCTCGAAGCCTTCGATGGTCGTCGGCGGCGGGGAAATAAACCGTGTGACCTCTTCGGTCGTCAGCATGGCGAGCAACGATGGCGCGTCGCTCAGCTCCAGCTCGCGCAGCGTCACGCTGTCGCTCGTCAGAACCGGCAGCGACTGCCGCCAGTTCGTCTCGACGGTTGCGACGCTCTCGGGCTGCATGGGAACCATGGCGGTACTGAGCTCGGTGGGGTTGAAACCTTTTTCCATGTTTTTCCCCTTACCGACCGGTCTTTCGAAGGTTCTTCACGATTGACTTCGCCTCGGCATGTGAATGACCGAACGCACCATGCGAGTCACCCCAGACGATGTTCTCGCCCCAGACGATGTTCTCGCCCCAGACGATGTTGTCGCCCCAGACGATGTTGTCGCCCCAGACGATGTTGTCGCCCCAGACGACGT
>Ga0184627_10000414_pt1 | contig 16850 bp, 12 predicted proteins | sample PLM3_127_b1_FD_133150 | JGI IMG/M metagenome (GOLD analysis project Ga0184627, IMG submission 133150) | Groundwater sediment microbial communities from an aquifer in East River, Colorado, USA - PLM3_127_b1 | ecosystem: Environmental > Terrestrial > Soil > Riparian zone | place: USA: East River...
GCACACCGGGAAGATCGTCCTGCTCGTCGGCTGACGCCGAAGTGCTGAGTGCTGAGTGATGAGTGCTGAGTGATGAGTTGGCGCAGTGTTGGTTTTTAACTCAACACTCAAAACTCAAAACTAAACACTGATCTAGATCAGCTGTCGCTGCTGCTCAGAGGAATCGTCGCTATCGACGGTGTTGGAAGGACGGCGGCGCAGCCTTGAAATGTCGCCGTCGCCAGCGATCAACTTGGCGTGGTTGATGTTCTTCTCCAGCTCGTCGAAATAGAGATTCTGGCCGTTGAAGTGACGTTCGATGTAGCTGTAACAGCCGCCCAGGTCCTGCTGCAGCCGCTTGGTCGCGCCTTGGTAGAAGCGCGGCGTCTGGAAGATCAGGTCGGCGGCCGAGGCGAAGATGATCTCCTCCCGACCGTCCCGGTGGCGCTTGCGCGCGATGCCGCCAAGCACGAACTCCGGGTAGAGCCGGTCGTAGCACTTCTCCAGGTAGCAGCGATCCGCCATCTGCGCCAGGATATCGGCGCTGCCCAGCAGGTTGCCGATCAGGCGAAACTCGGGGCCCGGCACCTTGATCTTGTCCACCGGGATCTCGTAGCCCGTGAAGTGAACGGTGCGCGCTGCGGCCTGCGCCAGGTCCGCCATGCCGATCTTCGGGAGATACTCTTCCAGGAAGCGCGCGCCGCGCGCTACGTGCACGGAGGTGTATTCCGCGCCCTTCTCGTGCTTGGTGTCCTTGCGATGGCGGATATAGCCGCAATCGTGGTAGAGCGCGGTGACGATGCCGAAGCGGAATAGCCGTTCGGGAACGGTGTCGGTGCTGGTGGCGCGCACGCAACCGTTAAGAAGCCGCGCCATGCTCAGCGTTACGTCCAGCACATGCTGGATGTCGTGGTAGTCGGTGTCGCACTCGTGGTAGCCGGGGTATTCCCCCCGGTAGAGCGCACCCAGATCCGCGAACGCCCGGGCGAGGGTCTGGGGCGCGTTCCGTTGGTATACATCCTGGTAGATGCGGCCGATCTCCTTCGACACGTCTTTGAAATCGGTAGTATTGATGCGATTGGTTACGTCGTAGTCGCTACGCCGCTCTCGCATGGCCGTCGCACCCGGTAAAATCCATCGCGTTGATGGTTCTGCTTCTGAAAAGCATTAGACTATAATGAAGTTGCGAATGCAATGCTGGTAAGAAACGGAATGCAATCCATTTTTGCGTGCCCCGGCATTAATTCACGGTCTCCAGTAGCACCGGCACGCGCGCCGGCACGAGGATGCCGATTTGGCAACCGCTCCGTGCGCATGGCATCCCGCTGAACAAACCGAAAAAATTCGTCATGGCGACCATTCACCCCAAATCCATTTACGCCAAGACGCCGAAGGGCGTGCTGGAAGTCAAGAACAAGACCGCCAAACTCGCCCGGGATGTAGGGCTGGTGTTCATGTCGGTAGACGGCAAGTCCACCGTGGCTGACCTCGCCAGGAGAGCGGGTCTCGAAGAGATAAAGCTCCACGAAGCGCTCGAAAAACTGGCCGCCGACGGCTTGATCAAGGTCTTTTCCTCACCGGCTGCGCCCCCAGGGCCGCCACCGGCTACTGCGGCCACGATGGCCAGCGCAGTGCCGGCGGGGGGAACCTCCAGCGACGATCTCGATTTCACCTCCCCCACGGCGATGTCGAAGCTCAACGCCGAAGCCGCGGTGCGCACCAAGGCCGAGGCCGAAGCAAAAGCGCGCGCCCTGACGGCGGCGCGCGCGTCGGCGGAGGCCAAGGTCCGCCAGGAAGCCGAAGCGCGCGCGCGCGCTCAGGCGGAAGCCAAGGCCAGGACCGAAGCCGAGGCCAAGCTCAAGGCCGAAGCGGCGGCCAGGGCTGCGGCCGAGGCGCGCATCAAAGCCGAGGCCGAAGCCAAGGCGGCGGCCAATGCTCAGGCCAGAGCCGCGGCCGAGACGCGGGTCAAGGCGGCAATGGAAGCCAAGGCGCGAGCGGATGCGGAGGCCAAGGCGCGGGCGGAAGCGGAGACGCGGGCTAACGTTGAAGCCGAAGCGAAGGCTGCGGCCGAAGACACGGCAAGACTGGAGACGGAATCGCGGGCGAAGGCCGAGGTCGACGCGCGCGCTCACGCGGATGCCGAAACGAAGGCGAAGGGCGCGGTCGAGGCACAGATGAAGGCGCTGCAGGAAGCGCTGGCCCAGGCCGAGCAACGGGCCAGGCACGAAGTCGCCGAGCGGGCACGGATGGAAACCGAGATCAGGGCGCGGTCCGAGGCCGAGGCCAAAGCACGGGCCGAAGTCGAAGCGCGCGCGAAAGGGGCGGAGGAAGCCGTGGTGCAGGCGCGCGCCATGGCGGAAGAGGCCGCGAAAGCCAAAGCCGAAGCCGAGACCCAGGCGGCGGTGCAGTCGGTCGGCGGCGACATCGAGGCCCGGGCGCGCATGGAAACGGCCATGAAGTCGCTCGAGGAAGCGAAAGCCAAGGCGCGATCGGAAACCACGGCGCGGATTGACGCCGAGCGCCGGGCACAGGTGGAAGTCGAAGCACGCATTCGCGAGGAGCAGCAACGCAAGACGCACGACGCAAGGGAACGCAAGGCGCGCGAGGATGCGGAAGCCCGCTCCAACGCGCAGTTGAGGGAGCTGCAGGAACAGGCGAACCGCGCGCGCATCGACGCCGAGACCAAGTCCGAAATCGAGCGCAAGGCGCGCGAAGAGGCCGAAGCGAGGATCCGGGCCGAGCGCAAAGCGCGCGAGGAAGCCGAAGCCAGGGCCGAAGCCGAGCGCAAGTCACGCGAGGAAGCTCTGGCCAAAGCGCGCGTGGAGGCCGAGGCCAAGGCCCGCACCGAAGTCGAGGCCATGATCCAGGCGGAGCGCAAGGCCCGCGAGGACGCCGAGCGCAAGTCGCAGCATGAAATTGCGATCAGGATAGAAACGGAGACGATGGCCCGCGAGGAGGCGGAGCGCCAGACCGAGATCGCGCGCAAGGCGCGCGAAGCCGCCGAGCGCATGGCACGGGAGGCGGTGGCAGCGGCCGGCAGCGCCGATTCGGAGGTGGCGCGCCGGGCGCGCGCCGAGGCGGAAAGCATCGCGCGCAGGGCGGAAGAAGCCGTTGCGCAGGCGCGCGCGATGGCCGAGTCAGAGCGCAAGGCGCGCGCCGCGGCAGAGGATCGCGCCAAGACGGAAACCGTGGCGCGCGTCATGCAGGAACAACAGTTGCGCGCCAATGCGGAAGGCGACATACAGGCGCGGGTGCAGGTTGAGATCAAGGCGCGTGAACACGCCGAGATGGAGGCCGATGCGCGCTACCGGCAGGAAGCCGCCGCGCGCGCCAAGGTGGCGGCCGAGGCGCGCAGGAAGCGGGAGGAGGAAGCGAAGGCCGAGGGAAAAGACAAACCCGTCGCCTTCAAGAGGCCGGCCAACCGGACGAAGGTGGTCGGCGTTAGCCTGGTCGCGCTGCTCGCCATCGCCGCCGGCTTGCTGCACGTCGTGCCGCTCAACTACTACATCGGCAGCGCGCAGTCCCTCATATCGGAGCGCCTGGGCGTACCTGTGACCATTTCCAGCATCCGCTACGCCCTGCTGCCCACCCCGCGGCTCACGCTGGAGCGCGTGGGCATTGGCAAGCTCCAGGAAATCAAGATCGAAAGCCTCATCGTCAGCGCGTGGCCGATGACGTTGCTCGCCGACACCAAGAACATCAGCAGCGTCGATGCCAACAACGTCACCGCGGGCGAGGAAGCGCTGGCGCTCCTCCCGAGCTGGGTCAAGCCGCATTCCGGCTCCCTCACCGTGCGCCGCGTTCAGCTGAAGTCGGTCAGGATCTCGGCGAAGAACATCGACATGCCGTCATTCGGCGGCGACGTCACGCTCGGCGCGGACGGCACGCTGCAGCGCGCGACGTTCAGCGACGGCAAGGCGCGGTTCGATCTGACACCCAGGGACAAGGCGTTGCGCGTGGTGCTGGACGGGCGCAACTGGCGGCCGCCGCTCGGGCCGACGGTGGAATTCGACGATATCGCGATGGAGGCGGTGATCGAAGGTCAGCAGGCAAGCATCACCGGCATCGACGCCAAAGTCGGGCGCGCCTCGATCAAGGGCGGCGCCAAAGTGACCTGGGGCGCGGACGGCATACGGGCCGAGGGCGATTTCAGCGTGACCCGCGGCGAGCTCGCACAGTTAATGGCGGAATTCACCCGCGATTTCACGGCATCGGGCACGATTAACGCGAACGTCAACTTCCTGTTGCAGGGCACGACGCTGCAGAACATGTTCGCCGCCCCGAGGATGGACGCGACCTTCAACATCGAGAAGGGCTCGCTCAACAACGTCGATATCGTGCGCGCGATCCAGCTCCCGTCGCGCGACGGAGTGCGCGGCGGCAAGTCCGGGTTCAACAGCCTCGCCGGCTCGCTGCAGGTAGCGCAGAAGAACTACTCCTTCCGGCAACTGCAGCTGACGTCCGGCCCGATGAACGCCAGGGGCAATGTGGACGTCGGACCCAACGGCGAGCTCGCGGGCCGCATCACCGCCGAACTCGGCTCAAAGACGGTGATCGTCGCGCGCGGCAATCTCGCCGTCACCGGCAATCTCAAGAACCCGGTGCTCAGACAATGAAAGGCGTGAATTGTGAGTCGTGATTCGACCAACAAAAAAGCCCGCTTACGCGGGCTTTTTCATTTCTCGGTTACAGTTCACAGGTCACCGGTCACCGGTCACCGCCGTCAGGCTCTCCGCACGGGTGAAACCCGTTCCGGACGATCGGCATCACGCAGCGCGGTGATGCGCTCGTCGAGCGGCGGGTGGGACATGAAGAGCCGCTTCAGGCCGCCCCCGACTCCGCCGGAAATGCCGAATGCCTTCACGGCATCGGGGAGCTGTGCGGGCTGCTCGTGGTTGAGCTTCAGCCGCTCGAGCGCCGCGATCATCTTGTTGCGGCCGGCCAGCGAAGCACCGCCCGCATCGGCGCGGAACTCGCGGTAGCGCGAGAACCACATCACGATGATGCTGGCCAGGATGCCGAGCACCAGTTCGGCGACGATGGTCGTGATCCAGAAGCCCGGGCCGTGCCCGCGCTCGTTCTTCAGCAGCATGCGATCGACGAGGAAACCGACGACCCGCGACAGGAAGATCACGAACGTATTGACCACCCCCTGGATCAACGTGAGGGTGACCATGTCGCCGTTCGCCACGTGGCTCACTTCGTGCCCGAGCACCGCCTCGGCCTCATCCTGCGTCATGTTCTGCAGGAGACCCGTGCTGACCGCGACCAGCGCGCTGTTCTTGTTCCAGCCGGTCGCGAATGCATTGATTTCGGGCGCGTCGTAGATCGCCACCTCCGGCATGCCGATGCCGGCCTTCTCGGCCTGGCGCTTGACGGTGTCCACCAGCCAGCGCTCGGTCGTGTTGGCCGGCACCTCGACCACCTGCGCGCCCGTCGCCCTCTTCGCCATCCACTTCGAGATCAGCAGCGAGATGAACGAGCCGCCGAAGCCGAAAATCGCGGCCATCAGCAGCAGGCCCTGCAGGTTCAGCCCGGTGTCCTGCGCCAGCATGCGGTCGATGCCGAGCAGCTGCATCGAAATGCTGAGCACGGCCAGCACGGCAAAGTTGGTGACGATGAGCAAAAAAATTCGTTTCATGGGGGTCGTTGCCTCCGGTTATTACTGGTGCTTAGATGGGGGTGCAGGGAGCCAAGTTCAAGCGCCGGCAACCCGTAACATACCTCTGATTTATATGAGTTATCAACTTCGGCACCAGTTCCCGGCGCCGGCCAGCCGTTGCGCTCCGGTCATGCCGCCCCCTCCACCATCGCCGCGGGCGGCGCCGCAGCTGCAGCAACCAGCCACTCGATCGCGTTGGCATAGTATTCCAGCAGGCTCCGTTCCGCGGGGTCGCCGTAGTAGAGACCCTCCTCTTCCCGGACGATGCGCCGCAGCAGCAGCATGCGCAGGCCGACCCCGATCGCGTAGTCGAGGTCGCCGCGCGGCAGGTAGACGTGCGCGCTCGTCTGCTCGAGGCGCATGATGAGATCGTAGATCGCCGACTTGAGCTCGAGCTCGGACCATCCGGCATCGCGATGGCGCAGGAACACGGTGGCGACCAGCGACACCGGCAGCACCGGGACGATGCCCGCGATCGCCTCCATGATCCGGGCGCCTACCCGCTCGACTTCCGCGTGGCGCGCATCGTCGCCGAGATGCCGGAAGTCGGCGCCGCGCCGCCTCATGTAATCGCGCATCGAGATCGGCCGGCCGAAATTGACGCAGGCGTAGCCGAAGCGGTACCAGCGGCCGGTCAGCATCAGCCACAGGTTGCTGGCGGCGAATGCCGCCGTCCGCGCGATCGCGTAGAGCGCGCCGCGCCTCGGTGCTTCCGCGTCGAGCTTGCGCAGCAGCGTGCGGTCCTCCAGCACGCGGTCGTAGTTGATGCCCACCGGTATGAACACGAGATCGCGCTCGCCGGCGGGGTCGAAGCTCTTCAGCATGTAGTCCAGCAGCCCGAGCCGCGGCGGGCGCAGCCTGCCGTCGGCCGAAAGCCCGCCTTCGGGATAGACCGCCTGCGGCACGCCCGCCTCGACCGCCATCTGCACGTAGCGCTGGAGAACGGTGCGATAGAGCGGGTCACCGGAATTGCGCCGCACGAAATAGGCGCCCATCGAGCGTACCAGCTGCTGCAGCGGCCAGATGCGCGCCCACTCGCCCACCGCGTACGACAGCGCGACGCGCTCGGCGGCGAGGAAAGCAACCAGCACGTAGTCCATGTTGCTGCGGTGGTTCATGACGAACACGATCGACGATTTCGGGTTGACCGCCGCCAGCGCCGCCGTGTCGGTATAGCCGAGCCGCACGCGGTAGAGCAGCTTGGCCAACGCCCTGGCCAGCCAATAGCCGATGCGGAAATAGAGGTAGGCATTGAACGCCGGCACGATCTCGCGCGCGCAGCGGTCCACGCGCGCGGCCACCGCCTCGCGCGGCAGCCCCTTCTCGCTGCACTCGCGCTCGATGGCGGCCTGCACCCTGGGGTCGTGGAACAGGCGGTCGATCAGCACCTGCCGCCGCGTCAGCTTGAACTGCGGCAGCTCGATGTTGAGCCGTTCGTTGATCTCGCGAATGGCGCGGTTCACCCGGCGGCGGAAATACCAGCGCGCGCCCGGCACCAGCAGCCGGTCGAGGGCCGCCCATACCGCAAGCAGCACGAGAATGATGAACAACCAGACGGGCAGCGTAATGGTGGATGCCATGCTTTTCGCTGTCAGCTATCGGCTATCATAATGAACGGTCGGTGTGAACGCATGGGTAGTCACACTGCGATACCACCGTGCCGACAGGCTGAAATGAGGTATTTGTTGACCCGGAATCGTCATTCAGGTTGACTGCAACCCCTCGCAACCGGTTGTTCAATTTAGCAGCTTGTGGGGACGAAGGCCCGACAAACTGCTAGTGCGATGCGCAAACGCCGCTTACTCCTCGCCGCCGGCGGAGCTGCCATCCTGGGCGGCTGCGGTTTCTCCCTCGAGCACGGCCTGACCAACCCCTGCCGCGCGCAGCTGCCGCGCGAGCTTGCGAGCGACGAAGCGGTGCTGGCGGCGTGGGAAGGCGTGGACCCCGCCCGCGTCTGGGACTGCCACGCGCATCTCGTCGGCACCGGCGACTCCGGCAGCGGCATCTGGCTCAATCCCGGCATGCTGAGCATGGCAAGCCCGGCGCAGTACGCGCAGCGCCTGTTCTTCCTCAACGCCGGTTGCGCGCACGACGCGCCGGGCCGGGTGGACCTGAGCTACGTCGAGCGCATGCACAACCTGCTCGACGGCATGCGCCCGGGCGCCAAGCTCATCCTGCTCGCGTTCGACCGGCATCATGCCGCGGATGGAACGCCCATACCGGAAGCGACCGCTTTCCACGTCCCGGACGCATACGCAATGGCGACTGCAAGGCAGTATCCGCGGCATTTCGAGTGGGCTGCCTCTATCCATCCCTACCGCCGCGACTGCCTCGACGCGCTGCGCCAGGCGAAGGCGGGCGGCGCGCGCGCGGTCAAATGGCTGCCCGCCGCGATGGGCATGGACCCATCCTCTCCCCGTTGCGACGCGTTTTACGCCGAACTCAGGAAACTCAACCTGCCGCTCATTACGCACGGCGGCATGGAACGCGCGGTGCGCGTCGCCGACCGGCAGCACCTGGGCAACCCCCTGCTGCTGAGGCGCCCGCTGGAGCACGGCGTGCGGGTGGTGGTGGCGCACTGCGCCACGATGGGCGAGGACCGCGATCTCGACCGCGGCACCAACGGACCCTATGTGGCAAGCTTCGCGCTGTTCTCGCGGCTGATGGACGAAGCGCGCTACGGCAAGACGCTCCTCTACGGCGACCTCTCCGCGGTAACCCAGCAGAACCGCGCCGGGCCGGCGCTGGCCACGCTGATCGAGCGCAGCGACTGGCACCCGCGGCTGCTCAACGGCTCCGACTATCCCCTGCCCGGCATCATGCCGCTCTACTCGATGAGCCGGCTCACCGAGCTCGGCTACCTCGAGCCGCGACTCGCGCCGGTGCTGACCGCGATCCGCGAGCACAATCCCCTGCTGTTTGACTTCGTCCTCAAGCGCCACCTGCGTTTCGGGGAAAAATCGTTTTCCAAAGTCGTATTCGAAACGCGCCCGTTTTTTGCGGGGTAATGCGGCAGGTTCCCGCCGTCGGGGATTTTCGATTAACATGTTGCCAGCCATGCCGCCTGAACCGTCACGCCAACAGATTCCGACTGCATGCAGACCCGGCTGATTTTCGATCCCACGCTTACGACCGAGGAGCTGCGCGGCTTCGCTCGCACGGTGGCGGAAATAGAATGGCTGCTGCTGATGCTGGTGCTGCTGTACCAGGTCGTGCTCACGCCCGACGAGGAAACCGCCGCGGCACTGGCGATGGCAATGTTATTCTTTGCCGCCTTCGTGCTGTCGTTTCGCTACGCCAACTTCTACCGCAGCGAAACCCACTGGAAGATCGCGATCGAGACCTGGGTGATGATCGTCTTCATCACCTGGGTACTCGCGTACACCGGGGGCGGCGACAGCCTGCTCAGCGACCTTTACTACCTCGTCATCATCGTGAGCGCGCTGACCCTGGGCAAGGCCGCCACGCTGCTCCAGATGTGCCTGATCACGATCTGCTACATCTGGCTCGGCCAGCCTCATGGAGAGGGGCTGATATCGCTGCCGTTCGGCACCAAGGTGCTGGCGCAGATGTCCCCGATGCTGCTCGTCGCCTACATCACCACCATGCTGTCGGCCGACATCCGCCGGGCTTACGGCCTCTCCTATCGCCACATGAAGTCGCTCTCCGAAACCGACGAGCTCACCGGCGTATTGAACAGTCGCGGCTTCATGCTGGCGGCCCAGCAGATCTTCGTGCAGGCCGAGCGTTACGCACGGCCCTTCAGCATCGTCATGATTGATTCTGACAGCCTCAAATCAGTCAACGACACGCTCGGTCACGATGCGGGCGACCGCCTGCTCAAGCTCACCGTGCAATGCATCCAGCAGGAGCTGCGCAAGAGCCCGGTGCGGCAACCGGATATCATCGGACGCTACGGCGGTGATGAGTTCCTGGTGCTGCTCCCGGAAACGCCTTCCAGCGGGGCGGTCGGCGTGGCGGAACGCATCCGGAAATCCATAGAGTCCTACCCCCCGATCATGTCTCACGGCCTATCCGTGGCGGCAACCGTCAGCATAGGAATTGCCGGCTATCCAGAGCATGGCACGAATCTCGAGGCCATCATGGACAAGGCCGATCGGGCGATGTACAAGAGCAAGTCGAGCGGCAAGAATCGCATTACGCACTTTTCCGCCTGACGGCGGAACGACGTGGGTCGTGGGTGGTGAGTTGTGGATCGACCCGTTCCTTGAACGTCTCCTGCGATCCCATAACGATCAGCCAGTAAGACTCGACCCACAATCCACGAATCACGATCCACGCTTTTCCTTAAGACGGCCGGGCCGGAAGTAGTCCCGGTCGTTGTAATACGCCTCCTGCTCGTTTTCCGCGCACCAGCCGGGCACGCCCAGCACCGGCACCACCGCCAGTTCGCGGGTGGCCTGCAGGTTACCGGGGTCGGCGAGGTACGCCGCGATCCGCGCGTCGAGCCCGGCTATCTGCTCCGGCAGCGGCGCCGCCAGCCAATCCGGCTCCGTCTTCAGCACGATGCCGCGCCCCGTGATGCCATGGAACGGGCGCAGCGCCTTCTCGTAGAGCGCGTGGCCGAAAACATGGAAGCGCATCCGCGCCGTGAGCCGCGAGCGCTCGCGCCAGAACAACTCCTTCCAGCGCCACTCCCGCAGCAGCCCGAGCAGCCCGTCGTCGTCCGACACAACCACCACTCCGCCTTCGTCGAACAGCGTCAACGCATCCTGCGCGGGGCCGCGGTTGGCGGTGCCGGCCGCGCGCTGTGCCTCCAGCGCGGCATAGTGGCGTGCGTTGAGCGCGGCCTTGCCGCGCGGGAAAGCGAGCCATGCGAGCAGATTGAAGAGATCGTGCCAGCTCTGCTCGCGCACCTGCAGCTCGCCCGCGAGAAAGGCACGCGCCTCGTGCTTCTCCTCCAGCGCGCGGTTGCGGCGTCCCTGCGGCACCAGTTGCAGCGGCATCCCGGTCGCAGTACGCACCGGCGGATCGCGCGCGTCGAGCAACCGCTGCAGGTCGGCGAGCCCCGGCCACTGCGCACCGAACGCTCCGGCATGCGCGCGCAGCGGTTCGAACATCGCCGAGCGCGCGAGGAAATCCGGGTCCCACCGTTCAGTCATGATGCTAGAATCTGCACCTTAAAAATTCAAAATCTCAAACCACTAAGGACACGAAGGACACAAAAGAAAACATCATTGAGGACGTTTTCCCTGAATGATACCTTCGTGTCCTTGGTGTCCTTCGTGGTTCAAGATTCTCTAGCATAGCGCTGCAATGACAGAGCGGGTCGAGTGCGCCGTGATCGGCGCGGGCGTGGTCGGGCTCGCGATCGCGCGGCGGCTGGCGATGAGCGGCCGCGAGGTCGTGGTGCTGGAGGCCGAGGAAGCTTTCGGCACCCACACCAGCTCGCGCAACTCGGAGGTGATCCACGCCGGCATCTACTATCCCACCGGATCGTTGAAGGCCAGGCTGTGCGTCGCCGGCAGGCGGGCGCTGTACCGGTACTGCGCCGAGCACAACGTCCATCACCGCCGCATCGGCAAGGTCATCGTCGCCTGCGACGAGACCGAGCTGGCGGGCCTCGGGAAATACCAGGAGCAGGCCGAACGCAACGGCGTGGAAGGCCTGCGCATGCTGACGGCGCACGAGCTGGCGCAGATGGAGCCGGAAGTGCGGTGCGTGGCGGGCTTGCTTTCGCCGGCTACCGGCATTATAGACAGCCACGGTTTAATGCTGGCCTGCCTCGGCGACGCCGAGAGCCACGGCGCCGCACTCGCCCTCGCCAGCCCGGTCGTCTCGGGCCGCATCGAAAGTGACGGCATCGTGCTCGAGGTCGGCGGGGCCGAGTCCACGTCCATCAAATGCGGCATGGTGGTGAACAGCGCGGGCTTCAGCGCGCAATCGGTGGCGCGCTCGATCGCCGGCATACCCCCGCAGACCGTGCCCCCGACCCACTACGCCATTGGCCATTACTACACGCTCTCCGGCGCCGCGCCATTCAGGCGCCTCATCTACCCGGTCGCGCGCCAGGACTGGCTCGGCGTGCACGTCACCATCGATCTCGGCGGCCAGGTCAAGTTCGGCCCCGACTTCGCCTGGATAGACCGCGTGGACTACCGCTTCGACGAGAGCCGCGAAGCCGCGTTCTACCACGCCATCCGCCGCTACTACCCCGGTCTGCAGGATGGAACACTGCAGCCCGGCTACACCGGCATCCGGCCCAAGATCCACGGCCCCAAACAGCCGGCGCCCGATTTCGCGATCCAGGGTCCGCACGATCACGGCGTGGCGGGACTCGTCAATCTCTACGGCGTAGAGTCGCCGGGGCTGACTTCGTCGCTCGCCATCGCCGACCACGTGGCGTCACTGCTCGGCGCCTGAACCGTCATTCACGCCAACGACGCAGCGGGCTGACATGGCATAATTTCTGTTATTCGGACGCGAGGCGCCGGAATAACTGCGCGAAATCGAGCGGACTCCGAACCGCCGCTCATTTCGCGCTTATAATTAATGGGTTCTGGACACCCGACCGCCGATGGCAGACGACATCACGTACCAAAAGACGGCCACGGGCCGGGCCGAAGTCGCGGCCAAGCCAGGAAAGCTCCCGATCGGCCTGAAGACGCTCCTGGGCATGGTCGAGAGCTCCACGGTCGCCCAGCTGCAGGCCAAACTTCCGCAAGTGCCGCTGGACAAACTGAATGCCGCTATCGACCGCCTTTTTGTCGACGGCTACATCGAGATTGCCATTGCCGCGGCAGCGCCGGCGACCCCGGGTGCCGGACTCGACTTCGCGCAATTCATCAACCGGCCGGTCAAAGTACCGACGATCCAGCAATTCCAGCAGGCGGAGACGACATTATCGGGAATCAAGCCTTCGAAGAAGGCCGGTTATTACGTTCACATCATCAACCGGTCCGACAAGCGCATCGCATCACACGCCGGCGGTGACAAGTACACCGTGCTGATCATCGATGCCGACCAGGCCAATGTGCTCGTCGTGGCGCGCGCGCTGATGCTCGCGAAGTTCGAAACTCGCGCCGCCGCGAGACAGGATGAGATCGTCGCCGCTCTCAACCAGCAGCCCGCAGCGGACGTGATCGCCATGGACATGGTGCTGCCAGACGTCATCGGTCTCGAACTGCTCGCCCGCATGCGCGAGCATCCGACTTATAAGTCGGTGCCGATCATCGTCATGACCGCCAAGGTCGAGCATGACGACATTGTGGCCGCCCTCGCCTACGGCGCGAGCGGCTACATGACCAAGCCGTTCAAGCCCGAGGCGCTGGTGGACAACGTCCAGGCCGTGCTCGGACTTTGAAGCAGTGACGAGTTGCGAGTTACGAGTCACGAGTCACGAGATACGAGATACGAGATACGAGATACGAGATAACGCGATAGCTGATGAATCGCCCATCCCGCATCCCGTATCGCGCATCACGCATCCCGCATCCCGCATCACGCATCACGCATCACGCATCACGGGCACGCATCAGTCAGCAACGGCAACCGCCTCGATTTCGACGAGGTACTCCGGCTTCGCCAGGGACTGCACGCCGACCAGCGTGCTGGCGGGCGGGTTGTCCTTGCTGACGTGGCGCGCGCGCGCCTGGGACATCAGGTCGCGATGCTCGGGTTTGAAGTTGACGACGTAGACGGTGATCTTCACCAGGTCGTTGAAAGTCGCGCCCGCGCCCTTCAGCGCGAGGCCCACGTTGCGGTAAACCTGCTCCGCCTGCGCCGCCAGGTCACCCTTGCCGACCACCTCGCCCTTCTCGTTCTGGGCAACCTGCCCGGCGATATAGACCGTCCTGCCGCCGCTCGCGACGACGGTGGGGGTATACGCGCCCGGCCGCAGCAGGCCCGGTGGATTGATGAAACGCTTCTCTGCCATGGTCGTCCTCCTAGGAGTTTGTCGGACTTTACAGCCTGTCGGCTCGGCGATAACCAAGAGCGACTACCCAGGAGTTTGTCGGGCTTAGTTCGGACAAACTCCTAATGCAAAACCGCCCGCACGATAACGGCAGTAATTGCCAGTGAAAACGTCATTTTCAGCCTACGCATGTGCCTATCAGAGGCTAATCGGGGGCGTTACCCTGAGATACATTCGAAAAACGTGGGCGGTTTTGCTGTTAGCAGCGTGTCGGACACCTAAGACCGACAGGCTGCTAGGCGTTCACACCGAACGTTCATGACGCCCAGTCCGACAGGCTGCATCAGTTCCAGTCCTCGATCAGCTGCCTGATCTGCGGGATCGCCAGCGCGGTGGCGGTGCGGCCCTCGGCGATCGCCTCGGCGCCGCGGTGGAATTCCAGCAGGCCCAGCGCCCCCAGGCGCGGCTGGATGATCGCGTCCGCCGGCTCACCTGCAAGCCGGCTGCGCGTGATGCGCTCGCTCATGATGTCGAGGCTGCCGGTGACGACCTCGAGCATGCCGGGCCGCTTCGCCGGCTTGTCGCGGGAAGTCCGCGCGTAGCGCCCGACCAGCTGGGAGCTCAGGTCCACTGCGATCACCAGGTCGGCTTCCATCGCGCGCGCCAGCGAAACCGGCACCGGATTGACCAGCCCCCCGTCCACCAGCAACCGGTCGCCGCTCGGCCAGGGCGTGAACAGCCCCGGGAGCGCGATCGAGGCCCGCACCGCTTCGGCCACCGGCCCCTCGCGCAACCATACCTCGCGACCGTTCGCCAGATCGGTCGCGACCGCCGCGAACGGCCGCTGCAGTTGCTCGATCTGTTTCGCGAGCAGGTCGCCGCGCAGGTGATCGAACAGCTTGCCGCCCTTCAGCAGGCCGCTGCCAAACGAGAAATCGAAATAGCCCATCACCCTGCGCCAGGTGAGCTCCCGCACCCATTGCTTCAGCTCGGGCAGACGGTCGTCGGCATAAACCGCGCCCACCAACGCGCCGATCGACGTGCCGCACACCACCGCGGGCACGATGCCGGCCTCGTCCAGCGCCTGCAGCACGCCGATGTGCGCCCAGCCGCGGGCGGTGCCGGAGCCGAGCGCGATGCCGATGCAGGGTTTGCGCTTCGTCATATGAATGGACAGAAAAAATCCGAAGACCAAATGCAATAGGCAGGATTTACAAGATTAACAGGATTAGACCGAAACAAATTCAAGAACAGGAATGGACAGGATTTACAGGATTAGACCGAATCAAAATCAAGAGCAAAAATAGACGGGATTTACAGTATTGGAACAAAACAATTCCCCTCCTGCCGGAGGAGGGGTGGCACGAAGTGACGGGGTGGTGGGAGTAGTTCCCGTTGGAGTCTTGTTCGTCGTCCTGGGTCTTGGTGTTGATTTAATCTTGTTTATCCCCTTCCCCCGCGTGCGGGGGAAGGTAGGATGGGGGCGCCCCGATCAGGGCGTGTTAATCCTGTCCATTACTTCGCGTGGCGGTCGAGGAACGCCGCCAGCGCCGCGACCCACTCCGGCCGCGTGAAGATGAAACCATCGTTGTGGCCGCCTCTCATCTCCAGGAAGATCTTGGGCTCGCGCGCCGCCTCGTAGAGCTTCCGGCCGTGGGCGTGCGGCACGATTTCGTCGTCCCGGCTGTGGGCGATGAAAACCGGAGCCGAGATACGCTGCAGGTTTTCCAGATTGTCATAGCCGAAGCGGCTCAGGAGCCGCACCGGCAGGAACCAGTAGACGTCCGCGCCGAGATCGGTTGCCGAGGTGAAAGTCGAAAACAGCACCAGGGCGCGAGGGTTGGCTGTCACTGAGAGCCGGCTCGCCACCGCCCCGCCCAGCGATTCGCCCACGATTACCACGTCCTCGCGCCGCGCCAGGCGCCCGTGACGCACGTAATCCCAGGCCGCCTCCGCGTCGCGATAAGTCCCCTCCTCGGACGGCGTGCCGGTGCTCCTGCCGTAGCCGCGGTAATCCACGATGAGCGTCGAATAGCGCAGCCGGTGGAACATCGTCAGGTAATCGAGGCGGTGCGAGATGTTGCCGGCGTTGCCGTGAAAGAACAGCACGGTGCCGCGCGCCCCCTCGGCCGGCACCCACCAGGCCGCCAGGGTCTCGCCGTCCCCGGTGTGGATCTTCACGTCCTCGAACCGCAGGCCGTAGGCTTGCGGCGTCACCGCCACATCGCGCCCGACGCCGGGATAGTAGACGAGCCGCGACTGGAAGAAGAACACGAGCGCCATCACCGCCGCGTAGGCGATCGCAACCGGGATCAGGAATTCCCAAAACATGCGCGGCATCTGACGAGCTCTGAAGTGACGGGTACAGCGTGCTCCATGACGATTTTGCTGCTGCCCTTCCTGTAATTAGTCTACTTTCGCACCGGATTCCTTAACCACCTTCGCCCATTTGGCGTAGTCCGCCCGGATCAGCTTGCCGAACGCCGCGGCCGTGCCGCCGACGGCGTCGGCGCCCTGGGTCGCCAGCCGCGCCTTCAGCGCCGGAGTCGCCAGCGCGGCATTGAGCTCCTTGTTGACGCGCGTGACAACGGTCCCCGGCGTGCCCGTCGGTGCGAGGAGTCCAAACCAGTTGACCACTTCGTATCCCGGCACGGTCTCCGCTATGGCCGGCAGGTCGAGAAACGACGGCGAGCGCTGCGGGGCGGTTACCGCCAGCCCGCGCAGCTTGCCGATCTTCACCTGCGGCGAGAGCGGCACCGCGCTGGATATGGTGAGCCTGACCTGGCCCGCGAGCATGTCCGTGATCATCGGGCCGACGCCCTTGTACGGGATATGCACGAGATCGACCCCGGCCATGCTCTTGAACAGCTCCATGGCGAGATGGCTGGAGGAACCGCTGCCTCCCGAGCCGTAATTCACTTGCCCGGGCAAGGCTTTCGAGTACGCGATCAGCTCCTTCACCGACGTCACCGGGAGCGCGGCGTGGGACGTCATCATCAGCGGCACCGAGACGAACTGGACTACCGGAACGAAGTCCTTGAGCGCGTCGTACGTCACCTTCCGGTAGAGGTGGGGATTGATGACGTGGGGAATCGAGGTGAACAGCAGCGTGTAGCCGTCGGGGCTGGCGCGGGCCGTGATCTCGGTCGCGATCAGGCCGCCGGCCCCGCCGCGATTGTCCACCACCACCTGCTGGCCGAGCGCATCGGAGAGCTGCTGCGCGGCGAAGCGCCCCAGGATATCCGCTGCGCCGCCCGGCGGGAACCCCACCACCAAACGGATCGGTCTATCGGGGTACGGTTGAGCCGCAGCAGGTACTTCCGATGCAAACCA
>Ga0184627_10000415_pt1 | contig 16832 bp, 30 predicted proteins | sample PLM3_127_b1_FD_133150 | JGI IMG/M metagenome (GOLD analysis project Ga0184627, IMG submission 133150) | Groundwater sediment microbial communities from an aquifer in East River, Colorado, USA - PLM3_127_b1 | ecosystem: Environmental > Terrestrial > Soil > Riparian zone | place: USA: East River...
CTCGGTAGAGCCAAACCGGAGCAGACGTGAAGGCCACGTTTGTGCTCACGTTGCGAAACTGGTCGATAGGGTTCGGGTTTCCCGGGGGGATCGCGGTGGCGGTGCTCTACCTTGGGCCGCTGACCGACGAAGAGCTGCAATGGTTCGCCTCCCAAGCGCTACCCGATGAGGGATGGCGCTGGGCGCGGTCGGTCGCGCGCTTGCTTGCGGGTGAACCCCCGCGCCCCTGGAAAGCCCGCACCCCGTGACACCGGACGGTTGGCTGCGCTGGGCGCTGTTCGTGCTGGTGATGACCCTGCACGCACTGAGCGGGGCAATGGCCTCGCAATCGCTGTTGGAAAGGGTCGCGACGACCGCCCTCTACGTGTATATCATCAACGCTCTGGCCGCGTGGAAAGATGCCAACCGGAGAGGCAAGCCCGAAGGGAGGTTCCCGATGTTGACGCTGGTGCTGTGGTTCTCGCTATGGTTCGGTTCATTTGTGACACCGGTGTCACAAAACGTCCCCCAAGTGTCGGTGGGTGATGCGGCCGCAGACCGGACGATCTCGGGTGTTCCCGAGGTGGCGGTCGGAGACTACGCGCGCAGGAAATCACCTGGCCGGCGGCTCGAGGATGTTCCCGAGGTGGCGGTCGGCGACTAGGCTTGACAAGCACGGCATGATCGAGTAGGGAGCAGGAATCCCTGGCGGGGCCTGGAGTCGGGAAGACGGAAGGGCCGAGGCGCCCAAGGGGGTCGACCTAGAATCCACCCGCCGGGGACCTTACTCGCGAGGTCAATCCCATGAAACGCGCCGCACTGATCGCCCTGCTCCTGCTCCTAATCGCGACACCCGCTGCGCTGGCCCAAGCCGCCAATCTCTCCATCACCTTCACCATCCCGACCCAAGGCAATTCGGGGACCTGTGCCGCTCCGATATTCGTGGCCCAAAGCGATTCGGCTCGGGTGCGGATCTCGATCAGCGGCCCAGCCGGCTTCTCGGTCCCGTCTGATTCGACCGCCTGGAGTCCGCGCGGGGTGCCGATCACCCGCACCTATGCCAACGCCCCATACGGGGCCTTTCAGGTCACCGCCACGGTGGTGCGGCGGGCCGCCAGCGGGCAACTGGTGTTGAGCTGTGCCTTGGTCCGCACCGTCAATCTGGTGGATGTGACACCCCCCGACGTCCCGGCCATCAACTGCACTAGCTGCCCGCCCTAGCCGTGCCGCTCAATCGCGCCCGTTACCCGGTCGATTGGGAAGCGGTTTCGCTCCGGATTAGGGAGCGCGAGGGATGGGGTTGCAAGTGGTGTCACGCCCGGCACGACGAGCCCCATCCGATCACCGGGAACCGCGTGGTGCTGACCGTGGCGCATCTCAATCATCGGCCCATGGACTGCCGCGAATCCAACCTGGCGGCGCTCTGCCAGCGCTGTCACCTGAACTACGATCGCCCCCGTCACATCGCGGCGGCGCGGCGGCGCCGGCATTCGGCGCGCGCCAGCGGAGACTTGTTCTTGACCGTGTGACACCCAGAGTTTAGGTTACCGTGCTCGGGACGGTACCGCCTCGAGAAGCCGGAGCGTCCCCTTATCGGTGTCGTTAGCGGGGCCGTCCCGAAACGCCCCTGAAATATCACGGCACCAGAGGGGCGCTCTGGCGTTTCGTTTGGACCCCCAAGCCCTCTCGTGTCGAACGCCCACAGCGACGCGATTTGCCCGCTCGAGCTCCCCGCTCCCACCAAGTTCGTCCTGTTCCGACTCGCCGATCATGCCTGTGAAATATGCGGCCTGACCTGGGTCGGGGTGCCGGTCCTGGCAATTGAAACCCGCCTGGGTCGGACCCGGATTAAGGAAGCACTCCGCGAGCTCGAAAACGGGGGCTGGCTCAAGATCCATGCCTATCCCACCGGCGGGCGCGGGCGCGCAACGGAATATGTTGTCCTTCCAGGAGTTCTAGAGTTATCCACAGCCCCATGTGGAAAATGTGTGGATAACTTCAAAAGGGGTCGCAGGGCGACCCGTAATGTAGGGCAAGAAGGTCAAGCAAGTGTCAAAGGGGTCGGAATGGACCCCCAATACGGGTCGCGTGGCGACCCCCAACCCCCAATAGAACCTAACCCCCAGCGCACGCGTACGCGCGCGCGAGGCCCAGCGGAGTCTTCGACCCCGATGAAACCGGGGTCTCCGACCAACAGCACTTTTCAACCCCCGACCACCCCTCCAGAATCGCGCTCCGCTGCCAAGGATCGCGCCACAGCCACTCGGACCCTCGTGCACGACCTGGGAGAGACCCTAAGACTCAAACCCCGTCCTACGGGCATCCCTGGAAAGAATCCCTCATAACGAAACCCCGGCGCTATATCGCAACGCCGGGGTTCACCCGAGGGACGAAGTGGCTCCCAATTCCGTGCTACAACCCCTCGCCCTCAGGTTCGTCTTCTGGTTCATCACCCAAGGGCTCGTCTTCGCCCACTGACGGGCGATTGAGCTCGGCCAAGACTTGGGCGATGTATTCCCGGGCCAGGGGGGTGGAGAGAATCGGATAGCGCTTGATCACACCCGCGAGATCGGCCATGGCCTGATCGGCGGTGGTGATCTTGAGCATCGCCAGCTCCTGGGGCTCGAGCATGTGAATCATGCTGTCGGCGAAGTCCTCGGGAGGGATTTCGTCCGCGACCGCGCGCGCCAGAGCATCAATCACCGCCGTCATCCTGATCCCCGCCGCGTCGAGCGGTTGGCTCTGGGTCTCGTCGACCACTTCCGCCGAGCGCGCGCGTTCGTAGCGCATCTGCATGGCGCGGGCCGACATCGCGGTCACCACCCTGTCGACCAGCGGCATGGCTTTCTCGATCACCGCCGCCCAATCGGTGCCGCGCGGGGCTTGGTCGGGTTCCCGGCCCTGACCGAGCGAAATACCTTCCTTGAGCATCCCGAGCATGGCATCCACCACCACCTTGTCGGGCGAGCCTTGGACCCCCTCCCCGCTCCGGATCACCTTGGCCAGCATGATCGCCAACTCGACCGGGTCCTTGGCTGGGGCCGCGGGAGTCACAGCCGCGGTGCGTTCGTTCAAGCGCCGCTCGATCGAGTCGAGCTGACGAAGGATCGCGGCCTGAACCGATGGGTCACCCGGGGATGTGACACTCGATGTCACCAACGGATCGCGGACCGCATCCACGGCAAACTCTTTTCGTGGTCCCTCGAAATTGATGGTAAAACGCTTGAAACAATGTTTTTTCCGCCACCCCTGGACACGGAAGAATCCGCCCCCCACCTGTTGCCGGATCGCCTCGAGATTGAGCGGTCCAGTCAACATCGCGAGGTAGGTGGGGGCGTTTCCATAGGGACGCCGCGGCATGGGGTCGCCGGGGATCTGTTGCCGCCACACGTACCAGGTAGCATCGGAGTATTCGGCATCCGAGAGCGCAAGCAGGTCCCCATAGTCGGGATCGTCTTCGACTAGGTCCTCGATGGGAGGGAGGGTTTCGGTATCGGGGATCTCGATTCGAGGGGGTGGATCGCTCTTTTTTGGTGCTCGAGGTGGCATGACGGGCGGCAGGTTATGTTACTCGAGCTGGTCCGTGCAAGCGGTTTGTAAAAGTGGTCCACAGTGAACGCCAGAAGCGACGCATTTTATTTTCCGATCGCGCCCGGGGTCGGAACGTGATAGAGACTCACTGGCGTGTACGAACTACTTCGAGGGACCGAGGTCACGCGAGGCATTCTCCCGGGTGGAGACTTCGGCACACGGAAGACGCTGGAGCTGATGCGAAATCTAGCCCAACAGGGAGCCAGGGACGTGACGGTCAGGGAGACCGCAATTGACGCGATTCGGAGCGGCGGGGTAAGGCCGCACGATACGCGCGGCGAGCTCGATGCCCTGTTCCGCTTCGTGCGCGACCGCATCCACTTCGTGAGCGACGTCGCCGAGGTGGAAACCCTCCAGTCACCCCGTTACACCCTGCACGTCGGAGCCGGCGACTGTGACGATCGTGCCACGCTCTTGGTGGCGATGGCGCGTGCGGTCGGGATTCCGGCCAGCTTGGCCTTCAAGGTGATCGCCGCCAGCCCCCGCCGCCCCGAACGTTTCTCCCACGTCTACGTCACCGCCCGAATCCGTGGCCAAGCCATCGCCATGGACCCGACCTATTCCGACAACCGGCTTGGCTACGAATACCCGCGGCCGTTCCGAGCCCTCGAGGTGCCCGCATGAGTTACCAGCTCGCCGGTCCCGACTCGCGATGCGGTGTCACCGCCTCGCGGGCGGTGATCCGAAATCGCCCACTCTCTTCGCAGCGCATCCGGAACCGCCGCATGGCCCAGAGCCTGAACCTACGATCGAGCGGCTACGGAATCGCACCCGACCGAGATCCCCGACTCGGGTTTAGCCTTAAACCCCCCAAGTGGCTCCGGAAGGCCGCCACCAAGGTCAAAAAACAGGTGACGCTCAAGCGAGCACTGATCGCGGGAGCGATCGTCGGGGCCGGATTCATTCCCGGCGTGGCGCCGGCTTTGTTGGCGACGTCAAAAGGACTATTCACCGCCGGCAAGGTCGGCACGTCGCTGGCAATCAAGGCGCTTCGGGGTCGGGCAGCGTCAGGCGCGCCACCCCCAGAACCCGCACCGGCGCAAGGCGGATTTCTCGCCGCTGCACGCGCCCGCATGCTCGAGGCGGCGCGGGCCAGGGCGGCGTCACGCGCCGTTGCAGCGGTTTCGACCGCACCCATGGGACCCACGAGCCCGCTCGAGCAGTACACGCTGAATCAACGCGCCCAGATGGCGAGCGGTGCGGCGCTCGAGGCCGGAACCGGTGTCCCGTTCACCGAGCTGGACGAACAAGCCGGGCAACCGGTAGAACGTAAGCTGGTGGGTGTGACACCGGTTGTAACCGCCGGCATGGGGGGAGCAGTGATTCCGGTTTTACTTGGGCTGGGGGCGCTGATGATGTTCGCGGGTCGTCGTCGGTGAGTCACCGGCTGGGGGCCACTCCGGAGGTGGCGATGCGAACCGCGCTCGAGGGATTGCCCATACTCTTCACCGTGATCGCGGCGTTGGTGGTGCTGGCGCTCGCGCGCGGGGTGGCACGTCAACGCTAATGGGAGGATCGGATGTATACCGCAGCGGTTTCGAACGAGCTTGGCTCTATAGGGTTCAGCCTCAAGCCACCGCAGTGGCTGCGGAACATCGCGGGGTCGGTGGTCCGGGGCGCTCAGGTGTCGGTGCCGACTCCGGTCGGGACCCAGACCTTCAGCCTCAACAACCCCGGCGACGTGGACGCGCTCAAGAAAATGGCCAGCGGAGCTCGGATCGTAGTGGGTGGGGAGCGTCCGCCTTCACCGATTCCCCAGAACGTCCTGGCCGCCTTCGAGGCGATTCCCGGCGGGTGGCTGACCATCGCCGGGGTGGGCTTGGCGCTGTGGTTTCTCCTGGGTCGGCGCGGGCGGTAGAGATGCCGAACCTGGCCCAGATGACGGTCAACGCCTTCTGGCGTGAAATCACCAAACTCGAGCAGGCCGCCAAGACCGAGGCGGCGGCACTCGCGACCCAGAAGCTGAGGCTCCAGCACGCCTATACCCAGGCGCGCAACAACAGCGACATGAGACGGGGCGCCGAACAGCGCCGAGCCCTAGAGCCGATCATCCACCGGAACAGCGTGCTTAGGCTCCGCTACCGTGACCTGGCCGGAAAGTTCAACAGCCTGATGAACGGCGCGCGCAACCTGTTGGACAAGGCCGGACTTACCGCCCCTGTACCACTCTCAGGTATGGGTGTGGTTCCAGTGGTGGCGGTGGTCTCGGCCGCCACGGTGGCGGGACTCGCGATCGCCTGGGGGATCGTCCACGAAATCGCTCGGGGACGGAACGACGTCGACCGCGCCTATGCCAAGGCGGTGGAAGTGTTCTTCGATCCCAACAGCAAGGAAGATGAAAAGCAGGCGGCCCAAAAGGTGATCGATGCCGCCACCAAGCCGGGCGGCTCGGCGCGCGGTGGGGACCCGTTGGGATTGGGGAACCTGGTCCCCCTGGTCGGAATCGCGGCAGTGGTAATACTCGGTCCCCAACTTCTCAAGACCTTCGGGGGTCGGAGGTCCGCTGCGGCATGAAGCCGAACCCGACCATGGTCCACCACGGGCTCGCGAAGAAAGCCCGGTTTCACCTGTGGGCCAAGTCGCGCGCGACCGGGAAGCCGGTGGCGTTAGCAGACCTCTACACATCCCGGGCTCACGCGCGGAAGATCGGCCAGGAGCTGGCGTCACGGCTCAATGGCACGGTCTACGTGAGCCCGAATCCTCCCCACCTGCCTTCGTTCTGTTACCACCAGAGTCACAAGGCTACGGTGAGACGCGCTGCCAATCCAAAGCGACCCAACGCGCGACGCAAGCGCACCCTATCCCGCGCCCATGGAACGCCAACGCGGCGGCCACCGCTAGGTCGGACTGCGGGGCGGGTGCGCTCACGTCGCAAGGGCAACCCTCGAGCCCAAAAGTTCACCGTCAAGGTCGGCGATCGTGTCCAATACACAGCGGCGTTTCTGAAGAGCGCCGGGTTGCATGTGGGGCCTTACGGGTTCTTGAAGGGCACCGTGCTTGAGCTCAAGCCCTATTCGCTGCGCCTAGTCCGCAAGGGTGACACCCAGGGTCACAGAACCAACCGGAAGGGACGGAAGCGCGGTGTCACGCGAGCGAAGAAGAACCCGCGCGGAGAAGTGGCGCGCGCCAAGCAGACCGCGCGGATGTGGAATGAGTTCACTCCCACCCGGGCGCGCAAGATCAAGGGGCCGCCGCGGCGGATCCCCAAGACCCTGGTCAAGCTCGGCGAGTTGCACTCGGTGACCTACGCTTCCAACAAATATGCCGGGGGCAAGGATAACCCGACCGGCAAGCCCATCCTTTACGAGCACACGACCCAGCGTCCGCGGCCGGTGCTCGCCACCGATCCGAGCGGGCGTCACGTTCACATCGTCGGCGGCAAGATGAAACCGACCGCCGACGGCCTGGTCAACTAAGGAGGGTTGGCACCATGGCAACCGAATACATGGTCTTGAATCCCCGCCGGAAGCGGCGCCGGAAGCGCCGCGTCCACGCTTCACGCCCGGTACGCCGCCGCCGCCGGGTCCATCGTGCACTCGCCAATCCCAATCCGCGCCGTCGTCGCCGGAGCTACCGGCGCCGGGCGCGCGCCCTTCGTCGCCGTCACGCCCGCTCCAACCCGCGCAAGTTCGCATTCGCGGGGATCGACGTGGGAGCGATGGGCCTGGGAGCCGCCGGCTTCCTGGGGGTCAAGGTCGGAGCCGGATGGATCAATCAGATGCTGGCCAAGCAGATGCCCGACATCGGAACCAACCCGCTCGCAGTGATCGGCGTCAAGGCCGCGGTCGGCATCGGTGGCCCGATGCTGCTCAGGCAATTCAAGGTGCTGCCGCGCGAGGCCACCAACATCATCGCGGTCGGAGCTGGGATCGCGATCGCGGTCGACCTGTTCAACACCTACTTGGCACCGGCGCTCGGGCTCTCGGACTACGAGCTGACCGGATTCCCGCTCGGCGAATACTTGCCGAGTGACACCAGCGGAGGCCCGCTCGGCGACGCCTACGCCAACGATCTGCTACCCGAGGGTGGGGATGGAATCGGCGCCATGCCGTACTCCGGAAGCATCTACGGCTGATCCAGGGGCGTTTCACAGAGGGTGAGTCCGCCCTCGAAGTAACGATCAACCTTTACACGTGGAAGGAACCACACCATGGCGTTCGTTCAAGAAATCCGTGACGTCATCGCCGAACCGCGTTACGACACGGTCTCGATTCCGATGGCGGGCAGCACGCTTCTGACCTTCTTCGCGGTTCCGTTGGGTCAGGGCACCACCTCGTTCGGCACCGGGGCCAAGCATCCCGGTGACACCAACATGGAGCTGGCCGGCCAGCTTCCCAACCCCTACACCTTCACCGTCTTGGGCTTCCGGTTGATGTTCCCATGGAACATCATCGTCGGGGACTTGCAGGTGGCGATCAACGGCGCGGTGTTCACGCTGGTGATCGGGGCCAAGACGTTTCTCCGCGTCCCGGCCCGCACCATCCCAGCCGGCAATGGGCCGTTCATGGGGGGCGGGATCACTGCCTCGGGAACCTCGGCGGTGTTGACCAACGGCTGGCCGTCGATGCAGAACGGGTTTTCGATCGGCAAGAAGCCGCTGGTCTTGTCCCCGACCGAGAACTTCCAGATCACGCTGACTTGGCCGGGAGGCGCTCAGAACCTGAGCGCTGCTGTTCCAGCCACCATCTTCATCGACGGATTGCTGCGTCGCGGAGCGCAGTAAGCAAGGAAGACGACGCACCAAGCGAAACCATCCGGGGGCGGGGCGACCATCCCGCCCCCCGCTTGGGGCCTGACCTCCCAGGGAGGGAAGTGAGCCGTGGCAAGAGCAATGCGGAAAATGGTGCAACCGGTCTCGGTTCAAGAAGCGCAAGGAGTTCAGCTCCAGCGGGTGCTCGCGCGAGTGCTGAACAACAGCTTTTACGAATACGCGGTCAACTTCACGTTCGTAGGCAACGAGCAGCAACAGAGCAATATCCAGATCCAGTCCGACGCTCACTTCTTGGTGGTGATGACCGCCTACGACACCAACATTGCCGCCACCGGTGGGTTTGGGGCCGGGACCGCCGCTCAGTTCGGCGGGAGCCTGGTGCAACTGACCGACGTCGCCGGCCAGCGGATCCTTTCCAACATCGCGGTCCCGGCGTCGACCCTGTTCGGCACTGCACAGCGGCCTTTCGTGTGGCCCTTCACCCATCTTTTCCGCGCCAACAGCGGGATCACGGTGCAAGCCACCGGGATCGTCGCTGCGACCGCCCAGACCGTGCGCTACGCGTTCATCGGCTACAAGGTGCCGGTCGGATCGGTGGCGGGACTCTAGGACCATGGCCGACAACGAAGACCCGCGCCGACCGCAGAATCCATTCGCCCCGGCGCTCCGCAGTGTCTACGGGGGGGTTTCGGCCTACCCCCTAGACCTGGGTCCGGCGCCGATCGTTCCTTCCCAGCCCGGGGGGCTTCTGCCCGAGCAGGGCGTCCCGATCAAGCTGCCGGGTGCCAACTATCCGCCCGCTGGCGCGATCGCGGTCGATCTGGTGGGGGATGGAAACATCGCCCCCGCCGCCAGTGCCACCCTGGTCACCTTCACGGTGCCGGATGGGTTGAGGTTCCGCGCCGACGGGATCGGATTCGGCGCCGACGATGAGGTGGCGTTGAGGTTCCTGACTTGGTCGATCCGTTTCAACGGGGATCCGGTCGCGGCCGGCTACAACAATGTGCCGGCCGCGGTCGGCTCGATTCGTCAGCTCGCCCCGATCTTCCAACTGGTGGGATCTAGCATCCTGTTCACGGTGCTGGCGGCCGCCGATCCGACCGCAGTCCTGACCTATCGCTACGTGTGCCGGGTCAAGGGCTGGGTCTACAGCGAACGCGAGGTAGGCTAATGGCTCAACCTCCCACCACCCCACTACTGACTCGCGAGCTGGTGCGCGGGCTCCCATTCGCCGCACAGCGCACGTTCAACAACGCCGCGCTGGCGAACGGTGGGACTCTGGTCGCCGCCTTCGATGTCGGCTTGGTGGTCAGCGACGTCAACCAGTTCATCGGCGCCGCCATCAACGCGGCGCTCAATCCGTCCGCGGATGCCACCCCCTTCGCGATCGGTCCGTTTCTCGATGCCGGATGGTTCTCGAGCGGGGCCGGCACCATCACCACCCAATTCGCGATCGACTACACTTGTTCCTATCGCAACGTGGCGCCGCCGGTGGCGGTAGCGGCCTCGACCTGGGGCAACATCAGCGGGCTTCGGATAACGGGGCGGTTTGCGCGCGTCACCTTCACCAACACGTCAGGCGGACCGGTCGCGGTCGAGTTCGGCGTCTTCGTAAGATCGGTGTGACCCCATGACTGTCGGCCTGATTCCGATCAACCAACAGAACGCCTTGCCGCTGCTTTCCACCACCGACGCCACCAATCCCGACCGAGTCGAGATCGTCGGAAGCTCGATCGTCAAGTATTGGGGACCGGTGACACTGGGGATCAACAGCAACATGATATTTTCGGACGCCCCGGCGAACCGTGGTTACCTGGTGTCGCCGTTTTTGGATTTTCGCGGGGTCAACAACTTTACGTTCATTCTGCTTCGCACCATGGCGAGCGCGGCTGGTGAGGCGCTGCTTTCGGTTCAGTCGTGGGCCAAGTCACGGGCGACCGGGGTCTCGGGGCTCACGAACGCCAACCCCAGCGATCAAACCCAGACCGGCTCTCGGCTAGGATTATGCGATTACGGCTCGGGCTGGAACGTGACTGGAGTCGGGCCTTATCCCTACACCCGGCAGGTGGCGCGGGGGTTTACGAACAACACGGCCAGCCCCAACGCTCCCGGTTCTGGCCTTGCTGTGCTGGCCGGCACCGACTTGGCGGTCACGATCGAAGCATCGACCGTTATCGCCGATGTGACCTGGTCGCTACACCTGTGGGCACAGACGTGACGGTGTAACCCGTGGCAGCGATTGCCCAGAACACGATCGATGCGCTGCCGGACGGTGCCGTACCGATAGCGATCGGGCCGGTGACCCCCGGCACTGGCCCCACCAATCTCGGCAAGGCAGAAGACGACCCCCATGCTTCGGGGGACGTCGGAGTCATGGCTCTGGCGGTCCGGAACGATGCCGGGACCGCCCTAGCAGCTAATGGTGACTACATCCCCCTGATGGTCAACGCCGCCGGGGCGCTCTACGTCACGAGTGCGGGCGGTCCGGTGGGGCCGGTAACCCCCGGCACCGGTCCCACCGAGCTCGGCAAGGCCGAAGACGCCCTACACGCCTCGGGCGACGTTGGAGTGATGAGTCTGGGAGTCCGGAGCGACGCGGGCGCCGCTCTGGCCGCCGCCGGAGACTATATCCCCTTCATCGTCGATGCTCAGGGTCGGATCTGGATCGCTGGCAGCCAAGACGAAGACGCTATCCATGCCTCTGGCGATCGCGGGGTGTTTGCCTTGGCGGTCCGGAACGACGCCGGGACCGCCCTCGCAGCGAATGGCGACTATATCCCCCTGATCGTCAATTCGGACGGCTCGCTGTTCACGGCGGTGACCGCGGTTACACCCGGGACCGGCCCTTCCAATCTCGGCAAGGCCGAGGATGCCATTCACGCCAGTGGCGACACCGGCGTGTTTGCGCTGGCGGTGGCTCAGAACGTGGCGGCGCCGGTGGTGTTCGCCGCGGCCGGCGACTACATCCCCTTCGGAGTCGATACCGAGGGCGCTCAGTGGGTGATCGGCAATCGTCGCCATGACGACGTCGATGCCGGAGCGCCAGTCAAGATCGGTGCCAAGGCGATCGCCCATGGCACCAATCCCACCGCCGTGGCGGCTGGAGACCGCACCGACGTCTACGCCAACCGCGCCGGCATCCCTTTTCACATCGGTGGCCACCCCAACCTGATCGCCGCCGAATGGGTATTCACCACCGCTCAGACCAATCTCAAGATCGTGACGGTTGCGGCCGGAACCAAGATCGTGGTGGTGGGAGCCGAGTGCATGGTCGACGCCGACTGCACCGTAAATGTCGCGTGCCGAGTCGGATTGGCCGCCAGCACCCTTCCCGCCATCAGCAACAACAGCGCGACCGGGCTCTTGGGACTGGTTCTGTCACATCCCGATATTTCACCCGGCTCGGGAGTAGTGGTCGGGGGTGGCGGCGGGATCATCGCGATCGGCGCCGATGACGACGACCTGATAATCACCTGCGACGCCGCGACCGGCGGGGCGCTCAGGGTGATCGTCCGTTACTTTACCATCGAGAGCTAGGCCCATGGCCGATCCAAGGCTGCACTTCCGGCCCGGGCGCTATCGATACAAGTTTGGGGTTCGCACCGAGGTGGAGCTGAACCCCACCCCCGAACGACTTCAGGATGTGGTCGATGCCTATCAGGAGCTGACCACCGCCTCACGCCTGACGCTCGTGACCGGCTATCTTCTGTTCGTGGTGCCCGATGCTGGTGGTTGAAAGCGTCGCCCAGGGGTCCGCGACCGATGCCACTGACTTGGCGTGGACGCACACCCCGATCACCGGAATTCGCCGCCTGATGGTGGTGGGAGTCGAGTGGCGGGAGACTATTTTCTCGGCCTCGGGGATCGGGCCGATCGAGGTATCGCGGGACGCCACGCTTTTCACCTTCCACGCCCTGGTCTCATCCGGCGGTGTCAACAACGAGATTTGGTATCTGGCAAACCCCCCGATCGGCGGCGCCGGCAACATGAGCGTGGTGTTTACCGGGGCCGGGATCGGCGAGGGGGGGGCCGGATCCTTGATCGCGGGCTCGGTCCACTTTACCGGGGTCTATCTGGCGAATCCGATCGGCACCGCCGCCAGCGCCACCGGCTCGAGCACCACGCCATCGGTGGCGATCACCGGCAACGACGCCTCGAACTTGATCCTAGACAGCATGGCCGCGAGCTACGCGGGGGCGATCGGCGCTCGCACGGTGGGGGCGGGTCAGACCCAGCGCTGGGACGATCAAAACACCAGCTTCCCCTTGGGGCTCAAGGCATCGGGGTCGGGATCGACCGAGCAATCCACCGAGGGTTCGGTTACTATGGACTGGACGCTGGCCAACACCGGAACTTGGACCGTGCTGGCGGTCGAAATCTTCGCCGGCCGGATGGGGATCATCCCGATGCGCGGCGTGATCCCGGTGCTGCGGTAGTTCTTGAAAGTGTCACATCGGGGAGGGTAACATTTCGCCATGGCCATCACCGGCATCAAAGACGCGCATTGGATGAAGCGGCGCCGCGGCGCTCAGGCCCGGATCCGAGTGCAACACTTAAACTACACCCGCGAGGTGGGAGCGCGTGGCCTGGTCTCGGTGGCCGAGGCGGCTCGGGTGCTGGGCACCAACCGGATGCGGATCTATCGCCTGGCGGCGCAGAAGAAGCTCGAGATCCGTGCCGGCCGAATCCGGGTCGCCGATTTGATCCGCGTCAAGTCCCTGATCGCGGCATGAGATTCTTCCGATGGCTGGTCGGGTGGACCCGGGGCCGAACCAAGGGCACCACGCAACCTACGGCCCCGGAGCCCGACCAGGAAGACTCGATCGCCGTCCAATGTCCCTATTGCCGTGGCACTGGCTACTGGATCGACCACGGTCCAGGTCCAGACCCCCATGCTCAGGCGTGAAATCATCCTCGAGAATGGCGGGGTGCTGACCCTGGCCGAGAACCCCGCGGGGGTTCTGACCCTTTACTTCCACAACCAGACCGATCACGGTAGAGTCGATTGCGTCCTGGACCCTCAGTCGCTTGATCTGGCGGTCGAGATGCTGAGTCAGGCCCGGGATCAGGTTGCCGCGCTCGGCACCCCGACAAGAGACCGGACGGGGTCGCAACGGACTGCGAGCGCCGAGCCGGCACCCGCTCCATAAGGGAGGCCACCATGCCGTTGCCGCACACGTTCCTGGATTGGGTGGGACTGATTGGGGGCCTGGCCCTCGGGCTCTTGGCGCTCCGATTCAAGACTCCCACCAGCTCCGACCGCGCCCAGCTTCTGACCAAGATCATCGAAGATACTGCCGCCTTGGTGGTCAACATGACGCCGCGCGCCACCTGGGCGCAGCTTCTGAAAGACGTGGTCGCTCAGGCCCTGACCGTCTCGAGTCTTCCCACCAAAAACAAGGCAGCCATCGAGCGCGCCGCGGCCGCGGCCTTGGTGAAGCTCGGTAAATCCAATCCCGGGTGAACCCCCTGACGGTGACCCCCAGCGATGTGCTCGTCGGGTTACAGATCGTCGCCACCCTGTTGGGCTTCGGAGGCATCGCGTTTTCGCTCGGGCGGCTCTATGGCCGCATCGACTCGGTGGCTCGGATCCAACAGGAGATGAAAGAAGCCATGTTCGGGGGTGAGGAGCAAGGCGGGGTGTTCCTGCGCCGTGCCGAGGGGCGACTGATGATGGAGAACGCCAACCGCGAGCACGAAGCCTTCGACCGGCGGCTGGGGGAGTTTCACGAACGGCTCGGCGTGCTCGAGCAACGGGGGGCATCATGAAGCGGATGACGCGGGAACGCTTCCTGTCGGATGCCGAGCTCGAGGCGTTTATGGGCGCCGTGCGCGCGCGACAGGAGCACAGGAACCACGCCCGTGACTATGCGATGTTCGCCTTGCTCGCCACTTCTGGGATCAGGCCCTCGGAAGCCTTGCGACTGACTCGGACAGACGTGCACCCACATGGATCGCCGCCGTGGATTCGAGTAAGCCGGTTGAAAAAGAAGAATGCGAGCAAGGTCGTAGACGAGCTGCAACTGCCCGAATCGCTGGCCCGCGTGATCGGGTCCTACCTCGAAACCCGCGAGTGGCAACCGGATGATCGGATCTTTTGGATGACGCGACGCCAGGCGCAGCGACTGTTCCAGTGGTACGCGCAGCGAGCGGGGATCAAAGGCCGGCGCCTGTATGTGCTCCGGCACACTGCCGCGACAAGAATCTATCGAGCAACCCGGGACATCAAGGTGGTACAGGCGCTGCTCGGACACGAAAGTCCGGAGACGAGCGCGATTTACGCCCACGTTCCTCAAGCGGTGTTGAAAGAGGCGGCCGAATTGTCGGCTGTTATTTAGGGAGGGGCACGCATGTCAATCGATAGTCTAAAACTCCCCACCAAGATCGTGGGGCCGAACGAAACCATGGTGCCGGCGTTCGGGATCGGGGGGGCAGCGTTTCCGGTGGTGGCGGATCTCCCCGATGGCGGGTGGCTCCAGATTATCCCGGGCCTAAACCCGCTCGACCAGGCGATCCCCGGGGTTCGCCTGCAACCTGGGTCTATGCTCGCGGTGGTCCCGCCCGAAGTGGCAGTCCACTTCCGTCCCGCGATCCGGGACGTGGAAGCCAAGCTACTCCCGGTCAATCCGTTCCGGACCTAGCGGGGGTGTCCCACGTTCACCACCCGGTTCGATCCCATGATCGCGGCCGCCGCAAGCCGATGGGGCGTTCCGGTGCCACTGGTCAAGGCGGTGATCGCTCAAGAATCATCCTTCCGCCATCCGACCCCCGCCCGCCGCGAACCAGACGGAAGGGTGTCGCGCGGGCTGATGCAGGTGCTTGAGGGCACCGCGCGCGACCTGGGGCTCTCAAATCCAAAGCTGCTCGACGACCCACAGATCGGAATCGACGTCGGGGTCAAGTACCTCGGCCAACAACTGCGGCGCTTTCCCGGCGACGTGTGGCGTGCGGTCTCGGCCTACAACGCGGGTCCCGGCGGCTCCAAGCCCTCGGCGGCGGGGACGTTTCGTAATCAGGGCTACGTCGATCGTGTGAGAGGATTCTATCGCCAGTTCGCCGGAGCAGTGGCGCGCTCCGGGGTGCTGCTACCGGTAGCGGCACTCGTTGTGATCGGTCTGTTGTGGCTCGCCAGCCGGCGGCGGGCGCGGAGGTAGAACGTGTCACATCAGCGCGAGCCCCTGGTCCCGGATGACGATGAGCCGGGAGACTACGATGACGACATCGATGGACCGGACGATGACGACGAGGACGAGCTAGACGATGACGATCTGATCGACGATGAAGATTACCTTGAGGAAGACGAGCCCGATTGACCCGCAACGCTGCCATCGGAGGTCCCATGCACGCGCTGCCCGAGAAATCCGCCTTGCTCGGCCTCTCGATCGCGGTCGACGTCCAGCACCTCTACCGGACCGGGCTTAGGGCCAAGGATCAGGGAGCAATCTACAAGCTCGAAGGGGGCGGGAAGGTCACCGAAGGCTGGGCCGCGACCCAATACGCCTTGGCCCTGAGCCGGTTCCTCGAGGATCGTGGCGCCCGGGTGATCCGGAACGATCCCAAGACCAATGTGCTGGTCGGTCCCTACTCGCGCCGCACCTCTCAGGCCCAGAGCGCCGGCTGTCAGGCGTATCTGGCCTGCCATTTGAACGCCGGCAAGGGCTACTACGCCCTGACCCGCTACTTGAATCCCGACCCAGCGCAGTTCTTGGCCACCTGTATCGCGCACCAGCTCGACACCGACTTCGCTGAGATCCTGGGTGGGAAGGTCCTGGTTTTGGCGCCGGGCGACCGCGGCCGAGTGTGCGTGGCGGGTTTCGGGGGCGCCGGAGTCCTGCTCGAGCCAGTCTTTGGCGACACCCCGGCCCAGCAAACCCTTCTGACTGCTCTGGGGCTCAGTCGAGTGGGCCAGACCATCGGGGCCGGGGTCCTGTGGTGGTGGCGACAACGCGGCCAGAAGATCACGCCGGCATGATCGGGCACCTGTGGCGGGCCTACAACGAGGGCCGGGCAATGGCGCGAGCCGGAAAGCCGGAGCTGTCGTCCCAATGCTCGGGCGGGTGGGCGCAGGCGCGGCTCACGGGCTACCGCGATGAGCGGCGCCGTATGGAACAGCATGGCGAGCTGGCGCAGTGCGTATTGCCATTCCACGCCGGGCAAAAGACCTTGACTCAAGTGTGACTATCAGTGTAACCTGTTGGGGTTGGGTTGCGGCATGGGGGATGCAGTGACCTGGCCCTGGCAGGCACGGGAGGGAAGATGGACAACCGACTGTTCAGGTTCACGATCAACGGACGGCTGATCGCCGCCGCCGCAGTATATCCCGGACAAGACCGAACCCTCTTGATGTTGTGGTTCGGCCAACGCGAGATCGCAGTAGCAGTACTGCTCAACGATAACCGGCCGGCTTCGCTCGGGCCGGGAAAGTGGGCATGGTGATGATCTATCTCGGGGTCGTGGGGGGGGGGGGGGGGGGAGGATGGAGGGGGCACCACGTGGGAGGGCGGAGGGGGAACCGAGACAAAAGACACGCCGCCGCGGACACCCCAGAGAC
>Ga0184627_10000416_pt1 | contig 16827 bp, 39 predicted proteins | sample PLM3_127_b1_FD_133150 | JGI IMG/M metagenome (GOLD analysis project Ga0184627, IMG submission 133150) | Groundwater sediment microbial communities from an aquifer in East River, Colorado, USA - PLM3_127_b1 | ecosystem: Environmental > Terrestrial > Soil > Riparian zone | place: USA: East River...
GACCACACCTTCCGACTTGCCCGTGCCGCTGTCGCCGTAGAAACACTCTGTTCGTCCAGCCATTAGATGTTAGAAGTCCACGCAGCGACCACCGGTTTCCACGTTCCGTCCGATCGCCCGAATCCATAATGTCCATCATCAGACAGATCGCCAAGCGGCCCATCGTTCAATTGATACGCGCTGATCAACTCGAAACCCTGCGCTTCGAAGAACATTCGCTCGAAGCGCATCGCTGAGGCAACATCGGCTTCGCTCCAGTGCTTGCCGTCGTGATAGCCGACTTCGGAACACGCTAGCTTGCGTGGACCGACAATCCGCCGCAGTTCAGCAATCTCCGCGGCGCGTGAAGCGAAACCATAATGAGGCATGAGCGGGCCGGTATTTTCCGGGTAGCGGTGGATGGAACATCCACACCACGCTGGGGCTTGCTGCCACGGGAGCGCACGCAGAAATTCGAATCCTTTACGATGCAGGTTGGAGATAGCTCCGGCCCAAAACATACAACCTTTTGCTTCGCAGATCGGAATCGCCGCCGCAGCCTCTGCGATATAGCGTTGCACCGTCCAGCCATTCGAGGCGATGTCTGGTTCATTCCCCAGCTCGATGTCGATCCGATCTGGCATGGCTTTGATCTGATCCGCCCGATCGACGGTGACGAGCACCCGTAAGCCCGCATCAATCACGTGGTGGACGAGATCCGGTCGATCGCCTGCATGCGCGAGACGCACCAACCGAATGCCCATCGCGCGGATCGCAGGCAAGTCCTGCGGAATGGCGTCAGGGAAGATTTGCAGACCGCGAATCATGCGAGCCATCCAACGAGCAAGCGTCCACCGATGAGATATTTCTTCATTATTGAATCGTCTCTGGCATCTTTGCCATCAACCTAGGATCAATCGGTTGGGACTTCTGGAGTTCCTTCGCCTTCTCGCGCATCTTGTCGAGTATCCCATCTTCATTCACTAGGGCCTTGTTGATCTCATTCACCAACAACGTCAGCCCCTCACGGATCTTCGGGATGTTCAAGTCCGAATCGAGCGCAGCCTGCAATACCACAGACAGATATAACGAATGAGCTGTCGCCACCATTGTTGCTGTGGTCGCTTTATTCTCTACCAGGTCGCCCAAGAAGTGATTCAAGTAATAAAGCACGTGATCGATGTCAGGTCGAACAGTCTGCGGTGCGGGCGTCGAACTGTCCATTAGAGTTCCACCATCACATCGAGAACCAGTTGTTGAGTTTCCTGCACTAGGGACTCAAGCTCTTCTGGGACCTCAGTCTGAAGTTCCATAAGTTTTCTCATGACCTCCCGCAGTTTTTCCTTAGTTACTCTTTGTTTCTGCGCTGTAGATTCCATCTGTTTCCCCCACGGACTCCGCTGCATGTCGCTTTTCTGCCGCCGCTCGCCCGGTGGTTGCATTGAATTCATGAGCCTTCCCTAGCGCTCGCAGTCTAGCTTGCCCTTTCCGTGCTATCGCCTGCCGCCTGGCAGGAGACATCGTTGCCAAACCCCGCCGACGTTTGGGCTTAATAGCGACTACGTGCGGAATCGTCGACATCACTCGAGGTGGAGCCGAAATCATCGATAACATCGTCAACCCCGTATTGTGGCCGTCCGTACGGATAACCCTCATTACCTAGATCGTCGCTGCCGTAAGTAACGACATCAGTGTCTTCAGGCGCTAACTGCATCCTGACCCCATCGAGGAACGAGGTGACGTTCACTCCACGTTCGCCACCCTGGATATCGACTTCACCGACCTCGATAAACTGTGCTTCATCACCGAGAACCCCATCGAAGGACAAGGAAGACTCGAGCATCTGCTTGACTTCAACCCCAGTGATTGAACCCCGACCATCGTCATTCCTGCGTGCAATCGTCAAACTCACCAACACACTCGTTAACTCCACTGTTCGGTCTCCTGTAATTCTCGCGCAGCTTCGCGCGCTTTCTCTGGACTCACCGGGCGGGATGCGCGGGGAGGATTCGTAGGCCACGGGCCGGTGATGCTGCCGTCCCACATACGCTTATGGGGACCGCCGACTGGGCTGAGCTCAATACTGCCGTGGATCGTGCTATCCCACACGAGTTCGCCCCCGGCAAACTTAGCCGTGCGCTCGTCCCACCACCAGGTCTCCGGCCGATGACCCGTGCGCTCGAGAGTTAACTGCACACCCGTGCGAGGAAGGGGGACGAACTGACCATCAGGATAAAGCGTGCCCGCGATACCTGATTGCTTCTGCCCGTCTATCTGGTAGATGTTTATGGGGTATAGCCTGGGGTCGACCTGCTTGAGCAGGAGCCCCGCCACCCCAGGCACATACTCGTCATCAACTAGATCATCGTCTTCATCCGAGTCAAACTGATCGTGTTCGCTATCGATGAACATCACTAATTAGTGTAGCATAGTCGCTAGGGTTGTTGTCAAGTCTGTTTAAACAGACTTCACCACGCCGAGGGGAAATCATCGTCACCATCTCCAGGCTCAGCAATGAGGAACAAAGCTAGCCCAATCAAAATACAAATCAGCAAACCGATGAATATTTCGATAACACCACCACCTTCACCCGCTTGTAACGTTCAGGCTCAATCACCTTGAACACATCTGACCAGGCATAACCGTAGTGACACAACAACGGGTGGATGCGAGAAGTAATTATCCCTGTCATCTGGTCCACTACGATGATCAATTCCTCCTGCACTACGCAACCTTCCGAAGGGGGATGATCAACTTCGTCACGTCATGATGGGGAACACGGGGTTTGAACTGATCGTCTACCGGTAGCGCCTCAAGCCCCATCCCCGGGCTCAAACAGCCTACATCGAGAAACTGACACCGACTCCCGCTGCCATACTTATAGCAACGCTCGGTGTTCCTGCCGGCGATAAGCGCCAGGTGGGTAATCGTTATTGGATCATCGATACCGTGAGACTCCTGCAGCTGATTGAACTCTCGCAGCCCTTCAATATAGCGCTGTTCCTCTAGTAGAACTTCCTGCCTAATGCTGCCCCGTAACTCGGGCGCAGGACTTGCGGGCTCCATCGTGATGAACATCTCCTTGAGTTTGCCCTCACGTTCGAGCACCTCAAGCCAAGCCATTAGCGGCATATGGTCCGCTACCCGGAACTTAGCCCAACCCTTACGATTGGTATAACCCGACTGATAGTCGATCGTCCCATCCTTCGTAGGCCCCCGGTAGCCATAACACAGGGGTGACTGCTGGATCTTCCGGCCGGACCAGGGTGAACTCTCGGCTGTGTCCTTCTTCCACGCACCCCTGACCAGGCCCTCGTAGAAGATTCCGCCAATGGGTTCCCCCGTACGTTCAGCTAAGGCTTCAAGGTAAAGCATGGTCTGGGTTGACTGTTCGTGTATCCGCTGCCATGCATCATCAATATAAGCCGCCCCCTTGTAGTCCATGATGTAAAGCAGACCGTCATCCTTACGTCGTAACACGGCATCCAACCGCAAGGGTATCAGAATGCCAGGACCCAATTCCCACAACCACTCCTTCTCGATCTCGACTACATCATAGAGGGCGAGAATGTGGGGTAGACGATACTTGACCCAACCGCGGGCCAAGCCCTCGAGCATTGTCAGCTGTTCCCGTATGGTGAACTGCACTTCAGCATCATCCAAATCTCTGATGCCGGACTCGGTGATCTCCTCAGTATACTCCGCGTATGTCAACTCCAGAGCAACTGCAATAGGATCATGACGAACAGTCAACTGCAGCAGTCCACTGAAGTGCCCAAGCAATCGCGCAAACAATCGATGCAGGTGGTCCCCGCTGAGCAGGGGCACACTACCCGCTATCACCTGATAGCCCAGACCATTGTAATCAGTGCCTAGCAAACGCAACCGCCCGCAGTCACGCCTGGCTACGATAGCACTACGTGAGCTAACATAACGGCCATCAGGCAAGAACATGTTAGTCTAGGTCTAGGCCCAATGTATCGAGCACACTGCCGACCTCACGAAGGGTGTCACGAATTTTCAGGAGCTCTTCTTTCGTCGCACTCATATAAAGTTGATGATTCATACTGTTAGCAGTAGGGCCACCCACAAGCTCACCCGCATACATGAGCTGTCGTGCCTCATCTGCCGTCATCGTGATAGTAATCTCAGGCTCAACCTGCACTCTTGATACGGTCATTGACTTGCCTCGTAACCTGTCTGCTTGGCTTCGCGTTCTTTCACGGACTTCACTACGAAACGAGCGTCAGTAAGCACCCTCGTGACAGTATCGGCCGTAAGGTAGTTCGTTCCCCTAGCTCCCACCACTCCCGTGAGCATCGCAACCACAACCTGACGAAACAAGTGGTCGGGCCCAGGCTTAGCGGCTGGCGGCATGGACTGCGCGGCTTTTTGCCACGGCCGCTTGCAATGGATGAACAGACGTCCGCATTGACCGCAGGCCCAGACGTGTCCGCTTGGCTTCAGCCTGTCGCCGTTCGGCAATGAGTCTGCGCCAAGTGCGAGTCAGAACCTCATCACCGGCGGCAGCAGCGGCAGTCGATAACACGGCCGACCCCACGTAGAACCCAAACTTCGCACCATAGATGATGGAACCACAGCCTGCCCCTAAGAGCATCTGAGGTTTGAACGTCATACCCGCGGCTCTTGCCGCTGCCGTCAAGTCACGATAGGTGTAGTCGAGGATATAATTGCCGATATCCCGCACTGTAACCGTCTCAGGATGGAACCGACCAGCCCAACCTGCGACAACCTGGTCGAGCAACTTCGCTCCGCGTTTAGCGGCGAACCTCAGCTTGTGCTGTATTGCCCCTGATAGGGGTAAACTGTTACGTAACGTCATCTATTTCTATCTCCTCTGTCTACCGGGTTAGTGCGCGACCGACCGAACTTCTACATTCCGCAGATAGCGCTGTTGCATCTCTTGCACCGTCGCTTGTCGCAACCACTGCCATTGCCTCGGCCCCGTAGCTCGCGCCAACGACCGCAATGTCTCAACATCCATCGTGCTCAGCAACTTCTCTACGTTCTGTATTTTCTGCTGCGTCTCAGTCAACAACTCGAGTGCCCCGAGTGGCAGTGCAAGTTCCGGCGATGTCGTGTCCATCTACTTATCTAGTCTACAGCAGCAGACCAACAGTTGTCAAGTCCATTGCAAGTAAGCGAGCGTCAGTAGGGCAAACCCTGCATACCACATCCATCCAAGTGTCCGTTGTTGTCTCATCCCTCATCAGTCTGTCCTCTCGTGGATGTTCACCGAGAGAGCAATGATTATGCCACTACTAGTTGTATGCAGCATCGTGTATATGGGAGAACCCGTGACCGTGTGTCCGTGTCTTGTTCTGTTTAAACGCAGTATATTTCTGTAATCCTACCCCCATATCTAGTGACTTGTCTGACTGGCCTAGTCCGTGCTACACTAGAGCCTGATGCAGAAGCTGGCGTTCTACTCAGGGCCCGACTACCTCGAGCTCAAGCGCGACCCGGATAAATGGGTCATCGAACAGCTGCTGCCGGTCGGAGGAACCACCAATCTTTACGGCAAACCCAAATCCCGTAAGAGCTTCATGGCGTTGGAGATGGCGGCAGCAGTCGCGAACCAACGGTCTGATTGGAGTGGATTCAAGATACGCAAAACCGGACCAGTGGCCTACCTGCAGGCTGATACCCCGAGAGGGGAGTGGGCGGAACGGGTAGAAAAATTACAACGTCGTGGTTACGATACGAGTAAGTTGTTCTTCGCAGACCTCTATACAATCCCATATCCATTCAACATTCTTGACACAGACCATAACCTGCAGTTGTTGGAGCAAGTCAAGACCCTGGACCCCGTGTTAGTGGTCATCGATACCTTGCGCGAGGTATTCAGGGGTAACGAAAACGACAGTGACATCATGCGGGATGTCATCGGGAACCTCACTGCAGTCAGCCGGCCAGCAGCAGTGCTACTGTTGTCTCATGCCCGCAAGGACAGCATAACCAGCCGAGATGATGACCTGATGGACGGCAACCGGGGGAGCAGCTACATCCCCGGCCGCATGGATGTCATCATCAAGCTAGGCAAGAAGATGACGCTTGAGGGTCGTGCAACCGGTCATCGGGAGTTCAAGGTCCGACACCACCGGGATGGGTGGGTTGCTGTCAAGGGGATGGTCGAGAAGGATGAGTGGCTGCGCCTGGCTCGCATCCTGCTAGGTAAATTCCCCAGTCTGAAGGTAGCCCAGGCCGCTGCCTACATCATCAGTGGCACGGCGGAAGATGAGAACCCTGAGGAAGAGGAGGGCGTGCGCACCGGGCCCTGGCGAACCATTCGTGATACGATTACCCCATTGTTTAAACACGAGGAGGAAGATGAGTGGACGGACGCCGCGTAAAGAGGAGAGTGGAAAAGATACCTTTCCAGTCCTTCACGCCCGCAAGTTCAGTAGCTACAACTAGTTACCGAGTGTTGGCTCTCGAGTGGAAAGCCCCCTATATACATAGGGGGTTCTTCCAGCGCAGGATTCCAGGCTATTGCTGAGCACCTTATGCTGCCTCCGTCTCCTGTTTTTGTCCATCCTGCTGCATCTCTCGGTAGCACAGTCCACATCCCGGCAGACCCAGGTCGATAACCTTACGGCTGGCCCTCAGGATATACTCAGGATGAGTCATGCAGGTTAACTTGAGTAATCGGGTAGTCTGCACCTTGTCCTTGGTTGTTGGTGTTAGCACAGCGTGTGGATAAGGACCGAGCTCAGTAGCCAGGCGCTCGAGTTCAGCCGCCAGTTCGGGCCCTGCCTCGATGCTGCTGGTAGGCTTACCCGCCATCCCTACCTTTGCATTCGCTACTGCAAACGCCTTCCCGTGTCCCTTGTAACCGGCAGCATGGACTAATTCATGCACCACTGTTGTCAACGCCTCAGTCTGCGGTAGCAGGGGGCTGATGAAGATATGTGGATTGCCGTCCGCACTCGTGGTCGCCGCCCAGCACTGGCCAACGACACGCTTGCTTTTACCCAGTCCACCCGCGCTGGGCCAGCCCACGCTGATACGTGTGCCAACTGGATAGGCTAAACCTTGAGCAGCAAACCACGGACGCAACCTATCGACTAGTTGGGAAAGCCAGGCTTCTCGGTTCATTTATCGTATACCACCACAGGATTGAACAGACTGTCGAGATAGTCTTTAGTATCAGCTTTCCATTCTTCTTGTTCCTTCTTCAGGTCCACCGTCTCAACAACTCTCGCAATCTCCTGTATGTAACGGGGAGGATGGATACTCAGGCTCATGTCCCTGCCTGGTTGCAACCAAGATTGTTCAAGTGTGCGCTCGACCCATTCACGAGGACCACGCATTTCAATAATCCGAATCGCACGCACGCTGTCTTGTGCGTGTTCAGGTTCCGTTATCTTCAACTCAGCCACTACCTGCCGGCGGAATTGAATGAGTCGCTTCCAGTTCTCGGTATCCTTAGCATATTCACCGTCCCACGAATCAAATCCGTATGCACAAGCTTCTCGGGCTGTTAATCCATTCACAGCCTTGACATAGAAGAAAACCCCGATGCCGCTAGCTTGTGTCAAGATGCACAAGGTGCCATTAGCTTGACTTAGCGTATCGAGATTTACCCTATCCACCCATCCCGGATACTTCTCATCCAACCATTTCGCACCTGCGAGGATGCGTGCATCCATCAAACTATCATCTCTCATGCTGTCTGCCCCCATCTGCGCCGACCGCAGTAACAACTAGCTCCCGGACTAACTCGCGGATATAGGTGGTCCATTGTCGTGCAAGTTATCCGCATGCCATCAGGCCACAGGTGTGATATGGCTAGTCTTCCCCCAGTTCTGACTCACCAGTTGCCTGCGTTGTCTGTGTTTCGCTAACCGCAGCCATCACTACCCCGGGCACTCCGCCGAGAGGTCTTCCCCTTCCCACAGGTAAACTCAAGCGATTCAATTTGTCCTGTAACAATTCGTTTACGAACGATGTTACTTCCTTGCGTGAAGCAAGACGAAATTTGCCGCTTACCTTACGAAGCTGTTCATCGGTGAGGTCGAGGCGAATGTTAACTATCAAATGGATTCCTCAGTTTTGGGTTTTCGATTTACATTAACCAATGCCCTGCCGGTAACGAGAATCAAAGTCACTAAGCCAGCCAACCCCGCCCACATCAATGCTCGCTGGCCCCACGATGGGCGCGTCTCCAGCCCCAACAGTTGCATCATTGCCTCGCGCTGACTGCCTGGGTAGGGTTGAATCGGGATGGAGGAGGTCGACTTCAAACTCGGTAATGGTGTAGTCACGGGTCCAATCGCCACCGTGCTCGCGGTCAGCACCATCCACTGGTCGCCCGTAGACACGGTGCCCCTCAGCAATATCATTGTCCTCCAGGTTACGCTGTGCTTCCTCAGCCAATTCCAAATACACGAACACACCGATGACTGTATGGTAGAAGTCCGTGTTGCCCTCGACGCTCAGAACATAGACTTTCATTCTGCCCCCAGCCTTTCAATCGCAGCCTGCACATCACGCTGCAATCTCATCGCTTGATTCGGCCCGCCGTTATCGTTGATGTCGCTGCGTCCGTCAAGGTAGATGTCAAGTGCAATAAGCACCTCGGTGAGATAAGCAATCGTGTCGGGGTAGAAGCTAATCTTCTCGGTCAATTGGTTCTCCTAATGATAAGCGTGTGCGTCTGCGTAGCATCTCCCGCTTGCCCTGGTGGGGCTGATACTTACCTGTGCGCGTGCGCCTGCCACCTGGGTGAGAAGTGCGGGTGCGGTTTGCTTCAGCTCGCAACCGCTGTTGAAAAGGTCGAGTGAGAGGGAAGACCTGCATCCCTAACCGTTGGTCGGGTGTTCCTCAGCCACATCGGTTATCGTGGTCGGGGTGTTGGTGCTATCGAAGGTGGTGATGATTTCATTGAGTAGCACCTGTCCAATGTCATCATCAGCATCAAGGTCGAGCTTTGTTTCAGCTCGCACCCGTTCTGGGTCGAATGTGATACGCAACACAATGGTCTCGGTCATTTGGTTTTCTCTTGGTCTATCCTGTCAAAGGCTTCGGCCGCACGAAAGATATAATAGCCTGTGTCTGGATTACGGGGGAGATGTAGGTCAGAATGTGGATGGGCGAATGTCGTGTTACTAAATCGTGTTAATACTAGTCTCGACCAAGTCGGTTGAAGAATGGGCTGTCCCTGCATTGCTGCTAACGGGAAGGCTTTTGTCCGCACGATGGCCGTTAATTCCTGCATGTCCATATCCGGGTTGTCGGGCATGCGTAGTGCAACCAGAACCGCCCACGCATCAGCCCCAACCAGAGTCATCTGAGTATCAACAAGGAACTGGTCGATGACATCGAGCAGTTGTCGCGCGGTGGTGGGTTTCGTCATCATTATCGATTACTGATAAACCCAGTTGTTGCACACCAGCCCATTGCTAATACTACAGCCGACAAAACTAATGCACCCCAGGGATTCATGCCGCACGTCTCATCTTGATACGAGCCTTGCGACTAACCCCACGTCGGGCACGGTCACGTGCGACTAGCGTCCAGCCGGTTGTCGGGATGAGCTCGGCTACCCCAGTCTCAGCGTTCACTGCACGGAACTTGCGGTCGAATGCGCCGCCTTCAGCACAGCTCAGTTGTTGCGTGTGCGTCGGACGATAGTCCTCATTGCTCGGTCGATAACCTTTCATTCGGTGGTCTCCAGCAATTCTACCTCGACATTAATCGGTTCTTGATGAACGTCTGTTTCATCATCAATGAATTCGTTATACTTCCGGGCTCTAGCGTCCTCGATACTGTCTGCTTCAACAACAATGACTGCCTGAGTTAGGAATGTCACACGATATAGAGACATCTTAATTCTCTCCCTGTCGATAATCAGTGCGATGCTTACGCTTACGCTCAGGCTGGTTGCGCTTGACCTTGAATGCCTCGCATCTCTGCCTGGGTAGGGGAGCGCGAGGTAGTTTAACTAGTCGAATGCGCGGGCGCAAGGTGCGACTCACTCGATGGTCCTGACAATAAGCTCCACCGGTTTACCTTTCAGTTCGAGCAGTCGTGCGTGGAATGGGGAACCGGGCACCACTACCAGGTAGGTAGCCTGCCCAATGGCAAACCCACCCTCATCCCCCGCTGCATTGCTCGTGTCGAGCAGGCCGCTACCTACTGTGATGAGCGGGCCAGCTGCCATCAACAAGGTGCTCAGCAGGAACGCCAGCACCAGCACGAACGTCCAGCGTGTATGATTATGTTTCATGGTGTGATGACTATAGCAATACCGGTAATGGCACTGTCGCTTAAGCTCTGTAGCACGTATTGATAGCCTGAATTGATTGCGTCGAGTGCGGTCAGACTAGTTACCGTAATGTTCATGATATACGTAGCATCCTCGCTCCTGATTGCGATGGCTAACTTGTAGTCGTTCATGGTATCAAGCAACTTTGCGCAGCGACAAAGTTAACGGGAGCAAGGTCAATGTCGCTCGGTTCCAGTCCTCGGTCTCGATAATGGGTGTGGCCGATGCGGTATCGCGCACGTTCTTACTGACTAACCCCGTCTCCCAATAGAAGTGCGCACTATACATGTGATTGCGGCAGAACGTATGCACAAGAGGCCACATCCGTTCGACCACACTCGCACACCTGCCATTCAGATATAGTCTGACACCATTCCCATGCTGCTTAGCCGTGCTGTAGTCCAGGCCGGGCACACTAGCAACGAGCTGTCGCAAGATGCGAGAATTTCGAGCAGCCCACATAAACATCACCTCCCAGTTTAGTAGCAGTAACTTACAATATCTTGCACGTATGCCGGCAGTTGGCCATCACTGGGGTCAATGTCGATTATCACTAGTCTGTCCAGCCCATAGATACGCTGAAGGTAGATGAAGTAAAACCCCGGCAGCCGTTTGCCTTTGGTTTTTACCTTCGACTTACACATTGTGGCGGGATTGATAACCCAGAGTTCATTGTCCGCTGTCTGCGCCATCCACTCAGTTGTCGCCGGATTGCCATCGAGTTCGACCACGAACGGCAGGAAGGGACCGAGCCCGAAGTCTGCGAGATTGAACTGAGCACTAACAGTCAACGGCAACGACACGAGTAGCACGAGGGTGAGGGTGAGATGTTTCATTGTGGGATTAGGCTGCGATTGAGGTGATGAGGGTAACAACGACGGGCGAACTAGTCACGAGAACCGTTTCTTGCTGGTAAGTCGTGCGTATCCACTCGGTTAGCCGAATAATTGCGTCGTGCTGGTCGGTGACTATCTCGATAATAACCGACCGCTCGGGTTGTCCTTTCCAGTAACCATACGCAGGAATGAAAGTAAACCCATCGAACGATTGAGAAACACGACGCGCTAACAAGGCAAGCTCACCCTTGTCCTCAGTGTAGATACGATAGGCTGTCATGCTAATTCTTCTGGTATCCGTCGAACCACTGACCGAGACGCTTGGTCCGTTGTCGTGCCGCTGACTTGCACGCTGTGATGCTGCTTGTTTCGGGGTCAGCACAATGTGCTTGCGCTTGTTCCAAGGTTAAACCTGTGGCGATAGTGCGCCTCCGAACCGATGCACTCATGTAATGTCGAATGATTGAGTAACGGTCACAGCTGTCACTGTCCATCAGTTGAACTCCGGTAAACCGAGTGCAATGTCGCACCACCTGTCGAACGATGTGTCCCCGTCTGCATTATCCCAATCGATATCAGGGATGTTAACGGTGCTGGCTATCGTATTGATGCGAATTACCTCCGCGTCGGCCCCGCCCGCGGCGCGAATAAGAATGTCCTTGATACCACTCTCACTCACGTTCGATTCGTCAAAGAACGCCATCGTTACCGTTGCGACTATTACTTTCACGTTAGTAAGTCCTCCGTAATTCACGCTTCACAATACGTGGATACATTTGTTTCCAGGTTAGCCACGTTATCGCTTGAAAGTGAGCAGGTATTTCGTCCGCCTCTGCTGCCGCCCGTTTGATTGCGCACGCGACCGCATCGTATGCTGCCCACTTCAACGTGCGATTAGCTGTTGGACTACCGAATGTAACTTGCACCATATGCGTGTCTACTGTGACTGCACGCTGCCATTCACCAGCTAAGTTACGGCTGAAATTCCAAACCTTTGGACCAACGGGAAACACTAGTCGCGTGTCTTCGATACCCTCGTCTCGTATACGTTCCGCCTTGACCACGTTCCCGAGCAGTGCCCCACCACGGGGCTGGCCGCTGCTCTGTAGGATGTCGTTCGCAATCAACAGGTTGTCTTCCCAGCTACACTGCGGGCTGACGGCTGCGATGATGGCTGCGACGTTCGCATCCGTGCGACCGTAGTGTGCGGCCCATGCTTGCACACCGGCGTAACTCCGGGGATACCATGCGCGACCGGCGATTAGGTTTTCGGGGGTGGCTTGGCTGTAGGTAGTGAGGAGGTTAGCGACGAACGCAGGTATTTGGGTGACGAGTGGCGATGGCAAGTTACCTCATGGGCTGGGTTCGACTATCACATATGTGATATCGCTAAACCTCGGGTTATAATGTTCGTCCGATTCAAGGCTGCCTACCAGCTGGTCATAAAGGGAATCCTTTAGTGCTTCTGCGTCTATCTCATCGCGCTCACTATCGGGATAGTAGATGCGAAGCTCGATGTAGTTTCTGTCCATTTTACCTCTTGCGCTTGGGACTGACTGACTTGCTCCACTCCCCACCGCAATAGCGACAGCGGTAGTGCCTGAGACGACCGAGCACGCCGAGTAAAATGCCGCCGTTGTTATCGCACCACGGGCAACGTGTCATTGGGTTCCTGACTCCCTTCATACTGCTCGACTACTCGTCCGCGGTGGAGCAGGCTAACTGATAGGCCACTCCATTGCCAATGACCATCCTTACTCCACTCGACAGAATCATCATAAGCAACGCGCGCATCTTCCGCGTCGTTCCCTGCGTAGGTTACGGCTGTGCCTATTCGCACTAACCACGAGTAGTTAGGCAAGATGACTGAGGTCCTCGACTAGTTCAAACTTCAGGCCGACAGGTTCTGCTAGTTCATTGAGTAAGTCCAAGCGCACCTCATCGGTTAAGTAGGGGCTATCGTTAACTCGGTAGGCTAAGTCTGCTCCAAAGGTGAAGTACTGAGTCCCTCCTATAAAGCAGGCAATTTTAGCAAGCAAATTTTTATCGGCATGTGTAGTATTCAATCGTTTTAATTCTTGGGGAATTTCAACGCCCGCATGCACATCATCAATGATAGTAAGACCATCGATGTCCTCATCGTCAACACCTAATTGCGTCAACGCAACGCCAATACAGCATTGCTGTCGGCCGATAGTGTAATCATCGGTCCTCAACAACGTGCTTACTTCCGTGCCTCGCAACCATTCACTATTGAGAAGAGTGATAACCTTCATACTGTTAGTCCTCGACGTTGAACCATGAAGCCATCTTCACGCAAGTTAGCCTCGAGTTCGCGCGCGTAACGATGGTCCACTAGCACACGGTTACTGCCGACTAGTTGATAAGGTTCATAGTGAACCCTGTCCTGCGCACCAGCCGCAAGGAACTCAAACAACCACGTTGTTCCTAAGTTGCGAATGATAACGTCAACCACGGCGAGTCTGAGTAGGCACTCGTATGAGAGCGACATCAACGCAATTTCGGAGTTCGTTTTCGATATCCTGCACTTTGGTTACAAAGCGAGGAGTATCGAAGCGCCCGTTATCTTCGAGTAACGCCGCGCTGAGTCGGCTCAGTAGCTGCGCTCGCAATCCTGCGCGACTATCGGCAGCAGCGAATGATTCCCCGAGCACACGGGCGATAAGTTCGTAGTCCTTCTTGGTCACGGTTAGCTTACCTTTCTGCTCAACCTACGCGCCAGTTCGGCCGCGTCGGCTGCAATGCGGTGGGCTGTAACGGTTTGCCTACTGTTGAGCCCGGTCTTACGTGTCGCCCGCTCAACTAGCTGTCGAGCAGTTTCATACTGATATGCCGCATCGATAGCGGCTGCGCGCACAAACTTCACGGGCAGATTGATGGTATTGAACATCAAATTCTCCAATTAAATTGGGGGTTAATGTGGTAGCGATGCTACCGCGATGCGATTAGCTGAGGGGGAGACTAGTCGTGTCGATGAAGGTAGGCATCGAGAATCAAGTCACGCAATTGAGCATCGAATTCTCGCCCACTTACATCATTCAGAGTCGGCCGCAGTAGTGCAAACGACCGCCGTTCACCGTTCACTGCATACTGACGTGAAGGAAACACGACGTTGTATCCTTCGGTCCCGCGTTTTTGCCAAATGGTGAAACCGATTAGTCGTAGTCCTTCGAGCGGACCATCGGTAAAATGCAGTTCAGCATCCGCTACCTTACCAGGCGGTAGTTGTTTGTCGTTTAGGATTATCTTAATCACCATGTTGGTCTACTTGATTGATACGAGCAGTCCATCCTGCACGACCCCAGCTGCATACCACTTGTGGGGCTCGGGGAAATGCGGACCTTCAAGCGCTACGAATCCGTTGACTGGCGCGGGAAACGGGCCGGGGCTGAACACTTCAATCGTCCTGCCGGCCGCGAGCGCTTCCTTGATTGCCTTTTTTGTTCTCAAGTTGGGACTGATATACATCGTGTGCTCCTACTGTAACGAGAGTTGACGGACGACCTCGATTACGAGTTGAGCTGTGAGCCATGCGGTAGACGCCAGCATCACAGCTAGACCGAACAAGAACCACAGGATTGCACGCATTAACTAGGCCCGCGAGTGGCGGGGTTCAAGGGTAAACGTGAATGGCAGCCTTGCAAGGATGGCAGAATCATTTTCGCTACCGCCATCGAACAAAGCGATAAGCTCATACGTCGAGTATCTGTCTTTGCTTACAATTTGTTTCAGGGTGCCCCCGTCGTTGATAGTGCTGTAACCCATACTTCTGAAAGTCGGCAATACATCACGTATTGCCTGTGCGAACATACAACTTTCGTTTCGCACAGAAGATAGGTCTATCGTGGCCTGCCGCGCGCGGTCGAGATGCTCTGGCCGAACGGTGACGGTGGTGGTGTTGTCAGTCAATGAACCTTACCTCCCGATATCCCAGATGGTTGATGAAGGTTTCGATTTTCCTTCCCGTGCGCTCTGCTTCGAGCATGCGCTTGAAGTCTTCCACGCTATCCCAGATGATAGGGTGAGATTTGCTACTGTAAATACGTTCCTTATTCATGTTTGGGTTCCCAGCCAACGAAGTAGTTGAATAGCGAAAAACAAATCCATCCTATCGACTGAACTTGCTCGCGCTAGTTTGTCCTGTAGGTGCCGTATGATGTTATCGGACATTAGCTGGCGGGTTTGTCCCCGTGAATACGGCGGTTATGCCGCGGTAACGAACGGATGCTTTTCTGGCCGCACCGGTCGCACCAAACGGCCTTATCGTTCTTGTTGTGCCGTCCTTGTTCTCTTGTGCTGGGTCTGTTCGTCGGGTCCTTCATAGTTGCCTCCAAATCTGCTCACACGCGGTCGAGTTCCGGTCGGCTGTGCAGGAAGGTATCGAGCGAAATTGCTGCGAGCGCTGTCGCGGTCTTCACCAATCGCGGGACGGCAGCCTGCCAGTCGATACCAGCCTTGCGCGCGTGATTGTGCAGTTCGCGCCGAATCTTGCGTGCGCGCTGTGCTTCGCGACTGTTCGCCTGATAGTTCCCGAGGCGCTCGGTTGCGGGGCCGGTTGCCGTTGGACGAAATTGTGGTCGAGTCTGTGTATTACTCCTCATTTTCGCAATTCTCCTTGTAGTTGCCTCCTACCAAAGGCCGAGGTAGAACGGGCCAATGACAATCGCCCGCTGTGTAATGTGAAATGGGATACCAAACAGGTAGCGTCCCATCCAAGCACCACGAATAAGCCCATATTGAATACGCAAAGGTTTACCTCTCAGGGTATGCGGACACTAAAGCACACAGCGAGCAGTCGTCACAGGTAGAACGCGAAAACATTCGTTTCGATAGGACCTTAGACTCAGCGCAAGACGGCTGTGTGCTTGAGAATCCGCACAGCAGACAAGTTAAGGCTTATCTGCTGGCGGAGGGGATGTCTGCTTAGTAGTCATGCCACCGGGTGCGCAGTGTTACCAGACGGTCTACGCTCGGCTGCGATTGGAACGGTCACAATTGCCTTGCTTTGCCTCAACCGTAGGTTACGGCGGTTGTTAGGTCCGCCGATTTGCTACATTGCGAACGCGCGCTAGTTAGGGACTCAAATCACACTGAACTATCAGTCCGTCTACTGCGCCTTGTGGTAACAAGGGCCGACCTCGTATTTCGCAGCACCGAGAGTCTTTGCCTCTCGCTATGTCTGCGCCGCTCTGCCGTTCGCTATACCTGCCCGACTACATCGATTTGCAGGATTCAATTGTCGCTACACTTATGGCGATAGCTCTGCGGACGTGTCCCGAGATTAACTACGCATTCGCGGTATCGGCGACGACTGTCGCACGGTCAACGGATGGCTAATACCAAGGTATCGGTTTGTCCGCTCGTCTGGACTGTCCGCGCTTTACCGCCAGCCCGCAAGGCTTGCGCCCCGCGATTGAAGTCTGAGCACTGGGAACCCGGTTGCATCCGTGCGTTACTATCTGCGCTCCGGTGTGTCCTGCCACGAACATGGTCCGCTCGACTACCGCGGGGCGTTGCTCGCATAGCCCACTAGTGCAGTAGGCGTGCCACGTGCATAGTCGAGGGATTTACTCAGCAATTACGCTATGTGTCCTATCTAGCGGACGGTGCTAGTCTCACAATAGTGTCACTATTCGGCGACTATTGTCATTCAATAGCGCCAAGCGGTTGACTTAGCTGGTGACAACGGCCAACGGTTGA
>Ga0184627_10000417_pt1 | contig 16802 bp, 12 predicted proteins | sample PLM3_127_b1_FD_133150 | JGI IMG/M metagenome (GOLD analysis project Ga0184627, IMG submission 133150) | Groundwater sediment microbial communities from an aquifer in East River, Colorado, USA - PLM3_127_b1 | ecosystem: Environmental > Terrestrial > Soil > Riparian zone | place: USA: East River...
GGCGGCTTCGAGCGGCGTCCTGCCGCCGAGAACCTCCAGCGGGTAATCCGCCATGCCGTCGCCGCCGAGCTTTTGTCCGATATCGCGAATCAGCTCCGCCGCTTCTTCGGTAGATATATGCCCGGAGGTAAAATCCTCCATGAAGGTATCGCCGCCGCTGCCGCCGAGGGTCACCAGGTTGCAGCGAAAGGCGATGTCGTCGGGCCCGAGAGCCACCCCCATGCTGGCGGCTTCCAACGGTGACCGCCCGGTGTGATACACCGCCGGGTCGTAGCCCATGATGCTCATGTTGCCGACGTCGCTGCCGGGAGGAAAACCTTTAGGAATCACATGGGCCAAGCCGAAGACGCCGTGGGCGGCGAGCCAATCCATGTTCGGCGTCCGGGCGGCTTCGAGCGGCGTCCTGCCGCCGAGAACCTCCAGCGGGTAATCCGCCATGCCGTCGCCCTGTAAAATTATATATTTCACGGTTAAATCTTACCTAAGTGTTTTCCCCGGCGCCCCTTGCGTCTTTGCGCAAGATTTTTGTTGTCCGACTAAGACCTTTCATCGCGCCAAGCATTTCCTGAGCGAAGCCGAAGGGACGCCAAGACCGCAAAGAGACACACTTTGTCATTTCGACCGAAGGGAGAAATCTTTCTTAGATCCCTCGCATTCGCTCGGGATGACCGGCCGAGGTCGCGCAACTTGGTGCCATGCCCGCCAGCCGCCGCGCCGATCGCGCCGTTACATCGCCCCCCAGATCGGAAACCAAACCGGCTCAACCAGGATATAATCTCGATCGCGGATGGAATCCAGAGCCTCGCGCATCTGCCGCACGGTGGCGTTTTCCAGCGTGATCACGAACGGCAGAATCTCGCGCGGCTTTTCCTTGAGATGATAGCTCTGCGTCAAGCTGCGCAGCTCTTCCTCGCTGTGTTTTAACTGCCAGATCTCGGAGATGTTCACGTGCAAGCGCCCGAAGGTCTGCCCGATATCGCCGACGATGCCGGCCCGGTCTTTGACGATGAAGCGCAGATAGAAAGAACCCCTGATCTCGTCTTCCGGTTGCACGCTCAAAGCGCCCGGGGCCACCAAGCACGGCGGCCCGTTGAGCGCGCCGCGTCCGCCGCGGGCCAATTCGCACACGTCGCCCATTACCGCCACAGCCGTCGGCCCGCCGCCGGCGCCGGGACCGACCAAAACGTAGTCGCAGTCGCGCCCGCCGCGCGCCCCGCCGCTGCGCTGGCCGGCGAAGCAGATGGCGTTGGTGGCGCCGTCGATGCCGGCGAGGAAATTTTCCCGCGCCAGCAACACCGGCGAGACAAAAACCTCGACGCCCGCGCCGTTGCGTTTCGCCACCGCCAACTGCTTGATCGTGCTCGTGCCGGTTCGACCCGCGTAACGGAAATCCACGGCATGGATCTGCTCGATGCCTTTGCGCCAGATGGCGCCGGGCTGGATTTCCAATCCGAAGGCGACCCGGCTCAAGAGCAAGAGCTTGGCTTCGGCGTCGCTGCCGTTGACATCGGCGGCGGGGTTGGTCTCGGCGTAGCCTTTCTGCTGCGCCTCTTTGAGCGCCTCGCCGTAGGTTTTGCCGCCCTTCTCCATCTGCGAAAGAATATAGTTGCAGGTGCCGTTGACGATGCCGAACACCGCCTCCGGTTCTTCCACCGCGAAGCTTTCGCTGAGCGCGCGGATGATCGGGATGCCGCCGCCGACGCAGGCCTCGAAGCGCAACTGCCGGCCGCTCCTTTGCGCCGCGGCCCAGATTTCATTGCCGTAGCGCGCCAGCACCGCCTTATCCGAGGTGACCACCGACTTGCCTTTCTCGAAGGCGCGCAGGATGTAATCGCGAAATGCCGCAAGCTGCGCCGGCTCCTGATGCCCCAGGGCTTCGATGACGATTTCCACTTTTGGATCATCGATCACCTCTTCGGCTTTGGTCGTGAAGAGCGGAGCCCGGCTTGCCTGCCATTTTTTGCCCGCCGGATGGCGCGTGTAAATCTTGCGCAGCTCGATCTCCGCGGCTGCGCCCCGGGGTTCGTGAAATAAAATATCCTGAATCGCTGCGCCGACCACTCCCGATCCGAGAAGTCCGACGCCGACTTTTTGGCCTGTCTTACTTGATGCCATGACGTTTGATAGTGGAGCCCCACGGGCGAGCCCGTGGCAATTTTCAACACAACCGTGGAGCGGAACCCTGAGTAAGAGCCCCCGGCCACGGCCCGGGCTCGAGTCGAAGGGCCGCGAGAAATTTTGCGCCGCGGCCCGCGTCAGTCGAGCAGCTTGCCCAGAGCGCGCTTGACGTTGCGCACCGCCTGCTTGGTGCGGTGCTCGTTTTCGATCAACGCGAAGCGTACGTGATCGTCGCCGTACTGGCCGAAGCCGATGCCGGGAGACACCGCCACCTTGGCTTCCTGCAACAGGAACTTGGAAAATTCCACCGACCCTATCTTCTTGGCCGGCTCCGGCAGCTCGGCCCAGACGAACATCGTTCCCTTAGGCTTCTTGATGCGCCATCCCGCCCGCTCCAGACCGTCGACCAATGAATCGCGGCGCTTCTGGTACATCAGGCGAATCTCCTCGACGCAGTCCTGCGGCCCGTTCAACGCCTGAATCGCGGCGATCTGGATCGGCTGAAAGATGCCGTAGTCGAGATAGCTTTTGATCCGCGCCAGCGCGTGGATGATTTCCCGATTGCCGACGCAAAAACCGACGCGCCAGCCCGGCATGTTGTAGCTCTTCGAAAGTGAAAAAAACTCGACGCCGACTTCCTTGGCGCCCGGCGCCTGGAGAAAACTCGGCGCCTGGTAACCGTCGAAGGTTATGTCGGCGTAGGCGAGATCGTGAACGACGATGAAGCCATGCTCCTGCGCCGCTTTGACCACGCGCTCGAAAAAATCCCGCTCGACGACTTCCGTGGTCGGATTATGCGGGAAGCTGATGATCAGCATCTTCGGCTTGGGCCAGGTCTGCTTGATCGCCTCTTCCAGATGGGCGAAAAAATCTTCGCTGGTGATCAGCGGAATACAGCGCAGGTCCCCGCCCGCGAGAATCACCGAGTATTGGTGGATCGGATAAGTCGGGCTCGGGCAGAGAACGACGTCGCCCGGATCGATGGTCGCCCAGGCCAAGTGGGAAATGCCTTCTTTGGCGCCGATGGTGACGATCGCTTCCGCGTCGGGATCGAGCTCGACGTTATAGCGGCGCCGATACCAATCGCAAATGGCGAGGCGTAATTTATAAATGCCGCGGGAGACCGAGTAGCGATGGTTCGCCGGCTTGGCGGCGGCTTCGACGAGCTTCGCCACCACGTGCGGCGGCGTCGGCAAATCGGGGTTGCCCATGCCGAAATCGACGATGTCCTCGCCCCGGCGGCGCGCCTCCATTTTCATGCCGTCGATAATGCTGAAAACATAGGGCGGCAGCCGCTTGATGCGCTGAAATTCCACGATCGCTTACCTGATCCTTTCCCGAAAACACATCTTAATCGTAATTTATAAGCTATCGACGGGTTTGCTGCAACTATAGGCGCGACCGCGTCAAAGCCCGAGTTGGTTGGCGCCCGCGATGATCCGCCTGTCCATCGCAGACGACCGGCGCTTGGGAACCACACTGCTCGTGCCTTAGAACTAGAGGGGACGCGCCGTAGGACTTTCACAGTGATTCTCGATCCGCCTCACCGTTATTGGATCATCCAGTCGAACGTCGCCGCCGACGGATCGATGTTTCCCGCGGCGTCAACCGTCCCACCTCAATTTGATGTGGGCTAGCCCCAGTTTGACGGATACCTGAAACGGGGACACATTACCCCAGGAGGTGTTCGATGAGAAAGCGGAAAGACTTTAGTCCGGAGTTCAAGCGGGAAACCGTTCGAGCAGCGACCTCAACTCCCGCAACTTGTATTTCCATCCATAGACGGATGGTCTTGGAACAGCAATCATCGTCTTAAACGACTTGGCCTTCCTTGGTAAAGCGATGCTTCTGCTATCCTTGGTTGTGAAGCCTACGTCTGCTTCGGGGTAGGTTTGCCATTCTTTAAAGACGACCGGCTTAGATTCTCTGAGGTCGTTTTTGTAGCTGTCCTTGGCATGGCTAAAGTTTTGAACAAATCTATCCTTGGAAATGCGCCCGAATTTTTCAAATACGCGAACCAGAATCGGTGGATAAAGGTCTCCCAATCTATGACGACGGACGTCCTTTGCACGGCGAACACTTTGGGGCAGATATTTCCAAACGGCGAGAAAACAATCGAACGATTTTTCAACCTTGCCGAGAAACACAACGGGCGTTGTTCTAGGATCTTTACGGCCTTTGGTATCACCAAGTGCCGCAACGTAAACTGGCCGTTCATCCAATTGTTCATGACCCTTATGGATGACTCTTAGCATCTTGAGTTTACAGGTGCACAATGTGGCGTATTTACTCATGAGGTTCAGCCCGCATCCTGTTTGGCATAAGCCGGGACTGCGTCCTTTCTTGACCCATTTTACCGAGTCGATGTAATAGAAACGGATTTGCGCTTCACTGCTGCACATGTCCTTGTAGAGAGACCGCAGGCCGGGTCCTCGCGGAAGACGGTATGAGTCATCGACATTTCCCAAACGTGCGCAAGCTCCGCTATCACACCGGGAGCGAATTTTACGCTTCACGCATTGCTCTTTCACGCTCATTAGACACATCCCGCGCGTCAGAAATTGTCTTGCAAGTAAAAAGAGTGTCGAGCATGCACCAAACTCGCCCGTTTGGATAAATCCTGCCCGTTCGAATCTCGTTATTAGGTCTGAACGCGAGACCTAGTTTGTAGAGAAAGCGAGGTGTTTTTGAAGCACCCCTTATTTCGGGGATTTTCTCCCGCAGATCCTCAACAACCTCATAGTCCTCGACATGATGAATTGATTGCAGTTTGCCATTGTACCTAACAGCTATGTAGTTTGGTGGTTCCTTGGGCCATCCATGGATCCCAATCGGGTGAAAGTACCGCCTCTTTTTCTTCACGATGTCAATCCACGAGATTCCCCATCCTTTGGGCGTGTCACTTGCTAGTACGACGACGTACACCCAATTGGAGTCCAACTTTTGCATCGTCATGACGCTCTCCAAATAAGTCAATAATGCTCCGAGCAGCCGTTTCTCTGCTTGCGAGGCTTTCCGGCGTGCTTTGCTCGTGAGTACCTCTACGTCTTTCCATGAAATTGACTCGACCGGTATACCTTTGATTTTGCGAATGGGCAGGTGCAGGTTGGCGTATTCCCGGCTGCATTCAGTAAGAGCCATAACGCGTTTGAAAGGCGCTTTGCTTTTTTTGAAAGTCTTACGTGTAACGTACTTCTCTAACTGGCTTCTGTCCGGAATCTTCCGTGTCAGGCTTTGATGTTTTGCTTTTCACTTCTGACTCGCTAATAAAAAAGCTCGACCGGGTTGGACCCAATCGGGCTCTTAGAAAACGAGTCGCCGCCACCCTCACCACTCCTTTTCCAGAGCCACGGGCCGGACCATGATGCAAAGTAGGCGACTCATATAGGACATTCTCCCTGCTGTCAAACCGCTGGGGAGTCGGGAACAATTTGTACTTTGACCTTACGAGTCCGAGGGTTCCAATAGGAGGTTTCGGGTTTGAAAGGCGACTTTGAACTCGGAACCTTAGAACTGGGTTCAAAGTGCCTCGGCTTCGTAACCGCCAGTCTTAATCGGATTGCTAACTTCCAGTAGGTTTCAGCCGCAGTTTGGGTTGACGAGACACCACCGGGTGACCAGAATCTTTTTCTTTTTTCTTCAGGTCAGCGCAAATAGCCGAAAGGTCGAAGTTGAATTTAGCCGCATGGGCTTCTCTAATCTTGCGAACTTCTTCCACAATGGGATCCGGTTTCATGGCTCGACACCTCCTAACTCTTCAGGTGAACAGATAACGGGGCATTCATAGCCTACCGTCTCGATAGCTGTTCTGATTCGCGCTTTCATCTCGGCGTTGTTGATGTGCCGAAAATTCCACGTCAAAAGAAAATCCATCCTATGCACGGCCGCCAGAGAAATGTGCAGCGCGTCTTCGGCCCGCGAGAAAGGGATAGCTCGCTCCTCCATCAGGCGCTTGCCCAATCGCTCGGCGGCGTCGTTAATCTCCAGAATCGTCTTCCGTCTTCCGATCTTCCGTCTTCCGTGTCAGTCTTCCGTGTCAGGCTTTGATGTTTTGCTTTTCACTTCCACTTCCCTAAAAAAAACCCGACTGGGTTAAACCAGATCGGGCTCTCGGAAAACGAGTCGCCGCCACCCTCACCGCTCTTTTTCCAGAGCCACGGGCCGGACCATGATGCAAGGTAGGCGACTTATATAAGACACTCTCCCTGCTGTCAAACGGTTGCTCACCGAGGGCACGAGCAGCGACAGGTGAGGTAGTGAACTTTCAAGTTTCCCAGTTTTCCACACTTATTTGAAGGTCTATGAAATCCCTGGTATTCCGGGTTATCACCACTGCACCCAATACATGTGCTTGAGCTGCGATGAGGAGGTCCCCGTCATCGTCATGGGGTTTTCCTTGTCGGCGACATTCTGCCCATAGATGAGCGGCCCGATCCCATGTCGCGTCCGACACCGGCGCCCAATAGAGAACGTTCTTGAATTCCTCGTCCAACTGGCGAAGCTGCTTCTCGGCCCCAAGGTGCAGAAGTCCTCGCTTGATTTCATAATACACGACAGCGCTAAAATAGATCTGTTCTCCTAGCTCCAGCGCACGCCGGTATCTTACCACTACACTGGGAGTGCGCTTTAGAAGCTGCGTTACGACGTTCGTATCTAAGAGATATGGCATTCTAGGACAGCGAGCCCTTGCGAATTCTCAGTGGATGCTGGTCGATGATTTTTTCTAATTGTGTCCACGTCTCTGACGATTCACCATCAGCCTCTGCCAAAAAACGAGCGAGCGCATCCAAGGCTACGCGGTTCCGCTCCGGTAGTTGAGCCGCCTCCGGCTGGAGCGGCTCAATGACAACTTTTACCGGCCCTTGCTTGCAGGGCAGAGGCTCGTTAAGTCGGATCAGCCGACTATCTTCAAGCACGCCTCCAACTTCATAACGGTCGGACATAATTTTCACCCCCCGACGTTGGTTTGTATCATTTCTACACGTTTCCCCACACGGGGCAAGCGCGTTTCGTCTCTTCCTCGTCTATTTCGCTGTTGCGGACACCCTGAGGGTCGGGACGAGACCTCACATCAACAAAAAGCCCGACTAGGCTATCCCCAATCGGGTTCTCGGAAAACGAGTCGCCGCCACCCTCACCGCTCTTTTTCCAGAGCCACGGGCCGGACCATGATGCAGCGTAGGCGACTTATGTTAAAAACTCTCCTCGGTGTCAAACGGCCAGGGACTTAACGAACTACTGCGCGGTCGGTACCTTAGAACCCAAGGCTCCAGCGCGCCCGGAGGGATTCGAACCCCCAACCCTCAGATCCAGTTTTCTACCCGAAGCCCTGGGACCCGCTTGAACTCTCTTTCGTTATTGGTCACCAGCCGCACACCGAGACTGAAGGCGTTCGCGGCGATGAGCAGATCCATTGCGCCTATCGGGCGGCCTTTTTTCTCAAGCGCGGCCCTGATCTTGCCGTAGGCTTCAGTCGATCCTCTGTCAAAGGCCGCGATCTCAAGAGCCGATACAAACTCTTCGAGGGCGGCTCGATTTTTCTTGGGCTGCTCGCTTCGGGCAACACCGTATTCCATTTCGGCAAGGGTGATTGAAGAAATCCCGAGATCCCCGACGGAGAAGAAGCGAAAACGATGGAGCACCGATTCCGGGCGCCGTTTGATGAGATAAATGCAGAGTTCGTATCGAGCATGACTTTCATGAGAAAGCCCGTGCTCTTTTCCGCGCTCGCGGCTGCCTTCGACCGCTCGTCATGAAGTCATCGGTGAATTTGTCCAGGCTCTCCCAAAAACCTGCCCAGGATTTTCCTTTGGGCCGGAGCACTAAAGCTATGCCTCTCTTTAGAATTTCCACCTCGTCGGCTTCCATCTGATATTCCTTGGGTATTCTCACCGCCTGACAATTACCGCTGCGGAATATTTTTGCTGTCTTCACATCAAACCTCCCGTATAATGCCTCGCTACCTATAGGTAACTTTCCCAGACGGCATCGTCCTCGTCCTTCCAAACCTCAGCGAACTTCTTCTCCGCCGCCTGTCTGAGACTCCTCAGTTCGCGTTTCTTGGTCGCGAGGGTTACGGGCCGGATAAAAATCGCCCCGTCTCGGTAATCGACCTTGACGTAAGAACCTTTCCTGACTCTGGCCCGCTGTCGGACAGATTTGGGAAGCGTAACCTGGTAGTAGGCGTTTACTTTGGCGAGTTCCATGCCAAAGACCTCCTCGAAATACCCGTGGGCATTGTTACCAATGCGGTGCCAGCTGTCAACACGCGCGGCCCATCAGCGCAGGACATAAGGAAAATGCCGACGCGCACAAATGGAGTATTGGGTGTTCGCCCGTCACTCCAATACTCCGATCTCCGTCAATCCAAAATCGGAAATCCAAAATCTAAAATCACTCCCTCCCTACCCCACCGTCCCCAACTGCAGCCGTTGGCCCCAGCGCTGCAAGAGAACCTCTCTGATCGCGGCGGACTCGGCGCTGTCGAGACCGGGGTCTTTTTGCAGCCACGCTTGCGCCTCCCGGCGCGCTTCCAGCAAGAGACGCGCGTCCCGCGCCAAATTCGCCAGGCGAAAATCGCCGAGCCCCGATTGGCGCGTCCCCAAAAATTCCCCCGGCCCGCGCTGGGCCAGGTCGGCCTCGGCGATCTTGAAACCGTCATGCTCTTTCTCCATCACGCGCAGGCGATGGGTGGCGGCGGGGTTGCCCGGCGCGCGATTGATGAGCAGGCAGTGGCCGGCGGCGGTGCCGCGGCCGACGCGCCCGCGCAGTTGGTGCAGCTGGGAGAGACCGAAGCGCTCGGCGTGCTCGATGACCATCACGGTGGCGTTGGCAATGTCGATGCCGACCTCGATGACCGTAGTCGACACCAAGACGCCGAGCTTGCCGTCGCGAAAGGCGCGCATGACATCGTCGCGCTCCGCTGGTGACATTCGGCCATGCACCAGGCCAACGCCGAATTCCTTGAAGACCCCGGCGCGCATCTTCTCGGCCATCTGGGTCGCGTCACGTACAAGCTGCAACTGCTCCGACGCTTCCACCAGCGGGTAGACGATGAACGCTTGATGTCCCCGGCGCAATTGTTCGAGCACCAGAGCATAAACCTCCCGGCGCTCTTTTTCGCCGTACACTTTGGTGCGAATCGGGGTTCTGCCGGGCGGCAGCTCATCGAGAATCGAAACATCGAGATCGCCGTAGAGCACCAGGGCAAGGCTGCGCGGAATCGGCGTCGCGCTCATGAGCAGCATATGCGGCGCTGCGCTCGGCAAACTGCCGGAGCCCGCATCGCCGGTCAGGCGCTGCAAGGCGAGGCGCTGCACTACGCCGAAGCGGTGCTGTTCGTCGATCACGCCGAGCGCCATGCGCGGAATGGCGACGCCCTCTTGAATCAGCGCGTGGGTGCCCACGACCAGCTGCGCTTCACCGCCGGCGGCAAGCTCCAGCGCGGCCTTACGCTCTTTCGCCGGCAAGGAGCCGGTGACCAGCGCGGCGCGCACGTTCAGCGCATCGGCGTAAGGCTTCAGATTACGAAAATGCTGCTCGGCGAGCAGCTCCGTGGGCGCCATCCAGACCGCCTGATAACCGTTGTCGATGACGCGCAGCGAAGCGTACCATGCCACCATCGTCTTTCCCGCGCCGACGTCGCCCTGAATCAACCGCTGCATGACCGCCGCGGATTCCATATCGGCGAAGATCTCATCGAGCACCCGTTTCTGCGCCCCGGTAAGCCGGAACGGCAGGAGGCGATTCATGCGCGCCAAGCGCTCGGTGCGTTGGCGCGGCAGCGCGATACCGGCGCGCGCGCGATTATTTTTCTTTCTCAATCCTAAACCCAGTTGCAGATAAAACAGTTCGTCGAAGATGATGGTGCGATGGGCGGCGCTGGAGAAATCGTTCAACGCCGCAACATCCGCTTCGGCCGCCGGCCCGTGCAGATTCCGCAGGGCGGAGGGGAGATCGAGCAACTGCAAACGCTCCATCGTGCTTCGGGGCAAACAATTCGGCAGCCGTCCGGCGTAATCGGCGACGACGTGGTTCGCCCATTTGCGCATGAGCGTAAGGGACAGGCCGGACGGACGTAGATAGACCGGGACGATCTTTGCGAGATCGGCGGCGTCTTCCGCTTCGAGGACTTCAAACTCCGGGTGGGCAATGCGCCGCTCGCCGCCGGCGCCGGCCTCGACTTTGCCGTGAACCAGCAGAGTTTGCCCGGCGGCCAAACGGTTGGCGAGAAACACCGGCGCGCGATACCAAATGAGCCCGATGACGCCGCTCTCGTCCGCCAGTTTGCCGACCAGCATGTGCGCGCGGCGGCGCGGATTATACCTCTTTTGCAGCGCGATGAGACGCCCGATAAAACTTTCCTCGCGCCCGGGCAGCGCCATGGCGATCTTGTTGATCCGGCGCCGATCCTCGTAGCGAAAGGGTAAATGGTAGAGGAGATCCTCGACGGTCAGAAGCCCGATGCCGGCCAATTGCTCGGCGCGCTTCGGCCCGATGCCGGCCAAGTATCGAAGCGGGGTTTGCAGCCCGCCGCCGTTCGTTGGTGGATCGCTACTCGAGCTTCGGTTGGTTGAGGATCGTTGATTTCTGCGGCGCAGCCGATCCATGAAGACCACTACGGTAGTTTTGGAGTTTCGTAGTCTTGCAGCGGCTTGACCTCGAATTCGCGCTGCATCAGGTATTCGATGGCATCGGCGGCGGCCTCTGCGCCGGCCATCGTCGTAAAGTAAGGCACTTGGTAATCGAGGGCATAGCGCCGGATCGCGTAGGAATCCGCTTGGGAGCGGGCGTCTTCCGGCGTGTTGATCACGATGGCGATCGCGCCGTTCATGATTCGGTCGCCGATATGGGGGCTGCCCTCTTGAATCTTTCTTACCAGCTCGGTGGGAGTTCCCCGCTCCTCGAAGCAGCGGGCTGTGCCATCCGTGGCGACGATCTGAAACCCGATCCGGTAAAGTCTCCGCGCGATGAAGGCCGCCGCCGCCTTGTCATCGTCCCGGACGCTGATAAACACCCGGCCCGTTTTGGGCAAGCGCATGCCGCCGCCGAGCTGCGCCTTGGCGAAGGCGAGACCGAAATAGTCGTCGATCCCCATGACTTCGCCGGTGGATTTCATTTCCGGGCCGAGGATAGTATCGACTCCGGGAAACTTGTTGAACGGGAACACCGCTTCCTTGACCGAGACATGTTTGGGCAAAACTTCCCTCGTAAAGCCGAGATCCTTAAGTTTTCTCCCAATCATGATGCGCGCGGCCATTTTCGCCAGGGGCACGCCGATGGCTTTGCTGACAAACGGCACCGTGCGCGACGCCCGCGGGTTCACTTCAAGAACGAACACGTTGGTTTCTTGAACCGCAAACTGCGCGTTCATGAGCCCCCGCACGTTGAGCGCTTTTGCCAGCACGATGGTCTGCTGGCGGATTTCATCCTGAATGTCGGGATGAATCGATTTGGGCGGCAAGCTGCAAGCGCTGTCGCCGGAATGGACGCCGGCGCGCTCGATATGCTCCATGATGCCGCCGATGACCACGTCTTCACCGTCCCCCAGGGCATCGACGTCCACTTCGACGGCGTCATCGAGAAACTTATCGATCAATACCGGATGCTCCGGCGAGGCGGCCACGGCGTGGGTCATATAATTCTTCAGCGCGTCGTCGTCGTAGACGATCTGCATGGCGCGCCCGCCCAATACGTAGGACGGGCGCACGAGCACCGGGTAACCGAGCTTGCCGGCGATCTGAAACGCTTCATCGTAGGACCGGGCGATGCCGTTTTCCGGCTGCTTCACTCCGAGGCGATTGAGCAGCGCGGCAAATCTTTCACGGTCTTCGGCGAGATCGATGCTGTCGGGAGACGTGCCGATGATCGGCACGCCGGCGCGTTCCAGAGGCAAGGCGAGCTTGAGCGGAGTTTGCCCGCCGAACTGGACGATCACGCCGTCGGGTTTTTCCCGATCGACGATGTTCATCACCTCTTCCATCGTCAACGGCTCGAAGTAAAGCTTGTCCGAAGTATCGTAGTCGGTGCTCACGGTCTCCGGATTGCAGTTGACCATAATGGTCTCGTAGCCTTCTTCTTTCAGGGCAAAGGCGGCGTGCACGCAGCAATAGTCGAACTCGATCCCCTGGCCGATGCGGTTGGGCCCGCCGCCGAGGATCATGATTTTTTTGCGTTGCGTGGGCTTCGACTCATCCTCGCCCTCGTAGGTTGAATAGAGATAAGGGGTGAACGCTGCGAATTCGGCGCCGCAGGTGTCGACGGAATTGAAAACCGCTTCGATCCCTTTTTGCTTGCGCAGGCTGCGGATCTCGTTTTCGCCGGCCCCGGTGAGCGCGGCGATACGCGCGTCGGCAAAGCCCATCTGTTTCCATGAGCGCAGCACCGCCGCGTCGATCTCGCCGATCCGGCCGCGGTGCGTTTGAATTTCCGCCTCGGTTTCCACGATCTCGCGAATTTTCTCCAGAAACCAGGGGTCGAAGCTCGACAACTGATGGATGACGTCCGTCGTCATGCCCAGACGGAATGCGTCCCCCAGATACCAGAGGCGCTGAGAATTGGGATGGCGCAGCTTTTCACCGACCTCCCGCAGCGCCTCTTCGCGCCGTTCCGGAGAAATCAACAGTCTAGGCTCGAAGCCGTAGGAGCTTATCTCCAGAGAGCGCATCGCCTTTTGCAAAGACTCCTGAAAAGTCCGGCCGATGGCCATCGCCTCGCCGACCGATTTCATTTGCGGCGTTAAGAGATCCTTGGCCTGGGGAAATTTCTCGAAGGTAAAACGCGGCACCTTGACGACGACGTAATCGATGGTCGGCTCGAAACAGGCCGGCGTTTCTCTGGTGATGTCGTTGCGGATTTCATCCAGGGTATAGCCGACGGCTAATTTCGCCGCGATCTTGGCGATGGGGAAACCGGTGGCCTTGCTCGCCAAGGCGGAGCTGCGCGAAACCCGCGGGTTCATCTCGATGACCACCATGCGGCCGTCTTTCGGATCGACCGCGAATTGAATATTCGAGCCGCCGGTATCGACACCGATCTCGCGGATGACGCGCAGCGAGGCGTCGCGCATGATCTGATATTCCTTATCGGTCAGCGTCTGCGCCGGCGCCACGGTGATGGAGTCGCCGGTATGGACGCCCATGGGATCGAAGTTCTCGATGGAGCAGATGATGACCACGTTGTCCTTATGGTCGCGCATCACCTCGAGCTCGAACTCTTTCCAGCCGAGCACGGATTCTTCGATCAGCACTTCGTGCACCGGGGAGATATCCAGACCATGCTGGACAACTTCTTTGAAATCCTCGGCGCCGTAGGCAAAGTTGCCGCCGCTGCCACCCAGCGTGCGCGAGGCGCGGATGATGACGGGAAAACTAAGCCGCTTCTGAATTTTCATCGCCTCGCGCATGTTGTGCGCGTAGCCGCTGCGCGGCAAATCCAGACCGGCATTGCGCATCGCCTCTTTGAATAAGTCCCGATCCTCGGCCTTCTTGATCGAATCGAGCCTGGCGCCGATCATCTCGACGCCGTAGCGGTCGAGAATGCCCTGCTCGGCCAGATCGATGGCGAGGTTGAGCGCCGTTTGCCCGCCCACAGTCGGGAGCAGAGCATCGGGCCGCTCCTTGGCGATGATTTTTTCGACGATGTCGGTGGTGATCGGCTCGATATAAGTTCGATCGGCGAATTCGGGATCGGTCATGATCGTCGCCGGATTGGAGTTGACCAGTATGACCCGATAGCCTTCCTCCTTGAGCGCCTTGAGCGCCTGGGTGCCGGAGTAGTCGAACTCGCAGGCCTGGCCGATGACGATCGGACCGGAGCCGATGAGCAGAATAGATTTTATATCGGTGCGCTTGGGCATGGCTGCTTAGCGGCTTCGATGCTTCGCCATCAAAGCGGTAAACCTCTTGAACAAATAATTGGCGTCGTGCGGCCCCGGCGACGATTCGGGATGATACTGGACCGAAAAAATCGGCAACTCGCGGTGGGCTAGCCCTTCCACCGTGTTATCGTTGAGATTGACGTGCGTCAGTTCGGCGGCGCCTTTGAGCGAATCCGCGTCGACGGCGAAGCCGTGGTTCTGCGCCGTGATCTCGACCTTGCGCGTCGTCAAGTCCATCACCGGCTGGTTGCCGCCGTGGTGGCCAAACTTGAGCTTGTAAGTCTTGCCGCCGAGGGCGAGCCCCATGATCTGATGGCCGAGACAGATACCGAAGATCGGCTTCTTGCCGATCAATTTCTCTACGTTCTCCTTGGCGTAGGGAACGGCATCGGGATCGCCCGGGCCGTTGGAGAGAAAAATGCCATCGGGATCGAGCGCCAGGACATCTTCCGCCGGAGTTGAAGCCGGAACCACTCTCACGCGGCAGCCCGACTCGGCGAGGTTGCGCAGAATGTTGTACTTGATGCCATAGTCGTAAGCGACGACGGAAAACGCCGGAGAGCGGAACGAGCCGGTTTTACTTTTTCGCTTCTTTGCTGGCTCGGTCTGGGCCGCGCGGCGCTTGTATCCTTCACTCAACTGCCACATACCCTCGTCCCAATCGTAGGGCGCGGCGCAGGTGACGTTGCGCACCAGGTCGATGCCGACCAGCCCCGGCGACGCTTGCGCTTTGGCGATGAGATCGTCCGGGTTGTCGCTCAGCGTCGAAATGATCCCCTCCTGCGACCCGTGATCGCGCAGATGGCGCACCAGCGCTCGCGTATCGATTCCCTGGATGCCGACGATGCCGTGCTCTTTCACATACTCGTGCAGCGGCTGGGTCGCGCGCCAGTTGCTCGGCAGCGCCGTGTAATTCTTGACGATGAAGCCCTTCATGAAGGGCCGGCGGGATTCTACGTCCTCGCGGTTGACCCCGACGTTGCCGATCTCCGGATAGGTCATCGCCACCAGCTGTCCTTCGTAGGACGGATCGGTGAGGATTTCCTGGTAACCGGTCATGCTGGTGTTGAAGACCACTTCACCGATCGCTTCGCCCTCCGCGCCGAAGGAAGTTCCCTCGTAGGTGCGGCCGTCGGCGAGCGCCAATAACGCTTTATGCCGGCTCACCCGATTTCTCCCGTTAGTTGTTCCACCGGGTTGATGATCGAGTAGATGACCACCTTATCTCTTTCGTCGTGCTCCGCTTCGCGCAGCTTGACGCGCACGCGCTCGCGCTCCGAGCTTGGAATATGCTTCCCGACATAGTTCGGTTTGACCGGCACCTCGCGATGGCCGCGATCGATCAAGACCGCCAGGCGCACCGCCTTGGGGCGCGCCGACCTGAAAATGATATCCAGCGCGTTCTTGACGGTTCTCCCGGTGTAAATGACATCATCGACCAAAACGATTTCACGATCCTTGAGATTCAGCGGTCCGGCTTCCGGTTCGGCGGGGGAAAGCCGGCGGATTTCCTCCCCGGAGCCGTAAATTTCGATCTCGCCGACTTCGATCTTGCGCTTTTGCGCGGCGGCCAATTCCGCCGCAATGCGCTGCGCCAGATAGGAACCCTTGCTGCGAATACCGAGGACGAGCAAGCTGCCGGCATCTTCGCAGTCGCGCAGAATCTGCCGGGCAATTTCGCGCAGGGCGTTTTCGATCGCCGGCTGGTCCATGACGTTGCGCTGGGGGCCGCTTTTGTAAGGTTCGTAGCCGAGCTCCTCCGCGGCCTTGATCGAATCGAAAATCGCCAGCTCTCGGTTCTTAAACCAATCCATGATCGTGTCGCCGAGCGCAATGTCATAAGCGCAGTAGCGCTTCGATTTCACGTGGCCCACCAACTGAACTTTGATGCGGTGATCGCAGTAAAGACAGCGCAGAATCAAGGCGCCGCCCGGCCCGCCGGCGAGGAAATCGAATTTTCTTTGCACCGAGGCGGATTCGGTCACCGTAATGCAATTCGGGTTGGCGCATTGGGGGCCGAGCGGCTCAGGGCTTTCGAACCAGGTCGCGGGTTTTTTCGCGCCGGCGCTTTGCGCCGCGTTTCGCGCGAACAGGAATTGAAGCAGCGCCATGCGCACCGGAACGCCGTAGGCGGCTTGCTTGAAATAAATACCGCGGCGGTCTCTATCCACTTCGGGCGCAAGCTCGTCGACGCGCGGCAGCGGGTGCATGACCACCGTATTCTTGAACCGCCGTGCCTTGAGAAACTCGCTGCCGATGGTCGGGTAGCCGCTCCCCGTCGTTCCCTCTTTCATGCGTTCTTTTTGCTTCCGGGTCATGTAGAAGGCATCGTAGCGCAGACCGGAAACCATTGTGTTCAAGCGGGTCTGAAGGCCGGGATCGAGCTGGGTGAACAGCGCCAACTGATGGGGTTGTTTCGGGGTCAGATAAAGCGCATCGGTTTCCGTAACCACGGTGTTCAAGTCGCCGGACGCGACCGGGGCCAAGGTGTAATCGTATTCGCGCTCCAAGCGTTCGAGAACGTATTGCGGCAGCTCCATGCCGTTGGCCGCCAGCGTGACCACGTTGGCGCCGAAGCGCGCGAGCGCAAAAACCAGCGAGTGAATGGTCCGCCCATGCTTGAGATCGCCGCAGATGACCACGGTCAAGCCTTTGAGCCGGCCCCTTTCTTTTTTCAAGGTGTAGAGATCGCAGAGCGTCTGAGTCGGGTGCTCATGGCCGCCGTCGCCGGCGTTGATGACCGGGACGCCGGCGTGCTCGGCCATCGCCTGCACCGCGCCGTCCCAGTAGTGGCGCACGACCAGGA
>Ga0184627_10000419_pt1 | contig 16780 bp, 16 predicted proteins | sample PLM3_127_b1_FD_133150 | JGI IMG/M metagenome (GOLD analysis project Ga0184627, IMG submission 133150) | Groundwater sediment microbial communities from an aquifer in East River, Colorado, USA - PLM3_127_b1 | ecosystem: Environmental > Terrestrial > Soil > Riparian zone | place: USA: East River...
CGTCCAAATGCGGCCATGCGGTACGAAACTTCCGCTTCAATTCGGACAGGCTGTTCATGCTCGGAAAGCATACGGCAATCCCCTTTTGATTGATACCTTTATTTATTTACAACGCCTAAGTGATCGAGACCCTGACGAATGAGCTCACCGCCCGGAAACGGACTGAGATCAATTGGATCCATGTGATGACCATGCTACCAGCTTCGCATCGCCGTTGCGAGGAGTCGTCGGCCTGTGAATTTTAGACTTCGAGTCGGAAGCTTCTGAGCCGAAACGCAAAACACTCGTAGTTTCTCTCGAGTGTCTCACTCTCCGTGAAGTTCAAAATCGCTGATCGCAAACTTGTCCTGATTCCGTTCGATGGACTTCATTCTGAGCCCTTCGGCGGAGTTTACCCTGAGCGCAGCCGAAGGGCTCAGGATGGACTCACGGTAAATCCGCCGAAGGAGTTTAACTCCAGAACTAACCTACCTTAAGCCTCACCGAATCACCTTATCCGCCCTTACGAGCAGGTTGGGCGGAATCGTCAGACCGATTTGCTTGGCTGTCTTGAGGTTGATCACAAACTCGAACCTCATCGGCTGCTGTACAGGGAGATCGTCGGGCTTGGCTCCTTTCAAAATCTTGTCCACGTAGGTGGCGCCGCGGCGCCATTGATCCGCACGGTCAGGCGAGTAGCTCATGAGACCCCCGGCTTCCACGTGATGTCTCGGCCCAAACATCGAAGGCAGTTTGTGCGTCAACGCGAGTTCCGCGAGCCGCGTTGCCCCGGCAATGAATACGGGGGTTGAAAGGACCAGAACCGCGCCGGCGCGTTCCCGGCTGATGGCCGAAAAGGCGCTATCGAACTCCGTCGCGCTGCGCACGGCCACCGTTTGAACCCGGAGCCCCAGGTCTCGGCCCGCGACCTCGACGGCCTTCAAGCCCGGTCCATGCGAAGGCGTGGCGGGGTCCCAGATGACGGCAACGCGCGAGAGCCCAGGAACGGCCTCCTTGAGCAGCTCCATGCCTTTGGCGTTTGTCTCAGTCATCATTAGGGAGAACCCGGTGATGTTGCCGCCTGGCCGCGCGAGGCTCGCCACATGGCCGCTGGCGATCGGGTCCGCGTGGCTCACGAATAATATGGGAATCGTCGGGGTCGCTCGCTTGGCCGCCTCGACGTAGATGGAACTCGGTGCAACGATGAGATCGACCTTGAGCCGGACTAGTTCCTCCGCAAATTCGCGCATCCGTTCTGGCTTCCCCTCCGCCCACCTGTACTCGATGGCGATGGTTCGACCCTCCACGTAGCCCAGGTCGCGAAGCCCTTGGCGAAAAGCTTCAATGGCATCCGGAAACACGGCTGGACTGTCCCACAGAAAACCCATGCGGGGAATTTTCTTCGCCTGCTGCGCCTCGGCGAAAGAAGCAGTTGCCAGAAAGACAGTTGCCAGAAGCCAGATAAGAATGTTTTTCATGGCTCCCTCACCACTGAACAAAATGAAATGGTCAAGTTCACGTCACTGGTGAAGAAAGCCTATCCGATGACGACTTATGGCGTCAAGTTGAAAATCAGCGCCAACAGACTAAGGCCGGTCGACACCAGGAACCGAACCTTGAAAGAGGAGAATCGACGGGCTTGTGAGTGGTGGCAAGTAAGAATTCTATGATGTATTCTTTATCGGTAAGGAGATGCGTTCATGGTCAAGGCTGCCGATATAGGTTCGTTAATCGTTTTCACTCCTAACGTGCGCAGTGGCAGGGCGCGGATTTCCGGCACGGGGGTCACCGTGCGGCGGATCGTAGAGTGGTATAAGTCAGGCTATAGCCCTGAGGAAATCGCCGACGAAATAGGCCATGTTACACTAGCCCAGGTTTTTGCCGCGCTGGCCTACTACCACGCAAACCGGGATGAAATAGAGGCCGATCTTGCCAATGAGAAAGACGTTGCCGAGCGGTTGGAATCCGGCCAACGCGGCTCGTGAAGATCCGGCTCTACTTGGAGGAGGACTCCATGAGTCACGCCCTTGTCCGGGGTTTGAGAGCGCGCGGCGTGGATGTCGTGACTGCTTTTGAAGAAGGTATGATCGAGCGCGAGGACGAAGAGCATCTGGAATTCGCAGCCGAAAAGCAACGCGTTTTATACAGCTTTAATGTGGCAGACTTCTACCATCTCCACAGCAAATACCTCGCCGAAGGCAAAGAGCACGCTGGGCTCATCCTCACACGCCAGCAGCAATTAACAATCGGCGAGCAATTGCGCCGGCTTCTGAGGTTGATCGCTAAAGTCCCGGCTGACGAAATGAAGAACCGTGTCGAGTTTTTGGGGGCGTGGGGATAAGTAACACCCTGCAAAAATCCAAAGCCGATCTTGGGCTAACGTTGCCGATGGCGCGGACGTAGATGCGTGGCCGGCGGTGATGACTCAACCCGCGACCGCTTTCCTGCCTTCCATTCTTTTTACTCGGTTCACATAGTCTAACGCTTCCGTTAATTGAATCACCGAGGCGTACTTGGCGTTCATCTCGAAGAGGTTCACCAGGTGCGAGGTGCGCGAGCGGTCGAAGACGCATTCCTCGACTACGAATACCGGATAGCCGAAGGAATAGCCGTCGAGCACGGTGCCGCGCACGCAACCGCAGGTGCTGGTACCGGCGATGAGCAGGCAGTCGATGTTCTTGCGCACGAGATAAGTGATTAAATGCGTGCCGAAGAAAGCGCTGGCTCTGGCCTTGCGCACGATGAATTCGTTGTCTCTCGGCTTGATCATCTCCGGGAATTCGGTGGCAAGCTTTTCGAAGTCGGTGGCGTCCACGCCGCGCTTTGTGGCGTTACCGAAGGCGGCTTTGAAGTCCGGGTCGCTGGTTGAGTATATCACCGGCACGTCCGCTTCGCGGCAGGCGTGGAGCAATTCCTTGATCTTCGGCAGCGCGTCCCAGGCCACCTGCCCGCAGCTCGTGGGGAATTCATCGATGGCGTCCATGACTGGCATTGGTTTGGTGCCGGTGAAGCCGGTGATCACGTCGATGATCAGCAGCGCCGGATTAATGCCGAATCTCTCTTTGCCCTTGTAGCCGGCCTTCTCGTACATCTTTCTTTCGTTTTCCGGAAAAAACTGTTGCCACTCTCTCATGATGAATCCTCCTCGCGGATAAGTGCCATCTATCGAAGCGTCAATTCAACACGTCGGCGCGTTGAGCGTGGTCAAGATTTCTCCCTTTGGTCGAAATGACAATTTGATGGACCCGACCTTTCCGTTGTCATTCCGAGGAGCCAAAGGCGACGAGGAATCTTTCTCGCAGCGGACAACGGGGACATGCAGCTTTTTACAAAACAAAAAGCAGCCAGTCCCCGCTCACGGCGAGTAAGCCTTGTTCCCCCGCCGCGTCATGAAAAGCTCGAGCGGCAGCTCGGTGCCGACGCCTTTCTCTTTGGCCTTGTCGTACATTTTTCGCGCCGTAGCGGCGAACTGAATGCCCATGCCGGTGTTGTTCTTAAACAGCGTAATCTCGTTATCGTCCTTGCGGACGCGGCACTTGCCGTTGAGCAAATCGCCCAGTTCATGCAGGTCCTCCGCTCTGACGATGCCGCGCTCGATGCGGTCGTAAAATTCGGCCTGCTTATCGAGAAAGATTTGCGGCTTGTAACCGACCACGATCAAGCTCGCGCGCCTGACCGCCTCGTCGTCCAGTTCCTTTCGCGGCAGAAAACCGTCGCCGCCGACTAGGCTCGTGACATGCATGCCGGGTTCGAGCCAGCGGCCGAGCACGACCGGATCGATGGTATTGGTCGCGGCGTTGACGATGTCGCTGCCGCGCACGGCTTCTTCGGCGGAAGCGACGGGCACCACTTCGATGCCCGTCGCTTTGCTCATCTCGCGGGCGAATTTCTCGCGATTCTCCTTGGTCGGGCTGTAAACTTTGATCTTGGTCAGCGGGCGCACGGCCAGGTGCGCCGTCACCTGGGTTTTAGCTTGCTCGCCGGAACCGAGGAGTCCCATGACTCTGGCGTCCTTGCGCGCGAGATACTTGCTTGCCACCGCGCTGGTGGCGCCGACCCGCATTGTGGAAATGTGATGGTCGTCCATCATGGCGAGAATCTCGCACGTGTCCATGTCAAAGAGCATGACGAGTCCGATGTAATCGCCGGGATAGACGCGCCGCTTGGCGCCGGCGACCTGCACTTCTGTCGAGAAACTGGAATCGATGCGCAGCGCCATGGATTTAACGCCCGGGACCAGCCCCATGATGTTGTTGAAATAGTATTGCCCGCCTTCCTCTTTCCACGGCGTTCTGAGCCGCGCCCGCGGCGCGTTCATCGCTCTGCCCTGGCCGAGCTCGCGGAAAGCCTGCTCGATGGCGTCGATTTCTTCCGCCATCGGCAGTAAATTCTCCATCTGCTCGTTCTTGAGTACGAGAACCATCAACGGGTCTCCTTCTACGATTTGCCTATAACAACGGCGGATCGCGAGTCAAGGAAGGACGCTGCGAGAAGACAGGTCGTGGATCGAGCGGATTGGAAATTATCGGACGTGAAAAAAAGGGCTGAGGGGAATCCCTCAGCCCTGTGAAGACGGTCAACCGCTCGGATAATCAGCCGCCTTTGCGCGCTTTGAACCAGTCGGCGTCGATCTTGATAAAGTGTTTCCACTTATCCGGAGTGGCCGCCTCCTCGAAAATCGCCTCGACCGGACAAACCGGCTCACAGGCGCCGCAGTCGATGCACTCCTCGGGATCAATATATAACTTGTTCTCTTTGGCAAATTCTTCGGCCGCATTTTTGGTCGGATGGATGCAGTCGACCGGGCAGACATCTACGCACGCGGTATCCTTTACGTCTATGCAGGGCTCAGCAATGATATAGGTCATCTCCTCCTCCTCAAAACTGGAACTTTTAGTCTAGTAGCAAATCGAATAACCCAAGTCAATTACGCCGGTTCGGTCCGTTTTTGGCAGTTCTATTTACCACGTACCATGCCGCCCGTAAACCTGGCTTGACCGTACTCAAAGGGAAGTGTTACAGAAGGCGAGCTTAAAGTGAAGGGGGCATGTCTATGCCAAAGCTCCGTCATCTCGCGATTCTGACCCATCAGCCGGAAAAATTGGCGAACTTTTATAAACACGTCTTTGAGATGAAAGAACTCTATCGCACAGGCAACGGTTCGGTTCATCTCTCGGACGGTGAGGTGAACTTGGCGATCTTGAACGCCAACGATCCGAAGGAGCCGGGGCATCCGCCAGGTCTTTATCACTTCGGCTTTCACGTCGATGATCACGCGACCATCGCCAAGAGAATCGAAGAGATTTACCCCGAGGGGGCGCCCAAGGCGCGCCCGAAAGGGACCAGCTACGCCGAAACTCGCGGTTCGGATCCGGACGGCAATCTGTTCGATATCTCGACCTGGGGTTGGGGAGAAAAAACCCTGCCGAAGGAAAAAGGCGAGCCGGGCGCGACGCGCGAAGACGGTGAAGCAGGCCCTTCCCTCGATACGGCTCCTACGGAGCCTACTCGGGATGGTCGGGCACATGGAATCCGATTCCCCGAGTAGCCACCGCCGCGGTGGCGTAGCGAGGGGTACGGTTCCTGCGGGCCTACTCAGGGCAATCGGCGCTATTCCGGTTCCCCGAGTATCAGCCTTAGGCTGAGCAGCGAGGGGTGGCTTCCGAAATCTTAAGCGCAATACATAGAGAATGGGCGGAAACGTATTGTAAATCGGATCTAGCAGCGGATTGTCAGATAAAGAAACATGCTTGACCCACGGCTGGCAAAATTCTTTATTTTCGTAACCGGCATGATCGCCGCGTCGGTGTTCTCATACTATACGCGCGCCAACGCGGCGACCGTCGATGAGGCGCTGAAAAGTTTGCGCAATTTAAGCGGGGCGCAGCGCAAAGCGGCTTTGGAAGCGGGCGCGAGGAGGGAAGGCGAAGTCGTCTGGTACACCTCCATGAGCCTCACCGACTTTCCCAAGATCGTCGGCGCCTTTGAAAAGAGTAATCCGTCGGTCAAGGTCAAAGCCAACCGCCTGACGCAGTCGACAGTCGTTACTAAGATCGACACGGAAGCGAGAGGCGGCCGTTATGCCGTGGATGTGGTGGGATCGGCGCCGGTGGAGATCTGGGAGCTAAAGCGCCAGGGCCATTCGACCGCGTATCCGTCTCCCGAGCTCAAGGCGTTTCCGGCCGGCTCCTACGATCCTCAGGGTTACTGGTCCTCGTTCGAGGTTACCCCGATCGTGCTCGCATTCAACACCAAGCTCGTTTCTCGGGAGGAAGCCCCGCAGAGCTATCACGATCTGCTCCTGCCTAAATGGAAGGGCAAGATAAACTTCGGCAGCGATGAGTATGCCTGGTATTCGGTGATGCTCGACGGCATGGGCAAAGCGAAGGGGCTGGAGTACATGAGGGCATTGGCGCGCCAGCAATTGCACATCCCCGGCTCGAGCAGCGTGATGCGCGTACAGCTCATGCTGGCGGGCGAGTCGGCGCTTGCGGTCGCCGCGCGCGGCCGGCGGGTCACCGAATATAAGGAGAAGGGGGCGCCGATCGATTACCGGATTTTAGATCCCTATCCCGCGGAGCCCAATGCGCTGGCGCTCATGGGCCGCTCTTCTCATCCCCACGCGGCGATGCTGTTCATCGACTGGCTACTCTCGGAAGAAGGGCAGTCCGTGATGGCGCAGCAGATTCCGCGCATGACGCTGCGCAAAGGCATAAAACAAATTCCGCGCCATCAAGAGCTTTACAAAAAAGATTTCGTCTTCGTCAATCCCGCTTCCATCGGCGCGAACCTGAACGAGCTGACCGCGTCCTATCAACAGATCTTCAACGTGCGCTAGGCTTGTCTGCGGGTGGTGGTTCAGGCTGATTTCAACAACCTGTCACTGTAGGGGCAGGCCCCCGTGCCTGCCCTGCATTCGGGCGACCACAGGGGGTCGCCCCTACAAATTTTCATGAAACTGAACCGCCACCCCGCGGGCTGTCGCGGAAGCCGCCTCGCAAGTTCGAATCGGAAACGCTACTATCCCACAATGCTCGTAGAGGTTCTGCGCCGCGACGGCGGCAAAAAGTATCCCGCCGCTAAATTAAAACGCGTCGCCACAGGAATTCTCGAATTGTTAGAGCAAGATCACGCCGAGCTGAGCGTTGCCTTGATCGGCAACGGCGAGATGCGCAAGCTCAACGCCCGCTATCGGAGGAAAAATTACCCAACGGACGTGCTCTCGTTTCCCACCGCACAGGGCATGCCCGGCGGCGTTCTACTTCTCGGCGACGTGATCATTTCAGTCGATAAAGCCAAGGAGCAGGCAAAGGAGCGCGGCCGGAGTTTGGATGAGGAGATGACGACTCTACTGATCCACGGGGTACTGCACCTTCTAGGCTACGATCACGAGCGCTCGGTGCAGGATGCCCGGATCATGGGCCGGCTGGAAAAGAAGATCAATATAGCGCTTTGTGACCGGAGGCGATTACAGGTATAATCACCGACAGAACCGACGGGTCACAAGAACAAGTAGAATCCAGAGAGCACAAAAATGTTGGAAGAAACCAAAGAACAGTTGGCCCACCTGGAAGAGCGGCTCGACCTCTTGCGGAGGCGGCTTTGACGTCGAAGGAAAACAACAGCGGGTCGCAGAGCTGAACCGACTTACCTCCCGGCCGGATTTCTGGAACGACGGCGATAAAGCGCAGAGCATCTTCAAAGAACAGTCCGGGCTCAAATCGGTCATCGATGCTTGGGAAAAACACCGGTCCGGGCTCGAAGAGGCGCGGTTTTTTCTCGACGTCGCCAAGGATGAAAAAAGCGAAGAGGCCCTCGGCGAGGCCGCGGCCAAAGTCGCGTCAATTGCCAGGGAGATGGCCCAGACCGAGCTGGCGCAGCTTCTCGGCGGCCCCGACGACCGGCGCAACGCGATTGTCACCCTCCATCCCGGCGCCGGCGGCACCGAGGCGCAGGATTGGGCGGAAATTTTATTGCGCATGTATCTGCGCTGGGCCGACCGGCGCGGTTATCGCAAGGAAATCCTCGAATACCAGCCGGGCGAAGAGGCGGGCGTCAAGAGCGTCACCTTTATGGTCGAAGGCGATTACGCCTACGGCTATTTAAAGGCCGAAGCCGGCATCCACCGGCTCGTACGCATCTCGCCCTTCGACGCCAACTCGCGCCGCCATACCTCCTTCGCCTCGGTCTTCGTCTACCCGGAAATCGACGACACGATCAAGATCGAGATCAACGATGCGGACCTGCGCGTCGACACTTACCGTTCCAGCGGCGCCGGCGGCCAGCATGTCAACAAAACCGATTCCGCCGTGCGCCTGACCCATCTTCCCACCGGCATCGTCGTGGCCTGCCAAAACGAGCGCTCGCAGCATAAGAACCGGGCGATGGCGATGAAAATTTTGAAATCGCGTCTCTACGATCTGGAGATCGAAAAGCAGAAAGTAAAGATGGAGAGCTATCACAAGACCAAGAAAGACATCGCCTGGGGCAGCCAGATCCGCTCCTACGTGCTCCATCCCTATCGTCTGGTCAAGGATCACCGCACCAACGTCGAAGTCGGCAACGCCGACGGCGTGCTCGACGGCGATCTCGATCAGTTCATCCAGGCGTACTTGTTGCAGACCAGCGAGCCGGCCGGCTCGTAATCGGCTATCCCTGAATGCCCTCGCCCGCTTGAGGGATGGGTGAGGGCTAGAAAGTCTAACCCACCCTCACCTCCCTCCAAGGAGGGAGAGGAAAAGACAGCGGTTCGATTGGGAACGCCACTCTGGGGAACTTCCCTGCACCTTTAATCGTTCAAATAACATCTAACACTGTTGCGGAGGCGGAGATGCGTCCACTTTCGCCTTGCGCTGAGTAGATGAAGATGGTTTTCTAGTGGCTAAATTTGGCACAACTGATCGACGGAGGCGTCATGAACCCTAATTCAGTCGGCGAACTCATTGGCAAGGGCAACAACGGGAGCGTTACCGCCGTTGAAGCGGCCGTGTTCGAGCGCTACGGCGACGCGGCGCGGGAGGTCGAGGCCTGCCTGTGTGTGCCGGTGAGTTACAATCAGAATCTGCTGGAGGTCATTCCGCAAGAGATCCTTGAAAGGGATTACGGCTGCGGCGATCCGTCGCGTTACATTCGCGCAGGGGAGACCGTGCTCGATCTCGGCTCGGGCAGCGGCAAGACCTGCTACATCATTTCACAAATCGTCGGCGCCGAGGGCAAGGTCATCGGCGTGGACTTCAATCCGCCGATGCTCGAATTGGCGCGCAAATATCAAAAAACCATCGGCGACAAGCTGGGCTACCACAACGTCGAGTTCCGCCGCGGCAAGATTCAAGATCTGAAAACCGATTTGGAGGTGGTCGACCAGTACCTGGACGCGAATCCAGTTCGGTCCGCGACGGAATTGGCGCGATTGGAGGCATTCCAAGACAAGATTCGAAACGAGCAGCCGTTGATCCCTGAGGAGTCGATCGACGTGATCGTTTCCAACTGCGTGCTCAATCTGGTCCGGCCGGACGACAAAAAGAAACTGTTCGCCGAAATGTACCGCGTCCTCAAGCGCGGCGGCAGAGTCGTGATTTCCGATATTGTCAGCGACGAGCCGGTACCCGAGCATCTCGCCAACGACCCCGATCTCTGGAGCGCCTGTGTGTCCGGCGCCTTCTTGGAAGAGGATTTTTTGCGCGCTTTCGAGGAAGCCAAGTTTTACGGCATTCATATCGAAGAGCTGCGCCCGGAAGCCTATCAAACCGTCGAAGGGATCGAGTTTCGCGCCGTGACGGTCACCGCTTTCAAGGGAAAAGAAGGCCCCTGCGTCGAGCGCAACCAGGCGGTGATCTACCGCGGCCCGTGGAAGCAGGTCGTCGATGACGACAATCATGTCCTGCCGCGCGGAGTCAGGATCGCGGTGTGCGAGAAGACCTTCGAGATTTATTCCAAGCCGCCGTACCAGGATCAGTTTATTCTCGTCCCGCCGCGGGAAGAAGTCCCGCGAGAAAAGGCGGGAGAATTCGACTGCTCGCGCGATCACATACGGCACCCGCGCGAGACCAAGGGCGTGGAGTACAGAGTCACAAAGATCTCCGACAGCATCTGTGGCCCAGGATCCAACTGCTGTTCGTAGATGCTCATTGAAAGACACCTAGGAATGCTTCGACAAGCTCAGCATGAACGGTGTCAGTTTGGTGCTTCGGAGTTTTTTCCGTTCGCCCTGAGCGTGTCGAAGGGCTCCTCAGTTTGTTGCTTAGCGATCGCTGGAAGGTTCCATGGAACCATTTGCAGAGAAGCTTAATCTAAACGGGAACGGCCTCAGACGCCGCGCGGTCGACGTGCTTCAAGTCAACATGGGCCGCTACTGCAACCTGGCCTGCATTCACTGCCACGTCGAATCGGGTCCGACCCGGACGGAGATGATGAGCCGCGCGACGGTGGATGCCGTCCTGGCGTTTCTCGCGCGCACAAACATTGCGACGCTGGATATCACCGGCGGCGCGCCGGAGCTGCACGCGGACTTCGATTATCTGGTGAAATCGGCAGTGGGCCTCGGGCGCAGCGTGACGGACCGCTGCAATCTCACCGTGATCTTCGAGCCTGGCAAGGACTATTTGCCGGAGTTCTTCGCGCGACATCGAGTGGAGCTTGTTTGCTCGTTGCCCTGTTATTCCGAGGAGAACGTCGATAAACAGCGCGGCAAGGGCACTTTTGATTTGAGCATTCGAGCGCTCAAGATATTCAACGAAATCGGCTACGGCAAACCGGCAAGCGATTTGACCTTGAATTTGGTCTACAATCCAGTCGGCCCGCACCTGCCGCCGCCGCAGGGAATGCTGGAGCAGGACTACAAGCGCATTCTGCGCGACCGATTCGGCATCGAGTTCAATCATCTCTATTGTCTCACCAACATGCCGATCACGCGCTACGCGATACACCTCAAGCTGCGCGGCGAGTACGATCGCTATATGGAACTCTTGGAAACAAGCTTCAACGCCGCCACCCTCGACCAAGTCATGTGCCGCAATCTCGTCAGTGTCGGCTGGGAAGGTTCGATTTACGATTGCGACTTCAATCAAATGCTCGAGTTGCCGATTCTAGGTGCCGACGGCAACGCGCTCAACATTTTCTCTCTTTCCGTGGAGCAGCTTTTCGAACGCCCGATTACTGTGGGTAATCATTGTTACGCCTGCACCGCCGGCGCCGGCAGCAGTTGCGGCGGCGCGCTGTTATCTTAATTTCCTACCGGGAGTGATGAATATGTTTCTGGCCGATTCCCGTCGGATGAGCCTGGTCAAGAAAATTATCATCGCCTTCTTGATCATCGACGTCATCGCGGCGATTGTTTTTCTGCCCTTTCGGGATTGGTTTGTTCACTTCGAAGAATATGTGAAGGGCCTAGGAAGCGTCGGCCCCATCGCGGTGGCGTTGGTATATGTCGTGACAACCGTCCTGTTTATCCCCGGAAGCGCGATCACCATCGGCGCCGGTACGCTGTTTGGCCTGAAGACCGGTTTCTTCGTCGTCCTCGTCGGCGCGAATCTGGGAGCGCTATGCGCGTTTCTATTGGCGCGGACTTTGTTGCGAGGGAAAGTAACAAAATGGGCCGAAGGCAATGCGAAGTTTCGCTCTCTCGATCGGGCGATTGGCAGCCAGGGATTCAAAATGGTCTTTCTCTCGCGTCTCAGCCCGGCCTTCCCGTTTAATTTGCTCAACTATCTTCTGGGACTCACGGCGGTCCGAACCGGTTCCTACGTTGTCGCCAATCTCCTCGGCATGCTGCCGGGCATTTTGCTTTACGTTTATATCGGCGCCGCCGCGCGAGATGCTTTGGCGGGACAAACGGACGGGTCAACAGACTTCTACCAGCAAATCTTGAAGTATGTTGGCCTGCTGGCGACCGTCGCCGTGGTAGTCATCGTAACACGCGTCGCGCGCAAGGCGCTGCGTGAGGCGGAGCAGGCTTAACAAGGCAGAGTCGTGATGGGCAACCCGCTTCTCGACCCCAACCACAAGCCGATTTCGTTTCGCGAGATGATGCTCGTCGATGACACCCACGACAAGCAACTGATCGAGAACTGCCATCCCCCAGGCTGGGTCAACCCCACTCCTGCCGGAAGGTACAATCTGGTAGTCGTCGGCGCGGGCACGGCGGGATTGGTCAGCGCCGCAGGAGCCGCGGGACTGGGCGCTAAAGTGGCTCTGATCGAGCGCAATCTCATTGGCGGCGATTGTTTAAACGTCGGCTGTGTGCCGTCCAAGGCCGTTATCCGCGCGGCGCGAGCGTCGCATGAGTCGGGGAGCGGTTACGAATTCGGCATCGCGCTTGCGGGAGAGCCTCAAATTAACTTCTCCGCCGCGATGGAGCGTATGCGCCGGTTACGCGCCGGCATCAGTGAGCATGACTCTGTGGAGCGCTTCGCCAAGCTCGGCGTCGATGTGTTTATCGGCGATGGACATTTCGTTGGCCCAAGGTCTGTCGAAGTCGACGGCAAGCGTTTGGAATTTGATCGCGCGGTGATCGCCACCGGCGCGCGCGCCGCCGAACTGCCGGTTCCGGGGCTTAAGGAGGCCGGTTACTACACCAACGAAACTATTTTTACTCTGACCGAACTGCCACGCCGCATCGCCGTCATCGGCGCCGGCCCCATCGGCTGCGAGCTGGCGCAGAGTTTTCAGCGCTTCGGCAGTCAGGTCACGATGCTCACCGACGGGGCGGAGATTCTTCCCAAGGAAGACCCGGATGCGGCGGCGATCGTCCGCAAGCAGATCGAAAAAGACGGAGTGAAAATTGTTAGCGGCGCAAAAATTCAAAGTGCCGGCATCCAGAACGGATCGAAGCGTTTGTCGTTCGTCATCGGCGATAAGAGAGGCGAGCTTGCTTGCGACGCCATTTTGGTTTCGGTCGGTCGCGCGCCGAATCTGGAAGGGCTCGGATTGGAAGCCGCCAACATTCGTTATGGTACGCGCGGCGTCGAGGTCGATGCTCGCATGCGCACTTCTAACCCTGGGGTATTCGCCGCCGGGGACGTCTGCTCGCGCTACAAGTTTACCCACGCCGCCGACGCCATGGCGCGCATCGTGATCGCCAACGCGCTCTTTTTCGCCCGGCGCAAGGTGACCGATCTGGTGATACCCTGGTGCACCTACACCGACCCGGAGATCGCCCACGTCGGCTACTATGAGAGGGATGCCAAAAAAGCGGGTTTTGACGTAGCCACGATCACGGAATCAATGGAGCATGTCGATCGCGCCATTCTCGACGGCGAAACCGAAGGCTTCGCCCGCGTTCACTATGGTAAGAAAACCGGTAAAATCCTCGGCGGCACCATCGTGGCGCGCCACGCCGGCGAGATGATCAGCGAGCTGACGCTGGCGATGACCGCGAAACAAAGAGTAAGCGTTTTGTCATCGACGATTCATTCTTATCCGACCCAGACGGAGGTGCTGCGCAAGATCGGCGATGCGTACATGCGAACGAAGCTGACACCGACGGTGAAGAAGGTATTCGAGAAGTGGCTGGCGTGGCGAAGGTGAGAAGTAGAAACTATGCGGATATCGGTCATCCTTCCTCTGCTGAACGAGGAGAAGGTCATCGGCCCGGCACTCGCGGCGCTAACGGCATTAAAGCCCCATGAGATCATCGTCGTCGACGGCGGCAGCAGCGACCGCACGCGCGCGATCTGCGCGCAATGCGGCGCGAAGGTTTTGATTGCGGGCGCCGGCCGCGCCCGGCAGATGAATCGCGGCGCGCTGGAGGCGACGGGAGATGTCTTGCTCTTCCTCCACGCCGACACCCGCTTGCCGGCGTCGGCGCTGCGGGACATCGCCGCGGCTTTGGGCGAGCCGCGCTACGTGGGCGGCCGCTTCGATGTCGAGCTGGACAGCGAGCGCCGGCTGCTCAAGATGGTCGGCGCGATGATCAGCTGTCGCTCGCGCATGACCAAGGTCGGCACCGGCGATCAAGCGATTTTCGTCCGCCGCGGGATCTTCGAAGAAATGGGGGGTTTCCCTGATATCCCTTTGATGGAAGACATCGCTTTTTGTCGCAAACTGAAGCAAATGGGCGAAGTCGCCTGCTTGAAGAGTAAAGTCGTAACCTCCGCCCGCCGCTGGGAGGCCCACGGCGTGTGGCGCACGATTCTCAGGATGTGGATATTGAAAATTCTCTACTTCGCGGGCGTGTCGCCGGCCCGGCTCAAACAATACTATGCCGACACACGCTAACGCCCTGGCAGTGATGGCCAAGGCCCCGGTGGCGGGACAGGTCAAGACGCGCTTGCTGCCGGCACTTACCCCTGATGAAGCGGCAGAGCTGTCCCGTGCTCTACTGGTGGACCAACTCAATCATCTCACCGGGCTTGATTGCGCCGCGCTCTATCTCGCCTTTACGCCCGAGGATGCGCGAGCTTCGATGGCCAAGCTCGCGCCCTCGCGGTTTCGTATGTTTGCCCAAGAAGGCGATGATCTCGGCGTGCGAATGAGAAATGTGTTCGAACAGCTGCGCGCCAAAGGACATCGGAACATGGTTCTTATCGGCGGTGATTTGCCGCCCGTGCCGCTGCGCAATTTAGCAGAGGCTTTCAGGGCACTGGAAGTCGCCGGCGAGCGCGTTGTTCTCGGACCGAGCCGAGACGGCGGCTATTATCTGGTCGGCATGAACCGCTTGACGCCGCAGATTTTCGAAGGAATGACCTGGAGCCACGATCAGGTGCTGGCTCAAACGACAGCCAAACTCATCGTGTTGAAAATCGATTTTCAGCTTCTACCGGGCTGGTTCGACATCGATACCATCGGGGATTTGCGTGAGTTGAAGTCACACATCGGCCCCGAGTCCCACGCCGCCATGAAACAGACCGTCGATCTTTTACGGCATTTAAGGCTCGGCGCAGGGGAGCCCGATTGAAGTCTTGAGCGGCGCTCGCCTGAATTTCCTGCAGGCTGGCGGGAACTTTCTGCCCGGCTCAGGGGTGCATAAGCGCGAAACGGCGCCAAAAATTTTTCCGCCGAGATTTTAGCTTTAGACCCTAACAGCCGATTTTTAATATGTTAGGATTGAGCATCGCTTTTTGCGGTGGGGGCGCTGACCGAGCAAAGATATAAATATGGCCTACAAACCCATCGATGATTACGGCATCATCGGCGACTTGCACACGGTTGCGTTGGTTGGCATCGACGGCTCCATCGATTGGTGCTGCCTGCCGCATTTCGACTCGCCCAGTGTATTCGCCGCGCTGCTGGACGATAAGAAGGGCGGCTACTTCAAGATCGGCGCGGTGGCGCCGGTGCGACGCAAGCAGCTTTACTTGCCGGAGACCAACGTGCTGCTCACCCGCATCTACAGCGACGAGGGCATCGCCGAGGTCACCGACTTCATGCCCATCGAGGCGCGCAGCCTCGAAGGCAAACGGCCAAACTACCATCAGATTATCCGGCGCGTAGCCACCGTGGCGGGAAACGTGCGGTTTCGCCTGGAGTGCTTCCCGGCGTTCGATTACGCGCGTGAGAAACACAACGTTCACCCTTACCCGCAAGGTGTCGTCTTCCTCAGTCCTTCGTGCGGCGTCGGTTTGGTATCCCCCGTGCCCCTCGACCTCCAAGAAACGGGAGTGACGGCTGATTTTGCGCTGGCGCGGGGTAAATCGGCGACTTTCTATTTGCGCCAGGCGGATCAGGGAAGCGAGGCCAATCTGCTCATTCCGGAAGAGGAGGGCAGCGCTGCGTTTCACCGGACGGTGGATTTCTGGAAGAGCTGGCTATCGCAGTGCCGATACACCGGACGCTGGCGCGAGATGGTGCAACGTTCGGCGTTGGTGTTGAAACTTCTTACCTATGCCCCCAGCGGGGCCATCATCGCGGCGCCGACCACCAGTCTGCCGGAGGCAATCGGCGGCGTACGCAACTGGGACTATCGCTACTGTTGGATTCGCGATGCCAGTTTTACGCTCTACGGCCTGATGCGCCTGGGTTTCAACAAGGAAGCGGAGAGTTTCATGGGTTGGCTCGAGCAGCGCTGCCAGGAGCTCGATCCCGACAGTTCGCTGCAGCCGATTTACACCATCGAGGGGCAGCATGAAATTCCGGAATCCGAGCTGAGTCACCTCGACGGCTATCGCGGCTCGAAACCGGTGCGCATCGGCAACGCCGCCTATCGCCAGTCCCAACTCGATATCTACGGCGAGCTATTGGACGCGGTGTACCTCTATAACAAGTACGGCGCGCCGATATCTTTTGACCTGTGGCGCAATCTGCAACGGCTGTTGAATTTCGTTTGCGATCACTGGCAGGAACCCGATGCGGGTATTTGGGAGGTGCGCGGCGGACCGCGCCATTTCGTTTATTCCAAGCTTATGTGTTGGGTGGCCCTCGACCGCGGTCTGAGGTTGGCCGCCAAGCGGAGTTTCCCGGCCGATCATCAGCGTTGGCTTAGCATTCGGGATGAGATCTACCGCGAAATCATGGACCGGGCCTGGGACCAGAAAATCGACGCTTTCGTCCAGTCCTACGGTTCCGATCGCATGGACGCGAGCAATCTGCTCATGCCGCTGCTGTTCTTCGTCTCGCCCACCGACCCGCGAATGTTGAGAACGATTAACCGCATTCAAGAGCGGCTTTCTCTCGATAGCCTGGTACACCGTTACGACATCCCGGAGGGAAACTCGCCGGATGGTCTACCCGGCCGGGAGGGGGCATTTAGTATTTGCAGCTTCTGGTTGGTGGAAGCGTTGACCCGCGCGGGCCGCGTCGATGAGGCGCGCTTGCTGTTCGAGAAGATGCTTGGTTATGCCAATCATGTTGGGCTTTATGCCGAGGA
>Ga0184627_10000420_pt1 | contig 16757 bp, 15 predicted proteins | sample PLM3_127_b1_FD_133150 | JGI IMG/M metagenome (GOLD analysis project Ga0184627, IMG submission 133150) | Groundwater sediment microbial communities from an aquifer in East River, Colorado, USA - PLM3_127_b1 | ecosystem: Environmental > Terrestrial > Soil > Riparian zone | place: USA: East River...
CGCCACGCGCGGCGAGCTCGCTCACCACGTCGCGCGTGGTCCCCGGCAGGATCTGATGCGAACGTGGCGGGGTGCGGATCTCGCCGCCGATGACGACGTGCACGGTGGTCGACGAGCCTTCACGCAGCAATCCATCCTTGAGCATGATCGTCTCGGTCGCGCCGGCATCGACCGCGAGCTGCTTGAGCATCACGTTGGCGAGCAGCGCGGTCGACTTGATGTCGCAGCGTGTCCAGCGCGTGTCTTCGGTGGTGATCGCAGCGACGCCGCGCTCGATCTGCTCGGCGCTGATCGGCGGCAATCCCGAAGCGAAGGCGAACACCGTGCGCTCGATGTCGGGCAGTGGCGCGTGATTGCGCCCGAATTCCGCGCCGCGCGTCACCTGGACGTAGAGGTACATGTCACCGCCGCCGTTGCGGTGGACCAGCTGCTCGCAGATCTCGAGCCACTCTCCACGCGAATGCACCGGCTGCATCTGAAGTTCGCGCAGGCTGCGGTCGAGCCGGTCGCAGTGCTCGCGGAACCGAAACACGCGCCCGTCATACACGGGCATCACCTCGTACACGCCATCGCCATACAGGAACGCGCGGTCGAGCGGCGAGACGCGCGCTTCCTTCAACGGCAGAAACTCACCGTTGAAATACGCGACCGGCAGCGGCTCGGCCATTACTCGAACCAGAGCAGAACGCTATCGACCATGCGGGTCCAGAGCCCGCCTTCGGCGACGTCTTTGAGCGGATACAGTGGCCGTGTGGCGATCACCTCGTCGCCGAGTTGTACGCGCAATTCTCCAATGGCACTGGTCGCCGCCACAGGTGCGATGAGCTGGGGTTGCACCGTAATCATGGATTTCACGCCGCCAGTCTCGCCTCGTGGCACCGTGACGTACAGGTTCTCACGGAGTCCCGCATCGATGGGGCTTTCGGCGGCTTTCCACACTTCGACTTGCTGCAAGGAGGTGCCGGCATCGTGAAGTTTGCGGGTCTCGTAGAATGAGAACCCGTAGTTGAGCAGCGCCTGGCTGGAATTCTCGCGCGCTTTTTCGGAGCGCGTGCCGATCACGACCGAGACCAGCCGCATACCGTCGCGCTGGGCGGATGTCACCAGGCAGTAGCCCGCCGATTCGGTGTAGCCCGTCTTTATGCCGTCCACGCTGGCATCGCGATACAACAGGCCGTTCCGATTGGCCTGCCGGATCTTGTTCCAGGTGAATTCGCGCTGCGAGTACCAGCGGTAGTAAGCGGGAAATTCGCGCACGATGGCCGAGGACAGCGTGGAGATGTCGCGCGCGGACATGTAGTGCGTGGGCGAGGGCAGACCGGTGCTGTTCTCGAAATGCGAGTGCTTCATGCCGAGCCGCTTGGCGTACTCGTTCATGAGCGACGCGAAGGTCTCCTCGGTCCCGCCCACACGCTCGGCGAGCGCGATGGTGGCGTCGTTGCCGGACTGCACGATCATGCCCTGGATCAGCACTTCCACCGGTACCTGAGTGCCGACGTTGACGAAGGTGCGCGATCCCTCGGCTTTCCATGCGCGCTCGCTGATCGTCACGGCGTCGTCCAGCTTGAGCTTGCCCGCGCGGATGGCATCGAAGACCGCGTACGCCGTCATCAACTTGGTGATACTCGCGGGCTCGACGCGTTCGTCGGGTTTGCGTTCCGCAAGCACCCGGCCGCTGTGGTGATCGATCAGTATGAAGCTGCGCGCATCGAACTGCGGTGCCGCGGGTACGGGCACCGCGGCGGCGTGGGCGACGCAAACGAGCGCGAGTGAGAACAGCGGGATCAGGGTGGTGATTGTCCGTTTCATTGTCGAGCGGGTTCTGTCAGCTGAAAGAGGGCGCGAGTGTAGCCGGTTTTTCGAAGCACTCCGAGTCGGCCGCCGGGTCGGAGTGCCCTTCAGTCCAGTGCGAGTCGCGCATCGGTGACGCCGATCGCGCGCAGTTCTTCGACCACGCGGTCGAATTCGGCCACCGACGGCACCGGACCGACGCGCACCCGGTAAAGCGCGCGGCCGTCGATATCGTCTCGGCGCACGAACGCGGCACCGATCCCGGTGGCTCGCAAGCGCGCGAGTAGCCGATCGGCATTCGCCTGATCCGCGAACGCTCCCGCCTGCACGTACAACTCATCGGGCGCCGGTACGCGCGCTGGCGTCGCTGGCTGCGGCGCGCTGGCGGCCTGCGGGCTCACCGCCTGCACTTCAACCAGCGCCGTGCCCTGGCGCACGATGCCGAGCTTGGTCGCGGCTGCATACGAGAGGTCGATGATGCGATTGGCCACAAAAGGGCCCCGATCGTTGACGCGCACTACGATGCTGCGACCGTTGCCGAGGTTGGTGACGCGCACATGACACGGCAACGGCAGCGTCTTGTGAGCCGCGGACATCGCGTACATGTCGTACTTGTCGCCGTTAGCGGTGCGCCCGCCGTGAAAATCGGACCCGTACCACGAGGCCACGCCACGCTCCAGGTAGCCTGCGCTCGAGTTGAGCACGAAATAGCGCTTGCCATAGACCTCGTAGAACGGCGGGTTGCCGCTCTTGCTGCGCGGCTCGGCGCTCGGCACCGCGTCGGGAATCGAGGCGGGGTCCTGCGGAGGCAGCGGTGGCAGTGGCGGCGCCGGTCGCGGTGGCGCGGGGGTGCAGGCGGCAAAGAGGAGCAGCAATGCCCCAGTGATGAGTCGTTCAGCCGGGCGCATCATCGCTGAAGACACGTACATTCAGTTCGTGCGCCAGATCGTGCACCGCCATGGCATAGAGCGCGCTGTGGTTGTAGCGCGTGATCGTATAGAAATTCTTGAGCCCGACGCGAAACCGCATCGCGTGCGGTTCATCGGCCGCGAGCAACATTGCCGGAGCGTCGTTTGGCAATGCCGGATCGAACAACGCGCCCTTTTCTCGCAGAGACCCCACTGTTTCGTTCAGCTCGAGGCGCCGCGTGTCGAGATCGTGCGCACGCGCCTGATCGATCTCCGCCTCCGCCAGCACCGGCGCATTCGGTTGCCAGCCGTGCACGAGAAAGTAGTTGGCGACACTGGCCACGACGTCGGCCCAGTCCGCCCACAGATCGCGCTTGCCGTCGCCATCACCATCGACGGCGTACTGGCGCATGCTCCGCGGCATGAACTGCGGCGCGCCCATGGCGCCGGCGTACGATCCGACCGGCGCCAGCGGATCCATCGATTCCTCGCGCGTCAGCAGCAGGAATTGCTCGAGCTCGTCGGTGAAGTACGCCGAGCGCGGCGGGTAGTCGAAGGCAAGGGTGCTGAGCGCGTCGATGACGCGATACTTCCCCATGATGCGGCCGTAGTAGGTCTCGATCCCGAGGATCGCGACCAGGTACTCCGCCGGCACCCCCTTGGAGCGGGCGATTTCATCGAGCAACTCTCGATGCTGCTGCCAGAAGGCGATGCCCTCGACGATGCGCTGCTCGGTGACGAAACGCTCGCGGTAGCTGTACCAGGCCATGGTGCGTTCCGCCGGTTTCGACATCGCGTCGAGAATCGCGGTCTGGGTCTCGGCTTGCGCCAGCAGCGCCGTCAGCGCGTCGACTGGAAAGCCGTGGCGATCGTTCATGCGTTCGATGAACTGCTGCACGTTGACGCGCGAAGTATCGAGGGCGATCGCCGGTGAAGTCGCGAGCGCTCCTGCGCAGGCGATGAAGCAGCCGAGCAATACGCGCGCGGCGTGCGGCGCTAGAGTCAATCCGTTCAATGCGCCTTCAGGATCCGACCAGTTTGCGGTGAGAATGCAGCGACATGAGGATACCGAATCCTGCCATGAGGGTCACCATCGAAGTGCCGCCAAAACTCACCAGCGGCAGTGGCACACCGACGACCGGCAGCAAGCCGCTCACCATCCCGGCGTTCACGAACACGTACACGAAGAACGTCAGGCTCACGCTGCCGGCGACCAGCCGTGCAAAGGTGTCCTGGCATTCGATCGCCATGATCAGGCCGCGTGCGATCACGAACAGGTACAGCGCCAGCAGCAGCAACAGTCCCAGCAGCCCGAACTCTTCGCCGATCACTGCGAAGATGAAATCGGTGGAGCGCTCCGGCAGGAACTCGAGCTGCGCCTGGCTGCCATTCATCCAGCCTTTGCCGAACACGCCGCCGGAGCCGATGGCGATCTGCGACTGGATGATGTGATAGCCCGCGCCCAGCGGATCGCTTTCCGGATTGATGAAGGTCAGTACGCGCTTGCGCTGGTAGTCGTGCATGAAGCGCCAGGCGAGCCAGGCGAGCAGCGGAATCAGGGCGGTGACCGCGACGATCACCCGTGCGCGAAGCCCTGCCAGCAGCAATACGAATACTCCCGAGGCGGCGATGAGGAGCGCAGTGCCCAGGTCAGGTTGTTCGGCGATGAGCGCCACTGGAATGACGATCAGCCCGCCGACCACACCGATCAGCTTGATATCTGGCGGCAGCGGTCGGTCGTGCAGGAACCATGCGCACATCATCGGCACCGCGAGCTTCATGATCTCCGATGGCTGAAAACGGATGATGCCGACATCGAGCCAGCGCTGCGCACCTTTGGTAGCGTCGCCGACGAACATCACCACCAGCAGCAGGATCACGCCCGCTGCATAGACCCACGGCGCCCACAGACGCAGGTATTTCGGGCTCACCTGCGCCAGCGCGATCATCGCCACCAGCGCGAGCCCGAAACGCACCGCCTGCCTGAAGAACAGCGCGCCATTCTGACCGGAGGCGCTGTACAGGATCGCGAGACCCAGCACCGCGATCGCGCTCAGCCCCAGCAGCAACTGGCCATCGAGGTGCAGTGTGCCGAGCAGACGCGCCGACTCGCTGAGCGTGCGGCGCGCTGTGGAAGGCTGAAAATCACCCATCATCGCGGTGCTGCCTCGAGCAAATACGCATCCAGGACTTTGCGAGCGATCGGTGCCGCCGTTCCACTGCCGCTCCGTCCATTCTCTACCAGCACGGCAAGCGCGATGCGCGGCGCGTCGGCCGGTGCGAACGCCACGAACAGCGCATGGTCGCGCAACCGCTCTTCGATCTGTTTCTCATCGTATTTCTCGGTTTGCCCGACCGAAAACACCTGCGCCGTGCCGGTCTTGCCCGCGATGGAGTACGGCGCACCGGCTGCGCTGCCACGCGCAGTTCCGCGGGGTGGTGTGGTAACTCCGACCATGCCATTGACGATTCGTTGCCACAACGCCGCATCGTCCACCTGCACGCGAGGCGAAGGTCGCGGCGCAATCTGGCGCGTTTCGCCGGTGCCCGTGTCGCGCTGCGCGATGACCAACCGCGGTTCAAAAGTCTGCCCGCGTCCCGCGACGATCGACGCCATGTGCGCGAGTTGCAACGGCGTCGTCAGCAGATAGCCCTGGCCGATGCCGATGTTGACGGTATCTCCCGGAAACCATATCCGCTCTTCGGGGCGTGAAAACCACTTCTGTTTCCACTCGCGCGATGGCAACAGGCCCGTCTTCTCGCCGTCGATGTCGATGCCGGTGGGCTGGCCGAAGCCGAACTTGGCAAAAAACGTCGACAGTCGATCGATCCCGAGAGTCTGCGCCACGTTGTAGAAATATGTGTCACACGACTGCGCGATCGATTCCTGCAGATTCACCCAGCCGTGACCCTCGGGCTTCCAGTCGCGAAACCGTCGGCGGCTGCCCGGGAGCGTAAAGAATCCGCGGCAGAACCGCCCCTGGCCCGGATCGATGAGGTGGTAGTCGAGCGCCGCGAGCGCGACCACCGGCTTGATGGTCGAGCCGGGAGGATAGGTACCGCGCAATGCCCGGTTGAACATCGGACGATCGATGTTATCGGTGAGCGCGCGATATTCGGCCGTACCCAGGCCACGCGCGAAGCGATTCGGATCGAAGCCCGGCGTGCTCGCGAATGCCAGCACGTCGCCATTCGCCGGATCGATAGCGACCAGCGCGCCACGCAATCCGGTGAGAGCCGCTTCCGCCGCGCGCTGTGCGCGGAGGTCGAGACTGAGGACGAGGTCGATGCCGGAAACCGCCGCACGCGTGGCAAGGTCCGCCGCGAGCGCCGCTTCACCTTCTACCGGCCGGCCCTGTGCGTTGACGAGCACCTGGCGAAAGCCGGGCGTACCGTGCAATTCATCCTCGTACGAAGACTCCACGCCCAGCTTGCCGATCAGCGAAGTGCCGGCGTATTCGCTTTCGTCGATACGCGTCAGGTCCTGCTCGCTGATCGCACCCACATAGCCGAGCGCATGAACTCCCAGCTCGCCCAGCGGATAGTGACGCGTCATGCGCGTGCGTATGTCGATGCCCGGAAATTCGTGGCGGCGCACGGCGAAACGCGCCACTTCCTCGTCCGTGAGCTGCAACCGGATGGGCACGCCCTCGAAGCTGCGTCGTGAGCGGATCAGGCGTTTGATCCTGTCGATGTCGTCGGGCTCGACCAGCTGGATCACGGCCAGCTCCGCGAGCGCGGCATCCACGTCCGGCGTCTGCTCGGTGGTGAGCTCGAGCTGGTAGGCAGGAAGATTTTCCGCCAGCACCTCGCCGCGGCGATCAAGGATCAAGCCGCGATTCGGCGGCAGCGGTTCGATGCGTACGCGATTACCCTGCGACAGGTCGGCGTAGTAGTCGTGCCGCACCACCTGTAGCTGCACCAGCTTCACGATGAGTGCGATCGCGCAGGCCAGCATGACCACGCCGGCGGCGATCGCGCGGCGCAGGAAAATGCGTTGCTCGCTCCAGTGGTCCTTGATGCGAACGGGAGAGATCATTTCCGCTCCCTCTCCCGCTTGCGGGAGAGGGCCGGGGTGAGGGCCGCCTTAAGTGCGCTGATACGCATTACCCAGCAGCCCCGCGAACACCGGCCACAACGCTGCGCCCGTCAATGCCGGCAGCCAGCGCGAGTAATCGGTGATCGCATGACCGGTTGCCCCGTCGATCCAGAACACCACGAACTGGTAGAGCACGAGCAGCCAGAAAACTGTCAGCGCCTGGTGCCACACCGGAAAGATGCGGATGCGCAGGTGGAGCTTGATCGCGACGTAGGTGGCCAGCGAGAGCGCGAGCGCGTGCTGGCCGAGCACGACGCCCTGGAACGCATCGAGCGCGATACCGCAGGCAAACGCCAGCGCGATGCCGCCGGCGCGCGGCACCATGATCGACCAGTAGAGCACGACGATCACAAGGAAGTCGGGCCGCGCGATGTCGAGCCAGCGCGGCAACGGCAGGATGCTGAGCGTGAGACCGACGACGACGCTCAGCATCATGGGAAATCGATTGAGTTGATCACCGCTCACGGTTGTTTGACCGCCGGTGGCTTCGCCGCTGCATCAGGGGCGGCTTCCGCGGCCGGAACGCCCGTCAGCCAGATGAGCAATACCTCGCGATCGCGATCGAGCGTCGCAGCGGGCTCCGCGACGACGTTAGCGAGCGTCTGCGCGGCCATCTTGTCGGCCTTGGTGACCGTGGCCACCGGGTAGCCCGCCGGGAACACGCCACCGAGTCCCGATGACACCAGCAGGTCGCCGACCTTGATATCGGCATTGGTCGGCAGAAAAGGCAGGTTAAGGCGGTTCAGGTCGCCGGTGCCCACCGCGAGGCTTCGCAGGCCGTTGCGATTCACCTGCACCGGAATCGCGTGCTCGGCGTCCGTGATGAGAATCGCCTCGGAAGAAAACTCGCCGGCGTGCGTGATCTGTCCGAATATTCCGGTGGCATCGAGCACCGCCTGACCCTTGAAGACGCCATCGCCGATGCCCTTGTTGATGATCACGCGATGCCGGTAAGGGTTGAGATCGACGTCCATGATTTCGGCGACCATCACGCGCTCCGCGATCCGCGCGGTCGCGGCGCGCATTCCGCGCAGGCGCAGGTTCTCCTGTTCGAGGTCCGCGAGCCGCATCAGCTTCAGGTCCGCTTCACGCAGCCGCAACTCGAGGCCCTCGTTCTCGGTGCCGAGCCGCTCACGAGTCGCGAAACTTTCTTCGACCCAGTCCCACACGGCGCCGGGCGAGCTCACCAGCAGCTGGAACGGGTAGATCACCATGGACAGCCCGCGGCGAACGCCGTCGAGATAGCCCTCCCGCTGGTCGAGCCACATGAGCCCGAACGAGAGCAGGGCGAAGAAAAAGAGACGAAGTCCGGGCGAGGGCCCGCGGCCGAGGATGGGACGGGTTTCGGCGTTGCGGAACGCGACCAACTGGGCCTCGGGTCAGCAGCCTGTCTGGCTACTCCAGGCCAAACAAGCCCGGGCCATGTTCGTCGGTGAGCTCGAGGATGCGTCCACCGCCGCGCGCCACGCAGGTCAACGGATCGTCAGCCACGACCACCGGCAGGCCCGTCTCTTCCATCAGCAGCTTGTCGATGTCGCGCAACAGCGCGCTGCCGCCGGTGAGCACGATGCCGCGATCGGCGACGTCGGCGCCGAGCTCGGGTGGCGTCTGCTCGAGCGCCTGCTTCACCGTGCCTACGATTCCTTGCAGCGGTTCCTGGAGTGCCTCGAGGATCTCGTTGCTGTTGAGCGTAAAACTGCGCGGTACGCCCTCGGAAAGATTGCGGCCCTTGACCGACATTTCACGCACCTGTTGCCCCGGGTAGGCGGAGCCGATCTCGATTTTGACCCGCTCGGCGGTTGCTTCACCGATCAGGATGCCGTAATTGCGGCGCACGTAGTTGGTGATCGCTTCGTCGAAGCGGTCGCCGCCGATACGCACCGACGCGGCATACACGATGCCGTTGAGCGAGATGACCGCGACCTCGGACGTGCCGCCGCCGACGTCGAGCACCATCGAGCCGCGTGCTTCGTGGACCGGCAGACCCGCGCCCACGGCGGCGGCCATCGGCTCGTACACCGTATCGACGCTGCGCGCGCCCGCGCCTTCGGCGCTTTCCTTGATCGCGCGCTTTTCGACCTGAGTCGAACCGAAGGGAACGCACACCAGCACGCGCGGGCTGGGATTGAGGAGACGATTGCCGTGCACCTTCTTGATGAAGCACTGCAGCATCTTCTCGGTGTAGGTGAAATCAGCGATTACGCCGTCCTTCAAGGGACGCACGGCGGTGATGTGGCCGGGCGTGCGGCCAAGCATGGCCTTGGCTTCCTGGCCGACCGCCACGACGACTTTGCCGCCGCGCGTCGGCTCATCCTGAACCGCGATCACCGACGGCTCGTTGAGGACGATGCCGCGGCCACGGACGTAAATCAGCGTATTGGCGGTACCCAGGTCGATCGAGAGGTCATTGGAGAAATAACCTCTGAGACGTTTGAACATGTGCGGGGTTTTCTGAAAAGCTTAAGGGAGGGGCCCGAAAAAGTGGCGGTACTCTAGCAACGGGCAGGACTTTGAGCAAGGCGAAGGTGTATGATTACCCGCGCTTTTTTCAGGTTTTTTGCACCGCAGTCCCGCCCATGAACCTCACCCGAAAGGACGTCGAGAACATCGCGCATCTGGCGCGGCTGGCGATCAGCGAGCAGGAGCTTGAGACGTACGTCACAAACCTGTCGAAGATCGTCACCTTCGTCGCGCAACTCAACGCCGCCGACACCAGCAAAGTGGAGCCGATGGCCCATCCGTTGAGTAGTCAGACGCAACGGCTGCGTCCCGACGAGGTGACGGAGCGCGATCAGCGCGAGCGGTTCCAGAAAAATGCACCGCAGGTCGAAGCCGGCCTGTACCTGGTGCCGAAAGTGATCGAGTAACTCCCGCACCCATGCATCGACTGACGATCGCACAGCTGTCCGCGGCGCTCCGGCGGCGCGAGTTCTCGAGCGTCGAGCTCACGCGCGCGCTGCTCGCGAGAATCGCGCGCCTGAATGGGCCGCTCAACGCCTTCCTCACCATCACCGAAGAGACGGCGCTGGCTGCTGCACGTCGCGCGGACGAAGCGTTGCAATCGGGTCGCGGCGGGCCGCTCACCGGCATCCCGATCGCCCACAAGGACATCTTCTGCACCGACGGCATCCGCACCACCTGTGGTTCGCGGATCCTCGACAATTTCGTCGCGCCCTACGACGCGACCGTGGTCGAGCGGCTGCACGCCGCCGGCGCGGTGCTGCTCGGCAAGACCAACATGGACGAGTTCGCGATGGGTTCGTCCAACGAGACGAGTTATTACGGCCCGGTGTGCAATCCCTGGGACCTGAAGCGTGTGCCCGGTGGATCTTCAGGCGGATCGGCTGCTGCGGTGGCTGCACGGCTCGCGCCCGCCGCCACCGGCACCGACACCGGTGGCTCGATCCGCCAGCCCGCTGCGCTCACCGGAATCACCGGGGTGAAGCCGACGTACGGGCGCGTGTCTCGCTACGGAATGATCGCGTTTGCTTCGAGCCTCGATCAGGCCGGGGTGCTGGCCCGCAGTGCCGAAGATGCGGCGCTGCTGTTGCAAGTGATGGCTGGATTCGATCCGCGCGACTCAACCAGCGTCGACGAACCGGTTCCCGACTACCACGCCGCACTCGATGCGCCTCTCAAGGGCTTGCGGATCGGCCTGCTGCGAGAGTTCTTTGACGCCGGGCTTGACGCAGGCGCGGCGAAACTCATCCACTCCGCACTCGACGTGTTGCGTGCGCAGGGCGCGGTCACCACCGAAGTGAGCCTGCCGAGCCTGCCGCTTTCGGTGCCGACGTATTACGTCGTTGCGCCGGCGGAATGCAGCTCGAACCTGTCGCGCTTCGACGGCGTACGTTTCGGCTACCGGTGTGAGAATCCGCACGATCTCATGGACCTTTACAAGCGCTCGCGCGGCGAAGGCTTCGGCGCCGAGGTCAAGCGCCGCATCATGACGGGCACGTACGTGCTTTCGGCGGGCTACTACGACGCGTACTACCTCAAGGCGCAGAAGGTGCGCCAGCTCATCAGCGACGATTTTCGTCACGCGTTCGAACAGGTGGATGTGGTGATTGGCCCGACCGCGCCGACGCCGGCGTTCGAGATCGGGGCCAAGGTCGATGACCCGATCACGATGTACCTCAACGACATCTACACCATCGGCGCGAATCTCGCGGGAATTCCGGCGTTGTCCGTGCCCTGCGGCTTCGTCTCCGGTTTGCCCGTCGGTTTGCAGATCATGGGCCCGGTGTTCAGCGAAGCCCGATTGCTCAAGACCGCTCACTGGTACCAGAAGGAAACCGAGTGGCACCGGAGTGTTCCCAAGGGATACGAGTGATGGAGTGGGAAACCGTCATCGGCCTCGAGATCCACGCGCAGCTCGCGACGCGCTCGAAGATCTTTTCCGGCTCTTCGACCGCGTACGGTGCGCCGCCAAACACGCAGGCCAACCTGGTCGACCTAGGTTATCCGGGCGTGCTGCCGGTGTTGAACGGCGCGGCCGTGCGCATGGCGGTGAAGTTCGGGCTCGCCACCGGCGCCAGCATCGCGCGCCGCTCGATTTTCGCGCGCAAGAATTACTTCTACCCGGACCTGCCGAAGGGCTACCAGATCAGCCAGTACGAGCGGCCCGTGGTCGAGGAAGGCACGCTCGACATCGTGCTCGAGGACGGCTCGCGCAAGACCATCGGAATCACGCGCGCGCATCTCGAAGAGGACGCCGGCAAGTCATTGCACGAAGGTCTCAAAGGAATGTCCGGCATCGATCTCAACCGCGCCGGCACGCCGCTGCTCGAGATCGTGTCCGAGCCTGACATGCGCTCGGCGAAGGAAGCCGTGGCGTACATGAAAAAAATCCACACGCTGGTGCGTTATCTCGAGATCTGCGACGGCAACATGCAGGAAGGATCGTTTCGCTGCGACGCCAACGTGTCCGTGCGGCCCATGGGCACGCAGAAACTCGGCACGCGCGCGGAGCTCAAGAATCTCAACTCTTTCCGCTTCGTGGAGAAGGCGATCAACCACGAGGTCGAACGGCAGATCGAGATCCTCGAGGGCGGCGGCACCGTCGTGCAGGAAACCCGGCTGTACGATTCCGATCGCAACGAGACGCGCTCGATGCGTTCCAAGGAAGAAGCCAACGACTATCGCTATTTTCCGGACCCCGACCTTCTGCCGCTCGCGATCGAGGAAAGCTTGATCGCGGAGGTCCGCAGCACGCTGCCGGAGTTGCCGGACGAGAAGGCGACCCGGTTCGTACGCGAGCATGGCCTGTCGGACTACGACGCGGGCGTATTGACGGCGAGCCGCGAGCTGGCCGGCTACTACGAATCCGTGGTCAAGGCGCTGGGTGGCGAACCGAAACTCGCTGCCAATTGGGTGATGGGCGAGCTCTCCGGCGCGCTCAATCGCGACGGCCTCGAGATCGGCGCGAGCCGCTTGAGCGCCGCGGGACTCGCTGGATTGCTTCTGCGCATCCAGGACTCGACCATCTCGGGCAAGATCGCCAAGGAAGTGTTCGAGGCGATGTGGAGCGAGGGCAAGGAAGCGGATGCCATCATCGAAGCGCGCGGCTTGCGGCAGATCACCGACGCCGGGGCGATCGAGCGGGCCATCGAAGCCGTGATGACGGCCAACCCCTCGCAGCTCGCCGACTATCGAGCCGGCAAGGACAAGCTTTTCGGTTTCTTCGTCGGCCAGGTCATGAAAGCGACGCAGGGCAAGGCCAACCCGGCGCAGCTGAACGAACTACTGAAGGAAAAGTTGAAGCCCTGATGCCCGACCGCGATCTCATCCGCCGCTTCTTCTTCGAGCACAGCGCCGTGCGCGGCCACATCGTGCACCTCGACAGCGCCTGGGCCGCAATGTGCGAGCACCATGACTATCCCGCGCCAGTGCACGAAATCCTCGGTGAGGCCCTGGCGGCAACGACGCTCATCGCCTCGACACGCAAGTTTGACGGCACGCTCACGCTGCAATTGCAGGGACCCGGCCCGATGCACCTGCTGGTTTCGCAGTGCACTCAAGGGTTCGCCGTGCGCGGCGTGGCGCGCTGGAGTCGCGACGTAAGTGCCGGACCGTTGAGTGAAATGGCGGGGGAGGGACGGCTGACGGTTGCCGTGGAAACGGCGGAAACCGGAGCGCGCTACGAAGGCGTGGTGCCGCTCGCGGCCGAGAGCCTGACCGGGTGTCTGGAAGCGTACTTTCGTGATTCAGAGCAACTGCCGACGCGTATCTGGCTGGCCGCCACACCGACGCAGGCCGCGGGGTTGCTGTTGCAGCGCCTGCCGGGCCGCGGTTCGGCACCTGCGATCAGCACGCGCGAGGCGGAGGATCCGCAGGAATCGTGGCAGCGCGTTGAGCATCTCGCCAGCACCCTGAAGCGCGAGGAGCTGCTGGAGCTCTCGCAGGGTCAAATCCTGCGGCGGCTGTTCCACGAAGAAGACGTTCGCGTGTTCGAGCCGGCGCCGGTGTTCTTTAAATGCCGTTGCTCGCGTGAACGGGTGGTGGAGCTGCTGCGGGCGCTCGGGCACGAGGAAATACGCGGACTGCTGGCCGAACGCGGCTCGGTCGAGGTTCGCTGCGAATTCTGTAATCGCGCCTACCAGTTCGACGCCATCGACAGCGAGCAGGTGTTCCGCGAGCCGCCCGCTGTCACGCGACCCGGCCTGCTCCAGTAGGCACCTAGTTCGTCAGCGGTGGGCCGTTGCTGCTCCACATCTGGCGGTGAATCTTCCACGAGCCGTCGGCATTCTTCCACAGCTGGATGAACTTGCCGTATTCGGTGCTGCCATCGTCCAGCGTCGTCGAATAGTTTCCCTGGCGATAGACGATATTGCCGAAGACGATGATGTCACGCACGTCGAACAGCATCGGCTCGGGACTGTGTTCGAAAAGGTTGCGGAAGTAAGTGCGGATCGCCGCGCGACCTTCGACCAACGGTGCGCCCGGCGGCAGGATCTGCGCATTCTCGGTGTGTAGCTTCGCCAGGGCGTCGGCGTCGCCGGCATTGCGGGCTGTTTCCCACTCCACGGCGGCGGTTTCCGGAAATACGTTGGCGGCTCGTCGCTCACAGGCAGCCAACGACAACACCAACGCCGCCATGACAATAGACCAGCGATGCATTCCGCTCATCGGCCCCTCCTGGCGAAGCTTGGATGCGGCTTCGCCGTGCGCGGTTGCACGAATGGGTGCGGAGCTTAACGCTTTCCACGCGAAGTGCTTGCCACCAAGGGTAAAAATCATTTATATAAAGGTATCCTTATACAATTAAGTAAGGCGTGTGCATGGCCTCATTCGAAGAAAGCGTACGCAGTCTGCGAGCGGCGGCGGAGCCCACGCGCTTGAGAATTCTCGCCATTTGCACGGCGGGCGAGCTCACGGTCGGTGAAATCGGCAGCGTGCTGGCACAGAGCCAGCCGCGCGTGTCGAGACATCTCAAGCTGTTGTGCGACGTCGGCTTGCTGCTGCGATTTCGCGAAGGTCACTGGGTCTACTACCGGGTTCCGACCCAGGGTCGCGGTGCGGAGCAGTCCGCCCAGCTGCTCGGCGGGATCGAAGCGGATGACAACGTGCTCAAGCTCGATCGCGAGCGCGCGGCGCAAGTGCGCGAGGAGCGAGCGCGTCTCGCCGCCGAGGAATTGTCGGCCGCCGCGGATGCGCAATCCCGGGCGGACGAATCCGCGGCCGATGACGAGTTGCGCGCCGTGCTGCTCGAGGAACTGGGCTCTGCGACTTTGGGCGAGCTGCTCGACATCGGTACCGGCACCGGGCGCATCCTGCGCTGGCTCGCGCCCCATGCGCGGGAAGCAGTCGGAGTGGATCTGTCGAGCGAGGCGCTGCGTGTGGCCCGCACCAGCGTGCACGCCGCAGGATTGCACCACTGCATGCTGCAGCAGGCCGACATGCACGAGCTGCCCTTCGAGGCGCGCTCGTTCGATGTCATCACCATCGACCGCGTACTCGCCAATGCCCGCCGTCCCGTGCTCGCCCTGAAGGAAGCGGCGCGCCTGCTTCGCGCCGGCGGGCGGCTGCTGGTGATCGAGGACTACGACCGGCTCGATGTCGCGAATCCGGCTGCCGGCGGCCATGCACTGCGGAACTTGCGCGAATGGCTCACCGACGCGGGCTTCGATACGCAGCGTTTGCGACCACTCGATACCGCGGGCCGGCACTTGCTGATTGCGCTTTGCCGGCATCGGGCTTCCCTCGAGGCGGCGGCATGAACCGCGAGGCACTCATTCATGGTTGAACGTCGCGTACTCGACTTCTTCCAGGAGTCCGTCGCCCGTAGCGCGCGGCCCGTGCAGGTGTCGTTCGAGTTCTTCCCGCCGAACGACGCTGCAATGGAACGCACCCTGTGGGAATCGGTGCAACGCCTCGCGCCACTGGGGCCGCGGTTCGTGTCGGTAACCTACGGCGCGGACGGCTCGACGCGCGCGCGAACGCATAACGTTGTCATGCGCATCCTGCGCGAAACGTCGCTCACCGGCGCCCCTCACCTCACCTGCATCGGCGCTACGCGCGAGGAAATCCTCGAAATCGCGCGCACCTATTGGGCGAACGGCGTGCGCCACATCGTCGCGTTGCGCGGTGATCCGCCGCAGGGCAATGGCACGTATCGACCGTACCCCGGTGGATTCGACTACGCCGTCGACCTGGTGCGTGGACTGCGCAGCGTGGCTGATTTCGATATTTCCGTGGCTTCTTATCCGGAGACGCACCCGGAAGCGCCTAGTGCGCAATTCGATCTCGATAATCTCAAGCGCAAGGTCGATGCCGGTGCAGCGCGGGCGATCACGCAGTTCTTCTTCGATACGCAGCTGTTCCTGCGTTTTCGCGACCGCTGTGCGCAAGCCGGAATTCAAGTGAGCATCGTGCCGGGCATTCTGCCGATCACGCGCTTTCCTCATATGCTGCGATTCGCCGAGCGCTGTGGCGCTTCCGTCCCGGAGTGGTTGCGGCACGAATTCGACGGGCTGGACGACGACCCCGAAACGCGGCGGATGATTTCCGCCAGCCTCGCGATTCGCCAGGTACGGGAGCTGCAGAAGCAGGGTGTCGAGGAGTTTCACTTCTACACGCTCAACCGCTCCGAGCTCACTTACGCGATCTGCCACGCACTCGGTTTGCGCCCGCAAGCCACGCGTTCGGCCGCTTCATCCTGAGAACGCCCGTGCGCGCGGCCAGGATCGCTGCTTTTCGCAAGCTGCTCGAAGATCGAATCGTCATCCTCGACGGTGCCGTGGGCACGATGATCCAGGGGCATCGGCTCGACGAAGCGGGTTATCGCGGCGCGCGATTCAAGGACTGGAAGCAGGACGTCAAGGGCAACAACGACCTGCTGACGCTCACGCAGCCGGCGATCATCGCGGGCATTCACCGCGCCTATCTCGAAGCCGGCGCCGACATCATCGAGACCAACACCTTCAATTCCACGGCGCCATCGCAAGCCGACTATGGAATGCAGACGCTGGTGGGCGAGCTCAATCTCGAGGCCGCGCGCATCGCGCGGCGCGTGGCGGACGAAGTCGCCGCGGAAACGGGCACCGAGCGATTCGTCGCCGGGGCGCTCGGGCCGACCAATCGCACTGCCTCGATGTCACCCGACGTCAACGATGCGGCCTTTCGCAACATCACGTTCGAGGAGCTGGTCACCACCTATCAGGATGCTGCGCGCGCGTTGATCGCCGGCGGCGCCGATCTGCTGCTGCTCGAGACCATTTTCGACACGCTCAATGCCAAGGCGGCGCTCTTTGCCGTGAGCAGCGTAATCGACGAGCTCGGGGAAGAAATCCCGATCATCATTTCGGGGACCATCACGGATGCATCGGGCCGCACGCTTTCCGGGCAGACCACAGAAGCGTTCTGGAATTCTGTGCGGCACGCCAAGCCGCTGGCAATCGGGCTCAACTGTGCGCTCGGCGCACACCAGCTGCGGCCTTACGTGGAAGAGCTCGCGCAAC